>Ga0315331_10000029_pt1 | contig 62937 bp, 73 predicted proteins | sample M160m34915metaG_FD_203456 | JGI IMG/M metagenome (GOLD analysis project Ga0315331, IMG submission 203456) | Ammonia-oxidizing marine archaeal communities from Monterey Bay, California, United States - M1 60m 34915 | ecosystem: Environmental > Aquatic > Marine > Intertidal zone | place: USA...
ATAAAAAAACTCGTGCCCGTCCTCAACTACAGCCATCTTGTCTGGAGTCATGTCGCTCCGCTTAAATGTATATGTCTTTACTTCCTGCATAACAAAAAAAGTATATCAAATTAAAAAAGAAAAGTCAAGAGGATTACCAGTCGCAGCAGCCACCGTAATCCTCATCTGTCCCCATGCCCGCACTCGCGAGGGCATCCGCGTCCGCTTCCGCGTCCGAGTTAAAACCATCCCATGGCTCAGACTCCTCCTCCTTCTCCGGCCAAACGACATCACCATCAAAGGTGACCTCAGTACCCTCACGCGAGGCCAAGATGATGGCCTTTTCAAGACCATCGTGAGACCGTGGGAAACCCGCAGCATCGCCGGAGTTGGCGATCTGCACTTTGTACATATTTTCAAACATATCTCTCATAACAAAAAACAGTATATCAGAATCTCAGGAAAAAGCAAGCATTAATGTCACTTTTTTACACTTTTTTTCCGCCAGATGCGCAGCCCATTGCTCGGCGCGTCTTTTGCGATCTTCCATCGCTGCAATCGGAAAATCGCGATCCCGTGCGGTTTGAGGTAAAACAAACACACCGCGTTTGAACTGTTCCCATGTAGGGCGATCCACTGGGTGAATCGCTTCCCATGCCTTTTTTAACTCTTTTCTTTTCTCTATTTCTCTCATAACAGGAATCATTATAGCACACCCCCCCAAAATAGCAAGCATTATTTTAAAAAAAAATAAAAAAGTTTTTTTATTTTTTACTTGACACGTAACAGTTGCGCGCAACCCCGCTGGCCGTTACGGGTCAAGCATTAAAGAGAATTACTTTTTGCCGAAGCAAAGAGAGCAAGACTCAAAAAACTTACACCAACACAACTCCTCCTCCTCCTCTTTCGCGACCATCTCCGCGTCCTGCGCCTCGATAGCAGCTTGACGCTCCTCTTCACACACAGCCTCAAACTCCGCACGCGCATTTGCGTCCGCCTCGAACACCTCTTCACAACTGATATTATCTCTCATAACAGGGAACAGTATATCACAACCTTCAGAAATGTCAACCCTTAATATCAATTTTTTTTTATTTTTATTTCTATCTTTTCCCTTGACGCGTAACGGTTCGCGGGCAGGCCGCCGGCCGTTACATGTCAACACTTTTTTTCATCTTTTCACAAAAAAAACACTCCGCTCTCGCGGAGTGTTTAGTGTTATGAGGAGACAAGCAACAGTTATGAGGTTGCCAGCTTTTTAAGTTCGGCGAGATTGCCTCTACTTAAAATTTTTATTAAACGTTCAGTCAGTCCACCTTTAGTGATGATATTTTTAAAATAGCATCTTAAAATTAATTTTTCTTGGCGGTTAAGGTCAGAGATCATCGGAATATCTTTTTTAGCGTACGATTTCTTTTTAACCTCGCTTGCATTATAGCGTCATCAATTTTTTTATCAATCAGCTTAAATGCCAAAATAGATTTGCCGCTTCGATTTTTGAATTCAATGTTCATAGTTTATAGAATGCGTGTTGCCCAATTACTTTAACAGGCTTTTGGCCTTTTGCCCAGTATGGAAGTTTTTTCATCCATGTCGCGTGATAGTGGTTAGCATATCCAACATAGTCGCGACTTAATGTTTTCACATTCTTTGCAACGATAATTGCATACTTCGCTTGCGGCACTTTCAACAGATGCTCCAAGTCTTTTAATTTTTTACCGTTCCAACAACTAAATTGCCATTTTTTAAGGCATACCTCCGAGGGAGTCCGTTTTCTTTCAAATGCTCGTTGAGCAATGACAGCACCCACCGCATACATTCCCTTTTCCCCTTCGCCTCTGGCTTCCGCCAATATAGTGATTGCGACAATTTTGGTTTCACGACTGAGTTGATGGTTCTTATGTGTGTGGGCATAAACAGAGTTAACAATTAACAATAATTGAAACGCGAAAGGTATAACACAAAGAGATATAATAAATCTTTTCATATTAGAGCCTTGCCTTTCCTTCTTCGATTGGCCACATTCCTTCCACCCTATCCATGCGGAACCGCTTGTACTCGCCCGTCTCCATGCACTTGCCGCCGATGCCAGCGAACTTTTCACCGTTAGTGCGATTAGCAAACGACTCATCCAGTTCGATCTGGTAGCTGTGCATAAGGTTGCCAGTGTTTTCTTCCCCGTCATGTGTGGCGGGCCGATAGTATATGTCGAATATTTCTCTCATAACAAAAATTAGTTTAACAGGTTTTTCAATAAAGTCAACAATTATTTTTTATTAGTATTGAGAAGCTTTTGCTTCTCAATGTTGAACTTGGCCACCTTATGGCGATGGTCTTTGATTGGGTCAAGGAATTTGATCGGGCCATTCAAGACGATTGCCACGTTCAATTCGTGAATTTTCTTCTCTATGTCTATTTCTCTCATAACTTCAAACAGTCTAGCATAGTCTTTTGGTAAAGTCAAGCACTTATTCGCACTCGTGGCATTGGAACCGGTCCAGATCATTCCAGTTTGCAGCCTCTTCTTGGCTGATCTGAAGTTTCTCGCCGCATCCGCAGCAAGACACTAACACGGGCGACTCTTCGCTAACGAAGACCTCTTCTAGTTCGATTCTATCCCTCATAACTGCAAACAGTATAGCACAACCTCCGAAAATTGCAAGCATTATTTTCACTTTTTTTAAAAAACTTTTTTTACTTTTTTTCACTTTTATGCTTGACACGTAACGCTTCGCGGGCAGCCCGCCGGCCGTTACATGTCAACAATAAAAACGCGTTGCGCGTTTTTATTCGGTTTGGTGGTTTAATGTTGTACCAAATCGGACTAGCATTGTCTTGGGCGTGCCGTCATCTATTGGCTTTAAAAACTTTTGCCATGTAGGCGGATAATATAAAGTAGTCACACCTTTCTTATCAGCAAAAGAAATTTTCTTATAAACAACTTTCTTTTCAGTAACCACGCAACCAGATAAACAGATTGCACCAACTAAACTAATTATTTTTTTCATATTATTGCATTCGCTGCGCGTCGACTTTAGTAGCTATTCTTTCCATTATTTTCTTCTGGCCCGACCGTTGGAGCCATAGAGCAAGAGATCTTTCAAACCAGTCTTGTGGCTTGCGTTCACATTTTACATCCTCCAGCCAACGGTTCAAGTGGTTTGATGTTGTTGGACTATGTTTCTCGTCGGTGCGATAATACTTCAGGCCGACCTTTGCGGCGACTGGTGTATCGTAGGAGAAGAAAACAGTTGTCCTGTCGCTCAAGTGGAGTTCAGTTTCGTTTAGGCTTATTCGTTTTAGTTTCATAATTATTTAATTAAGGCAATAAAGTAGCGATTAGCAACATCAGCCATTTCCTTATCTTTAGCGTGTTTCTTTCGGGATATCGAGCTAATGTAGTTAAGGATTTCTTCTGTTGGCTTCTCTTTGTATTTCTCACGAAGGCTCAAGGCCCAATGGAACCAATCTGATTCTACTGTTCTGACTTTACCATTGGCAAAAATTGTTTGAACAAACATCTTAAAACCGGGTTCGCTGCGTGTCATGTAGGCGTGGGCGAACTCCTCAATTTTGCCGTTGTCTTCGGGGTTGAGATCGTCAGGCGATTTAGCAGCCATAGCAACCTTAACGCCTCGCGTCACCAACTGCATACCGTCAATTATTGAGTCTAGGGAAAAAATTGTCATTTGGTATTACTTGGGGCAAACTGGTTTATTTCGTAAATGCCGTCCCACTTCTTTTGATGCTTATGTACAGCGAATTCATGTGAGATTAGTTCAAACAAATCTTCGCGTGATTCATGCCCGATGCTTGTTTGCCCATAGGTGCTGAAGTAGCGAGCAATTTGTTTTCGAATACTTTCTTCAAGTTGTTTCATTTCGTTCATAGTTCGTCACCTCCCCAGTTAGACATAGACAATTCACTATTGCCTCCTTCTGGCATTACCTTTTCGATCTTCCATGGCCACGCATTGGAATCAATCACTTGCGCTAGGCTCAATGCATCCATTGAGCCAGAGTGATCTTTGCCCACCGTGTTGACATATTCTTTTGTATTAACCTCATTAGCATCTAAGTCGTGCCAAGTTAAAACAAACCGCGTTTTCATTACTGAGTCCTGTATCATAACAACAAAGAGATTATCCTATAAATTTTTTTAAAAGTAAAGTACTTTTTTCAAGTTCAGCCAATTTTTTTGGGCTTTTAGTTGGCTTCAGTTCATTCAAGAAAAGAAGCATGGAAGTTCGAGCAATTGCCTTCTTTAATAGGGGATCGACTTTTGGCGCGACTTTGCGGGTTTTTGGGTAGGTTGTCATGTAGTCAGCCCAATCAGCGTCAGTCCAATCAGCAAAGGGGCTGCTCATTTCGGGTTCCTCCCATAGTAGCCAGCCCGTTGCCGGCGTTGGTGCTTCGGATCATTGTTCACAACATAGACGCGCCCATTCAGGGTAATCGTCTCGACTTCTTGTTTCTTATCCCTCATAACAGAAAACAGTCTACCAGAATCGTTTGAAAATTGCAAGCACTTTTTTTAAAAAAATAAAAAAACTTTTTTGTCTTTTTTGCTTGACACGTAACGCTTGGGCGCCTGCCCGCCGGCCGTTACGCCTCAAGCTTTTTCTTCATTTTTTTACATAAAAAAACACCCCGCTTTCGCGGGGTGTTTATGTTATGAGGTATGACAGACAACACGCACACACAAACGAGGTTATTACACCTCGGAAATTTTTTGTTTAAACTCCGCAAGTGCTTTCCGTATTTTAACACTTGCCGCAGCATCCATGGCGATGCTGCGTTTTGAGCCACGCAACCGATGAAGAAAGTCTGTTGCTTCGCGGGTGATGTTCTTCTTGACCATCCGCTTTTGGCCCTCCGCTTGGAGTTTATCGCTGCGCTTCATCTTTTTGCGCGTTAATGATTTTGTTTTACTCATTTCTTCTTCTTCTTCTTCTTTAAACTCTTGGCACAACTTTTGCCATTCATTGTAATCTAACATTTTAAATAAAATGGTGGTTGGACTATTTGTTTACCAACAACTTTTCGGCTTCCAAATCAAATTTTCAGATTTACCTACTTCGTACCCATCCAGACTACCCTCTGCCACTTGGCCGTCGAGCTTGTCCAGTTGTCGCCTTAACGCCTTGGATGCGTTTATTCAGCCACACCGATCTCACTCCGTCGAGCGAGAAAATTAATTAAGTTGCTGCCGCACCACCAGCAGTTATAAGTTTCATTAGCATATGATATGAAACAATTAACGGGCGTGAACTTTCAACTGTGTCGTGCGCACGAGACAGATTCACAGGGGTATTTAACTCCGTCAACTTAAATTCAAAGAGCGTCTGGGATTGACTAGCATTGCATTCCTGCCCTAGTCTTTTACATCGGCCCAGCCCGATGTATATGGTTAGCTTACCAACTCCAGATGATTAATCTGGGAGATGTTAAACCGGCGTATGCCGTGACTCTCGCCATCAGCAAATTTATACCCCTTAATGTGGTCAGGGTGTCTCTCGGTAATGGCCACGGTGTATTCCTTGGTCATCCCGTCCTTGCGCTCATAGTTCACATGGTAGCGCGGCGCATTATCGATTTGGTTCATTATTTCTTCGTTTGTCATCATAACTTGATTTTCTGTCTTGTGGTTCTTCCGAACCGCTGCAAGTAGTCTACCTGCTAGGCGGCGTAATGTCAACCCCTTTTTAATCTTTTTTTCCATACTTAAAAGCGGCTTGGTCAGCAGCAGTACGCAGATGTCCGCGATCAACGGGCTGGCCTTTGGTATTATGTGTCTGCATAGCAAAGTGTTTGTACCCTCTGTCGAAGTCTTCTTTAAGGCCATGCATATCTTCTGTGGTTATACTGCCCATACCTTCGATCCGTTCTGTCTCAGTAGCTTTACGCTCACTAAAGTCTTTATGGCCGAGATTGCGTTGATGTGCTTCGAATCCGTTATTGTTCATGTTATTACTCATACTAATTTAAAATTTATCCACAAGTAGGGAAGAGTCTACCATTACCCATTTGATCACCACCCCAGCCATGCGCTACCTCTGTACCATCTTCCTCAAGTACCCATGGCCACATATTAGTATCAGCCTGTTGAGCTATTGCCAGAGCTTCATCCATGCCAGAGTGGTCAACGCCTTCCTTGTTGGTGAAGTCTTTACTGCTAACACGATTGGAGTCTTCATCTTTCCAAGTGATTGTGTATGTCTTTCTATCTCTCATAACTGGATATAGCTTACCTGATTTCTTTTGCTTTGTCAACTTCTTTGTTATCCCACTCGAAGGGGATCTCATCCCCTTTGAGTGATGGCTCAGGCGCACCGCAAGAGTTGTTGTTGCAGTGAGGGCCAAGGTAGTGGGAGGTGTTAGCATTTAGTCCATGGAATCTGTAAGTTTGTGTCTGTGTGCAATATGTCATAACTAAAAAAATTATTATCTATTTGAATCTTAAAGTCAATTACTTTTTAATAATTGTCTTTGTGGAATCTTCCTTTGGGTGTTCTATCTTCAAAGCATTTAGTGATCTCAACTACTTCAACCATGTCACCAGTCTTTTCATTATTATTCACATCAGAATCGAGGAATTGCTTTATCATCTCTTCTTCAGATGTTCCTAGTGGGTATGTATTACCCATTGAGGAATTAGTGCGAGCGAGGTAATGACCGCCTTTGTAGTTTGGATTCCTTCTTAATTTGAAGGTTACGTTTAGGAAGTTTATGTATTCTGTATCTCTCATATCAACTGCGTATATTAAACCATACTTTTTTAACAAAGTCAACACCTTTTTACAGGCTGTCGACCATTTCTTCGACGACGTATTCGTGCCATGCGTCCACTGTGTGCTGTACAGTGTATTTATCCACAAAGCATTCGCGAACTATTTCGCTTTCCTTTTCGGCGTTGATATCGCCGAAACCCAGTTCCCAGTATTCGCATCGTGCTGCGACCTCGTTGAAGAACACTTTCCAAGAGTTTGTCAGAATGTCTGACTCGTATTTCATCTCTTTCATATCTCTCATCTGAAAAAAGGATAGCAGAACCACAGAAAAATACAAGCTAAATCGACAAAATAATTCATTTTAATTTAGCCCCTATTCTGGCAGGTTCCATGCCAACCCCCCCCATTTTTTGAAATTTTAGAGTATTCTTTTGTTATAATAACGGCCGGGGGTGGTATTTTTCAATATTGCCACCCAAACTGAACAAAACAAAAATTTAGTAAATTAAAAAAATCGGCGGCCCTATTTAAATTCAAACAAAAAAATATATAATCAACGATGATCATCTCTAATCCTCAATACGACTGGCGCGAAAGCAACTGTAAAACTTTCGGTATGGAGGGCATAGACGAATATTTATACGAAAATTATTTAAAAAATATTGAAAAAGGGTTTTATATAGAATGCGGGGCCGCTAATGGAATAGAACAAAGCAATACCGCCGCTCTTAATTTTCATTATGGATGGAAAGGTCTTTTGATTGAACCCAATCCTTTTCAATACAAAAATATGTCAAAACTAAGACACGATTGTTTTGCTTCTAATTGCGCTCTTGTATCCCATGAATACACAGAAGATTACATAGAAGGTTTTTTTGGCGCAGACCCGCGCTACCTTCAGGGACCAATACCCCTCTCTGAAATCAAACATTTATTAGAAAATAAGGAAGAGCTTGCTTTATACAATAACGCACCTCAAGATGCGATGTGCGGTCAAATCAAAACAAACCATGATTACGACAAAAAAAGATATTCAGATTCTACGCAAGCCCTTGAGGTGCCTGCGAAAACATTAGATTGGGTTTTGGACTCCTATGCAATAAAAAAGGCTGACTTTTTCTCGTTAGATGTGGAAGGATATGAAGTGGAAGTATTAAAAGGTTGGTCTCCCTTCAAATACCCGATTCGATACGTCTTGATTGAAACACCATCAGAATCAAGCGTTAAAAACGACATTATTAAACAATACATGACACAACATCATTATAAAATTGAAGAAAAAATACAACACAACACATTGTATTCTTTATCTTAAAATTTTCCTTGACAATCCAAGCGACAGCAAACAAACTACTCACATGACGAAGTTATATTCATTTTGTGCAATTATTATTACCACCGTTTCTTTAACGGCCGGACCAACCATAACCCACGGAACATCAACTTATACTTTAGTTAATGATAAGCCATACACATGGCATGAAGCAAAAGTTAAAGCAGAAAGTTTAGGAGGACATTTAGCAACAATAACCTCTAAAGAAGAAAATGATGTTGTTTTCAATAAATTAAATTTAAATGGTCTGAATCCATGGCTTGGAGCTACAGATGAAAAATCTGAAGGTCAATGGCGTTGGATTACAGGAGAAACATGGACTTATACCAATTGGGGTGGCCATGGTAATGATAATGCCAATGGCAATGAACACTACCTTCATTTTCATGCTTATTTCCCTTCTCAATGGGGTGACCACAAATCAGTGATGTTTCACACTGTCGGTGACGGCAAGGGGTGTTTTATATTAGAGACACCACACAAACAAATTATTAACAATAAACCAAATACGTATGAATTAACAAAATTTATTCCTTCTGGTTTTTCTATGATACAAATACCCTTCTCGTATCAAAATAATTCTATACAGGCTATTTTCGGGGCTGGCCATGATTTTGTGATATATGAATATACTTTCACAAAAGACTTTTTTCACGGCGAATGGGTAATTAACGCTTACGACTCTGACTTTGAGGAATGGGACTATCCATCACATGTTTTACCTGCCGGCACGGCAGTTTGGATACTAAATAATTCTCCCTTTGTTAAAATGATAGAATTCAAGGGTCACATCCCTAAAAATTGGAAAAACGTAAAATCCACTGTAAGAATTCCTTAATTTAAAAAAATGGCTAAAGAAGTACAAGACAATGTTCGAGAAGAAGAATTGCGTGCTTTATTTGGTTTAACCAAAGATGAATCTACTGGTCGAAGCGGAGTTGACGCTTATTTAGATTTAAATAATACTAAATATGAGTTTGAGCTAAAATCAACAACCACCGGCAACGTAACAACAGTTCGTGACTTTGGCTTGTCTCATATAGAAAAATGGAAAAACAAGCATTGGATTATTGGCTATTATTCTAATTTGCAAATTCTTCAATATGCAATATACGCCCCGCCTTCGTTCATGAAGCAATGGATTGATGAAAAGCAAAATTATATTGAACTTGATTTTAAGTTTGCCGCGTTAATACCTGAGAGTGTGACTATGAAGCATTTTAATGCTTTATTGCCCAACAAAAGTAGATATACATTACAAGACGCAAAATTCATCCACAAAAAGCAGTACAGCAAGGAAAAGTATAAATCAATGATGGATCTTCATAATGGATACTCAAAAGAGCGCATGCTTGAGATTATGCAAGACAGAATACGTTATTTAATCCAACGAGGTTCTACTTTGAATAATCCTCACATTCCAGCTAATTATTTCAAAGAGTTTCCTGCTCAATACTTCATAAAAGATGATTTTCAAAAAAACTTACAAAAGTTAATGAATAATCATTCTTCTCAAATAAAATCTCCTAATTTAAATAGAATGAGTCAGCAGTCTGAATTATTTTAGTTTTTTTTTATTTGGAGAGCAAAAATATTTTAAAAAATTAAATTTTATTATAACAAGGTGTTTTTGCGCTCAAAAGGTGCTATGCACCGCTCTGAGCACAAAGAAATGTTGTTTAAGGCAAATATCGTGTAATCTTTTAAGGGAAGTGATAATGAAAATCAACGGCGATAAAATACTTTATATTATAGGATGGATAGCTATTAGTCCCTTTATACTAAAAGATGCAATAGTGATAGGAGTAAAATGGGTATACAAAAAAATAAAAAAATAGATGTATGGGGAATTTTTTCTGGTGTTGTAGCTATTGTTATCGTCATAATATTTCATTACGCTTTTAATGTTGGAGGGATAGAAGAAAGCCCTAAAAAAGAAAGGCATAACCCAGATTTACCTCTTCAAAGATACGGATCAGGAGTAAGATGAAAATTTTAATAACTATCTTAATAATTGTCATGAGCACCGGCTGTGCATCATGGGGATGGGAATCAGTTGACTCCCATCATCATCGTCATTGGGAATATGATCACGTAGATGTACTTACTCATCATTATTACGACTACGGTCATCACCATCGTTATAAAGGGCGACATTCGCACAAAAAGAGAGCTTCACGGCCTTTACCAACATCACGGCCTCCTGTACCCCCTCGACGGCCTATAAGCCCTCCTACGAGATCTATTAGTAAAGGGATTCCTAGCGACAGGGTGCCATCAAAGAGGAACGAAAAGTAAGTTCGACTAAACATTTTAAAGATAATATTATGGCAGACATAAAAGACAAACTAGCGGAAAACGTAGAAGGTAGATATTTTGTAGATTCTGAATGTATAGATTGTGATGCATGTAGAGAATCTGCTCCAAACAATTTTACCAGAGAACCAGACGAAGGTTATTCATACGTCTTTAAGCAACCAGTAAACGAAGAAGAAGAAAAAGAATGCAAGGAAGCAATGGATACCTGCCCTGTAGAGGCTATAGGAGTTTGTTGCGGAACATCCTGCGGGTGTCACTAACATGAGTTTTCCTTGTAAAGGCTACAAAGAGCTTGCTGAAGATTGCCCGGAGATTCCAGATAATACTTGTCCTCATATAGATAAAGCTCAAGACTACTTAGAAGAGTTGCGTGATCAAAATGAAGCGCTGCGAGAGGTGGGTAAATACTGGAGAACCACAGCAATGCATTTATTACAAGAATGTTGTAGCCTTAATAGGTACATTCGGGAACTAGAGGAGAAATAGTGTAATATACATATATTATGGAAGAGGCAAAAGTCAACGACAATACAAGTTTAGGTATTAATTTAAAATGGTTAGTCCAAATTATAGTAGTAGCAGCAATGGCGGTGTGGGGTTATTTTGGAATTACTTCAAAAATATCTCAATTAGAGATCGATGTATTAAGAATGAAAGACGCGGTAGAAATGAATTCTGATTTTAGAGTAAAATGGCCCCTTGGGCAATTAGGAGCATTACCAGATGACGCTGAACAAAATATGCGTTTAAGATTTATAGAAAAAGATATAGAGGTTATGGAGGCTCACGTCGACACCCTCCGAATCAAATCCGTACAACAAGAAGAGCTACACAATCCCCCTCATCCTTTTATGCCTCAAACACCCCCTTTAAACCATAAAGAAGCGGGCGGAGTAAGATAATGGAGTTTCATTCGTATTTAAAACAGCTTAGACTAGTACGGTTTAAGGACACCAAAAAACTATGCATGATGCTGGGTGTCTCAAAACAGGAATGGCGCAAAATTGAACGCGGAATAAACCCTCCTCCCCGAAGATCGCTATTAAACAAGTTTTGCGTTTTGACAGCCGCCTTAAGCTATGAACAGGCTCAGCTTTTTGCATTGGCTAAAAAATGGAAACCTCACGCAGACACAAATACAGATAATCATATCTTATTAGACCCGAAGTCTAGAGCTATAGATTTCCCCTCTATACAAGAATGGAGAGAAGCCATGATAAAAGAAAATACCCCAGACTACGAACACAAGCACTGGGGGAGGCGATGAATTGTTAGATTTGGTTAAACAAAGAGTAAACTCACGATGAAAATAGCATTTATAGATTTTTGGCCTAATTTTGAATTAGAGAATAATTATTTTTTTTATTTATTGAAGGATTCTTATAATTTGGAGATTAATCAAGTTGATCCAGATTTAATGTTTCTTCATACAGACTCTTACCGCTTTTGCCATAGAAAAGAGTTTGTTGACCATCCGGCCACTCGAGTTTTTTGGACCATGGAAGGGGAACCTCCTAATTTTGAAGTTGATACCTATCCACCCGACTTAAGTATAATAACCACGGGAGGTAAAGGCTACAATGACCCCAACTCTCAATTAACCAAACAATCAACCGATTTTTCAAGAAAATATTATTACGGTCGTTGTGATTTTGCTTTAACTCATGAAGTCATGGACGATAGCCGTCATTATCGTTTTCCATATTGGGTTTATCATATTGATTGGTTCAATAAAGGAGATTATGGAGGAGAACCAAATTATTTAGTGCGTGAAAATGAGATAAGCAATAATGTTTATTACAATACAGCTAAAACTAAATTTTGTGCAATTTTTATGAGTAATCCTACCTGTCAAAGATTAGAAGCATACAATAAGCTTAGTACATATAAACAAGTAGATGGTTATGGAAATAGTTTTAAGAGGGAGGCTGTCAGCCGCAATAAGTTTCAGGGAGTTAATGATCCGTGGGAAAAAAGAAAATTAGAAGTTTTAAAAGACTATCGTTTTTCAATTTGTTTTGAACATCAAGTAAGAGATGGTTATCATTCAGAAAAATTATTTCATGCAAAGGTAGCAGGTACAATTCCAATTTATTGGGGAGCCTCTACTGTTTCACAAGATTTTAATCCGGACTGTTTTATTAATTTAAATGATTTTGATTCAGTTGATGCTATGTTAGAAAGAGTCAAAGAAATCGATCAAAATGAAACTCTTTATCAGCAGTACGCTCAAGCCCCATTATTCGTAGACAATAAAGTGCCTGATAAATTTAAGCCCGATGCTGTTTTAAACTTTTTTACAAATACTGTTTTAGCTTAAGGGGCGTCTCGCCTACTTCTCTTATATTCATCATATCTTCTTTGTCTTTCATTGGAGTCAATTTTTTGACCCATTTGTTCTTGACCGCTTTGAAGCCTTTCTAGTCTTTCGAGAATATATTTTTTTTTATCTTTATCTTCTACTTTTTCTAAATACTCTAACCCTCTTTTAATTATACTGGGGTCAATTTTGGGCCTACGTGACGGCACAGTGACGATTTGAGGTCGAGGGGTACTCGGGGTAGGGGAAGACTTCTTAATGTCCTTAGAGGAGCTTTTAGAGCCCTTAGACGACGTTTTGACGGTAGGAGCCTTTAAAATTACGGTAGGAAGGCCGTGCGTCTTAAATGTAAGGTGTTGCTTGGTTCCTCTATTATCTATGAGGACAGATTTTTTTAAAATTTTAATTATGGTGATATTGTCTTGTTTTTCTCCTTCAGATAAGGATAAAAATTTATTGGTAGCACTTCCGCTTACTTTTAATGCTAAATAGGCTTTTGGCGAATGGTGACGGGTTATGCCTGTTAGATAGACGGGATCGGGAGGTAAGATAGATGTTATGGGAGGAAGAATGAATGCAGGAGAATCTGTGGTTAATTCAAAAGCATTTCTCTTGGAAATAATTTGATAGGGATTTTCCGCCAATAAAGTACAAGTCCCCAATAAAAATATAAATGTAAATAATCTAAATATCACCATCGGCTTTTCTATATGAATCTTTTACTTTTCCGCCTCGCTTCATTTTTAAAAACATATTGACTCTTGCCATAGCCCATCCGCCACGACTCATGCCCGGTCTGTGAGAAGAAGAAAAAGCTCCTGCCCCTCTTCTGTATACTTTTTTAAGTTGCCCCAAAGTAACTTTTTTAGAATGTTTAGCATTATGTTCTTTGACTTTTTCTTTTAAAGATTTAACTATGCTTTCAGAGAACGTGATTTTACCTCCCCCACTTCCGGCGCTACCGGGTTTATTTTTACTAGAGCCTTTTTTTCTTTCACTTGGCTTGGCAGGAGTTTGTGCTGACGACTTAGGGCCGGGCCTAGAAGCAACTGCTTCGCAGCCGCATCCACTACCACACCCACAACCCTCTTCCTCTTCTTCTTCGTCAGGATCGTCAACAAAAGCAAGAGAAGGATTGATAGATATGAGTTCATCTAAGTCAAAAAGAGTTTCGCCGTCCCACTCATTTATTAGATGTGAACCTTTAGTATAATCAGTTACCGATTTTCCGGCCTCCCACATTTTGCAACTCCAATAACGAGCTTTGGTTTTAGGTCCCGGATTTGCGCAATTATGACGAGCACGAAAGTTTTTGCGACGATCAGGATCGTCTCGTTTAATCTCCATATTAGGGTCACCAAAATTAACCTTCACCACATTCCCTTTTTCGTTTTTAACATATACTGAAAACTTTTTAGGGCCTTTAGGCGTTCGAAAGGGCTTATTCAATGTTTTACTCTCTTTTGCTTGAATAATCTGTTGAGTGAAATCTACTTCCATACTTATTATATACACATGGTTAGGTGAGTTTAGACATAATGAAATTTAAATTATCCCATGATATTCTATCTATTTTAAAATAAGGAGAGCGAGTTTTTGTTTCAGAAAGTCGAAGCCCTTTTATATTATATTCAGGATAAATGATTTCTTCAATAAAATCATGCATGCCAATTTTTTTTATCCAATGATAGTACATATCTACAGTTTCTCTTTCTGTTTCTAACAAGAATGACCTAGAGCGCCCAAAAGTATTTAAATATATACACAGGCCTCTTATCGCTAAACTTTCAGTAGGAGGCTCTACTATTCCGTCACAAAAGATTAAAGTGTCAGTCTCCACATAAATATTTACACAAAAAAAACCTCCGGTAAAATACCGGAGGCTTTATAAGTGTTTTAACGCTTTTATTAGAAAGCGTATTTAAGGCCAACCCAAACAGATGTCTGCTTATCAGCCTGCAAGCCAACAACATCCACATCATTATCAAGATGAGTGATTTTAATGTTAGGCTCAACGGTTGTACCCCATAATGAGACATCAGTAGAAATACCTACTCCGAATTGAGTATAATCGTATTCGTCACTAATACCCCATTTAACCGAGGGGGTGATTTTCCAATCTTTATTGACAGCGGATACTTCCCAAGTTTTATGAAGCCCCCATGTTGCTCCTGTAAAACCGTAATCTACATCTTTCCACAGTGAAACAGAAGGAGTGACCCACTCACTAATACCGATAGGGTCTTCTGTAACTTCAATAGTAGCTCCAACTGCGACGCTGCTATCAATAGCAGGATCAGCGATCTGATGACTACTGATTCCACCTGAGGTTTTCAGACCGATATCTGCAATACTCCAACCTTTACTTACTCCAATATGGAAATGAGATTGAGTATCCTCTTCAGAAGCCAATAGATGATAAGCCCCAGCGTTTATTGTGAGACCCCCTTTAACAGGGAATTTTCCATTGATTCCTGTGAGAAACCCATCTCCGCCATACGATAGACCGCGGATGTTGATTTCATCTGCATAACCTGTAATAGCGCTAAAAGAAGGCTCCTCCGCCTGTACTTCTTGGACATTAGCAAATGCACAAGAACCGATTATTAACATTGTAAGAAATAATTTCTTCATAATTTAAAAAAACCTTTAAAGGTAGGTCAAAACCTGCTAGAATAGTATGGTGTTAACATATCTTTGTCAAGTCCTTTATTTTACACTTAAAAACATAAAATGAGTCAATTAAATGCTTTTGGTGTAAAATCTATAATTAACCGTTCTATGCATTTTCCAGACAATAAAAAAAACTACCCTTCAAAAAAGCTAGCGCAAAAAGGAGAGGTCGTATTATCAGAAGAAGGAGAAAAAATTAGAGAAGAAGATTATAAAGAAGAAGAGGAAGAAGACACTCCTTTAAAATGAAAAATTTTTCTTTTATTTTAGATAAAGCGCTAGAGGAAAAAGATTTCTTTGAGCATAAAAATTATTTACAAAATTCGGCTATTTACGAAATGATCGAGGCAGATGGGGACAAGAAATTTTATACAACAAAAATTCCATATGGATTGCAAGAAAAGATAGTAGAAATATTAGAGAGAGTGTGGAACCAAAAAATTAAAATTGTCTTAGCTACTGTTCGTAAAGCTACATACTATTTAGATAAAAATTGGGGCATTCATTCAGATCTTTATGTGGGGGCAGAAGAGAGACCTCAATATGGGGCCGTCCTTTACATGTCACAAAACGAAAGTGAATTAAACGGCACCGCATTATGGAGACATAAAGACTTAGGTTATCAAATGCCTACAGATTGGCCTAAGGAACATGTCGTGGAAATATCAGATCGAGACTATGATGACATTGATAAGTGGGAATTAAATTCAGTAATTGGCGGCATCGAAAATAGATTGGTTTCTTATCCATCTGAATATTTTCATTCTAAGTTTCCCAAGCAAGCATGGGGAACAACACAAAAAGATTGTCGAATTGTATGTGCTATATTTTATTCTTTACAGAATTGAAAAAATGGATACTATTAAGTGCGTTCTTCTTCAATGAAACAAAAATTCCATGAAGTCCATATTTTAAGTAACCAGTTGATTTCTCAACTGCTCTATTGCAATAGCAAATTAAACGAGGCTGAATTTCAAAAGGTTTCTGATGAAATTTTGAATCTTTTAGAAACTTACAAACAAAAGGTAAATAAATTGAAACAACTTTAATTTATTTTGTTTTTTTAGATTGGGTGCATTCACCCTGACAGGTGTCATCAAAACACTCTTTATTGGTGCACATTTTATTCAGACTTCGGCACAAGCCCGATGCCGCTACCATTTAAAGTAAAGCCACAAGCGATGCTAAAATTTTCCACACCCCCAAGGATTTGCTCTAATGTGAGATCTTCCCCGAGACAGTTTGTGGTGATATTTTCGACGAATTGTCCGGTGTAATCTACATCCTCATCACGATTAAAAAGATAATTATATTTCATTTATTATTATTAAGTAATTCTGTTATTTTTTCTACAGCTTTTTCTTTTACGTTGTCCGCTGCTTTATCAACGACCGTCTCTACGGATTTTTCAATCGCAGTATTCACTACTTTTTCTTTTAAGGAATCCTTTTTTTCTTGAACTTTTTCTCCAAAAATAAAGGCCACCGCGATCGCAGTCGCTATAATAATGATAATTAAGGTGACTCTTTTTTTAAAAGTTGTGTTTTTTTGTGCCTGTTCTTTTCTGAGCTTATTTTTTCTTTTTTTCATTTTTTGGTAAAATCTGGGTCTCCACCTTTAGGTAAATATGCTGCCCCTCCATTTAAAGGGAGGGTTTTTTCAATGGTTAGTTCTTTCAATTGTTCGTTAGGTACAACCATCTTACTTTTACGATCGGTCATATAAAATGTAGTGCTTGTAATCCCCACGCGAACAATGCGGGCTTGTCGTCCTGAAATATAGATTATATCGTCATTATTAAAGTGCGAACCATAAAAGACCATAATTCCTTTAGCGAAATTCATCATTACATCTTTAATAAGGATAACCGCCACTCCTGCGAAGAAGAACCAACCATATTGCGAGAATAAATTTTGAGCCACATCTTCAAGTTGATTAGTCTCAAGTCCAGATAATTGATTGACCAAATTCGTGCTGTTTAATAAATTGGTTATGCTATCCGTCATTTACTTTTATTCATTGGCATCAATTGTGGCCAAGATGGTAGAGGTGCGACGCTCTCGTTTTGTTGGGGCTGTGGTGCTTCATAATATTCTAATTCAATTCCAGTCAGACTTATATCCACTTCTTTTAGGTTGGCGCATCCGCTGAGTAGGATTATCAAAATTAAATATTTTAAAAAAACTTTCACAATAAGTTTTACACTTACTGCGGATTATTTACCTAAAAATATTTTACGCTGGGGGATATTTCCCTAAAAAAAATAGAGAGTTTTCAAAAACCCCTTTAAAAATAAAAAAAAGTTCTGGCATAGAACTTGCAGTGTATATATTATATGTCTATGAAATATTTATTAAAAATTGGATTAATAGCTGCCATGGCAGTTTCATTAACGACAGTGCAGGCTGGCCCAGATAGAGATAAAGAAAAGCCCGAAAAGCCGCGCCCTGAGAAAAAAATCGATAGAGAAAAAATCAAAGAACGCTTAAAAGCCGCATTTGAAAAACGGAAAAAGAATCATAAAGACTCTAAAAAGAAAGGTTACAAGTTACAACATAAAGGTAGAGCTTTTGGGAAATTAGTTAGAGATGATGAAAAAATCAAAGAGTTAAGAGAAGCTTTTAGCGCTGCCGCCAAAGCGCATCACTCTCAAGTAAAAGATTTACATAAGCAACTAAAAGATGCGGCGGATGCCGAAAAAGATGGCTTAAGAAATCAACTCAAATCTTTACGCAAAGATTGGGTTGAGGGAATGAAAGGTAACCGCGAAGAGGTTAGAGAACGTCTTAAAGACATCCGGAATGAGTTTAAAAATAAACGCGACGAAGTGATTGATGGTAATCAGCCGGAGGAATAATTTATGAATAAATACATTAAGTTTATTATAATCGCAGCATTGTTAGCTTGTGGCGCTAACACACTTTACGCTGAGTCAAGCCCCAAAACAAATAAGGTTGCCAAAGCTGGTATCAAGAAAAGCCCTCACGCAGCCCGTCCAGCACACAAAAATTCGGAGGCGAGAAAGAAGTATGTCGCCGCTGCTAAAAAAATTAGAGAAGCAGTTAAAGCTGGAAAGCTTACTGAAGCTCAAGCAAAAGTAAAGTATGCGGCGTTGAGAAAGAAAATAGCCCCTTCTAGATCATCATCTAAAGAAGCCCTTCTCAAGAGATTCGATAAAAACAAAGACGGCAAGCTTTGTGATAACGAAAAAGCAGCGATGAAAAAAGCGATCGCTGAAAGAAAGAAAAAGGATGCTAAAAGGGGCGGTAAGTCGCGTCGCGAGAGAGGGGGAAAACCTCATCGTGGAGGAGACAGGAAAAAAAGGCCAGCGCGCAAATAAAAAAGTTGAAAGCCCAGTAACAAAAAAGCCCCGCTCCAAAAAGCGGGGCTTTTACTTTTAGAATCACTTACATATCATGGGGGTCAACTCCCGGTACGGTTTCCTGTGCATCACCAGAACCAGACAGATAAGGGTAAGGAAAATCAGTCCAGCTAATAGGGGTATGAAGCGCCCCTGAAATACTTTCTTCTAAATGGTGACACCAGCACAAACCGGAAGCATATTCATTAGCTAATCCACTGATGTTGTCACTTACATAGTCTGGAGTATAACAAATAGCGTAACCAGACGCTCCAGTTTGACCGCTTGCAGGATAATCTGGGATAGGGTCAGTCCAACCCATAAATCCAGTTGTTCCATCAATATAGGAGCCCTGAACTACTGGCAGGTCATTTTGATCAACTCCCGAAAATACGCAGTTCATTCCTACTACTAATGATTGACATCCTGTTTTTAAGGAGTTGTCATACATCGGATCTAGCCGTGAAAAATTAAATGTATAGGTTCCTGATATGTGGCTCATCTTATTATAATATGTTTAAATTTATTTTTATCTAGTTTCGAGAGATATTATTATTTTTTTTGTCTCTTGCCGCTGTAGTGCGAGAGGCTTGTGCATTATGTTTAGCTACCTCTAACTCTAGCAATCGAATTCTTTCTGTGACTCTCCGAAGATCCGTAGTATTGCCGGTAATAGCTTGTTGAAGTACGGTCATTTCCGTAATTTTCTTATCCATTTGGATTAATTGGTTTTGAATTTCTTTGAATTCATCCTTGCTAGGAAAGAGCGTTTGTAAATACGCTAATAAAGTCAAACCAAGAATGGGAGCTATTTTAAGAAATGTATCTAAATCTCCAAATTTCACTCTTTTGCTTTCTTGACCTTCTTTTGACATTAGTAATAGGTTACACTTTTTTTTAAAATCTCTCTTTATTTATTTTTAAATTATTTAACCACAAACTTACATTTATTGAAAATTGCCCCCAACCCATGGTCCCCAACATGAATCAAGTGAATAAAGTATTTTTCATACATTTCAGCCACTATATCAATAGTAAAATTTTGCTGTGCGTATTCTCGACAAAACTTAGGTTGTATGGTATCTATTATACCTAAAGCATGATAAAATTCATTTAATGATTTACAGCGAAATCCAGTCTTTCCATGAATATTATATTCTGACAATCCGCCCCAATCAGTAGATAAAACGGGAGTTCCAGATATAAAAGCCTCTAACATCGTCCATCCACAAGGCTCCGGAAAAAGAGATGGCATCACCAAAGCTTTAGCCTTACTCAAGAGTTCTTTACGTTCTTCAAAGCTAACTGTAGGAATATATTCCGCTAATGAATTAGTTTTCAAAAGGTTGTTTTGTAAATTTTGAGGGCCTACAAATTTTATAGGAATTTGTGAGGCTTGGGACAAGTTTTGAGCGATGGATATACCCTTATTGTCTATCATGCGACCTAAAAATAAAAGATAGTTTTCTTTTTTTTCTTCGTAATTAAAATCTTCAAAATAGAATCCGGGTCTAATTACATGGTCTGTGAAAGAGGGTAAACCGCTTTCACCATACATTTTATGATGAAGCTTATGTAATTGAGCATAAGATTCAAATACTTTAAATGGGGCAAAAGAAGAGTCATATCCAATGCTAGGCTCTACAATTTTAAATTCTCCGTTAAGTTCTTGACAGCATGAAGCATGTCCAAAACCCCAAAAGGCTAACACGAAATCATGTTTACTTTGTTTATTTTTTTTAATTAAGGCTGCGGCATTTTTGTTAAATTCCCTATGAACATCATTATTGACGTCTTGAGAGAGAAATTCTTTCCAAGATTTTTTTTGATAAACTTTATTATAAGTGTTTCGGGAAACTACATCAAAGTGCTGTGTACACGCTACGTCTGAATCGGGATGGCCATAATGAAAAACTGTATGGCCTCGCTGAGTCATAACTTTACAAAACTTATAAACTTTTTGGGTAAAAGCACATAAGGTTATTTCTTTTCGCGTCGGATAGACAGGAACTGATAAAACATGAAAAATCATATTTGATTTAAATAATACAGGGAAAATCACCCAAGTCAAGTGTAATATTTAATGATGAGTAGACGGAAGAAGTCCACGGCGTCGGAAAAGATAATACCTCTTGCGGAAAATAAATATAAGCTTTATCTGAAGAATTTTGACTTAACTGCAAAACAACACGAATTTTTAAAAATAGCTTTCGATAAAAATACGAAAATTGTTTTTGTTTCAGGGCCAGCAGGCTCTTCGAAAACTTTTATTTCAATTTATGCTGCACTTCAGCTATTCAATATGAATATGAATCAAGATTTGTTTTATGTTCGTACTATAGCAGAAAGCGGTGAGAGAAATTTAGGAAGTTTACCGGGAGATGTAGATGAGAAATTTCATCCTTTTATGATGCCCCTGCAAGATAAGCTATGCGAACTATTATCTAAAGATCAAATCAAAATGCTAATAGACGAAAAAATCATACAATGTGCTCCTATCAACTATTTGCGCGGAGCGAGTTGGGATAATAAGTTAATCATAGCCGATGAGTCTCAAAACTTCACCAGAAAGGAATTGGTGACGCTAGTTACGCGAATTGGTACTAATTCTAAATATTTTATATGTGGAGATCCAATGCAGTCCGATATTAACGGCAAAACAGGTTTTGCGCCTGTAATGGAGATTTTTGACGATAATGAGTGTAAAGAAAAAGGTATACATACTTTTCGTTTCACAGAAGAAGATATCTTGAGAAGCGAAATTTTAAAATTTATAGTGAATAAACTAGAAAATAACCCTATAAAATAAATTATAAAAAATGGCTAGTATATTTTGTCCTGAGTGTGGAGCCAAAAATGGTTACACTTTAAAGAAGCCCAACTTCTGCCAAAGCTGTGGGGAAACATTTGCGGCGTTTGGGATGTCCAGCGCTTCTGTGTCTGATCCTAGCCTGAAGGCAGCGAATGGAAAAAATGATGATGGGGGGATTCCAAATATATCTAAATTAGAATATGATATAGATATGCCCGCCTCCAAGGTGACGCTCGAGTCTCTAGTTAATAATCCTTTAGATCCTAATGAAATCAAATATAATGCTAAAGCGAAAGAAGGATATAAAAAGATGACTACAGAGGAGTTTGCCAAAATTTCCCAAGCTGAATGCGGGTCCTCCCGAGGAAAGTTTGATGAGATAGGCGGCGGTGGTGGCGAAGGATAAAAAACAAACATACGAAGATAAATTTGAGATTGTAGATAACGAAATAAGGAAGCGATACTATAAGTGGCATTTACATGCCCTAGCATGGCTAGACTTTGATGACGTATCACAAATTATTCGTACTCATATTTATAATAAGTGGGAGCAGTGGGATCAATCTCGCCCCATAGAGCCGTGGGTAAATAAGATTATATCCAACCAGCTTAAAAATATTCTTCGTAACAATTATTCTAATTTTGCGCGACCATGCATTAGTTGTAAGCATAATCAATCTAAAGAGCAAGCAAGTGGTCAAATTTCCAATCTCTGCTCCCTTACTGCTAGCGGTTTACAATCAGACGAATGTCCGGACTTTGCCAAATGGTACAAGACTCGGAAGCAAGCTTATGATATTAAAATTCCAGTTTCTTTAGAGACTAATCCTTTCGATCGTTACACCCTTCCTGAAGATCACTATAGCATAGGAGGGGCCGTTATCTCATTACATTTATCAATGAGACAATATTTAAATGATCGTCATTATATTATCTATAAAATGTTATTTATTGATCATATAGATGAAGAGTTAGTAGCTAAAGTTCTGGGTTACAAAAGTAACGAAAAAGGACGTAAGGCGGGCTACAAGCAAATAAAGAACTTAAAAAATTTTTATAAAAAGATCGCTAAGAAAATATGCGACGAAACTGATATATTTTTCGAATGAAAGAATACGTTTTAACAAAAGAAGAAAAAGAAAAGAGTTTAAAACTTTTCGAAGAATTGGATGGCGATTTAAGTGAATGCACTAAAAAGTTATTTGATGATCCCAATGAAAAAGGCAGCACAGTGCGAGGGAGAGCCTTAAGAAAATATTGGGTAGATAAAGGTTTAAGTTATCGTACCAAAGTAAAAAAAAGAGTAGTAAAGCATTTTCTAATAGAGAACGAAAAAGCTTTTATACATAATCATTATGGGCCAGAAATGACCAAGCTTGAAGTTGGTCAACTGTTATGGCCTGAGGAATCCAAAAAGAAAGGATTTGCGGAGAGTGAAAAATTTATTGCCTTATGCGAATATATTAGTAATGAATTCCCTTCGGTTACCAGTACTCGAGATGATGCGGCTGGAGAAAAATATACCCCTCCCCATATTCTTACCACCGCGGTAAAAAGATTAAATAAAGTTGCCGCCAAAGAATTTGATATAAATAAAATAAATCTGCAAGACAAAAAATGCATAGAAAAATTAATTACATATTTGCAAGGTCCTAGATTTTTGCAAGTTATTAATTCTTATATAACCAAACAAAGCCGAGAACTTTTTGAAGCAGAATATATTCGTAGTACATGGGATAAACCTGATTTAACTTCTGATGAGTTAAATTTGTATGTTAATGTTTGCATGGATTATGTAAATCTTAAAGAGATAGAGCAACATAAACAAAAATTAAATTTAATGTTTGATGACGCTGAAGGGCAAAATGAATTAACCATGAGGCTGACAGAAATGCTTAAAACAAAAGCGGAAGAATACAATCAATGCATTAATCGTATTGATAAAATGTTAGCTAAACTTAATGGCGAAAGAGCTAAAAGGGTAGCAAATCAACAGCAGCGAAATGCCTCTATCATTTCGTTGGTGCAACTTTTTCAAGATGAAGAAGAGCGAAAGTTAATGATTAAGATGGCTGAAATGCAAAAACAAGTTGTTAGAAAAGAGGCCGATGAAGTAGAGAAAATGTCAGATTGGAAAGCGCGAGTATTAGGCATTAGTAAAGAGGATGCTATTTAATGGAAAGAATATGTACTAAAATTTTCCCTTGTGCCGAATGTAAAAAAGAATTTACTAGCCGAGCATCTTTGCATAAACATATTAAACAGCATGATTTAAATTTAGCCTCTTATTACACTAAATACTTTCCGCGTACTAATAAACTAACCGGTGACCCATTACCCTTCAAAAGGTTTGATGAATACTTTGAAAGAGACTTCTCCACAAAGCAACAATTATTAAAATGGTGCAAAGAGAGCCCTCAGGAGGAAGTTAAAAACTATGCTCTTTCATTATTAGAAAAACGGCATTTTAAAAAACAGAGAAAGTATGGTCCGTTTCATTTGGAAACAAAAAATTCTTTTCTTCCTTCTGTTTCCATCTATAGAAAATTATGGGGTAGTTACAATGCCGCTTGTGAAGAAATAGGTTGCGAGCCACTGTATAACAAAAATTTACCGCGTAACTTTTTTACTTTTCCGTTGCCTACAGACTTAACTGTCGCTATAGATACAAGAGAACAGAAGCCTTTGAATTTTGAAGGGTGTACCAATGAAATCCTTAAGCTCGATATAGGAGATTACACAGTCTTAGGGGATCATTATAGTTATACTTTTGTAGATCGAAAATCTGGAAATGACTTACAAGGAACCCTTGGTAAAAATAATATTGAAAGATTTAGGAGAGAGATTTTTCGGGCGCAAGAAATGGACGCTTACTTATTTGTAGTGATTGAATCTAGCGTCGAAAAAATAATTAAAGAAAATAAAATTTTTAATCGACGGTCTAATATTGATTATACCTTACGGCAAATAAAAGACATTTGTCATGATTATCCGCGAGCATGTCAATTTATTTTTGTAGAGGACAGAAAAAATGCATCCTACATTATACCGCGGCTTTTATTATCTGGTAAAAATATTTGGCGAACTGACATGCAATATTTTTGGGACACACGAGAACAATGAGTTGGCAAGAAGGAAATCAAATTAGAAACGGACTTAAACTTAGAAGCAATGAAGAGCTTTTAAAGATTGAAGGATTTTTAGATGAAAGAGAAGCTAAATTAGCTCTTTATGAATTTTTAAGAAATAATACCACCTTTGCAACTGATTTATTATTAGGAGTAAAACTTTTTCCTTTTCAACACATGGCAATTAAATCCATGTTTGAGACGGATTATTTTTTAGGAGTATGGAGCCGAGGGATGTCTAAATCTTTTACTACCGGTATTTTTGCTGCCTTAGATGCAGTACTTAATCAAGGAGTAGAAATAGGGATTCTTTCCAAATCTTTTCGACAAGCCAAGATGATTTTCAAGAAGATCGAAGATATTGCGAACAAGCCTGAAGCAGGTTTTTTTCGACAATGCATAACTAAAACTTCTAAAAGTAATGATGAATGGCTCATGGAAATTGGAGCTAGTAGAATTCGTGCTTTACCTCTTGGCGATGGAGAAAAGCTTCGTGGTTTTCGATTCCACCGAATTATTATTGATGAATTTTTACTCATGCCTGAAAGAATTTATAATGAGGTTATAGTTCCCTTTTTGTCTGTGGTGGAAAATCCCACTCAGCGCGATGATCTTTTTAAGCTTGAAAACCGGCTGATAAAAGAAAATAAAATGCAAGAAAAAGATAGATATATTTGGCCTAACAATAAATTAATAGCTCTATCTTCAGCTTCTTATAAGTTTGAATACTTATATAAACTTTACAATCAATTCGAATTTTTAATAGCTGCTGAAAAACAAAAAGATAAAGCATCTCGTTGTATCATGCAGTATAGTTACGATTGTGCTCCTCAACAATTGTACGATCAAAATCTCATCAATCAAGCAAAAGCCACAATGAGCCAATCTCAGTTTGAGCGAGAATTTGGAGCTATATTTACAGACGACAGTTCTGGTTATTTTAAAACCAGTAAAATGGCTATGTGTACGGTGCCTGATGGAGAGTCTCCTTGCATAGAAGTTCAAGGAGATCCTGACGCAGAATATATTTTAGCTTTTGACCCCTCATGGTCGCAGACAGAAAGTTCTGATGATTTTGCTATTCAAATTTTAAAGATTAATGCTGAAGAGCAAAAAACTACATTAGTTCATAGCTATGCTTTGTCAGGAACTTCCTTAAAGAACCATATCAGTTATTTCTTATTTTGTTTAGAAAATTTTAATGTGGTTAGCGTCTGCGGTGACTATAACGGAGGCGTTCAATTTTTGCAAGCATGTAATGAAAGCGACACATTTAAACAAAAGAAAATCAAACTACAAACCTTAGAAGTTGGCTTGGATAAGCCTGAAGAGTATCAACGAGATTTGCAGTCTTATAAAAATCAATATAGCAAAGACTCTTATAAATATGTGATATTACGCAAGCCGACCAGCAATTGGATTCGTCAAGCCAACGAATTACTTCAAGCTAATTTCGATCATCGTCGTCTTTATTTTGCGGGACGGGCTATTGATGATTCTTATACGAAACAAAAAAATAAAAGTATACCTATACAAAATCTTAAATTTTTACGAACTAGCGAAGAAAGCAAGCAAACTGCTGGAGCTAAAATGATTGATTTTATTGAGCACCAATCTGATATGATGGAATTAACAAAAAACGAGTGTGCTCTCATTCAAATTACTACTACTTCTCAAGGGACTCAAACTTTCGATTTACCTTCAAATTTGCGACGTCAAACTGGCCCCGATAAAGCCCGAAAGGATTCTTACTCTGCACTAGTGTTGGCCAATTGGATGGCAAAAGTCCACTTTGATTCGCAGAACGTCCAACAAGAAGATGTTATAGAAACATTCGTTCCTGAGTTTATAATGTAAAGAAAGCAACTTTAAAAGTCACTTTTATAACTTTAAGTGTAATTTATTTTTAACATGTCTGAAAAACGCAAATATACGAAAAGGTCCGATTACTGGAACAAATTCAAAGAACAAGAGAAAAAACACTTTGAAAATATGTCACAGGCAAGTGCTGGCGGTTATCAGCCAGAGTTACTAGGGGAATCCTTCTATAATTATGAGTCTAAAGCATATGCTCGGTCGGGAGGCCCTAGTTCTAGTACCAACACCCGGCGCAATAATATAGCTATTGCTCCTAAACTTTTTAAGTATGCTAATATTCGGGCAGGAATGTTGCCTTATGAATATGCTTTAGATGGAGTTAATGTTAGAGATGCAATAGAGTTAACCCAAAAGGCTTATGCGAATATAGCGGTTTTTAGAAATGCTGTAGACATGATGGCAGATTTTGCTAATTCTACTTTGTATTTAGAAGGTGGTAGCGCTAAATCTCGAGCTTTTGTTAATGCGTGGTTAAAGAAAATAAAAATTTGGAGTTTAAAAGATCAGTTTTTCAGAGAGTTTTATCGTAGTGGAAATGTGTTCTTATATACCATCGAAGGAAAAATTAATGTAGAAGATTTTTCTAAGGTAAGAAATTTTGGTTTAACTTTAAAAACAAACAAATTACCTGTTAGGTATATTTTATTGAATCCTTTTGATATTGTAGCTAAAAGGGCCACCTCTTTTGATATAGGGCTTTATGCTAAAGTGCTTAGCGAATATGAGGCAGAGCGGCTTAAGAATCCTAAAACTGACGAGGACAGAGAGCTTTATGAAGCTTTAGACCCCGCTATAAAACTTGGACTAGAAAAAGACTCTTGGGCTATGAATGGCTTAAAGGTAGAGTTAGATCCTGAAAAATTAAGATACGCTTTTTATAAAAAGCAAGATTATGAACCATTCGCTGTGCCTTTTGGTTTCCCTGTTTTAGATGATATTGAGTTTAAAATGGAAATGAAAAAAATTGACCAATCTATTTGCCGTACTATCGAAAATGTAGTTCTTATGATTACCATGGGTACGACCCCTGACAAAGGAGGAGTAAATCCCCGCAATATAAGAGCCATGCAGTCCCTTTTTCAAAATCAAAGTGTGGGACGTATTTTGGTTAGTGATTATACTACTAAAGCTGAATTCATTATTCCTGACATCCAAAAGGTAATTGGGCCAGCTAAATATGAGGTAGTCAACCAAGACATCAAAGAAGGCCTTCAAAATATAATTTTAAATCAAGAAAAGTTTGCTAGCACTGAAATCAAAGCTCAGATGTTTTTACAAAGACTTAAAGAGTCAAGAGATGGTTTTCTTAATAATTTCCTGCAACCTGAAATCAAACAGATATGCAAAAATTATGGTTTTAAAAATGCTCCTTTGGCTAAATTTGAAACTATTGATTTGCAAGATCAAACACAGGTACAACGTACGATTACCCGAATGATGGAATTAGGAATCCTTCCTCCAGAAGAAGGAATCAAGGTAATTGAAACAGGAGTTTTCCCTAATAGCAAAGAACTAGACGCAGCTCAGGAAAAGTTTGTGGAAGATCGTCAAAAAGGATATTACAACCCAATCGTGGGAGGAACTCCCATGCCAATGACATTTGAAGAGGATGTTGAATTGGAAGAAATTAAGCATCCAAAGAGTGCTGAAATTTTACAAAAAGATTCAAATGGACCTCGGAGTGCGTCTAATCCGGGGAGACCTCTTGGCTCTAAAACTTTAGCCAAAGAGTGTTATTCCGTCACAGCCATTAAAGATACAGCCGATAAAACTAATGATTTGTACAATTCCCTAGCTACTGAAGCGAGAAAAGTATTTAAGAAAAAACGTTTAAATAAAAACCAAAAGGAAATGTTAGAACGGGTATGTGAGTCTGTAGTAGTTTCAAAAAATAAGACCGATTGGTTAGCGGCTGGTAAAGCTTGCATTAAAGATCCTCAAGAGTTAATCAAATTGCAACCCATGGAGCCCGTCCTAAAAATTAGCGCAGAACATGAGCTAGATGACTACGCGGCAGCGATTTTGCATCATAGTAGAAAAAATTCTCTCAAGAAATAATTTAGTGTAACCTTTATGAAGACATGTCGACTAATTTCAAATACAAGACTCGCTATGATTTCACTGTTCATGCGACAACAGATTTAGAAAACGAGCTAAATATTAGTCAAGCCTCTTTGGAAAACTTACGCCCCCTTATCCCTAAATCTATTGATTTAGAAAGAAATATTGATTTAGTGGGAGCGGCCTTCAATGCAGCAGTTGTTAATACCTTTAATAAAAATGGGGATGGAATTAATTCTGAAACCGCTGTAGATCTCATAGATTACTTTGTTAATAAGCCTACAAATATTGAGCATAAAAAACAAAAAGTAGTTGGGCATATTGTAAATGCCGGGTTTACAGATTTAAATAATGATAAAATTTTAGGCAATGGCGCTGCTTTAGGAAACAAAGATCCTTACTATATTTCATTGGCAGCCGTTATTTATAAAACTGTTAATAAAGATTTTGCAGATGTATTAATGCAATCTAGCGACGAAGAAAGTAATTTCTTTAAGAAAATTTCCGCCAGTTGGGAATTAGGTTTTAATGACTACGTATTAGCCGTAGGTTCCAAAGAACTTAAAGATGCTGAAATCATTAGTGACCCAGCTCACATAAATGAAATGAAGCATTTTTTAAAGGCGTTTGAGGGTTCTGGAGCTTTAAATGATGGTACGCCTATTTACCGTTTAGTGGTAGGAGATGTATTCCCTTTAGGGATTGGATTTACTACTAATCCCGCCGCCGATGTCAGTGGACTCATAGTTCAGAAAAACATAGATCTGGATATAAATGATAAACGAGATGCAGTGGAAGACGAAAAGAATTTTAAAAATAATATTTTAAAAATTTCACAAAGTGAAAATAATAATGTAAAAAATACTAATACTATGGATATTACAGAGTTCAAAACCGAGTTCGAGAAGGTTCTCGATTCGAAGTTAGCGGACAATGCTGAATTCACTCAAGAAGCCGTAGCTAATGTAGCCTCTCATGTTATCGATAAGATTCGTGAGAAGGATGCAGAGTTTAAGGCTGAAAGAGAAGCTGTTGAGGCTGAAAAGGCTCAAGCTGAGAAAGATGCAACCGAAGCTAAAGCTTCGATGGAAGACCTTCAGAAGAAACTGGAGGAAGCTGATGAGAAAATTTCATCATTAGAATCATCCATCAACGCTGCTGCGGCAGAACAGCTATTTAATAGTCGCATGGAAGCTATTGATGAGCTTTACGACCTTTCCGATCAAGACCGTACGGTTTTGGCGAATGAAGTAAAGACTCTGGAAGCTTCTGATGAGACTTTTGAAAGTTATCAGGGCAAATTGGCCTCCTTACTCCACCATAAGAGCAAAGCTTTTAAAGTGGAACAGGAAAAACAATTTGAGGCTAAGGTTCAGGAAGAACTTGAAAAGCGTTTAGCTACTACTTCGCAAGAAGGCGTTGCTATTGCTACTGAAGTTACTCCAGAAGCCGAAGAAACTGTAGAGGAAGTTGTGGAAAACGTTGAAGTTCCGCATTCAAGCATCGCTAATAATAACGAAGCTTCTTCCACGGAAGAGTCCTTGTCAGATCAATTCAGACGGGCTTTTAATACCGAAAATATTTCAATAACCTACTAAATATAAAACATTATGGCACTTAGATTATACCCATTTAGGCAATATAACGAAACAGACGTCATCAACTTATTTGCAAACCAGATAGTTGATGATAGTCCCACAACCAATGGCAATGGTAGTGCAGGCGTGATGGTTAAGGTATTGAGCGGAAACTTGAACCAAGACACTTTCGATCTTATCGGCAGTGATTACTTGGGGAAAACTGATTACCCGTTCTTGGGCGCTGACAAGTACCCAACTGTACCTTTACGTTTCGAACCTGCTACTACTGGAGCTCCGGTCTTAGGCGTTACTCTCAATCAAACATTGAAGAATGACGAGAATGGAGAAAAACTCCTTTATAACCCAATCAAGAAAGATGAACTTCAGGCAGTTCTTAGCGGTCAGGCTTGCCCAGTCGCTACTAAAGGCATGTTTACTTTTGATGAGACAGCATATGAAAAAGATAGCAATTTCGTTCCCGGTAACGTAGTTGGTATTTCTGCAAATGCTGGCAAATTAACAGGTTATAATCGGGAACGTTTAGTTGATCTTGACGCGGCTCTTGTTGGTCATATTTTGGCCACAGGCAATAGAACGTCGCAGAATGGTCAGTCGGATGTGTTCGCTGGTACGGGTACTGCACAGTACGCGTTAGTTCAGCTAGATTCAAGCAGCTCATTGGATGTTGCATAACCCTTAACGTAGAAAGGAATTAATATAATATAATGAAAATTACATTAAAAAGAACCGATGAGCAAGTAGAATTAGTGAAGGCAATGGGGTCTCGCAATCGCGAAACCGCCTACGCAGCTCAAATTGCTTTAGCTGAGTTTATTGGTCCGGTTTTGTCCGAAGTTATCAATAACGCTCCGACTATCAGCAATCTATTCACTCCGTTAGAATATAATGCAGATGATAATCCTTCGATTCCGTTGGATCTGTATTACGATGTGTTTGACGAAGATTACATTCGAGTTTACAGTCAATCTGTAGCTGGAGGTCTTCCAACAAACTATGTGCAGCCGACAGCTTCCGAGCTTAAGTTCGCCACTTACAGCTTAGATAGTGCAGTGTCTTTCGATAGAAAGTATGCTTCACGTTCTAGGCTTGACGTAATTGGTAAGACTTTTACTCGTGTCGCACAGGAAGTTTTACTTAAACAAGAAAGAACTTCCTCAAACCTCTTGATGACAGCTCTCGCGAACGCAACTGCTGGTGATGCTAGCTTCACAGCTAAAAACCGCAATGTGTTCAGAACTGCTCAGGCGGGCCGTTTCTTAATGGATGACTTGAATAAGTTATTCACTAAGATTAAGAGAGTTAATGCTTCTTGGTCTGGCGGGACTCCTGCTGGAGCTCGTAAGGCTTTGACTGACCTCTTAGTGTCTCCTGAAGTAGTTGAGCAAATTCGTGCTATGTCATATCAGCCAGTGAGTACACTTGGCCCATCTGGTGCTGCTGCTGCAGCCGGTGATGGTGCAGGTATTCCTGCAACTGATGCTGTCAGAAATTCAGTATTTAGCCAGAGCGGCTTAACTGAATTCTTTGGCGTGGCTATCATGGAAGTCCTTGAGTTAGGTGTTGGCAAGCGCTTCAACGATGTGTTCGACACAGTGGCTGGTACTACCGATTATCTTAATAACGGTTCTACTACTGCTTCTAGCGTCTTTAATGGTGCTACCGAACAGATTATTGTTGGTCTTGATCGCAGCCGTGACGCGATGGTTCGCGCTATTGCTGTAGATTCCGAAACTGGATCTCAATTCAATTTGGTCGCTGATGATCAGTTCTCCGCTAGACAGCAGAGAATCGGTTATTATGGCGCATTGGAAGAGGGACGTATGGTCTTGGACAACAGAGCCTTAGTGGGCTTAATTATGTAATCAGTGTAATCCTGATAAACTCCGCTCCTTCGGGAGCGGAGTTTTTTTTTGGAAAAATGCAATTTTAGTTGTAATATATTAACATGGCAGCGAAAAAAAAGACTACTAAGAAAGTAGAAAAAAAAGGCGTTTCTAAAGCGTCCAAGAAGAAGACTAACCTTGAAGATATAGAAAATTTTACCACAGGTAAAATGGATGATGACGCCATCGAAAAGGTAAAAAAGCTTGAAGAAGTCTTGGGAATCAAGACCGTAAATCCTTTTGGTACTAATGACCCTAACATTTTTGAGCAAGGATTAAAAGATTCCAACTTAAGCGATTTACAGAATTTAGCAATGAAAGTTGGTGTATTCCCTGATGGCAGTCTAGCTCGACTCAGGGATAAATTACGAGCAGAATTTACCCGTATTACTCGCGGTGCGAGAACTATAAGCATGGAAGATCCACTGCCTATTCATGATCCTAGTCACCCTAATCATGAAAGAGCCAAGAAATTAATGAGCGAAGGTTTCTAGTTTTTAGTGTAAATATATCATATGCCGAACAGACAGAAAACGCCATATTTGGTAAGCACGATAGCTACAGGTATTTATAATGATGAATTTGATTCTGATACAGGTTACGCGACGTTAGCTTCAATTTCAGGGTGGCTTGCTAATAATGTAGGCTTACTTAATACTATTCTTTATCGAGCATTTTCTGGTTCAGGAAGCACTACTGACTATCCTGATGATACAGTCTTGATGCCATCTGGGAATTTCCGATTTGAAGAGGCTGATATCTACAAGCAAGTTTATCTGAATAACTATTATACTAAAAAGGCACGAGCTGTATTAAAAGGTATAGATAGTTCCGTTGATTTCATTTCTTTACGCGAAGGGGATTCTGTGATTACCCGAACTAATAAAAATGAGATTGCCAAGACTTACAGAGGCTTCGCTAAGGACGCAGAAGAGCGCCTAGAAACGCTTGTAGCTAAATATAACATATATGATGCCGAACCAGTTCAAGTAGCCGGCACAGACGCTTCTGTGGACGCTAGTGGGGATATTTATTCTGCTTGGGATTACCGAGGCCGTGCAGGCTGGTAACTACTGATTTTTCTTTTTAATAACTTCATAAAAAAAACCCCGCCCGAAGGCGGGGTTTTTTGCGAATAAGTTTAATTAGTATTAGCTTGGAGTTAATACTGAGTTGGCCAAACCACCTTGCTGAGATTTTTGGTCGCCCAATGGCCAGAAAGGGAGAGTGGTCCATCTAGCATAAGAGCCTCTCATAAAGATACCATTGCTAGTATCAGCAGATCCACCAACTTGTGTAGAGAATGTAATGTCAACAGTCTCATTGTCTCCAATAGCGTTGCTATAACTTTCTCCTTCTAGTCTTGCCCCTTTAACATCAATTATCAAAGCGTCAGCGCCCGGTTTACCCGTTCCAGCCGATCTGCGTAGAGTTAAACGGAAGTCATGTTTGTCTGTAGAGCTTAATCTTTCGAATAAGTTGTTGCTTCTCAATTCAGAGACAATTGCCGAAACGCTAACATCAATATTCATTGGCAGATCGATAACACGAGCGTATCCAAATGTATTACCTAATCTACCAAGAATAGTACGACTCATTGGAACGGTCACATTAAAGCTTTGGATGTGAGCTGCGCCGGCTCCACTTAAAATAGTGAATCCGTCACTATTAAAGGTAGATTCTGCATCATCAATGAATTCAAGATTAATATCGCCCGGGCGTAAAGCAACAATTGTATTATCTGCTACAGCGTCACCATTAACATAGTCTCCTGTGGTAGAAATAGTGCCACCTCGGAAGTTATAGTTGTGTGCTACTTGCTGACCATTAATATCGTCAACTCCCGGAATTTGGTTGCCGGTTACGGCATTAGGGCTAGTTCCATCTAAAGCTCCAGAAATATAATTGTCGGCTCTAATATTAAATGCCTCAACACTAACACTGGCAGTAGGAATAGATCCGACTGATGCGTCTATGTTGTAGTCACTAATAAATCCATTACCGATAGAAATAATATCATAATCAGTTGAATTAGAAACAACAGTATCTCCTTGAACATCTTTGCCTTCTTTAGAAGTAACGATAAAATAGTTATTTCCTTGGGTATCTTCGATCAATCCTGAAAGAGCAGAAAATCCGGAGATACAACCGTCTCCCGTCCATGCATATGTAGTAGCAGTAGGACGAGAGGCACCGGCGGGTATCGCCGTTGCACTTCCAGATCCATTAGTAGGGATATTGAAACCCATTTTACGTTCATTTCCTCCGTCAGTAAGATAATAATTAAAATCTAAACCAACAGTGGGTGATTCCATTACAATAGAATCTAATCTGGCCAATTTGCCGAATTCATTGATATCTTGACGATTAATCGTGAAATTAAAGTTCGCAGATTGAACTCGATGAAGAGGTTCGATTAAGGTTCTATTTAAAACAACGGCAGCACCACCAAGATGCGGCGATTGACCGTCGGTGTATGCTATCCCTGTGACTCCTGTCCAATTGGTATTACCGGGAGCGTCAACAGAGCAAAATTTATTGCCTGTTTGCATATGGTAACCAGTGGATGTAGGGCTCATAAAGAGAGCCTGACTTTGATAAATTACTCTGTTTCTAGCCATAATAGTATATTAAATTTAAAATAATTTACAACTTTTTTTTGAATTTGAGAACTTTTAACTTCGAGGGTCGCGATATTTATAGATTTCAAAGTCACAGAATCCTACAAAAAGATCAACAGGTATTACTTTATTGGAGCTATCGGAGATTTTAGATACATTTACATTATTTACCATATAGAAATTTCCGTCTGCCGCTACGTTGTTATAATCATAGCCTGTAGGATAAGCAGATTTAACGTCTCCATATTCATCTAAAGGGGAACCTGTGAAAGGAATATTGCCAAAAACAGTATGTGCAGAATCCGCCATTACCGATAAAGCTCCGTCTAATTGATAAATATTTTCTGCAAAAATTACAGCGGTTACATCTGTTACAGTATTGTCGGTTCCTCCTAAAGCGAAAGGTTCATTTGTAGTTGCTCCTAAAGAGAGAAAGGCTGCAGGGGTAGCTTGGTCATAAGGAGGGACATACGTCAGAGTGCGTCCATAGCGGCTATTCTTCTTATATTTCGTAGCCGTTATCATCGATTCTTCTGTTTGGTTAGAAATATAAACATTGAAATCTTTAACCGTATAGGTTCCGCTTATGTTAGTTCCTGTAGCAAAATCTGAATCAAACAACACTCTCCCATTATCAAAGTCAAATTTTAGACCACTGGTCCCTTCAGCTATAGCGCCCGAATCTCCACTGATCAGAGGGTTGATTTGGGCGGCGCTGATATTTTTATCATATACCCATTGTTTATAAGGCGATCCAAATACTCTTTTATTTTGTACGCGTTCATCCGCATAATAATAAAAATCCGTGCTGTAAGTTGTATAAGCCTCTCCTTTACGGGTAAGAAAATCATCGAACCAAAGGTAAAAGCTGTTTAAAAGCTCATGTTGATATACTGTTTTCATGAAAAAGTTTTCTTTTCTAATTTTTGTATTTCTTTATAATAATTATTGAGTAAAGTCGACATATAAGAAGTATTAGAGAATCTACCTCCTCTAACCGGAGCTTGAGTCTGAATAGCGAATCCAGATTTAGATTTAGCTATTCTACTGCTTTTTACTAGATACTGCCCTAATCCGGAAATTCCTCGTTCGATTCCTCGTGCCCAACTACGACCAGTGGCCCATGGCATAGGTGTGGCTCCAAAAACCTCTTGTTTTGTGGGGACTTCAATTTGTATAGACATATATTTATTGCGAGGATGATAGTGGATTTCATAAGCTTCCAATAGTTTTCTTAAATTTTTAATTGGATCACTTCCCGAATCAAATCCAATGTAAGTAAAAAGATTGCCAACGCCTCCAAGAGTTCTGCTAATATTGGTAGCAGATGGACCTCCTTTAATTTCTTGAGTAACAGGATGAGCTTCAAAAGCCTTAAGGAAATCTGTATATATCTGCTTAAATTCTGTATCCACAATTTGTTTTACTCTTTTTTTAAAAGAATTTTCTTTAATGACTTTTTGATCAATATTTTGCAAATCACGGTTGGAGAGTTTTAAAGCCATTATACAAGTTTTTTCAACATTACGGTGTAAAATTTAGTATCAAATAAACCATGACCTCTAAAATCACTATAAATAGAGAATTTTTGATTATCAAATTCTACTCTTTTGGCTTCAGAAACGGTATCGTAATCTGAAGCTTTGATCTTCATTCTAACTAACCCTTCTGGAATATATACTTTAATCTGGTTGGGAGATCTAGATGCTGTAAAATAATCATCGCTCATTTGTGCGCCGTATTGTATACGAGCTTGGACTGTACTGCTTTGTTCTGTATAGGTGATAGGCGTGGTTGCCCCTGCATTTCCGTAGATAGAATTAAAGGATGAACTCGGGGTGGGCACAGTTACCACCGGATCTTTTATAACTGTAACGGGGCGAGAAAAGGTATCCGCCTGATCATCCATTACGTCATGAAGTGCATTCTTATCACTGTCTGAAATTAAACTGGCCATGTCTATATTATACACTTTTTAAAAAACCTTTAGAAAAAAAGTATATATACAATATTATTTTTAAGCATTTATGTTTAAAGAATTATATTCGTTCACAGTAACTGACACCCAAGAAATTGAGGAAAAATCTAAAGAAAAGCGCAAAAATGATAAGGGCGTGGAAGAAGAGATTGAAGTTACAAAAAAAGTAGAAAAAGAGATTCCAGTAAAATTTATTCTTAAAGAGCCGAGCCGCCGTGAATTAGAAGAGGCAGATATGGAGTATTCTATCGAAATGAGCCGTTGCATAAAAAAGGGAATTTTGACAAAAGCCATGTTGGCCAAGAAATATTCTGATACTGGCGGGCTACTCTCAGAAAGTGATGCTAATAAATTAGTTGATTTATATGCGGAATTAGCTGATCTTGAGGGAGAATATACAAAAAAGACTTTAGCAAACAGAAATGTTAAAAGGTTACCCGCTGCGACTAAAAAACAAATCGATGCTTTGGCTGCAAAAGTTGCAATTTGTCGCCGAGATATTGTTACACTTGAGGCTTCGTATCAAACTTTATTTGGTCATACTGCCGATACCAAAGCCCAAAATAGAATTATTTTATGGTATTTGACTCATTTAACATATATCGTAAATAAGGAAAATGAGGAGCTGGTATATTTTCAAGGGGATACTTTTGAAAGTAAAGTGGATAGTTATTATGAAAAAGAAGAAAGTGGAGATTCTCTTTTCGCTGCGGCATCGGGAAAATTAACTTCTGTATTAAGCTATTGGTATTTTAGCAATAGCCCTTCTAAAGAAGATTTCGATAAAATTATAGATGACATCGACCAACCCAGCTAATGTTAATTTTAGACACATCTTCAGGGACGTAGTTTTTGGTTGGTCTCAAATTATTCATGACGAACGAGCTGCCTATTTAAAACATCTTTCTGTTTTTGATCAGGTAGATATTGAAGACGTTCGGGATTCTTTTTATGAAAAAGCTAAAAAAAGAGGCCTTCCTTCGGAAGAAGAAGCTTTAGAGCGCCTTCATGAAGAAGAATTGTGGACCTCTCAAGATGAAGCTAAAATCATCGAACAAAAAAATTATTTAAAAAATGTAGAAACTTCAAAAAAACAATTATTTCTTAAAAAAGAAATAGATCGCGCTAACGAAGATATTCAAGAAGCGCAGAAGAAGTTAGTTGAGCTACAGTCTGAAAAAGCTGGTTTGTTAGGGCAAACATGTGAAAAGTACGCAGAATCTCGTGTTTCAGACCATTATGTTATTAGATCCCTCTATAAAGATAGTAAATTAAAAGAGACCTACTACTCTGAAGATGAAGTTGATGAGATGAGTCGAAGTGAAATGAGCTCTATCGTTAAGCTTTATAATGAGAGTTATAGTTCTTTTGATGACAATAAAATTCAACAAGTTACTCTTCAAGATTTTTATCAACCTTATTTGCCTTTCTGCGAGAATGTAAGCAATATGTTTACAAAGCCTTTGTTTGAGCTTTCTTTAAATCAGGTAAAATTAATTATCTACAGTCGAATGTTTAAAAACATTTTTGAAAATTATCCTAAAATACCAGAGAGGATAAAAAAAGATCCAGAAAAAATCATAGATTATGTCAATGCCCAAGAAAAAGCTAAGGACAATCTACAGAATATGGACAAAGAGGGCGCTTCCACCATTATGGGTGCTAACAAAGAAGATTATGATTATTTAGGTATTGAAGGTAGCGGCAATACAAGCCTTTCTTCAAAACTAAAAGAAAAAGGTGGGAAAATGGACATGAAAGACTTAATGGACGTATTAAAGAGCTAAAAAAAGTGTATAATTTTTATTGAAATTATGGCTATAGATTTAAAAGCAGGTATTGATCACGCAGCTTTTGTAAAAGATGTTGAGCGCGGAATGCGTAAAGCCAACGCGGCAATGTCCAAAAGGGGCAATACTTTAAAATTAAAAATTGATGACAAAGGTTTTCGTCAGCCATTAGGCAGAATTACAGGCGACTTAAATATGTTTGATTCAGCTTTGGCTGCTTCAAATGCTCGTGTTATTGCTTTCGGTGCTTCTACTGCCGTGATAGGAGGTATCTCTAAAGCCTTCAAAGAATTAGCTAAAACTACTATTGTGGTAGCAAAACAGTTTGCAGATATTAATCGTATTTTATCGTTAAGCAATAAAAACTTTGAAAAATTTGGAAATAAACTTTTTGAAATTAGCAAAAAGAATGCAACAGGTTTTCAAGATACCACTAAAGCAGCATTAGAATTTGCTCGACAAGGTCTAAAAACAGAAGAAACATTAAAAAGAACTAGTGATGCATTAACTTTAGTTCGTTTAACAGGAATTAATGCGGACAAGGCTGTGGCAACATTAACTGCTACAGTTAATGCTTTTGAAGGAACAATGCTTACTACAACAACTGCTGTTAATAAATTTGTAGCGGTTGAAACTAAGTTCGCTGTAGGTGCACGAGATTTGGTTGAAGCTATTGGTCGTGTGGGTTCTTCGGCAAGAGACGCAAAAGTAGGATTTGATGAATTGAATGCGATGGTTACTTCGGTACAGCAAACCACTGGTCGAGGTGGCGCTGTTATTGGTAACGCCATGAAAACTATTTTTACGCGTTTACAACGTCAAAGTACCCTTGAAGCCTTGGAATCTTACAACGTAGCTGTTAGAGATATACAAGGTAACACGTTACCAGCTATGCAGATCCTTGATAATTTTGCACAATCTTATGCTGGTCTGGCTGACGCTAGCCAATCGTACTTAAGAGAGCAAGTAGCGGGTGTTTTCCAAGCAAATATTCTTTCAGCTATACTAAAAGATTTAAACAAACAGCAATCTACCTATGGTAGCGCTTTAGATGTCTCAACAAAAGCTACAAATGAAGCTAATCAAGCTACAGCCGAATTAAATAGAACTTTATCTGCATTGGTAGACCAAACAGGCTTAGAGTTCCAAAGGCTTCAACAAAATATTGGTAAAGCTACATTCGAACCTATTGCTAAAGAATTACTCGCCCCATTAAAAGGTTTGATGAAAGGCATCAATGATCTAATTGACGGTGAAGGAGCTGGAAGTGAAGTTGCTAATGGCCTTTTAAAAGGAATAAGGAATGTATTAGGTGGGCCGGGCTTGGTGGCCGCATTAGGTTTAATTGGAAAAGTATTTTTAAATACTACTAGCTATATTTTGAAATCATTACCAGCGCTTGCAGGTATAACAACTGAAACTCAAAAACGAGCTACTTTAGAAAAACAAGTCGAAAGTATTTTACAAAGAGAATCTGGTTTAGCGTTGGCTATACAAGGCTACACAGGCAACACAGCAATGCAGGCTCAGTTGTTAGCTGATTACGCTCAAATGGCGGCAGATGATATGGATCGTCAAGAATCATCAGTTGCAAATATAGCTGCTACTTTAATGAGAATGCCTAAAGGGTCACTAAATGTTGCGGCAGTTACTACCGGTAAAGCAGGAAAAAGAGGAGCGTCTGGTTTTATTCCGGGAATGGCTGGAGAAGTTCATGATATTAAAAGAGGCGTAGGAGGGGTGAGTTCTTCAGCTAAACCAGTTACGATTCCTAACTTTGCTTTTGGCGGTGGAGTTCGTGGAACTATGATTGCCAACACTGGAGAACATATAGTTCCCAACTTTAAAGGCGGGGGCTCTGCTATTTTTAATCCTAATATGATTGCACAGTATGGAATGCCTGCTGGGGCAAAACCAATCAGGGGAGCTGGTGGATATGTGCCTAATTTTGTTGATGTAAACAAGGCAAATGCTGGGCAGATGGCTAGTGCCGCTGGTATTACTCAATCATCACACCCTTCTTTATTTACAAAAACTGGAGCTATTCGGGTTGGGGCGTTGCGTTCAAATCTAGAAAGAAAAAGCGGGGCAAAAAGCTCCAAAGGAAGATTTTTTGATGCTCGGCAAAAGGCTCATATGTTTGTTCCTCAAGCTGGATTTAAAATGGAGAACTATCCTTATGTATTTGGACCGAATAGTTCAATGCAAAAAATGTCGTCCACGGTATCTAAGGATGGAAAGCCTGTTGATGGAATGCTTTTGAATGCTTATGGGCCTAGTCTTACAGCTAGCAAAAGAGTACAAAAAGGAGGGAATCTAGCTAAAGTTGAAGATATTTTAGATGACTCATTACGTATAGCTGCTGAAAATGTAATCATGGCTTACAGTCCCGCGCTTCATAGTGGCAGACCGGTTAATAAAAAGAAAGTAGAAGGTTCATTTTTAAAAGAAGGTGGGGCTGGTGCGATGGGCGCGTTCAAGGGTGCACTTTTTGAAGCTGTTGTAGACAGATTAGTAGGCCAACAATACGAGAAGGGAAAACAAAATAGTTCCACTTTAGATATATTATTGTCAGGCAAAGCAGGTAAAAATGCTGAAGATCTTTTTGGTATAACTGGTACAGCAGTAAATGCAACACACGCAGATGCCAAGTCAAGCTGGTCATCAGGCAACAGAACAAAAATTACCGAACAAATTATGAAGAACTTCGGTAAGTCTCTACCTATTACCATGGGAGCGGCTGCTAGAGGTTATGTGCCTAACTTCGCCGCACTTGGAGATTCCGTAGAAAGAGAATTAGCCGCTGGAGTTCCTATGGGATCTATTCGGGTAGGACGATCAAGTAGATTGGCCGGCCCTAATAATCCTGCTGGTCTAGGCGTTACAAATACGCGCGATGAGCCTAGAGGTTTGGCAGATGTAGTTGGAGCTTCAAGAGGTTACGTTCCTAATTATGTTGATCCTATGGGAGTAGATGTTAGTGGAGTAGTAGGAAAAACTAATAAGCAATTAGCCGGCCTAAATAATGGTTTCACCAGATTCCAGAGAATACTAGATAAAGTGGCTTTAAAGTTATCTAAAAAAGAAATAACTGAAACCCAAGCGATGAGAGCTACTCAGCGTTTAGGGTCGGCTGCAGGCAAAAGTGGAGCGGCATTAACTACATTACAGGCCAGAGTTAAAACCACATCCTCAGCTATGGCAATTGCTGGGAAAAAACCTAGCTCTGCCGGAGGTGGTATGGGAGGTATGGGAGGAATGGCGGTTGGCATGGGGCTTTCAATGGGGCTTCCTATGGCTGCTGGCGCAATGGAGCAGGCCGGATTTAGTCGTGATACGACCGGGGCAATGAATATGGCGGGTACTGGAGCTGCTATTGGTATGTTGGCTGGTCCATGGGGCGCTGCTGCTGGAGCTGCTGTAGGAGCCCTTGGCAGTCTTGCGGTTTCAAGCTTAAGGGTAGGCGCAAGAATGGATGAACTTGAAGCAGAATTTACTGAGTTTGAAAAAACTTCCAAAGAGCAGAATAGCGCGGCCCAAAATATTATCAAAGCTCAAGAAGAAATTAATAATCCTACTTCAGCAGACGCACTCAAAGCAGCACAAATAGCACTAAAAGATAATTTTGAAAAAATCAAAGGCACACAACTGGAAAAGAATTTTAAAGCGGCAGGCACCAATGTAGATGAGATGACTGTTGCGTTGAAGTCATTTACGAGCGGAGTTGTGGCTGAACGTACAGGTCGTCAAACCATCAGGGCAGCAAATAAGTTTGGCTTTCAAGATCGAGTATTAGGCAAGGGAAACAATATGATGGCCCTTACGTCTGATCTAAATCAGCCTACAACAGAGGAAGGTATATTGCGCAAAAATAAAGCCCTTACCGTAGCCGGTTATGGCAAAAAAACTCAAACGGCATTCGTCGATGAATTTAAAGACTTTTTTGAAATATTAGATTTTAATGCAGAGGAAGCTAAAGAGATCTCAACAATAGCTCGTGGTGTTAAAGAATCACCAAATGATGTATATGACTTAACTAGGAAATTTCTTGAGCTTCGAGAAGACATATTCGATGATATGTTTCTGGACGAAAAACTTTTTAAGAGTAAGCCGGGGGAGGCTAAGAGTAACGTATTTCAGAGAGTTGCATCTCTTTTCAAGGGTGACGCTTTTGTTGAGTCACTTGGCGATATGGAAAATATTATGATTGGTGTTATGAGAGCAGCAGCAGAAGCAAAAGCAGCAGAGGATGCAAGCGACAAGCAATACAAACTCGTCAAACAACTTGAAACAAGCTTTACAGCAATTAATAAAGACTTAGATGTTTCTATAAATGCTATAAAAGATACCCCAATAGCGAAATTTAAAGATGCTTTCAAAACTCTAAATAGTGCTTTATCTAAAATTGGCTCAGACATTAGAAATGTAGTAGGAGATCAAGTGGGAGCAACAAGGTTCAGAGCAGACGCAACTAATAGACAGAGAGTTTTAGATAATAGAGCTACTCGTCAGAAATTTGGTATAACTCAACAAAAAAGTTTACGTACTGCTTTTGACAAAGCTTTCCCTCAAGGAAGTGCTGAACTAGGAGCTTATGAAGACATTTCTAAAACGCTACTAACTAACCCAGCCAAAGCCACACAAATGCTAAAGTTGACTACAGGACCTCGACCTTCTGCGCCCGGAATAGCCGGTGAGTTACAAAGAAGGGCAGCGCCTAATATGGGAGTGTTTGCAAAGTCAGGTACAGAGCTTCCTAAAGCGCAAGATTTTAGAAATGCTGCAGCCGCGCTTATAAGAGCTTATGAAATTCAAGAAGCAAATATAGCAGCTCAAGGAACCGTTATTTCAGCAGAGCAAAAAATAGAAGAAATAAAAGCGAAAAATTTAGTTCAAGAGCGCGATCTACAAAAAGCCCAAAAGCTTTCTTTGAGTGAAAGAGAAAATCTCAATAAGTTAGAGCAAATGCGCCTGCAACAAGAAATAAGCATGATGCAAAAAAGATCTCAAGATCCTGCTGCATCTAGAGGTTTAACAAATCGACAAAATACAGCGCGTTTATTTGCTGATCAAAGAGCTGTTTTACAAAAACAAATTCTAATGGATGAAGCTCGCGTTAAAGCAGATAACGTTAATTTAAAGATGGAATTTGAGATGCAAAAAACTTTGATTCAATCTAATTTAGCTTTAATAGGGGCTGACGAGAAATTAATAGAAGCAACTGAAAAATTAGGTGCTATTATAATAGGAGAAGGTCTTGGCAAGGAATTTGATAAAGGAGGAGAGATGAGGGTAACAGGAGCGGCTGCTGCTTTGGCAGGCGGTGCCAGCAATTCTGATATTCGTCAAATGTATATTGACCAAAATTTGAAAAAAATGGGTTTTACTGGTATTGGTTCGTCAGGAGGAAGCGCTGCTGTTGGAGGCGCTGGCGGATCAGGAAGCGCTCAAGGTGCTATACAAAAAGAAATCAATCAATTAGAACAACAATACAATCAAGATGTTGAAGGGAATAACGATCAACTACTTAAAAGAATTGAATACTTAAAAGAACAATTAAATTTAGATGAAAAGATAGGAAACCGCGAAGCTAAGCGCAATACCGAATTTTCAGCAGGACTACAAGATGGTTTTGATAAAGTATTTCAAGACACAGATTTAATCTTCAATAAATTAGGCAAAGATTTACCTACCGCTTTCAAAGATGGAATGGTTGGAGCTATGGAAAGTGCAATGGACAAAGCTGATAGTTTTGGTGATGCAATGCGAGGAGTGGCTATTGATATGTTAAAAATGATGCGTAGAGCTGCACTTGAATCTTCAATGAGTAACTTGACCAGTTTGATGGGAATGGGCATAAGCCCCGGATTTCGCAACTCTGGACTTCAAAATGGTGCATTTGTACCGGGATCTGGAACGGGCGATAAAGTGCCTTCTCTATTAGAGCCGGGCGAGTATGTAATGAATCGTAAGGCCGTTAAAGGTATTGGTAGAGCTAATTTAGATAAAATGAATTTCGGCGCTTTCCCTCGTTTCGCTAATGGGGGAAGCATGGGATTAGATGAGAGTGTGCACAGCAGCAGAATGAGTGGATATTTTCTTGCATCAGATAATCCAGAATTAGCTGAAGCACGCGAAGCTGAAAGAGAACGTTTAGCGAAGGAGGCTGAAAAAAAGGCCCAAAAGAAACAACTACTTTCTACTTTCTTGAGTACAGTAGCTAGCATGGGGGTTGGTAAATTAATGGGTATGGCAGCAGGAAAATTTGGTGCAAAAAATCCCGCTACTGTTGGAGGTCCGGGCGACAAAACAATGCATCGTAATATTGGAAGTGGTGGAGCTTTTTACTCTGAATCTGCTGTTGCCGGTAGGCCCGAAACTGCTTTTGATAGTTGGAAAGGATGGGGGCCGGGAAATGCAAGAGGAGGTCATATAGGTTCAGGGTTTACCAATCGCGATAGTGTTCCAGCTTACATGGCAGGCGGCGAGTTTGTAATGAACAATCGGGCGGTGCGCAAGTACGGTCTTGGATTCATGGGTCGTTTAAACGGAGGTGTTATTCCAACAATGCAAGCTGGAGGGGGAGTTGACGCTGCGCCATTAAACGCTCAAAGTGGAGCTAATACTAACAATATATCCATCAATGTTAGCATGGGCGGCAGTGGAGGGGGAGGTCAAGGAGCCTCTGAGTCCGCCGGCAACGCTAATGCAAGTGAACAATCTAATGTGGATCAAGCCACAAAAGGAAAAGAAATGGCAGAAAGAATTCGAGCTGCGGTCCTTGAAGTAATTGGACAAGAACAACGTTTAGGCGGATCTTTAAGTAAAAAAAGTAGAACACCATAATGGCTAATAACGCTTCACCAAGCTATGAACAAATCTTCTATCTGGGAGGCGATAACGCTCTTAGTCGAACAGGAGTGTCGGGTATCCGCAATATCAGTGCGGGCTATAGTGTTGGGCAAAAGAAGGTTCGAGCTTTAGGCGCAGGGTTTATCCGTGAAATAATAGCCGAACCTTTGCGTGGCGAGTTATCCATGACTCGAGATTTACTTTATCAAGATCCGGTTTTGGGTCTGACAGGAGAGTCTCCCGTTTCTGGCACATTATTATATGATGTGGAAATGAATGGAGCTGAAAAAGTTTATGGCTTTAATACTGGTTATCTGACTAGTTATAGTATAAATTGCGATGTTCAAGATGTCCCTACAATAGAGACAACGTTTGCTGTTTTTGGCCAGATGGGGAGCGGTGAAAGATACGGTGAATTAGACTACTCGGGCACCGCTCCTCTTCAAAATTTAGGTTTCGTTAATCACGAAGCTGTATTTTTAACTTTTAATGGCTCGGGGACAAATCGAGCTGTATCGGTTTCCCAAACTTACGATATTAATCGTGTCCCTATTTATACATTAGACCAAAAAACTGACGAAAGTTATTACACTCCATCTCAAGTAATAACAGAATATCCCATTGAAATTACTACTAATTTAACAATAGAAATGGATGATTATGAAACTGCGAATATGATAGATAATATCCGTAGTGGTAATTATCAAACAATTGGGGTTGAAATTCGATTAGGAAGAAAAGAAGACACATTAGATGGCAATACTAATATACCCGCAGTTACGGGCAATTTATGCTTAAATGATAACGTAGGTAACTGTTTGGGCGATGATGGTGATGGAATAACAAGATATGAATTTTTAAGCACAACAGGGCATTTAGTCTCAGAAAGTATTGAGTCTGCCGTGGATGGTGTTTTAAGTGTAAATTTAGAATTTAAAGACTACTACAACAAAGATTAAAAATGGGCAAAATACTACAATATCCAGATTTAGGAGCACCTCCAGCAATAACCGATTTGCTATTTATTGGTGATTATAGCGGCGCGCCTTTAAACCCCGTCACAAAACATGTTTCTATTAACAACCTTAATAAAAAATATCAAATATGGGCGGCAGACGGCACTGGATTAAAAGTTACTGATGATGGTGGCACTTATGGTCTTCATCTTCATGATGGAGGCAATATTGGTGTTGGCCCCGGCGCTGCTACAACTCCGGGTGCTTTTCTATCTGTGAGAGGGGCCGCCGATTCTAATCTCACCTTAGCTAATTTTTTAAATCCTTCTGCTACGACAGATGGGAAATATCAACAAATTATTTTTGGAACAGATGCAGCTAATGATAAATCTGTTGTTTTTAGATACTATTATAGTACCACAGATGATGCTTCCACATTCAGGATTCAATCTTATGAAGATGCAGCCGCTGCAAATCAAATTGGATTACATTTGAAGGGCGACGGTAATGTAGGAGTAGGTACAATTGATCCAGAATTTAATTTAGAAGTAGAAGGTGATTTTGGCGTCTACGATGACAATTATGGCGTAATGGTCGATGCGAGTTTAGGTGAACTTCATGGCATCTACCGTGGAGGTGGAAGTACGGCGAGTGGCCCCTTACATTTAAATAGAGGAGCTGGAGGTGATGTTTGGTTGATGTACGGTGACGGAAGCAGCCCAGCTCTGAAGGTTGAATCTACTGATAAAAAAATAAGTATTGGACACAGTACCGCTGCAGCCAGATTAGATATTAAAGAGGCTGACGGTGCAAGTACCCCTGTTTTAAAGTTGCACAATGCAGCTAGTGGAACTCCTTATACTGCCATGCAACTTACAACAAGTTCTGATAGTCAGTATTTATTTTGGGACGGTTCATCTTTAGCTATTAAAAATACTATTGGGCCTATTGGAGCGGGATCAGTTAATTTTGGTAAAACAGGTAAAATAGCTATCAATCAAGCTGTTGGCACGCGTAATTTAGAAGCAAGCGAAACGAGTGGAGAAGGTATTGTAGCTTCTTTAAATTCTACATCATCAGGTAAAGGCTCTAAAATTTTATTTGTTAATACTACGGATTCTGAAAGCGTTAATCAATCTCAAGGATTTGGCTTTAGTAGTAATTTAAGCGGCACTCAAACTGTATCATGGTTTGGTGGAGTTTATAGGCCAAGTGGTAGTACGAGGAATTATTTTGCATTAAATTATGTGGGGGCAGCAGCAAGCGGTGGAGATAGCTTGTATACAATAAATACTACTCTCGCCAATAACCCAATGTATTTGGATGATCTAGGCAATGTTAGATTTAAAGCTACGGTACAAGCTTCCGCATATTATGATCAAGGAGGTGATAGCGCTGGAAATTATTGTAGAGGAAGATTTATACAAACTTTCTCGTATCGATATTTTTATACAGTAACCGGTAATCAACGATGGACTCCATTATTTTCAGAGCCTGTAGATACTACTAATAATTATGATCATGATGGTTCAACTACCCCTGATAAATCAATGTGTAGTAAAGCTCCAATGGCAGGTAGGGTGACGAGGCTTGATGTTTCGTTTACAAATAATGTCTCTAATAATAGTGTCAGTGCTTATGTATATAGCGGGACAGATGCTCCCACAACTGATTTAAGCTCTTCTAATGCAGCTTATACAGGCACTATAAGCCTTGGAGGATCGCTTACAGAAGGAGATTATACAATAGGTTATGATGATTTTACGGAACCAGCAGGTCAAACTAATCGAGATTTTGCTGCAGGAGAATTTTTAATGTTAGCTATAGATAATTCTACTGGTAATGGTAATGCTACAGTTGTTGTAACAGTTGAATTTGATGTACCGGATAATTTAGGCGCTTAATGGCAACAAAATTTATAAAATACGAAAACGCTTTACTCAAAATCGCTGATCAAAGCATTATGGCTGAATCGGCGGAGTTGGGAGTAGAGGCAGCTTTACAACCGGTGACTAACATCACCGGTTCTGTGATTAGATATGCTCCTACTGCGCCTGTTCGAGGTACTTTATCTTTTACTCATTATTGTACCGGAGCTTTTCATGACTTTTTAAATCCTTTAACTGCTATCGAGCATACAGGAGAGCCTTTAGATGGAAGCTTTGCAGGAATGACTTTTTCAAGTGGCTACATTAAAACTTTAAGTTTTTCTATGGCTCCTTATAGCCCTATACTGTTTCGTTCTGAGATAGATATATATGGAGAATTAAATGCATTAGATAATGATGGAGATACCGATAACGATTTGAGAAACGAAACTACTTTAGGGCACTCTTTAAGATCTTATATAGTGGGAACAGACACTAAAATAAACAAAAAAGTTTCTTTTGATTATTCCGTTTCAACTGACCGTAACCCAGTAACAACAGTAGGAAATACTTTGCCCGCCCGCGTGACGAAAGAAAATGTCCGGATTAACTTATCTATAGCAGGTGAAGATGTAGGTGATGCTATAAAATCTACCGGTAATTATGCGGAACTTAATATAAAGATTTTGGACACCTATGGGAGTTCTCCAATAGCAACGTTTGGGTGTTCAGGGCAAATATTTAGTCAGAATTTAACTGTAACTGAAGGCGGATATATAGACGGAACAATAGCTGTTTCTCAAGAATACATGACGGGAAGGGCTTTTTATTAATGCCATCTAATCAATCATATGTTTTTGGATCGGGTGTAACTAATATCCCGGTGGATTCTTTTGAGCTTGGGAACTCCTATTCTCAATACGATATAGTATTTTTTAGTGGTTATACAGATGGCGTCACCGAATACTTTCCTCCTGTTACAGGGCATTATTATTATAGTGGAGATACTGCCGCCACTTCGACTGCTGCTAATTCTCCTGCAGGAGCTTCTAGTGTTTGGACGCAAAAGTTATTTTGTGACCCTTCTTATGGAGCAAGCGTAGAATATTTTAATCAAACTTACGATATAACATTTGGAGATGGTTATTACAACTTAGCCAATAAAAGTGAAAATTCATTAAAGGTTAAATTTAAATTACCTTTCAATAAACGCTCAGACAAAGAAACAAGAAGTTTAGTTCATTTATTTGAAGATTCTTTTAATAAAGGAGAAAAACCCAGCGGAGCTTATACAGGCATTTATTATACTCCTTTTGCCCCTTACAATGAAGAGCACGAATTCTATATTGAAGAAATTACAAGAGGATATGATTACCCTAATGTTAATACCGTTAGCACTACTTTATTACGAGAAGAACAATCTATTTTAGATTGGCAAGGATATTATATTCCTTTTAATCAAACTCAAGGTTTTTGGGAAGCGGGGGCAACATATGACACTCATGATATTGTATATTTAAGCGGTGATGGGTATGTGCCCCATGTTTCTGGATGGTATTATTATAGCGGAGCAGATGAAACTACTGCTACAGATGCTAATGGCCCTAACGGAGGATATACTTCAATGTGGACAAAAAGTAATTTTTACTTTGAGATAAATGGAGGGGCTGCAGTCAATCAAGCTCCTCGGTATTTAAAACAACCTACCCAAAGTGATTTTTATATTAGAACTCAAGATGGATTGAATAAAAGCTTATTAAACATGAATTTAAGTTTTAATAACAGAAGCGATAAAGAAGCTAAGGCAATTGTACATTTTTTAGAGACCCATCAAGGTAAAAACCAATTTGAATTTAAACCTCCTGCTCCTTATGATATATCAGGGAAAGTTTTTGTATGCCCTAAGTGGGAACATCAAATTAACTATGCAGACAATAATAATGTAGGTGTAAATTTTATTGAATTTCCGATCAATATATTAAATGAAAATCTTAGTTTTAGTAGTTTAATTACAGTTGATCCATATTTTAACGCATTCGGACCTTTATCATAATGGCATTACCCAGCGCAGTTACTAGTAGAGGAGAAGGCAATAATTTTATTGCCACCACAGGAATGGTGCTTACTGGCATTACTGGCTTTGGTGTGCGCACTGGATTTTATTTAACTAATAGTGGAAGTCATGCGATAGAAACAACACTAGGTTATAATGAGGGCAATACTCCCGGCATTTTCGAGTTTCCCTCTGGGCAAGAATTTACAATTTTACCCGGCAAAAGCAAATTCATTCCATTTGAGATGACTTTCGTGCAGGATAATATTTATGGTCCTATGACCTCTAACTATTCCACTGGGCCTGACACTTATGGCAAATATGAGACTTTTTTTATTTTAGACTCAATCTCTCAATATAATGGCGAAGGAGATTCCGAAGGAAGCATAAAAGTAAATGTAACCGGGCAAGCCACAGGCTTCCAAACTACCAGCGGCCCATGGTGGACTTCAGCTCCAGAGCACCCTTCTGGATTTTTGGTTACCACTGATTATGCCCGTAACGGCAAGCCAGCATCTGTATTAAGGTGGCAGCACCCATCAACCGGATACTATTTAACTAAATATAAAATCGAATATGCGGGTTCACAAGTAGTAGAAGCAGGTGTGGGAAGTTGGAGTGGTTTGTATGATTTTGATATTAATTATGAGAAGCAGCAGTATAATGGACCCAATATAACCGGCCCAATTAATTATTATAAATATGCTACTAATACAGGTATTGCTCAAAAATATACGAGAGGAACTGCTCCAAATCCCGCTACCCCGTATGGCGAATATACAGTTGATGGCTTAGGGTTTAATGCCAATTATTATTATAGAATAAAAAGTCAATACGTAGATAGAGATGACTCCATTTCCTATGAAAGTCCTTATGTTTATGGATATCCTGTAGATAATTTTGAGGCTACAGTTACTGATGCTAATGTTAACGGAGGGTTGTTAAGTGGTAGCAGCACCTTAAGTTCAAGCACAGACCCAAGCGAGGTGATTGCTAATAACACTTCTAGTCCACAAGCCATGGAAATTTATTTTACGCAAGGACAAAAAGATATTAATTTAAAAACTCTTTTTGATGCCGAGATAAATGAGAGAGGGGGTTCTGTAAATTCTTTTGATTCTGCTCATGCAGATTATGCTTTCACAGGAGTATACTTTGTTCTTCCGGAAGCAATGAATGTAGGGTCAACAATCCAAGGCCAAGCGGGGATTACTAGTGGGGGTCGAATAAAATATGGGGGCACCGAAATAAAAACTGTTTTAGAGTTGAAAAAAAATTCTACGGTGGCGGGAATAGGAGGGTTAGGGGGAGACGGTGGATATACAGATATAAGTATAAAAGAAGATGGGACAGATATACAGTATCGAGGCAAGTTTACAGCTATAGAAAAAGGAGATTCAGAGTCTTCTACTGATGGAACTCAAGGGAGTCCAGCTATTTATATTAATGATACTACTATAGGGGAATTACGGATTAAAAAACATCCCACAGCACACATTTACGGCGGCGGCGGCGGCGGAGGAGGGGGAGATCCATTCTTTTGGCCTAAAGCTTTTACTTTTAATTCTAATGATACTTTTACGTACAATAAACATAGCAATTATAAGGAAGCTTCAATAATAGTTGAAAATGAAGAGGGAGTTAAAATAAGTGTTAATACTACGGATAAAAATAAAGGCACAGGCGTCAACCTGCGAAATGTAAGCACCAAGAAAGATCAACGAATTACTTTCACTTTGGCTGATATAGTGGGGACTCAATTAGGAGGAGTGGGAGGCGGGGGACAAGGATTTTCAAGCGCAAGCGGAGGGGCTAGTTTGAAAATTAAAGAGGGTAATGTTGTCGCCACCTTCTCTCAAACAAATGGTAATTTTCTCAATTCAGGTTATGCTTCAACAGCGGTCCTTAGTAACAAAACATCTCCGGGCGGAAATGGAGGTGTTTTTGGCCAAGATGGAGATAACGCTTTAAATAGAAATTCTGAATTGTTATTTGAGTCGATTCCTGATAAGAAAGCTGGGATAGGGGGTTTAGCGGGAGAGGGCATTAAAATTATCACAGGCAATAGTGGATATTCTAATCTGGCTAGCTTGGTTCAATACTCCAATGCTTTAACTCCCACAAGTGCCAATTTCCCTAGTCTCTTAGCATGGTTTACAAGCGAAGATAGTTCTAAAATTACTACTACAACTTCAGGAAGTCCCGCGTACAAGTATATTAATAAATGGGAATCTAAAAACGACTCTAGCATTTATATAAATTTTCCATGGACTGGAGCCTCTAATAATAACAAACCTATGCTTATTGAGGCTGGAACGACACTTAACTCTGACGCTTACACTAAGCCTTTCAATAAGCAAAATGTAGTATTTTTTGCTCCATTGAGGCAGCCCACTGGAGGAAAACTTTATGGATTAGTTAAAAGTGGTAAATTAGAATCGAATATGAGCGGGTTCGAAATAATATATTTTATTTATCCCGGCTCTGTTATGGGCGATAGCCCCAGCGTATTAGCAACACACGGAAGTTGGGATCTTAGCGCCTTTCGAATATTCGAAGGTAATGATCCAAGTAGAGCTCTTTCAGGTAAGTTTTGGGTAAATGGAAATGGATATCGAGCAAAGTATGCACCGCTAGGGTTTGGGGTTGCGGATTGGACTCTAAATCAACCTTCTATGTTTTATTATACTGAAGGTAATAAGAATATGTCAAGCGAAGGCACAGGCCTCCCTGATCAAAAGCGAGCTTTTTTCAGTGACTTTACCAATGGAATTAGTCCTCAAAGAGCATGGATGTATAGCGTCTCTGGGTCAAGAGAGGCGGGAGGTATAGAATATAAAATTCATAACGACTTAAAAAATATATATACTAGTACAAATGAATTCAGAGGATTGCGTAGATTTCACTGGCGTCCTATTCCATATATAGGGTTAAACCACGGGACGGTGTTTCCGAATTATAATGCTTTCCATGGAGGGATTAGCGATATTTTAGTTTTCAAAAAGAGACTAACCGATACCGAAAGGGCGGCGGTATACTCTTATATTGCTAATAAAAGGTTACGAGTGCCGATTGTTAAATACCAGACAGTGACTTCTGGTGGGACATCTTATAAAGCAAATTTACAAACGATCTTCATACAACTTACTTCCACTCCAGAATACATCGCAATAGGAAGAAAAATTATTTTTTCTAATGGAGCAGTGTTTACATTCACTGCAAATGCTCTTAAGTCTGTCAGCGCCATAGTGGTACAAGGAAGTTTGACAAGTGACCTTCCTTCGGGGACAAGTGGCACCTTATATCCTTCTGATTTTGATCGTAACACGCTGGAAATGCAAAATGGATTCGCAGGATTCAACGAAGGACCCCAATGGTAATATAATATGTCTACACAATCACATAATACAGCTTTACTTGATTTAGAGCCCGATACTTTAATTGAATTATATGAAATTGATTTAGGGGAACAAGATGGCTTGTATCGCTTTCATCCCGGCAAAAATAACTTAAAAGATATAATGCTAAGTGATGCTCAAGGTGAACTTCAAACTTATTATCCACTGCCCATTGAAACAAGTGGATGGGAAATGAAAGGGGACGGATCATTGCCGAGGCCAAAGTTATTAATGGCTAATCCTCAAGGGCTCATAAGTGATGCAATCAAAAGAAGAGGGGATCTTATTGGCAATACAATTATTCGGAAAAGAATTTTTATGAAGTTTTTGGATAATGAAAATTTTCCTGATAACTTTAATCCTTTTGCTATCCCTGATCCTAATTCTCGTTTTGACGATGACATTTTTACTATTAATCGCAAAACTCAGGAAAATAAATACTATATAGAGTGGGAGCTTGTTTCTCCCTTAGAACTGGAAGATGTACAAGTGCCGGCTCGAACAATGATTGCTGATTATTGTCCATGGCAGTATAGAGGGGAAGGATGCAGTTATGGCAAAAGATCGGATTTTAAAGAGCAAGCGGTGACAATGGCTAATCAGAAAGCAGTTACTCCTACTGAATTTTTTGCTAATGACAATGGGGTAAATTTAGGCATTCCTCTTGCTGATGAAAATAATAAAAAATTTACTACTCCAGAGGGATACAATTTAACTTTGAATTGGTGCGGAGACTATGTCAAAGATAGTGTAACGGTAACAGCCGATGGAGCTGCTACTCTTTCTACGGTGACGATCAATAATGGCGCTGGTTATGCTTACGGTGACACTTCAATGACTGTGGATTCTTTGCCAGTTGCCATTGCTAGTGGTAAGGTCATTACTTTTGCTAATGGGGCGGAGTTTACCTTAAGCTCTTTGGCTGGGGCGACCGCGGTTTCCGTTTCAGGAAATTTTCGCGACGGAGACTCTGTGGCTGATAATGAAGTAGGCACTGTTGCCCAAACTGTAAGTGTGGATGCATTACCCGCAGCTATAGACAAAGATCGTACAATTGTTTTCAGCACCGGCGCTACTCTTAAATTGGATACGGATGCAGCCAAAACAGCCGCATCACTTTCGGGTGTTTTAAGTGCCGCTTTAGCTGACAATTTAGTAGGAAGCACCAAATATGTAGCAGGGGACGTTATAAGAATAATATCCAAAATAGAAAATATTGCTAAAAAAGAAGTAACCAAAACCCAAGAAAATTTAGAAACTCGGCCTGATCAATTTTATGTATGCATTGAAGAGGTGGCTACTTCCTCTGACCCTCGTTATACCATGCAATCATGGCGTAGCGATCAATGCTCTAAAACTTTAAATGGATGTAAATGTAGATATGTAGAGTACGGTATTTACAGGTTAGGGCTACCTTTTGGAGGATTTCCATCTATTGAAAAGTACAGATATCAGTAAAGTTTTTTTAAAAAAAATATCAAAAGTAGGCGAATCATGCAATTTTGAGATTTGTGGAGCCGCTACCAAAGAAAAATTACATTTTTTTAAAAATTTATCAAAAACCCCCAAAGAAAGTTTTTTTGTATCCCCACAAGAATATGTAGGTTTATATGATGATATTAAATTTTTCTTCCATTCTCATTGTTTAGGAGGGCCAAAGCCTAGTGAAGCCGATATTGATGCAGCCCGTGAGTTACTAAGACCGTTTTTAATATATTCTAGTGTAGAAAAAAACTTTTCATTTTATTGCCCAAAAACACAGAAGTCAATTTATTTTTCACTTTAAATGTGTATAATAATAGGTAATGACTACAGTTTCATTAGCAGGGCGTCTAGGAGAAATCGTTGGCGTTAATTTTTGTTTTAAAACTCGCAATTTAAGGGAGGTGTTAGCTGCTATAGAGTCTAATACAGGCAAGTTGCGCAGTTACCTTGGAAATAATGGCAAAAGACGATTTGCTATTTTTGTGAATGAGAGAGAAATTGATCCCACTGCAGGAGAAAACATTGATGTAAGAAATAAAAAAGTTCTTATCATTCCTTTGTTAATGGGAGGTTTCGTGGCGATGACTGCCGCAATTACTTCAGCTATAGTGGGGGCTTCAGCCGTTGCAGCCGGTACGATAATGGCTAAAGTTGTTTCATTCGTAGTTGGAACTGTTTTAGGTGCTGCGTTAGCTTTTGGTTTAAACCTTCTTATTTCCAAACTTATGAAACCTGATGATCCTGATCGAGCCAATACTACTTCTTTTTTGTTTGGTCAAGCAGAGAATGTGGCTCGACAAGGCGTTGTTGTGCCAGTGGGATATGGTCGCATGATCATAGGCAGTCGAACAGTTTCAGTAAATTTATTCCAAGTAGACAGATCTCTTTATGATAAAGCTCGTGGAGGAGGAGGGATGGGCTCTATCGCTTCTATAGTCAAAGATTCTGCTTCATCTATTTCTCCTACTAATGACGGTATTATCAAAATGTCTAATAGGGGGGCGAGTGATCCTATAGATTATACTATTAATAGTGATGGATCTTCTTCCGCACCTATAATCCCATAATATTATGTCAACTTCTGGTGCAACTCAAGAACAACTCGAAAAATTAAGAAAATATCCTACTTTTCAAACAGTATGCCCTACGTCTAAAATGGGGCCAAACCCCGGTTTTGCTTTAGAGAATATATCTATGTATCAAACTATCGATTTGTTATGTGAAGGGGAGATAGAGGGTTTATGTGATAAACATGGTAATTTAATTCAAATTACTTCTGATGCTGCTGCAAATGAAAATGGCTTCAAAGGAATTATTTTAAATGATGTTCCAGTAAAAAATACTGATTCTAACACTTTAAATTTTAATAGAACTTTAGCAGATTTTAGAACTGGTCGTGAAAAACAACGCGCTCTTGTAAAGTTTAATAATCCTGCTTTGTCTTTTTCAAACGCAATTCAGACTGTTAATCTTGATACTAATATGCCGGGCTTGGCTTTAAGTGAGCAATTCATACAAGGGGGGAGTATTTTTAATGTACAAGGAGGCGATGGACAAACAATAAATTTAGGTCCTAAATGGCAATACGCATACGGCAATTCCTTCAGGCTTGCTGGAAATTTTATTTATCCGGTGCCTTATTTGGATTCAGTTAATATAATAAGAACGGCTGAAAAAAATCAAGTTATTCATACTAATCATACTGTTACTAATGATTCTGTAGATTGGGTGCAACTAGATCTAAGTGTCGGCGGTTTAGTATATAATCACAGCGATGGAGACCAAAGTCCTGTCATGGTTAATTTCATCATTAAAACTGGCTATGCCGATGACGAATTAACTATGGGCGAAGGAGGGTCCGTAGTTTATATGGTAGGATCTATATATGGCATATCTACATCAGGCTACACTCGTAGTTATAATATTGTTTTGCCTCCCGCTTTACCTAAAGATAGAAGAGATCGATTTGTAAAAGTATTTAGGATTGACGGTGAGCTAGGAGCGAGAGACGTCAAATTGCAGAAAAATTTAGCAGTTGCTAGGGTCAGTGAAATAACTGAACAAAACCTTACCTATCCTCATAGTGCTATAATGGGTATGTTATTTGATGCGAGAGCATTTTCTGCGCCTCCCACTAGAAGATTTGATGTAAAAATGACAAAAGTCAGTGTTCCTAATAATTATAATACTGTAACTCGTCAGTATAGGGGAAATTGGGACGGAGAATTTGCTACTACTAAAAAATGGACTGATAATCCTGCATGGTGCTTTTATGATTTGGCTACAAATGAAAGATATGGAATAGGAAAATACGGGTTTAAAGATCAATTTGTGGATCGATGGAACTTATATAGTATAGCAAAATATTGTGATGAATTTGTTCCCACTGGATATTCAGGTAAATATGCGGATATTGACTATACGTGCGAAACAGGAGGAGTAATAGTCACGATTGATGACAGCGGTGCAGACAGATTAGGCAAAGAGGCTTTATTTGAACGTTTCCCCGAAACAGGGTTAGTTGTTTTTTATCATAATAAAAATGCCAGTGATACAAAAGTAGATAAATCTTACAAGAGACTTATTTTTAATCGAAATTATAGTGCTGATAATATTTTTACTTTTAAAATAGTTAAAACTCCCGATGTAGAAGAGGTTTTTGAGGCTTATCCTGCTATTCAAGAGGCTTTTTTAGAGCAGCAAAAAACTAAGTTACAAAATGCTTATGCTTATGTTTTAAGTTATTTAAATAACCAGCAAAACAGCACTTCTGATTTTGTAACTACTTATATGGCAGGCGAGCCTTTCGATTCAGAAATTAGAAAAGGAAGCGCCGCCACTCAATTTCATGGCTTACCACTTTTAGAGCCTCGTTTTAGTTGTAACATATATTTAGATCAAAAACAAAATGCTTTTAATGCATTAAATGATATAGCTGCTATTTTCAGAGGAATGCTTTACTGGTCTTCGGGTTACATTTTTGCCGCTAATGATCAAGCTAAGGAGGCTGTCATGCTTTTTACTAATGCCAATGTAGCTGACGGCACTTTTGTTTATAGTGGGAGTTCTTTAGCCTCGCGTTCTACAGTCGTTACGGTTCGATATAATGACCGAGATGATAGCTTTAAGCCGAAAGTAGAATTTGTAGAGGATTCAGCAGGCATAAGAGAGTTTGGCATCGTGGAAAAAGAGGTGGTGGCTTTAGGCGTAACCTCTAGCGGGCAAGCGAATCGCTTAGCCAAATGGATGCTTTACACGAACCAAACTGAAACCGATACTATTCAATTCACTACAGGGCAAGAAGGCAGCTATTTAAAGCCGGGAGATGTGGTGAAAGTTCAAGACAAGCTTAAAACTTCCAAAAGATATGGGGGAAGAATTAAGGATATAGATTATGCGGCTAATACTGTTACTTTAGACGAAGGAATAGAACAAGATATCGTCGGTCAAAAAATAACTTTTATTGTACCTAAAGCCAACACTACGATTAGAGAATTAAATAAAGATGCTAACTCTAAGTTAAAAATAGCTGTTGAGAATCAAGTTCCTGCTGAGGGTATGACCGCTGAAGAGTTAGACGCCACCAGACAAACTCAAATAAAACAATTTACTGTCGAATCAGTAAGCGAAACAAATGTTATTACGATTTCTGAAAAGACCGATGAAGATTTTAATTTAGTGGAAAAAGGTTTTATTTGGTCTGTACAAAATACAGTAAGTGAATATGAAATTGAAGAGGTTGAATATAGATTAATATCTATTAATGAGCAAAGTTTTAATGAGTATCAAATCACAGGCATGATGTACAATAGAAGTAAATTCGGTGCTGTCGACTATTCTCAAAATTTAACTAAAACTCAACAATCCAAAAATATTACTGTTGACGTGGGGTCTTTGCCCGACCCGTTAGAGGATTTCGGCAACGGGCCGATTTCAAGTTTTACCACCATTACTAAAGATACTGTTCTTCCAGAATTTGATGCACGTTTTCCCAATATATCTACTTTAGGGGCTTTTGGGGCCTCATCAATTAAAAATATTTATTTAACCTTAAATTTTGCTCAATTAGCCGCCGATAATAGTGTAAATAAAACAAATACAGGAGGTTATATAGTAGAAGTGTACAAAGCCTCTGGAGAGAAAGTGAGGTTTAGTTTGGATGGATTTGACAATACGGAAGCCACAATTTTAGTAGGAACAGAGCAAGATTCAGCTAATATGACATTTGATATTTATAGATATGATCCATCGAAACGACTTAACGCGGGATTAAGTAATTAAAAATGCCTAAATTTAAACAATTTATTGATGTCCAGCCGCCCGATTATGGAGCGGCTTTAAAAGTTTCAGGATTTTTTATTGCTAATGAGGCGGACAACGCTCCTCTTAAAGAGCCTTTTTCTTACAATTCCGCATTACCGTTGTTTAGTAGCGGCAGCGGAATCAGTTCGGATGTTCGTGTGGCTAGCGGGGAATTTTTTATAGGAGATCCTTTGTTGAGGTGGAATTTAGTGAACCCAGTAGATGGTAGCATTTTTTCTCCTGATGATTTATATTCTTTAAGTGCATTTGAGGGTTTTGAGGTTAATTTAAGAAGTGAGACTGGTACACTCATTAGTACTATGGCTACGGGAGATGGGAAATCTGCTGAATTACAACTTAGCACTAATCAACTTACCAATTTATTTTCTTTTTATCCTCACCAACCTAACAGTGAAGATTCTAATGACGCCGGTATACATAAGCGGCGTTTTCAAGTAGAGGTTATTTCTACCGATTATTATGGCCGTAAAGACACCGGTATTTGTTTTTTAAATAATAAATCTCCTGATGTTACAAGGGGTACCGTTAGTGTTGGCGACCAAATACAGTTAAACTTAAGCTCCACTAAAAGTTCTGGATTATTAAGTGCTTACATATATGGTTCCACTGACCAAGATTTTCGTATTGATGATATATCCGGTTATAGCAGCCCGCAAGTTAGTCACTATTTTGACTTAACATTAGAGGATAATCCAAATTTAAATTTTAGCTTTTCGGCTCCTCAGACCTCTGGTTTTTATTACGGTGCAATCTTAGAAGATAGTTTCGGAACAGGTCAAGCTTATTATTACCCCTCTTCATTAAAGCCTTTTGCTATAGATCCTTTAATTAATAATATTAATACAAGTGGATTTGAGGGTAGGGTTCTAGCGGCCAGAGATACTTTTAATAAAGTTGTCGATACTCAAGTATTAGCCAAATTTGCAAAAGATTTAACAGATGATGATATTTATTATCAAGTAAAGATAATAGAAAGCGGCAAGCTTTTTGATAAAAGTGATTTTATTCAAGTGGATGTGCCCACGGTTAAAGGGATCGACAGATTCATTCACGGCACAGGTTCAGGTCGCTTAGATAAAAGATTTTTTGACATTAACACTACCTTGCAGGATTATGCTTATAGTGGAGCTTCGGCTACTCCTATTTTTTCTGCCTATGAGACTGTTGGATTACAATGGTTAGATCATACTATAATTTTAGATCCCTATGAAAATATTCCGCCGGGATCATTAACGGGGCAGCCCTCTGTTACAGAGGTAGCCATTGCTGCTGGAAATACTACAAGTTCTCGAATATTCTGGGGAGGAGAATTTGATACGGGCACTCAAGAGTATGTGATTTGGCAAAATCTTTTGAGTCAAGGGGCGTTAGTCTCAGGAGACCTTTATTCAGGAACTTATCTTACAGGCCAGACAGGAACAGCAACTTACACTTCCGGCTCCCAATCAGTTAGTGGCCCTACGGCTGGAACGGGAGGAATTATGGGAGATCTTACCGGAGTATTAGTTACTACTAATTATTCAGGAATGATTGTTCCAGAATATGAGCCTCACTTTATATACCCTGTTCATGACTATGCTAATTATGAATTTAGCGTGAGAACAGTTACTCCTCAAGGTTTGTCACCTTTTGGAGATATTCTTAAATTTAATTCAGGAGATATTATTGCAGGAATTACCGGCGGGGGATTTCCTACTGGTTTGTTTGACGGGGATACGAATAGCGGCGTTGCGGTATATAATGCTGCAACAGATAATTTAAATATTAGTCAATATGTCACTCTTGATGATGCGGGTATTCCTGTACAAATCGAAAAAGTTGGAACAGCAAATGAAAAAGAGACTTTACTATTATTAAAAGCAGGAACAAGTAATAGGCCTTCTATTCAATTTAGTGAGACTTCTTCTGATACCGCTGGAATGTCTTTGGAATATTATGGTGTTGGTAGTGACAATGCAATACATTTTAATCCTCAAAGCGATGCTGATCCGCCTGTTGCAAAATTCTTTGATGATGGCAATACAAATTTAGCTGGAGATTTATGGGTATCAGGAGCTTTGACTGTAGAAGACTTAAACGCAAAGACTGCAGAAACAGGCTATCTTGTTATTGATAGTAATAATAAAGTTTTTACTCAGGTAGGTAGCGCTGGCTCTCAAGGCACTCAAGGAAGCACCGGTTCTCAAGGTACTACTGGTGATTCGTTTTGGACGCGGGACTCGGGTAATGGGGAAATTTATCCTACCACTATTACTGATGAAGTTCTTGTTGGTGGCTCTAACGCTATGGGTCCACTTGGGAGTTGGAGTTGGACACCTTTATTGCAACAACTTGGAACTCAGGGGATTGCTTCTATCCGATGTGCTCCTGACGTTTATGGTGGAGCATTACATTTGACATCAGCTAGGGGTAGTAATGCTTCTCCCACTATTATTTTGGATGATGATCGAGCAGGAGGAATATATTTTCATGCTTTTGATGGGGTAGATTTTAAAAATTCGCCTGCTGCAATAGAGTGTTTTATGGATGGAACCATAGGAGCAGACAGTACTCCGGGTAGGTTAGTCTTTGGAACAACGGGTGCTGGCGCTAATCATTGGACAGCGCGAATGACTATTTTGGCGGACGGTAATGTTGGTATCGGTATTGCTACTCCAAGCTCAATATTACATGTCGCTGGAACAACGAATGATGGAAATACTTTGGGACAGTTTTTTCAGTCAGGGACAGGAAGAGGGCTTCATGTTTCAAGGACTGTTGCTTCAGCAACAAGACAACTGGTTAGCTTTACCCAGCTCTCCGCCACGGGAGGGTCAACACCTGTAGTTCACATCCAGCAAGCTGACACGGGAGAGACGGCACTTGCAATTAGTACGGACGGATCAACAGAAAACTTTACGGTGTCGGATGTAGGTGAGGTTTATGCAAAGGGTAGTGTTGGTATAGGAACAAGTAGCCCAACCACATTGCTTCACACTAGTCGTCCTGCCGTCGGCCTAACCGGCTCAGCAGTCACAGCTTTGACTACTACTACAGCTTTAGACATAGGCGTTAAATTAAGTTTTACAGGTGGAGCTAATTCGAACAATAATATAATTGGGGGCATTTCTTTAGGCAACACTGGAGAGGAGTATGCGGGCCTATATGCTTTAGATGGAGGTTCGGGTGCTGCTACCCATTTAGCATTCTTTGTTGGGACCACAAGTGGAATAACTGAAGCAGTTAAAATAGATTCAAGTGGAGCAATTAAGTTTAATACTTATGGTTCGGGAACTCACACCGGAACTGCCGCAAAGTTCTTAGCGGTTGACAGCGCTGGTAATGTAATCGAAGAAGCGGCTGCTACAGGTTCTCAAGGTATTCAAGGTGCGCAAGGTATTCAAGGTACCACCGGTACTCAAGGTACCACCGGTACTCAAGGTACCACTGGTACTCAAGGTACCACTGGTACTCAAGGTACCACTGGTACTCAAGGTACCACCGGTACTCAAGGTACCACCGGTACTCAAGGTACCACTGGTACTCAAGGTACCAC
>Ga0315331_10000030_pt1 | contig 62765 bp, 59 predicted proteins | sample M160m34915metaG_FD_203456 | JGI IMG/M metagenome (GOLD analysis project Ga0315331, IMG submission 203456) | Ammonia-oxidizing marine archaeal communities from Monterey Bay, California, United States - M1 60m 34915 | ecosystem: Environmental > Aquatic > Marine > Intertidal zone | place: USA...
ATCAGATGCTACATTAATTGAGCCCGCATCCTACTAATGTATTCGGATCGCTAAGGCCGCCTGCGAAGTACACCACCGCTATAATGCCCGCGACTACCAATGCGCCGATTAGAAAAGAAACAGGGCTGAACTCACTGCCCGAACCCCCCGGCGATTCTGCGCTTTTCCTGTGCCATAACCAAAGCCTTTCTTGGTTAGCTACTCTGGCGTGCGGTAGAAATTGCGCTGGATTCAAACTGCTGTTCGAATAAGTGAATGGCTTAATAGCATTGGCTGCTTTCGATGATGGTTGGTTAAGGCCGGGGCAAATCCCCAGGGCACACCTTTGTCGCAGTGCAGCAAACTTGCGCAGCAGCGCCGGTTCTGGCATAGCCCGTCACACTTGCGCTGCGAGGCCCAGTAACGGGGGAATCGCGGCGCGTTTTGTGTGATCTGAAAACAAATCAATCGGAGGGGCCTTTACCGATGACCCTGGCCTATACAATCGTATTACTCTGCGGCTTGGCCGCTGTGGCGTATGGCGTCTTTACCGGACGGGCTGTCCTGGCAGCAGACGCCGGCAATGCTCGTATGCAAGAAATCGCAAAAGCCATTCAAGAAGGCGCAGCCGCCTATTTAAAGCGCCAGTATATGGCCATTGGCATCGTTGGTGCAGTCATTTTCGTACTGACCTTCATCCTGCTTGGTGCCAAATCTGCACTCGGCTTCGCCATTGGTGCTGCGCTTTCGGGTGCTGCAGGCTATATCGGCATGATCGTTTCAGTGCGCGCTAACGTGCGGACGGCAGAAGCGGCGCGGACAAGTCTCGAAAAAGGCTTGGACATCGCGTTCAAATCTGGCGCTGTAACGGGCATGCTCGTTGCAGGCTTGGCGCTGCTTGGTGTCGCCGGTTACTACGGCCTCTTGCAGAGCATGGGTTCGGAAGGCCGTGAGCTGATTGATCCGCTTGTGGCCTTGGGCTTCGGTGCATCCCTCATCTCCATTTTCGCCCGTCTCGGCGGCGGTATCTTCACCAAAGGCGCAGATGTTGGCGCTGACTTGGTGGGTAAAGTCGAAGCAGGCATCCCGGAAGATGATCCCCGCAACCCCGCCGTTATCGCTGATAACGTTGGCGACAATGTCGGCGATTGCGCCGGTATGGCCGCTGATTTGTTTGAGACCTATGCTGTTTCGGTTGTTGCTACGATGGTGCTTGGCCTGATCTTCTTTGGCGGCACCGCCAACGAAGCGCCAATGCTGATGTATCCGCTGATGATTGGTGGCGTATCGATTATCGCTTCGATTATCGGCACCTACTTCGTGAAGCTCGGCAAGTCCAACAACATCATGGGCGCGCTGTATAAAGGCTTCATCGTCTCGTCGATCTTGGCCTTGCTGTTCATCTTCATGGTTACGGCCTGGATCCTTGGTCTTGGTAAGGCGTTCACGGCGAACGGCACGACATTCACTGGCGGCGGCTTGTTCGCGTGTGCTGTGATTGGCGTCGTTGTTACCGGCCTGATCATCTGGATCACAGAATACTATACCGGCACCGAATATCGCCCGGTTCGTAGTGTGGCCCAGGCATCTACCACCGGCCACGGCACCAACGTCATCCAGGGCCTCGCGGTCTCGATGGAGGCAACGGCTGGTCCGGCTTTGGTCATTTGCGTCGCCATTGTGCTGACGTTTATGATCGCAGGCATCTTCGGCATCGCCATTGCTGTCACTGCCATGTTGGCGTTGGCTGGCATGGTTGTCGCCCTCGACGCTTACGGCCCGGTTACGGATAACGCTGGCGGCATTGCCGAAATGGCGGAACTGCCCGACGACGTCCGTAAAACCACGGATGCGCTCGACGCGGTCGGCAACACGACGAAGGCTGTCACCAAGGGCTATGCCATTGGTTCTGCTGGCCTTGGCGCTTTGATCCTGTTTGGCGCTTATACGGCTGATCTGGAATACTTTGCAGCTAACGCTGCGACGTATCCGTTCTTCGAAGGCGTTCAGCCGAACTTCTCCCTGAACAATCCATATGTCGTGGTTGGCCTCTTTTTCGGCGGTCTGCTGCCCTTCCTGTTCGGCGCTATGTCCATGACGGCCGTTGGCCGCGCGGCCGGGTCCGTTGTTGAAGAAGTGCGCCGTCAGTTTCGGGAAATCCCTGGCATCATGGAAGGCACTGGCCGTCCGCAGTATGACAAATGCGTTGATTTGCTGACCAAAGCAGCTATCAAGGAAATGATTGTTCCTTCGCTGCTGCCGGTTCTGGCACCGATCGTGCTGTACTTCGTGATCTACGCGATCGCGGGCAAGTCAGCCGGTTTCGCCGCGCTTGGCGCAATGCTCCTCGGCGTGATCGTCACGGGCCTTTATGTTGCTATAAGCATGACGGCTGGCGGCGGCGCCTGGGACAATGCCAAGAAGTACATTGAAGACGGAAACCACGGCGGCAAGGGTTCAGAAGCCCATAAAGCTGCTGTGACGGGCGATACCGTCGGCGATCCATATAAGGACACTGCTGGCCCAGCCGTTAACCCGATGATTAAGATCACGAACATCGTGGCCTTGCTGCTGCTGGCGATTTTGGCGCACTAAGCCAAATCGCTTCGGCGACCTGATCAGCCCCCGCTGTCGGAAATGGCGGCGGGGGTTTTTCGTTTTGGTGGTGCAGGCGGGCGAGTTTTCGGGCTTCTCGCAGGCTTCCCCCTCGCCCTGCCCTCTCCGCCCTATGGGGGCGAGGGTTCAAACAGAAATGAGGTTGCCTACGCGAGGATCCTCTTGCCCACCATAGGAGGGAGAGGGGGGAGGCTTGTGGGATGGCGCGTCGGACATCTGACTGCCCCGCCAATTAACAAAACCCCTCAATCAATTCGCTTCACACGCCTTTCGATCCTGGCTTCGGGAAAACCCCAGGTTGGGAAATAAGCGTGTTGCGGGATGGCGGCGTCTGCACCGGCCACGACGAGCACGATATGGTCTGGGCTTTCAACAGCGGGCGGTTGTCCGCCTCTGGCCAACGTGGCTGCCGCCCATTCTGCAACACCTGTCCGCGGCTTTAGCTCTGCCCTGATCCAGCTTCGGGCGTAGTCGTCGGCATCTGCCCGCGACAGTTCCCAGAGGCGCTGGCGGATATCGGCTTCGCTCCATCCATCGCCAGCCAGCGCATTCGCTACAAACGGCGCAATGGCGACAGCGCAATGGCCGCCATGCAGGCGGCTGAATGCGGATAGTGAGGAGCGCATGACATTGCCCAGGTCATCAATACGTCCCGTCACTGTCACTGTTGATTCCGCACGCAGTGTAAGCATCAGCGTTTCGTCTGCGGCGTAACCTTCGCGCTCCCGCAAGCTTGGCCAGGGGGAAGCTGTCTGATTCTCCGGCAATACCAGCCAAAGACGGCCGGGTTGACCAAGGCCCGCTAGTGTCGTGGCACCCGGCCATCCGCCGCCAAGGTTCTGCATCGCAAGGCGGAGCGCGCGCCCGATCACCATATTGCCCCACCATCCGGGCCCAAGCGCACCAACGCCGCCGAACAGGTCCACGTTTTCTAGGTCAGGACCGGATAGCAGGAGCAGTGGTGCCACATTTTCATCGGTTGTCTGCACGCCGCGCAAATTGAAAGTTGGCTCCAGTACGGATTCGAGTGCGGCTATCACAAACGGGAAATGAACGGCGTCACACCCAGCCATAACGGCATTTGCGGCGGCTTTTTCCGCTGTCGCCTGGCCAAACAACGGTTCCGCCTCGCCAAGCATTTTGTCGGCGGATACGCGGGCGCGGCGCAGCATGGCTTTGACCCGGGCTTGGGTTGGCAGAACAATGGGAAGTCCATCCGTCCATCCGCGCCGATAATAAAGGCGTTCGATTTCGGTGTGTGGTTTGTCCCGGATTACCTCAATGCGTTCGCGTGGGAAGTTTCCAGCCTCAGAATAGCGCCATTCAAGCCCGGATTCAGCAGCGCGCTCGACCAACACATCGTCAACCCACGCACCATCGCCCCGTTGGCCAGATGGCGTTACCAGCCATAAATCGTCGCTCATAAGCTTTCTTCTCCGCTTCGATAGCCTCGCACTCTGGCTTGGGATAATGTCGCTGGCAAATCAATAAAGGGCGCATCAACTATGGCTGTGATTGAGTATTTCTATTCCGCCCATTCCGCGTTTGCCTATTTGGGCTCGCAGCAGTTTATGGATATTGCAAAAGCAGCGAGGCGTATGATCGTTCACAGGCCCTATGATTTGCGGATCGGCATTCCTGGCGTTGGTTCCAGCGATACACGCAACCGCCCGCCCAATCACCGCGCATATTATTTCGGTCGGGAGATTGATCGGTGGGCTGAATATCGGGATGCGCCTATGATGAACGGCATTCCCACATATCATCACAATGATCCGGCCTTAGCGAACGGTATGCTGATCGCGGCCCAAGACCAAAAGCATGATGTGGACGCCCTGGCCCATCGCATGCTGGAGGCCCATTGGCGCGACGACGCGGACTTGGCTAACCGGTCAACCCTCACTGCCATTTGCAATGATGTCGGCATCGCAGCCGACCCGCTGATCCAGTCGGCTGAAGTTGCAGCAGTCGCCGACGTCTACAAAGCCAACACAGACGAAGCGATCGCCCGCAGCGTGTTCGGCTCGCCCACATATTTTGTGGATGGGGACATGTTCTACGGCCAGGATCGTTTGGAATTAGTCGAGCGCGCTTTAAAACAGCCGTTCAAAGGCGAATGGCCGCGCACATAGCCTGGAATTTTTAGCCTAAACTTTAGTCGCCAAATCGCCGACTGATACGACGCCGTCCTGAACGACGCGGCCATAAATGCCGCGGAGTTTATAGCGATCGCCGTCGCCAATATTGACGAAGACGCAGGCGTCGCGTCCGTAGCGTTCAATGAACTTGGCGCAGCCTTTGTGCGCAGTGTCTGTGATTTCCAGGATGGCTGTGCCCATCGCGATACGGGTTCCTGGCGGTAGGTTGTCTGGTGTTAAGTCCATATCGATGAACAGATTATCGCCCGCAGGTGCCCAATTGTCTTTGTCACCGGCGATCAGGTCTATGCAGCGGGAATTCATCATGCAGATCTGCACGTCGGGGTGTGGTTCACCTGCGTCTGTGGATTTCCAGCAGCCTTGCGACCAGTGATCGCCCTCTACCCCGCCTGCCAGGCTGATCGCGACACTATTGACGGTGCGGCGTTGCTCGGAGGCAGGGCGCACTGTGATCGACTCAATTGGGCCTTTGTCTTTCGGCGATTTCAGAATCTCCGGGAGGCCGGCGGCGAGTTCTTGCTTATCCAGGTGACGAGCCATTGGGCGTTCCTTTTGAATCTTAGGGCTTGAGTCGCACTTATCCCTCTCAAGCATTGCATAAATACGCTCTGCGGGAGAAGCCCGACTGAAAGATCAGATTGCCGAATTTATCAGTATGGGTCACCATTCTGCCAGCCCGCGAAAGCAATAGGATAAAAGTATGGCCGTATTTGAAAGCACCTATGGCGACATCACGCCGAGCACGTTGACGATCACAGAGCGTGTCTTTGCGGGGCTGGAGGGCCGGATAGATGCGGTCTGCCTCGTCGACGGCGTGACGGGCGTATCCCTTACGGGTGCTGAGCTGGTGGACCAGGTGAAGCGATTGGCGGGCGGCCTGACAGCGCGCGGGCTGGGCGCTGGCGTGACAGTCGCGATCATGGCGCCGAATATGCCGGATTATTGCGTCGCGTTTCATGGCGTTACATGGGCGGGCGGCACGGTGACACCGGTCAATCCGTCCTATACGGCCTATGAGGTCAAGCATCAGCTACAGGATGCTGGTGCCACGGTACTCATCACTGCACCGGCTTGCTTGGACGTCGCGCGGGCAGCGGCTGCAGAATCAAATGTTGAGACGATCATCCTGATGGGCGGTGAAGGCGGCGGTGATGTGTTTCCATTAAACGCCATGATGGGAGACCCACTAGAGAGCCAAGTGCAGGTTGACCTGGATATGCACCCGGCGGCATTGCCCTATTCATCGGGTACCACGGGCCTCCCTAAAGGCGTGATCCTGACGCACAGAAGCATGTCTACCAATATTGATCAGATATTAGAGGTTTTTCAGATTCTGCCTGGAGAGCCGACGGTTGTGTTCCTGCCGTTCTTCCATATCTACGGCCTGAATGCGTTGCTGAATCCGTATCTGGCGGCAGGCGGATTGATCATCACGATGCCCCGGTTTGATTTAGAGATGTTCCTACGATTAACGCAGGACTGCGCCGCGCCGCGGATGTTTGTGGCACCCCCGGTCGCGATTGCGTTGTCGCAACATCCGCTCGTCGATGAATTTGATATGAGCAAGCTTAACAGCATCTTTTCCGCTGCCGCCCCTTTGGGGGAGGATGCTGCTGCAGCCTGCGCCAACCGGCTGAATGTGCAAGTGCTGCAAGGCTATGGTATGACGGAACTTAGCCCCGCGTCGCATTTGATGTCGTTGCAGACAGTGCGGACAGGTGCCGTCGGGCTATCGCTGCCGGGCACGCGTTCGCGGATTGTCGATCCCGAAACGGGCGCCGATAAAGGGATTGATGAAGAAGGTGAGCTTTGGGTGCAGGGTGCGCAAGTTATGCTGGGCTATCTGAATAATCCTGAAGCCACCGCAGCGACGCTGGACAGTGATGGCTGGCTAAAGACGGGCGATCTCGCGTGTTTTGACGCGGATGGCTATTTGTATATTCGCGACCGGCTGAAAGAGCTGATCAAATACAAAGGCTTCCAGGTGGCACCGGCAGAGCTTGAGGATGTCTTGCTCTCCCACCCCGGCATCGCGGATGCCGCCGTTATCGGCGTGCCAGATGATGAGGCGGGGGAATTGCCGGCTGCATTCATCGTTCAAGCGGCGGGCCAATCTCTGACCCCCGAAGCCGTGATGGCTCATGCCGCTGAACGCCTTGCCAACTACAAGCATATCCGCCAGGTAACCTTCCTCGACGCCATTCCAAAATCTGCATCGGGCAAAATCCTCCGCCGGGAATTACGTGATGGTTTGGTGAAAGCATAGGAGCGCAGAATGATGAAACTTCTTAGTGCGACGCCCAGCCCCTACGCCCGCAAAGTGCGGGTTGCGCCTGCTGAAAAAGGCATTGAATTCGAACTCGTGACCGAGTTGCCGTGGAACGCGGATACGACGAGCCCGGAGCATAATCCTCTGGAAAAGCTGCCTGTTCTGATCCTGGATGACGGCGAGGCCGTGTTCGAAAGTAACTACATTCTGGAATGGCTGGAGGCCAAATATCCGGATCTACCGCTCTATCCTGATAATCTTGATATGCGCCTTGTCGCCCGCCGTTTTGATGTCGTCGCGGACGGTGTGTGACGCCTTCGTGCTGCATGTTTTTGAGCGGATGCGGGATGCGGAGAAACAAAGCCAGGCCTGGATGTATTGACAAGCGCGGAAGATTGAGGGCGGTATACGGAATTAAGCAGCACATGTTCCTCCAACGGGCTTTTGCGTGGGTGATACCTTCACGCTCGCAGGTATCGCAGTCGTCACAGTGATGCAATATCTTGATCGCCGCTATCCAGGATACGAGTGGTGCCACCTTTATCCGGCCGTGGCTGATGCGGTTAAGCGGCTAGCCGACCGCCCCTCTTTCGTTGCGACCATGCCTGTCCCGTAATCTATATCCGCTAGCGTCGTTTGAGGAAGAAACCTATGAAGGTCGGTTACAGCATTCCAAGCAACCAAGGCTTTGAGAACGTTCATGAGCTGGTTGAATTGGCGGCAATGGCGGAACAACAAGGCTTCGACAGCGTCTGGGCGAGTGAGCATCTGTTCCATTCAGCATACATCGCTGAACGGTTAGATAACTTGCCATATTTCGAACCCTTGACGATCTTGACCGCAGTTGCAGCCGTGACGTCAAAAGTGCGGCTTGGCACGTCCGTTTTGGTGCTGCCGTGGCATGATCCGCCGCGGCTTGGTAAAACGGTGGCGACATTGGACCACCTCTCCAACGGGCGCGTTAGCTTGGGCATCGGCGTAGCGATGACCGAGGATGAGTTTGAAAATCTGGGCGTGGACTTCAAAACGCGTGGACGCCGTACGGATGATCTGCTCGGTGCCCTTCAGGCACTATGGACCCAGGAAACGCCGGAATATTCAGGCCCATTCTACGCTTATTCTAGCCAGAAATTCTCTCCGAAGCCAAAACAGAAACCCTATCCGCCGATCTTAGTCGGTGGCGGCAGTAAGGCAGCGCTCAGACGGACTGCACGGTTCGGTGATGGTTGGCATGCACTTCGCAAAACACCCGGCCAAATCCGTGAGGCTATGGTGGAACTTGGGAAGATGATGGACGCCGCTGGCCGAAGTGTCGCTGATCTCCATATTTCGATCAGCCTGCCTGTCGGTATGGGCATGAAGGCGTCCAGCCGTGCGGCGGATGACCATACCAGCCTGAAGGGTGCAGCCCAGGATATGGCGGACACAATCCGCGCCTATGGGGAGGCTGGCATTGATGAAGTCGTGCTCTCGCTTAGCAGCCGTGAGAAAGCGGCGCATGCGGAGATGATACAATTACTAGCAGGCGAGGTCCGGCAGCTGGTTGATTAGAGGACGAACTGCTGAGTCTGCATAAAGTCACGCTTCTCGCCATCCAGGCACAGACACGTCAGGCATCTAGTTGCGAAAGCGCCAGCATCGATGCCGATGCGGTGCGCGCGTTCCTCTAGGAAATCGCGGATGGTGTGGCCGTTCACAATTATAGCGCCGAAATTGGCTGATGGTTCAAGGAATTCATCCCTGATCCAGACAATGTCTTCCGGGTCCTGATCGCCGAGAGGCACGCCTGGCCGCACACCTGCATGGACGAACACGCAATCACCTGACCGCCAAAGACAATGGAGGCCATCCAGGAATGAAAAATGCTCTGGCGGCAGCGCTTTGGCGAAGGCCGCGCGGGCGTCTTCCAGCCGATCCATGCGGTTACCGCCGTGGCTGAACGGCACCCCATCGCTGGCCAAAGTGGCGACACCGCCATTCATGAATCAGCCCGCAGCTGCATGGGTGCTATCCAAAAAGTCCAGCAGCCAGGATTCGTGATTACCCATCAAGCAGATCTGCTCGAAACCATCCGGCGGGCCTTCGATCAGGCGTTCGATTACGCCCCGCGTGTTATGGCCCCGGTCCACATAATCGCTACGGTATACAATCATGCGCTGTCCGGCCGGATGGTTGGTTGCGTTTTACTGAATGCGGATGAGCATGCACTCAAGCACGCCCGACCGGCCATGCAGATCATCGATGGCGTAAATGATTTGGTCGTTTGGCATGCGCCGCTGCTGCGGCGCATTCATGCAGCGACACGGACGCGTGTTTTGAATGCTTCTGTTGCCCGAACCAGGGCGGCGCGAATGCCAGGCTCCATAGCAGAATGGCCTGCGTCATCCACAACATCGTAGCGGCTGCCTGGCCAGGCGCGGGCCAGCCGCTCGGCGCTGATGCTTGGGCAAATTATGTCATAGCGTCCTTGCACAATTGTGCAGGGCAGATGGCGGATCGCATCAATGTCCCGGATCAATTGATCATCTTCCAGGAACAGCCGGTTCACGAAATAATGTGCTTCGATCCTGGCGATCGCTAGCAGCCCTTCACCGTCGTTGAAGGTTGGCAAGTCAGATGGGCGCAGCGTAGAGCACATGGACTCATAGCGGCTCCAAATGCGAGCGGCGCTGATTGCAGTTTGGCGGTCAGTACTGTTCAAACGGCGGATATATGCGGAGAGCAAGTCACTGCGTTCTGCGGCAGGAATATGTTCCGCGAACTGGCGATGGGCTTCTGGGAATATAAAGCCCATGCCGCCCAAGAACCAATCAACTTCATCGCCGCCGCCCAGGAAGATGCCGCGCAGTATGAATCCCAGGCAGCGGTCAGGATGTGCCTCGCCATAGGCAAGGGCGAGGGTTGAGCCCCAAGAGCCGCCAAACACTAACCAGCACTTAACGCCCAGATACTCACGGAGCGCTTCGATATCCTCAATCAGGCTTTGAGTGTCGTTATTGTCAGTTGAAGCGTAGGGCTTGGAGCGACCACTGCCGCGTTGATCAAACAGGATGACGCGGTAAGATTGCGGGTCGAAGAAGCGTCGATAGGCTGGTGCGCATCCAGCACCGGGCCCGCCATGCAGGAACACAACCGGTATGCCATCCGGAGCGCCGGATTCTTCCCACCACAGGCGGTGGCCATTCCCAACGCTCAGATAGCCAGCATTATTCGCATCAAAGGGGGCAAATAATTCAGCGCGGAGATGGCGGGAAGAGCGCATTGGCGGAACATTCTCTCAAAGTGAATCGCAAAAGGTATATACGATTGCATGCGCCTCTAGCTAGCCATGCTGCTCATTCTATTTGGATTACCCTTTCTGGCGATTGCTGATTCTATCCGGGTGAACGCTGCCGAAGATGCGGTGACGCTACAATTGGCGGACGGGCGGACCATCCTGCTCGACGGCTTGTTGGCACCGAAAGCGGATGATGCTGGCGGGCGTTCAGCGGCAGATCAAATTGCAGCTGCCGGACTTGCGCAGGTAATCGAAAGCCCCATTGGCCAGGATGTATGGCTTGAAGCATTGACCGAAGCGCCTGACCGTTGGAAACGCTTTCCAGCTGGTGTCTACATTCAGAAGTCCGGCGTTTGGCTGCATCAGCGGATGCTTCAGGAAGGCTTCGCATGCATCGGAGCCTGTCTACTCGGCGGCGCGGACCGTCTCAAAATGCTACGTGATGCTGAAGCTGGGGCGCGGCAGGCCTAACGTGGTCTTTGGCGAATCGGCATCTACCAAATACGGGATGCCATTAAGCCCATTCAAGCGCCTGGATTTGTACTGGTCGAAGGAGTTCCGCTCGAAAGCGGTGGTGGGTGGCGTGTGCGTTACTTTAATTTCGCCAAAGATTGGCACCAGGATTTCGCACTTAGGGCAACCAAGGCGGCGGCTCGGAAACTCGGCAAAGCCAGTCTGAGTTTGACGCTTTGGTGGAACGAAAATTGCTTGTCAGAGGTTGGTTGATATGGCGAAACGGTCCCATGCTAGATATTACCTGTCGGCAGCAGATAGAGGCGCTAGATTCATGAAAATAGAATCCTCTTCATTACGCCGCCGTATGGTTGCCGCACTGTTCGCCATTGCGATAGGGGCTCTGGTAGCAGGCTGTTCCACCAATCCGGCGACGGGCGGTGAAGATGTCGTGTTCATGTCCCAGGCGGATGAGAAGCGCATTGGGGATGAAAATCATCCCAAAATCCTGCAGCAGTTTGGGGGCGCTTACAATGACCCGGAACTACAAAATTACGTGAAATCGCTTGGCAACGTGCTCGCTGCAAGCTCGGAACTGCCGAATATCAAATGGACATTCACGCTGCTTGATAGTGAAGTCACTAACGCTTTCGCCCTGCCCGGTGGGTATGTTTATGTCACGCGTGGCCTGCTTTCCTTAGCGGAAAACGAAGCGCAATTGGCTGCGGTTATCGGCCATGAAATTGGCCATGTCACAGCCCGCCACGGCGCACAACGGTCCGCTCAAGGGACGCTTGCGACAGTGGGTATTGTCGGCGCGCAAATCCTTGGTGCAGTCCTTGGTGGATCTCAGGTTGGACGGGCTGCTGGTCAACTCGCGGGTGTTGGCGCACAAGGCTACGTGGCCTCATATAGCCGTGGGCAGGAATATGAGGCGGATACGCTGGGTGTGCGATACGCGGGCCGCGTTGGCTTTGATCCATACGGCATGTCCGGCTTTTTGGCAAAGCTGAACCAGGAGAAGAACCTTATGGCAAAGCTGCGTGGGCAGACCCCGCGTGGTTCCTCATACCTCGATACGCATCCGCTGACACAGGAGCGTGTTGCGCGTGCGCGTGGCCTTGCGTCAAAGGTGCGGGTGCAGAACCCGATTGAAGCCCGGGATATATATTTCTCCAAGATTGACGGCATGATCTGGGGCGACTCACCCGACCAAGGCTATGCCCGCGATGGGGTGTTCGCCCATGAGAAGCTGAACATCCGCTACGAAGTGCCAGACAGCTTCACGCTATTCAATTCTTCACAAAATGTTATGGCCTTTGGACCAAGCGGTTCGATCATTGTCTTTGATGGCGGGCCAAAAAACTATGGCGGGTCGATGGCGGATTATGTTCGCCAGACCTGGGCGAAGTCGGCCCGGTTGTCCGGTTTTGAGGCGATTAAGGTGAATGGTCTTGAAGCGGCCACGGCCACAACCCGCGGTACTATTAATGGCAAGACCATGGATTTTCGCCTGCTTGCAATTCGTGGGCAAGACGGCACCACGTTCAGGCTGCAATTCCTATCGCCGCCAAACATGACTAGCCGACTGCGGGATGATTTCCGCCGCACAACCTATTCTTTCCGCCATTTGACCGCGCGGGAGAAGCGTGATCTTGGCCCGCTGCGCATCCGGATATATCGGGTGCGGTCTGGAGATACGGTTACTAGGATCGCGAGCCGAATGGCTGTGAAAAAGTTAGCAGTTGAGCGCTTCATGCTGCTGAACGGCGTATCTGGGACCAAACCTTTGAAGGCCGGAACCACGGTAAAGATCATTAGTGACCGCTAGGCGTCGTGAGGATATCCGACGCTGGTAAGGTACAGACCGTCTGGCGGGGCGGTTGGTCCTGCGGCGGCTCTGTGCCGTGCTGCCAAAGCTGTCGATACATCGTCTGGCGTCCATGCGCCGTCGCCGACGCGGGCGAGGGTGCCGGTGATGATCCTGATCTGATTGTGCAGGAATGATCGCGCTTCGGCCTCAACCCATATTTCGTCGCCATGCTGCGAAACGCGCAGCAAATCCAGTGTCCGCTCAGGTGAATTCGCCTGGCATTTGATCGCACGAAAGCTTGAGAAATCGTGGTGCCCGACCAAACGGCACGCCGCATCCTGCATCGGCGCGATATCCAGCGGATGCCTGACGAACCAGACTTTACCCATATCCAGGATCGCCGGTGCGCTGCGGTTTAAGATACGGTAGCGGTATTTGCGTTGGATCGCAGAAAAACGGGCGTCGAAATCGGGTTTTGCTTCCTCGGCATGGATCACAGCGACAGGGTTTGGGCGAACGTGGAAGTTCAAAGCATCTTTGATGGCCTTGAGCGGCTGTGGCGCTTCTAAATCAAAATGCGCCACTTGGGCTAAGGCATGAACGCCTGAATCCGTGCGCCCAGCACCCCACACCTTTACGGTTTCGCCGGATAATTTAAGAACAGCCTCTTCCAGTGCTTGCTGGACAGACATGCCAGTTGCTTGCCGTTGCCAGCCAACAAACCCACCGCCGTCATATTCAACGGTTATGCGATATCGGGGCATTTTGCGCTAATCGCCAACAGGCAGAACGGTGCCTTTGGGCATGCTAAATCCTCGCAGGAAGGCGTCCGCGTCCGTCATGGCCTTGCCGGGACGCTGGACCATTGTCAGCCGAAGCGCGCCGTCGCCACAGGCGATCAATAGCTGATCATCTAGAACGGTGCCGGGGGTGCCTGCCGCAGTCTCAATAGTAGCTGCACCAGTTTTGATCGTTGCAGCTTCATAGGGAAACCAGGCGCGAGGTTGTGGTGAAAGGGCGCGGATTGTGCGCTCCAACTCCGCAGCAGGCCGCCGCCAGTCCAGCAGGCCATCGGCCCGTACAAGCTTACTGGCATAGGTGATGCCGTCTTCCGGCTGAGCGACTGGCCTTAGTGCGCCGGTATCCAGCCCGGCCAGCGTCGGAACGATTAACCGCGCGCCGATATCGGACAATGCATCATGCAGGTCGCCGCCAGTTGTTGCAGATGTGATTGGCGTTCGTTCAGTAATAAGCATCGGGCCGGTGTCGAGGCCTATGTCCATCAGCATGGTGACCACGCCAGCTTGCTCATCGCCTGCCATGATCGCCCGTTGGATCGGCGCGGCCCCCCGCCAGCGCGGCAATAATGAGGCGTGGATGTTGACGCAGCCCAACCGGGGTGCGGCCAGAATGGGTTCAGGCAGCATCAATCCGTAGGCGACGACCACTGCTGCATCGAGATCGAGCCCTGCAAATGCGGCTTGCGCATCGGCATTTCGCAAGGACTTTGGCGTGCGTACCTCTATGCCCTTGGATTCCGCAAACTCCTGAACTGGCGACGGTGTCAGATTTTGGCCGCGGCCAGAAGGGCGCGGCGGCTGGCTGTAGACGACCGCTACGTCGTGGCTCGCTTCCAGCAGCGCCGCAAGTGCCGACACGGAGAAATCGGGCGTGCCCATGAAAGCGAGGCGGAGCGCGGTCACTAGATCAACCCTTAACGGGGCGGTTGCGCGCCTCGCTGGCTTTCAGCTTTTTCATTTTCGACAACGCCATGTTGCGTTTTAGCAGTGAGATATGGTCGATGAACAGCACCCCGTTCAGGTGGTCGATCTCATGCTGCAGGCAGCGGGCGAGCAGGCCGTCCGCCTCAACTTCCTGTTCGGTGCCAGTCTCGTCCAGATATTTGACGCGCACCTGTTCGGGGCGTTTTACGTCGTAATAGACATCCGGGATCGACAGACAGCCTTCGTTCATGATGCACTTTTCGTCTGACGCCCAGAGGATTTTTGGGTTGACGATTTGGATGGGTTCCGGCGGATCATCCTCTCGCGCGACATCAATCACGATCAAGCGCCGCTCATCGCCGACTTGGGGGGCGGCGAGGCCTATTCCGGGCGCGTCATACATGGTCGCCAGCATATCGGCGAGCTGTGCCCGAACGCTGTCATCGACGGCGTCTACGGGTTTGCAGCGGAATTTCAGGCACCGGTCGGGTGCGATAAAGATTGGTAGTACGCTCATTGGCTTCTAACGGATTGCCTTCCAGTAGCTGTCTTTGACCGAGATTTTGTCATCTCGGAACGAATAAATATCGATGCCAAGAACGTCGATCTCTTCACCTGATGTATAACATCCGGTAGCACGAAATCGGCCAATGATGTGATCATCGCCAAACAGCACTTCGGTTTCTGAGAAATGCATGGTTTCAATTGCTTCAGCACGCTCAGCCAAGGCTTTGCGGGTTGCCTCAAGGCCTTTGATGACGGCACCTTCGGGTGCGTCTGGGCCCTCATGCATGCGCCATTCAAAATCATCGGTAACCTGGGCCAGAATGCCGTCAGCATCACCCTTGTTGAATGCCTTGCCGAAGGCTTTCAAAACGTCCATCGCCTGCTTGCGGTCAATCGCTGTCATTCGTTCGCTCCTCAAGTGCAACCTTGTTTTGGAATGCTGCAAGGGTGCCGTCAACCGGGGGCGCTACCCCTCGGAACAACGATATGCAAAAATGTGCCCATTCAAAGATTGTTGCATAAAGGATTGATTCAATGGCTGGACCGCTGGACGGCGTAAAGATACTTGATCTGACGACCGTGGGCTTCGGCCCGTATGCCGGGCAAATATTAGGTGATTACGGTGCTGATATCATCAAGATCGAGACCCATGAAGGGGATATCACCCGCGGAATCTCCCCGTTCAAGAACCCAGGTATGGGCCATTTCTATCTGATGGCGAACCGCAATAAGCGCTCCATCGTGCTGGACCTGAAAAAGCCTGAAGGCCGCGACGCTGTACTGAAATTGGCTGAAGATGCTGACGCAGTGCTCACGTCTATCCGCCCAGCCGCGATGCAGCGCCTCGGCCTAGGCTACGAAGATTTCACGGCGGTGAATTATAAAATTATTTATGTGGCTCTGGTTGGATTTGGCCAGGATGGGCCCTATGCGAAGCGTCCGGCTTATGATGATGTGATCCAGGGTCTCTCCGGCATGGCAGACATGCAGGGCGGCCGGAGCGGCGAGCCAGCGTTTATCAAGGCATCCGTATGCGACAAGATTTGTTCCCAGTTCGCCGTTCACGCGATGACAGCAGCGCTGTTCAGCCGTGAGCGTACGGGCGAAGGGCAACTTGTTGAAGTGCCCATGCTTGAATCCATGGTCGGATTTAACCTGGTTGAGCATCAGTCTGGCCAAACGTTTGATCCCCCGCTTGGTCCTGTTGGCTATGAGCGCTCCATGGTGGAGCATCGCCGCCCATACCAAACTGCGGACGGCTTTATCTGCGTACTGCCATACAACACCAAGCAGTGGCGGGCATTCTTTGAGATGATGGAGCGCCCCGGTATGATCGAAGATCCGCGTGTGAATGACGGAAAAATGCGCAGTGAGAAGATCGGCGAACTATACGAAATGGTCGCCCAATGCGTTCGTGATTGGCCGACTGAACCGCTGCTGGAAGCGTTGCACACAGCAGATATCCCCCACGGCAAAGCGACACCGCTTGGCGAGCTCGCAAATGACCCGCATTTGGATTCAGTCGGCATGTTTGAGCATTTTGACCACCCGACAGAGGGGCGCATCCGTCTGGTTCGCCCAGGTGTCAGGTTTGAGAAAACGCCTGCGGGTATCCGCACATTGCCGGTAGCGCTTGGCGCTGATGGTGAGGCGTTGCTGCGGGAGGCAGGGTATAGCCCAAGCCATATCGCCCGCATGATCAATGATCGCGTCACCGTTGCTGCGGCGCCTGCGGAAGCCCGATCGGCAGCAGAGTAATCGGGATGGCGCGGCTATCGCGCAGCGATCTCACGGGCATGGCCCAATCGGTACTCGGAGTCATGTACCTTGCAGTACTTGGCAAGACCCTGATGCATTAACACCTCATCTGGGACATCCGCCCGCCTGCAATAGAAGGTGACGAACTTAGCTGCTGTTTTCGCGGTAGTTGTCGCGCGTTCGCTATGTTGTAAACTGTCGTTGACCCAACCTTCTTTTTTTGTCCAAGGAGACTGCTCCGTTGTCCGCAACTGCATCTGTCAGCGTTGATCTTGCGACCGGCCTGAAAAAATTTAACACCCGCGCCAGCTTGGCGACGGACAGGATTCAGGGAAAAGGCTATTCGGTTATTGTTGATGAAGCGCTCACCACGCTGCCGGAAGCACCGCCGGGTGCTGCATTCAATGCGGAAGAGCAGGCGAAGTATCGGGAGTTCAAGGAAGCGCGGCGGGGGGCGGCAGATTATATCGGGCTTGAAGGCGAATTCTCCAAGTATCTGGAGGATGTGTATTCGGATGCGCCGGTTGAACGCGATTCACTGACGGATGAATGCGAGATCCTCGTTGTTGGCGCTGGGTTTGCGGGGCTGCTGCTTTGGTATCGGCTGAAGGCTGCCGGGTTCCAAGACGTGCGCTTCTGCGAAAAGGGCGGTGATGTGGGTGGCACATGGTACTGGAACCGGTATCCCGGCATTGCTTGCGATGTGGAAAGCTACAGCTATCTGCCGCTATTGGAGGAGATGGGCTACGTCCCCTCCATGAAGTTCGCGTCCGGCTTTGAAATACTGGAATACTGCCAAAACATGGCGGAGAAGTTTGGGTTCTATGACCGCTGCTTGTTCCACACCACAGTAGACCAAACCGTTTGGGACGAAGATGCCGCCCGTTGGACTGTCGTCACGGACCGCGGTGATAAAATGCGTGCCCGTTATGTCATACTGGCGAACGGCATTCTAACAACGCCGAAGCTCGCCAAAATTGATGGCATGGAAAAGTTTCAGGGTGAGGCATTCCATACCTCCCGCTGGAACTATCATGTGGAGCTGAAAGACAAACGGATTGGGATTATCGGCACGGGTGCCACATCTGTGCAGGCGGTGCCGGAACTCGCTAAAATCGCCAAGGAACTGCACGTTTTCCAGCGCACACCTTCCTCCATTGACGTGCGTGATCAGCGCGAGACAACGGATGAAGAGCGCAAGCAATGGGCGAATGAGCCCGGCTGGGCCGTAGCTCGGCGTGAGCGCTTAGCGCTGATCTCAGCGGGTCGCACAGCACTTAAAGGCAATGATGATTTTCTGGCCGGGAAGGTGGATGTCAACGCTGGCCGCAAGCAGCACGCGACTGAAATTAGCCAGGATGAGCTGATCAAGAAGCAGCTTAACGCCAACTTCCGCATCATGGAGCAAATCCGCGCACGCGTGGATGAAATAGTCCAAGACCCGGCAACTGCGGAGGCGCTGAAGCCATATTACCCTTACGGCTGTAAACGCCCGACGTTTCATGACGAATACCTGCCCGCGTTTAACAAGCCCAATGTGCATTTGATCGATACAGCGCCCATGGGCGTGCAGAAAATCAATGAGCGCGGCGTCGTGCATAATGGCGTTGAATATCCGGTGGACGTGATGATCTACGCGACCGGCTTCCAGTGGATGGCGACCGCGTCCTTCAACATGATTACCGGGCGTGGCGGGCAAACCCTGCAGCAGAAATGGGCCGAGAAAGGCACTCGCACCTTCCTTGGCCTGCACAGCAACGGCTTCCCAAACCTGTTTATCATGTCCGGTCCGCAAGGCGGCGGTGGCCAGTTCAACTTCACGCGCACCATAGATATGCACGTGAAATATGCTGTCAGCATGCTGGAAATGCTGCGGGACAAGAAAGCCCGCACACTGGATATCACCAAACAATCCGAAATCGAATACGCCGCCCATTGCGCCGAAGCAGACATCCGCACATCGCCGCTCCGCGATTGCATCAGTTACTACAATGGCGATGGTGCCGCCGCCCCCGGCACGCTCGCGTACTATGGTGGCCCCGCAAAATGGCACGAAATCCGCGAAAAAGCATTGGAAACCATGGAGCCGTTTGTGCTGGAGTAAGTGATAGCGAGGTTAGCCTTCAGCCACCCTTGCAGCGCTTAGAGCAATAAAGCACCTCGTCCCAAACTTTCGCCCATTTTTTCCGCCAGGCGAATGGTCGTCCGCATGCCTTACAGGTTTTCGTAGGAAGGTCAGACTTTTTATGCATTTCGATAATTTACCATTGCTGGGCGCAGCTATATTTGCCCGGGCACCCAGCATACCCTCCACTGAAATCTAGCTTCAACACTGAACGAGTTTAAAATATCCGGCTTGTTCCCGCTGGAGCGGAGCCCATGTCAAAAATTATTGCTAAGACGCCTGCTGGTATCGCCATCCGCGATGGGATTGGCGCGCGGCTGATTGGGTTGGGCTTCAAGGGGAAGTCGGAGCGGTTTTACTTGAAGGATACGGATGACCTATCCGAATGCGTGCATTTTCGTGTTGATGGCGGGTAGAGTTCACGGAGTTCTACGGCGTGTTTGATAACGCGTTGCAACGCTTCTTTAATGAGAAGCTCGATGGGTTTGATACTTCGCAGGATAAGCCCCCCGACGGCTCTGGCGACCACGCGAATATTTCCAGGACCCGCCAAAGGACCTGACGCCCTATTCGCCCTAAGTATCGGCATTGAACAAGCTTTATGCCGCAAATGACTCTGCAAGCTGCGCCGAGGTTTCCCGCGCGCTATGGACCGAAATGGTAGAGCCGCTCTGTAATTCCCTCGATACGGCAACCGTATGTGCCGTCCAGATTTCTAATATTAAAGAACTGGCCAGACGATCCTGCTTTGCCGAAAATAACGTAGCTTCCGCCCCTAAGCGCGCCGGCATTGTCGGCACCATTAGGTACCAACAATCAGGTCCTCGACCCCGTCGCCATTCACATCACCAGCATTTAGGCCCTGAATTGAGAACCCGCTAGCGCCATCCAGATCGGCGAGATCAATCGTAAACATATGACCCGAACCTTAGTTACAATACTGCGCCGCCCAACGCTCAAACATTCGGCAACATCTAAAGCGATGAAGCCCAAGCCGATTCTATCTATTTGGTGTGTTTTAATTTGCGAATAACAATCGTTATGCGCACCATTAGAGTTTGCGGCCAAGTGCCTTTTACGGCATGAATAGCTGTCTACCGCTGAATTGGCGGTGAATGTGTTAATTCTGAATTAAGGCGAAATTCGAATGGGTTGGTTTATCCACCACGTGAACGTTCAGGCGCACGATGTTCGTCAATCCGCTGCATTCTACCGGGATATTATTGGGTTGAAGGATGGTGCCTGGGTGTACCCGGAAACTGTTGGTGAGGTCGGCCACAACCCTGACAGCATCGCTGCATTCGGTAGCTTGAACCGGGGCATACATGTGGTGCGTGCAATCCCTACGTTTCCCCGTGACAACAAGCTTCTGCATAATCCGACAATCGGCGGCCATTTCGCTTTCAATGTCCCAGATATCTTGGCCGTAAAGGCCAGGCTAGAGGCGGCGGGCGTTACTGTTTCAGATGCTGGCGAGTACGCGATGTCCGGCGTGCGCCAGATCTATTGCTACGACCCAAGCCATAATGTGATTGAGATCAATCAGATCGTAAATCCTTCAGGCGGCCCAGCGCCGGGCGCTGAGGAGACAAATGATCTTCGCTTTGAGGCTGGGCTACATGAAGGCGAATGGGCGCTGCATCACGTAAACCTGCCCGCCCATGATGTGCGCACGACGGCGGAATTCTTCCGGGACTTGATCGGCCTGGAGGAAATGGCCTGGGAACCCGCGGCAAGGTCCCCCGTATCTGCCTACACATCGGACCCCGATAGCCTTGCTATGTTCGGCCACCAGAATCGCGGCTTGCATATCGCCAAGCCAACGCCCGCCTTCGCCTGGGACAACAGCTTCAAGCACAACCCAACCGTTGGCGGCCATTTCGCGCTGGTCGTAAAAAGCCTTGATGCTGTCAAAGCGCGTATGGATGGGGCGGGCGTGGTCTACACAGAGGCCGGGCCATACGCTATGGCCAGAATGCGTCAATTATACGCCTACGACCCGTCGCTAAACCTCGTAGAAATCGACGAGATGATTTAGGGCAAGCGTTGCGCGCAATCCTTTCAGGCTTCCTCTATTGGCAGGAGCCGTTCGTGATGGCGGTGCGCCGGGCCCTTGGCCTCAGGCTTGAGCGTCGCACCGGCCCAGGCGACTAGTTGGCGTATACCCTCAGGCGTCCGATTTAGAGCCCTGGTCCTCCGAGGCCTCGACGCCTTCACTTACCCAATCCGCGGAGAGGGTAAATTGCTGTCTTTCACTGGGTGAAAATAGCATCAGTCTTGGTTTTTTTAATCAAACGACCGGCCCGCCCGCAATTTGAATGCGGCGCATGACGCGGCGTTCTGTACCAGCGTCGTGGATGGCAAGATGCTTGGTGGAGCGATTATCCCAGAAGGCCATCGTGCCAGAGGTCCAGCGGAAGCGGCACGTAAATTCTGGCCTATGACCCCAGGCGAGTAGCCAATCAAGCAATGGCTTTGACTCGGCCTCCGTCCAGCCTTCAAACCCAACCGAATAGGATGCATTCACAAACAGGCATTTCCGCCCGGATTCAGGGTGCGTGCGAACAACGGGGTGCGCGTTTTCCGTTGGTTGCCAGTCTGCGTCCTCACGCACGACCGTCGCGCGCTTGGCGTTCAGCCCGTTCGATGGGCCAGCGACCATTCGGTCCGAATGCAGGCATTTCAAGCCTGATAGAAAATCCTGCATGCCTTCAGATAGCCCGTCATAGGCTTTCCATTGGCTGGCGAAGAGGGTATCGCCGCCTGTACTTGGCGCTTCAAGTGCATAGAGTAGCGCTCCCATCGGCGGCTCTGCCATCATCGTTGTGTCGGTATGCCAATCTTCACCAACGATCCGCGTATCGCCCGGCTCCCGAACAATGGTGACGACTTCGGGGTCATGGTCGCCTGTGTTAAAGTTCGGGTGGATGAAAATATCGCCGAATTTCCGCGCGAGCACTTTGTGTTGGTCTGTATCCAGCGTCTGGTCCCGGAAGAACAGCACGCCGTGTTCTGCTAATTGGCCGCGCAGATTCTGCGCCATGCCATCCGAAATATCCCGCAGGTCAACGCCGGAAATCTCCGCACCGACGGCACCCGATTGCTTACGGACTTTCATATCCCTCATCCCTTCGACTGGTCGCGGGCGAAGCTTAACAATAGCAAGCCGCATCTGAAAATGCCGCCTCTTCGCATCGCCCATGAACTTGTGCCAAGCTTACTGCAGAGGAACTGGTTTTATCCATGAGGATGCGCGTTTCATGACATCGCTTCAAGTTGTTGCTGAAGGATTATCCTTCCCCGAAGGCCCGCGCTGGCATGAGGGTGCGTTCTACTTCTCCGACTTTTACCGCCATAGCGTTTTCAGGATCAGCGCAAATGGCACCTTGGAAACTGTAGCGGGCGTTCCAACTCAGCCCTCTGGCCTTGGTTGGCTGCCAGATGGGCGGATGCTGATTGTCTCGATGACGGACCGAAAGCTGCTACGCCAAGAGGCGGACGGTAGTTTGGTCGAGCATGCGAACCTTTATGACCTAGCTGCATATCACTGCAACGACATGGTCGTTGATGCGACGGGCGGTGCCTATGTCGGCAATTTCGGCTTCAATAGCTACGGAGGAGAGACGCCGCGGGAGGGGAACTTAATTCGGATATCGCCTGCGGGCGCTGTCAGCGTCGCGGCGGAAGGTCTTGCATTTGCCAATGGCTCTGTGATCACACCGGATGGCAAGGTGCTGATTGTCGGAGAAACCCGCGGTAATCGTTTGAGCGCTTGGGATATCGCGAGTGACGGTAGCCTCTCCAACCGCCGTATCTGGGCGGACCTTGGCAAGAATTTCCCGGACGGCATTTGTTTTGATGCCGAGGGTGCCATCTGGGTTGCCGATCCGCGTAACAATGAAACCATCCGCGTCGCCGAAGGCGGAGAGGTGCTGCAACGCATTTCTACAGGTGACCGAGGCTCATTCGCCTGCATGCTTGGCGGCGAAGACCGACGGACCCTCTACATCTGTACCTGCGCTGGCTCCGGCCCTGCCGCCGCTGAAAGACGCGATGGCAGGATCGAGACAATTCGAGTTAACATACCTGGTGCAGGCCACCCCTAAAGCAAGAGAGAGCCCGGACTTTGGAATTTATTCGCGTAGAAAAATCAGGCCCCGTCCGCACATTAACAATGACGCGCGGCCATAAGCGAAACGCCCTGACCATCGCCATGCTGGCGGAAATGGAAGAGGCATTGATGGAACCGACAGCGACTGATGAGCGTGTACTTGTCCTCCGCGCGGAGGGCCGGGCCTTCTGTGCTGGCATGGACTTACAGGAACGGCTTGAACGCCCCATAACGAATGACGAAAGCCCGATTGAGGCGACGCTGCATGCCCTGGAAAATCACCCTTTGCCCGCCGTTGCCGTCGTTCAGGGGGACGCTATCGCTGGCGGATGCGAGCTGGCGTTGCATTGCGATTTCGTCGTGTCTGATGAAAAGGCCCGCTTTGGCATGTCTTTAGCGCAGATCGGCCTGGCCCCAACCTGGTTCCTGGCCAAAAAGCTGATGGAAGTTGCAGGTCCCGTTGGCGCGCGTGAAGTGCTGCTGTTGGGAGACCCGCTGCCAGCGTCTCGCCTGAAAGATATGGGCGTCATTCATTCCATCGCGTCTAAAGATGGGCTAGAGGGTGCGGCCAGCGCTGTGATCGACCGCCTCGCCAAGAACGCGCCTTTGTCATTGCGTGCGATCAAGGCTCTTCTGGTGCGAGAAATGGCCTTCCGGGACGGGGTCTATCATGGCGATGTCGATAAGCTGATCAACGCAACGCGCACCAGCTATGACGGCAAGGAGGGCATTCGCGCCCGCTTAGAAAAGCGCGCGCCGGTCTTTAAAGGAGAATAGTCCATGGCAGTTCGGATGACGAAGCGCTGGCGACCGCTGACAACGGAACAGGCAAAGCGGCTCTCAGGAAATCTTGGCGTCTATCAATTGGCAAATGACCATGGCGAGGTGGTGTATATAGGCGCCGCCACAGGCCTCAGCCAGTTTGGCCTGCGCGGCGAAGTCATGGCCAAAGCCGGCGCGCCGCCCATCGGGGCTACGCAATTTCGCGTTGAAGTCAACACCGCCTACCGCACCCGCCACGGTGAATTGTTAGCGGCCCACATGTTCGATCACGGCACCTTGCCGGTCGCCAACACTGATGTAGATGCGTCGCGTTTGGGGCGGCTGAGTCCGGGGTGATGCCTTTGAGGTTCGTATTAGCAGCGGTGCCCCCTCCCTCACCCTGTCCCTCCAACGGGGGGAGAGACAGGGTGAGGGGGGTATTGCAACGAAGGCAGACGCCGGCAAGAAAGAAGGGAAATTCTGATGGATTTTGAACTGAGCGAAGAGCAGAAGATGATTGTCGATATGTGTCGGCGGTTTGTGCGGGAGGAAATCTTGCCGCTTGAGGATAAGCTTGATCCGGATACGGATGAACTTGAACCTGAAGATCACGAGCGGCTTGTCGGTATCGTCAAGGAAATGGGGCTTTATGGCCTCGATACACCGCCGGAATATGGCGGGCCGGATATCGACCTTGTTACGCGGACACTCATCGCGCTGGAGATTTCGCAGCATCGTGCTGGCATCTATGCGCCCTCTTACAATGTGTTCGGTGGGGCAGGGCAGGCGCAGCTCTTTGAAGCGACGGATTACCAGAAGGAAAAATATCTGTACCCGATGCTTCGGGGCGAGAAAAAGACCTTCTTTGGCCTTTCCGAACCTTCTGGCGGATCTGATCCCGCACGCGCCATTCAAACGCGTGCGGTGAGAGACGGCGACGATTGGGTTATTAATGGCCAGAAGCTCTGGATCAGCGGTGCGGATAAGGCGGATTATGGCTTGGTCTTCGCGCGCACCGATTCCAGCAGCGGACGTGACGGGGTCACCTGCTTTATTGTGGAGACGGATTGGCCGGGCTTCCACGTGCGCCGCGTCGTTCATACGCTCCGCTCTGCCCGTTATGCGACGGAGCTTGGGTTTGAGGACCTGCGGGTGCCGGATAAGAATATTCTCGGCAAGGTCGGCGGTGGCTTCGCAATCGCCAATGATCGCTTGGCCCGCCAACGTATTCCTTACGCCGCAACCTGCGTAAGTGCGGCCATCGCCGCCCACGAACGTGCGGTCGAGTATTCTAAAATCCGCGAAACCTTCGGCGCGCCATTGTCATCTCGCCAGGGTATCCAGTGGATGTTGGTGGAGAATGAGATAGAGATTCGCCAGGCACGTTTGCTTTGCTTGGAAGCGGCTTCAAAAGCTGACCAAGGCCTGCCGTTCCGTACGGAATCCGCCATTGCTAAATATGTATCGGCGGAAAGCTCATTCCGGGTCGTGGACCGGTCCATGCAAATCCATGGCGGACTTGGTGTCGCGAAGGACCTGCCGTTTGAACGATGGTTCCGTGAAATGCGTATCCGGCGAATCGGCGAAGGGCCAAGTGAGGTGCAGAAGCACGTCATTGCCCGTGATATTCTAGGCCAGGGGCTCCGCTAAATGGCTGACAAGGCACCGTTTGATGAAGCTGGTCGCTGGCCGCTGCAAGGCCTGAAAGTGCTGGATATGGGACAGGTGTATAATGGCCCCTATGCCGGTTTCCTGATGGCGCAGGCGGGTGCCGATGTCATCAAGATTGAGCCGTTGGAAGGTGAGGCTATCCGCGCTCGTGGCTCCAGCGGGGAAGTGCCGCTTGCGCATGTGATGCTGAATGCCGGTAAGCGCGGCATTGCCGTCAATCTCAAATCTGATGATGGCCGGGCATTGTTCCTTGATCTGGTCGATAAAGCGGATGTGTTGCTGGAAAACTTCGCTCCTGGTGCCATGGACCGCCTTGGCATCGGCTCTGATGTTTTGTTGAAGCGTAACCCCCGGCTAATCTATGGCTCGTCCACTGGCTACGGTGTGTGGGGCGAAGAGAAGAATAATCTGGCCATGGACCTCACAATCCAGGCCTATGCCGGGATCATGTCAACCAATGGTCCTGCAGATGGGCCGCCGTTGAAGGCCGGATTAGCTGTCGTCGATTTCCTGGGCGGCGTTCATCTCTATGCGGCGCTGATGACCGCGCTGTATGAGCGCTCCGTTACAGGTAAGGGCCGTGTTGTCGAAGTGGCGATGCAGGAAACGGCGCTAACGGCACAGGCGACATCAATGACAGCCATGCACTTGGCAGGCGGCACCCAACCGCCCAGACGCGGCAACAATCATCCTGCAGGCACCAGTGCCCCCTATAACGTTTATGAATGCACGGACGGGCACGTGGCGATCATTTGTGTTCGGGACAATCATTGGCAAGCGCTGGCCCGCGCGATGGGACGCCCGGAAGCGGCAGAGCACCCAGAATTCGCCGAATCTCACGCCCGCGCCACAAACGAAGCGCGCATTGATGAAATGACGGAAGCTTGGACGCGCACACTTTCAAAGTATGAGGTCGCCCGCATTTGTAAGAACCAGCGCGTGCCTGCCGCACCCGTCCGCACATTGCCAGAAGTCGCAGCGGACCAGCCATTGAAAACCCGACGCGCCATGTTCGATGTGGACCACCGGGAGCTTGGTAAAGTCACAGTGCCGGGCAGCCCCTTGCGCTTCCATGGCTCCCCCGAACCAGAATGGGTTGTCAATCCATTGCTGGGCGAACATACGGCCGAGGTATTGGGAGACTGGCTTGGCATTTCTGAGGATATTGTGGATGGGTTGGCGGCAGCAGGCGTCGTAGGCGTTTCTGAATAGCTGATGGCGCTGCCCATTATCTTCGATTGCGACGGCGTTCTGATCAATTCTGAAGGCCTCTATATCGATGTTGAGCGGGCGATCATGCGCCGGGATTGGCATGGATATCGGCATTGCAGACTATCAGGCGCAGTTCGCTGGGATTCCCCACGATCAGTTGCTGCTGAAGCTCCGGGCTGAATTCCATGCGCGCGCTGACGTTTCCTGAAGACTTTGAGGCGCAGCATGCCTTTGAGGTTGCGCGGAGGTTTGCGCTTAAACTTGCTGCCATCCCACGTATCGTGCGGTTGTTAGAGGGGCATTCTGGTCCCCGCGCCGTGGCATCGTCCCGCAACCCGGGGCCGTTGACGGAAAAGCTGGCTTTCACTGGCCTGGATGGGTATTTCGCACCGCATATCTATTCGACAAAGCAGGCTGGTAAGGGCAAGCCAGTACCTGATGTATATTTGATGGCAGCGGAAAAGCTTGGCTTTCCGCCGGAAGCGCGCACTGTTATTGAAGACAGCGCGAACGGTGCCAAAACAGGCGTCGCGGCAGGCATGCGCGTATGGGGTTTACTAGTGCTGGCCATAGGGATGAAGACCTGTCCGCACGCTTGATTGCGGCTGGCGCTGACGCTGTATTTGATGATTATGGGGCAATCCAGGCGCATTTGGCCGCTGGTGATTTATTGTAGGGACGAACCTTCATGCGGCTGTCGATTATCGGTTTCGGTGTAATGGGCGAACGTCTTACGCGGGCTGCCTTGGATTTTGATCCGGCTATTGTTGAACTGGCCGGCGTATGGGACCCATCCACCATGCAAATGGAGCGGCTGTTCGCTGAGCTGCCGAATGCGCCCACGTTGGCCTCCGCCGAGGCCTGTGTTGCTGAGGCCGATTGCGTCTACATCGCGTCCCCGCCAAAAACACATCTTGCCCACGCCCGTGCAGCATTGAACGCAGACAAAGCCGTATTCACAGAAAAACCGCTTGGTGTTGATCTGGCAGACAGCCGCGCATTTGTGAAGGAAGCCGCGGGGGAGCGTGCGGCAGTCAATTTTGTCTTCGCCTCATCCCCGGCTGTTGCTGAACTGGAATCTTGGATCGCGGAAGGTGCGGTTGGCAAGCCATCGGCGATCACAGTCGCCGCAGATTTCTCCTCTTGGCCGCGCGAATGGCAGATGGATGCTGTGTCCTGGTTGGCGAAGCGGGCGGAAGGCGGGTTCACCCGTGAAGTCCTCTCCCACTTTCTGTTTCTTACAGCGCGCTTAGGCGGCGAGATGCGCCGGCTAGAATCCCATGCGGACTATCCTTCTGGTGACCTCGCGGAAACGGCGATTAGTGCCAGCATGCAAGCGGGCGATATCCCAGTCTCAGTTACCGGCGGCGTGGGTACGATTTTGGAAATGGAAAGCAATCTCTGGCAGCTGGAAGGCGAGGCAGGATCCATCCGCTTGCGCAACTGGTCCACCGCTGAACGGCTGGATGAGCAGGGTGTATGGCGAACTGCGCCCGATACGATGCCGCATACTGAAGCCCGTCCGCTTATCCTGAAAGGCCAATTGCATAAGCTCGCGGCGATGACGGCAGGCAAGCCCCATGATCTTGCAACACTAGGGGAAGCGCTGGCTGTGCAGGAGATCGTCGAAGCTATTTTGAGCAATGGCTCGTGATCTAACTCATGCGCCATTGCGAGACCGTTTGGATTGCTGAGCTGCGCCTGCAAGGCCTAGCGCGAATCAGCATCATCTCTAAACAGCTTAGTTCTCGAACTCGTCGTAAAGTCGACATGATTGATTAGTTGCCATTCGGTGGTCCTGCAATCGCAAAATGGGCGTGTCAGGCACATTCCGACCGCATTCCTGCCGGCGGTGCCAAAGTTGCTGAATGATTTGATCGCTGTACAGAACATCGCTTCAGTCTGGGTCGGGCAATGCAGTGTAGGATATTGGCGAACAGGTTCCGAGCAATTCCAACTGCTGGTGATCTGGACGTTTATGGAGCGACTTTGGCGGACTGCACTACTGGCACTTTGTACCAGCTATGAAACGATTACAATATCAAGCGAGGTCAGCCCTTAATCCCGAGGAATTTTCTGCATGCTGCTGATCAGGCGGTAGAAGCCGATATTGGGGTGTTCGGTGGCGCCGGCTGCACCAAAGGCGGAGGGGAGCAGGTGTGTGGCTGCGGCTTCGCGGATGGTGCGTTCGTCCAAAGCTTCTAGCACAAGCAATCGTAGGCCTTCGACATTGGCATCACCGGTTGCATCCACATCTGCGCGCCACACGGATCCGCCGACAGCGCGGGGCATATTGGCCATGGCGGTCAGCACGTCTGTCAGCCATGCATCAAGGCCGGGGCCGCCTTTGACACGGACGGCAAGGCACAAGCCGCCATGGCCGCGCCCGACACGGGCGATGCGTTCGCCACACATCCGCCCAAAATTCTGAAACTCGCCCATGACGCGTTTGGACCAGTCCGACTGATCGGCCAGGATCGCTTTGTAGGTAGGGTCCGTTAGTGCGCTCAAGTCCCTGGTTTCATACCAGGCGAAGTATTTGGGCTGCGAGTCAATCGCGACATAGCGAAAGGCGGACCAAAAACCGGCCAAGTCAACGCGTTCGGCCACATGCTCATTCGTGTACCAGTCGTTGTACTCATCCTCCATGGCGTCGGGGATGTCCATGTATGTCACGAGGGCGGCTTCGGTCATCGATTGTTTCCTCCATTGCGCTATTTCAAATCATGATACGCTGAGCTACGCCAATTCGCACGGGTTTCAGGACGTTTCGACAATGGATGCTTTATCACCAGTGACAGAGGTCATTGCAGACATATCTGGAATCCGCGCGGCTGAAGCGGATGATAGCGCTGGCCTGCTTGCGGCTGCAAAGCAGGCATGGGCAGATGTTGAGGAAAAACTCGAAGCGCGTTTTCTGGCTGGCGGCTTGGCCTTCGAAGCAATGGAGGCGCGCTCCACTGCCCAGGATGCTATTATCAGCGCTCTGCTAGATCACGCTGCGGACAAAGTATTCCGGGCGGCCAATCCGTCGACCGGAGAACGGTTCGCCCTGGTCGCCGTTGGTGGTTATGGCCGTGGCCTACAGGCCCCATACAGCGATATCGACCTGTTGTTTTTAACGCCATACAAGCGGGCATCCCGTGTCGAGCAGATGGTGGAGCACACGCTTTACCTGTTGTGGGATATGGGCATGAAGGTTGGGCACGCAACACGATCCGTCGAAGAATGCGTGCGTTTGACCAAAACGGATATGACAATCCGCACCAGCTTGCTGGAAGAACGCCTGGTCTGGGGTGAGGCGTCGCTGTGGGATGAGCTCCGCCAGCATTTCTGGACGGACGTCGTGAATGATGCGGGCGCCTTCATGGCCGCCAAGCTGGAGGAGCGCCAGGAGCGGCACGATAGCTTCGGCGATAGTCGCTACATGCTTGAGCCGAATGTGAAAGAAGGCAAAGGCGGTCTGCGGGATCTGCACGCGCTCTACTGGATCGCCAAGCACCATTACGCGGTCGGTGACGTCGAAGACTTGGTGAAGCTTGGCGTTTTGACCGAGGGCGAGCGGCGGCGGTTTCGCAAAGCCGCCAATTTCCTCTACACGACGCGTTGTCACCTGCATTACTGGGCCGGGCGTGCAGAGGAGCGTCTAACGTTTGATGCCCAGGTGCAAATTGCAGAACGCATGGGCTATGCCGACCGTCCTCATGTGCGCGGCGTTGAACGCTTCATGAAGCACTATTATCTGACCGCAAAAACTGTTGGCGATCTCACCCGGATTATCTGTGCTGCGTTGGAAGCGGAGCAACAAAAACCTGGGCGTTTTTCGTTCTCGCGGCTCGTGGAATGGAATCGGGAACTGGAAGGCTTTACGCTTTCTGGCGGTCGGTTGGCACCGGCGGATAACAATGCCTTTCGTGAAAATCCAGCTGAAATCTTAAGAATCTTTGCAGTCGCCGAACAGCATGAGCTCGATATCCACCCCGGCGCGCTTCGTCTGATCCGCCGGGATATCAAGCGGATTGATACGATTCGGGATGATTCCGAAGCGAACCGGCTTTTCCTGGAAATGCTAACGTCCGACAAAACTCCAGAAAAGGCGCTGGGGCGGTTAAATGAAGCCGCCGTCCTTGGCCGTTTTGTGCCAGACTTTGGCCGCGTCGTTGCGCAGATGCAGTACGATATGTATCACACATTCACTGTCGATGAGCATACGATCCGTGCGATTGGCATGCTGCGTCAGCTGGAATCCGGCAAGTTTAAGGATGTCGCACCAGTCGCGTCATCTGTCGTTGGGCAGGCGGCGTCCAGGCGTGCGTTGTATGTGGCTTTGTTTTTCCACGACATCGCCAAGGGGCGCGGTGGCGATCATTCAATCCTGGGGGCGGAGGTCGCCGAAGACGTATGCCCGCGCCTTGGTTTAGATCAAGGCGACACAGAGACCGTCGCATGGCTGGTGCGCTACCATCTGGTTATGAGCCACGTGGCCTTCAAGCGAGACCTGGCGGACCCGCAAACGGTCAAAGATTTCGTTGGCGTCGTGCAATCGTTGGAGCGACTTCGACTGCTGCTGATCCTCACGGTTTGTGATATCCGCGCCGTTGGCCCCAATACCTGGACGGAATGGAAGGCCTCTCTATTGCGGGAGCTGTATTTTCGCGCTCAGGAAGAAATTGCAGGGGATGACAGTGATCGTAGCCTTGCTGGCCGGATAACTTACGCCAAGGAAGCAACGGCGGAGGGGATGACGGATTGGTCGGATGACGCCCGCGACGCTGCCATCGCCAATGCGCCACCAGGGTTCTGGCTCTCAGCGCCACCCATTGAATTGGCAAGACGGCTCGGCGTCTACGCGGAGGCGCTTCAAGCAGACCCGGCCCTTGTGATCGACATTGGTCCGGCACCTGAAGGCGATGCAAGTGAGGTGGTTGTCGCGACGCTGGATCATCCAGGCGTATTTGCGCGCATCGCCGGTGGATTGGCCGTAGCGGGTGCAGATATCGTTCAGGCCCAGGCGACCACGTTCACGGACGGCTACGTGCTGGATGTATTTACTGTTCCGGATGAGCTTGGCGCAGATGCGTTTGCGAACGAAAGCCGGGCTGACCGGATTAGGCAGGCTGTATCAGGTGCGCTGATGGGCGAGATCACGCTGTCAGAGGAGCTCACGAAAGCGCCTGCTTGGCGCCGTCGTTCAGATGCATTCTCCGTCCCGCCTCAGGTCGTGATCGATAACAAGGCCAGCGCCACCCATACCGTAATTGAAGTGGTTGGGCGCAACCGCACTGGCTTCCTCAACAAGATCGCCTGGACCCTCAACCAACAAGGCCTCCGCATCACCCAATCTCGCATCGCTTCATACGGCGAACGCGCGGTGGACGTGTTCTATGTAAAGGACGTTTTCGGCTTGAAGATGGAGCAGGAAGCCAAAATCGCCGCCGTCCGCAAGGCCCTTCTACAAGCTCTGGACGAACTGGCGGAACTTGGGGGTTAGCGATCTGTTTCCTGCCGCTTGATTTGCATCGCCAAGTATTTGGAGTAAATGCGGCACTGGGAGAGTGAGCCTGCTGTGTACCAGAGACCCTTCTGCGCCGTTCGTGTCCACATATTGTTGAGTTCCTGGGTGTCTAGATTGATGCCCCATATTTGCCCAACGGCATCTGCAATTGCGTCGCCAAAAAGTTGGCGGGTCATGTAGTCCTGCCCTTTGTATCCTGTTGCCAGGACGACCAGATCGGCGGCGATTTGGGTACCGCATTGCATCTGAACGCCATCATTGGTGAAGGTTTCGATATCCGCATATTGGATGAGGGAGATATCGTGGGCGGCAATCAGGTCTGATGCGCCTGCGTTGAAATAGTATCCGCCGCCGCGCTGGCGATATTTGATTGGCCAACCGCTATCGTCCTCGCCATATTCCAACCGGAACCCGGCGGCTTCAAGGCCGTTCAGCAGCGGCGCATCGATTGCTTTCACCTCCGCTGTGATGATCTGATGTGCGCGCTTCACTACAGGCATTGGCGTGCCGGAATTCAAGAGATCTCGCTCGGCTAAGGGCGGGCCATCCCCTAGATACACGCCATCATAAAGTTGGGCCGAAGGATCAATATTGACGATCATGGTTGGGCTACGCTGAACCATTGTTACGTTAGCTTTGTGGGCATGCAGATGCTGCGCGATGTCATGGGCGCTGGTGCCAGTGCCGATAACAAGCGTGTTCTGTTCGGCCCAATCCGCGCCGCCCTTGAATTGGCTGGAATGCTGCACAGTGCCACTGAACTTATTCAAGGTTGGGATTTCCGGTATGTTTGGCGTGCCCGATACGCTTGTTGCCATAATGATGTGGCGGGGGCGGAGCACACGCGCACTGCCATCAGCCAAGCTGAGCCGGGCTTGCCAGCATTCGTTGTTCAGATCCCATTCAGCGCGCAGAAAATCTGTCTCCGTCCAGAAATTGATTTCCATGGCATCTACATAGAATTCAATCCAATTTGCGAGCTTATCTTTCGAGATGTAGGCCGGAAACGTCTCTGGGAAGGGCAAGTGCGGGAAGTGATTGATGGGGGTGCGATTATGTAGTTGCAGGCTGTGATAGCGTTTGCGCCAATTATCACCAATCCGTTCTATACGGTCGACAACGAGTGTATCGACGCCAAGGCGTCCGAGTTCTGCCGCCGCTGTGCACCCTGCATGGCCGCCACCAACGATCAACACATCCGGATCGCGAGTGGCGAAAGCTTGCGCGACTTGGCGTTTATCCAGCCAATTCGGCGCATCCATTTCACCGCCGATATCGGGCGTGTCTGCGATGGGTTGAGGGGCCGCACCGTTGAGTGATTCAAGCGCCGTCATCAGCGTCCAAGCTTTGCCGCTCGCGCCCAGGCGAAAAACACTGACGCATTCTCCTGCATCTGTCTGAAAGCGCGCGATCGCTTCGACGCAACGTTTGCCCGCGCGCTCGACCCATTGCGGTGGGGTTTTAATGTCATCCACCCGGAAATTGCGGAAGCCTTCTTTCGTGGCGGCACCAGCTAGGCCAGGCACGATATTCTCAGCACCGCTCAGAACCCTGAGACTCCAGGTCAGGGCGATTAAATCACGCCAGTGGCAATCCTCAGCGAACAAGCTTGCTAGATCGCCGTCGTTTGTCACTGCCGTGTTGAACGCATCCGCCCACGTTTCTGCCATTGCACAAGGGGACCGTGTTCCCGCCGCTATATCTCCACTATTCATGTCTTGATGCGTCCATAGTTCCTCTGGTGCGGTCAGCAGGTGTAGTTCATGCACAGCCTGCCGCCATCAGCATAGATCGTTTCGCCGGTGATGTAGCTGGCTTTATCACTGGCGAGGAAGGCTACCACATCGCCAATTTCGCTTGGGGCACCAACGCGGCCCATCGGTGTGCGGGACATCACAATTTTCATGGCTTCGGGGTTTGCGTTGACACCAGCCATCATGGCCGTGTCGATGGAGCCCGGACCAACAGCGTTCACACGGATGCCGTGCGGAGCGAGTGCCAGTGCAGCCGATTTCGTCAACTGCATGACACCGCCTTTGGAGGCGCAATAAGCGGCAATAGCAGGGATCGCGACCTGGGCGTTAATGGACGACATGTTCACCACAGCACCCTTAATTCCCTTGGCGACCATTGCTTTGGCAGCGCGTTGCGTGGCCACGAATGTGCCGATCAGGTTGATACCGATCACATCAGTGAACTGCTCTAGCGGTAGCTCAAGGAAGTCCCCAGGTGCGGCGATGCCAGCGTTGTTGACCAGGATTGATACCGTGCCAACCTCTGCCTCAATCTTATCGAACAGTGTCAGCACAGCGTTTGAATTAGCCATATCGCAGGCATAGGCTTTGCCAGCAAGCTTCGCCGCTGCCGCCTCTGCGCCCTCGCCGTTGACGTCTGCAATGACGATCTGAGCGCCGTCCGCCGCCAATGCTTCCGCGCAGGCAAAGCCGATACCTTGCGCGCCGCCAGTGATGAGCGCGATTTTTTTTCTGGTCACAAAAGGAGCTCCGTCTCTCAGATGAATTTATGTTCGTCATATTAGTAGACAAAGTCGGGTTTGCCGTCTCTGCTTTTGGCCATGGTAATGCGTTGAACGGCTGATGTTTTGCTCATACCCTTATGAGCGAAGCTGTTTGATGTGTTGAACGCCCCGCAAAGGAAGATCCCATGAAACTCGGATTATTGCTGCCTAATCAAGGTGTTGTGTTTGGTGCGACGACAGTGCCTGAATTGCTTGAACTTGCGGAGCATGCTGAAGCGTCTGGCGTTTTTGAAAGTCTTTGGGTCGGCGATAATCTGCTGGCCAAGCCGCGACTTGAATCGGTGACGCTGCTCTCTGCGCTTGCTGTACGGACGAAGAATATGCGGCTTGGAACAGCCTGCATGGCGAGTTTCCCGCTGCGTGATCCGATTGTGCTAGCAGCCCAGTGGGGCGCGCTGGATTGTTTGTCTGACGGGCGGACAGTATTAACAGCCTGCATCGGCGGCGGCCCGGCCAAAGGCAATATCGCAGGTGCTTTTGATTCTGAATATGACGCCATGAAGATTGACCCCCGTGACCGGATCGGTCGCTTGGAGGAAGGCATTCAGGTTCTTCGTGTGCTTTGGCAGAACGACCCTGCCACATTCCGTGGGAAGTTCTTCAGTTTTGACGGCATTGCTGTGCGCCCGCCGCCCGTTCTAAAACCGTGCCCGCCAATTTGGATTGCGAACAACCCTTGGGTCTTTGGCGATACAAAATCCGGCATGATCAACCGGCAGGTCGATAGGGTTGCACGATTGGCGGATGGTTGGATGACGGTTGGTGCCACGCCTGAGCAATTCGACGGCGCATGGCGGCAAATCCAGGACGCTGCAGTGGGCCATGGGCGGGACGCTCAGGTGATGGAAAATTCCATCTATTTCAATCTCAATGTGAATGACGATAAGGCGGCGGCTTATACTGAAAGCAAGAAATTCCTCGACGAGTATTACAGCTCTGATTGGCCGGAGTGGAAAGTGAATGTTTGGACAGCTTGCGGCTCCCCCGAATACTGCGCTGAGCGCATTCGGGAATATCAGGCCGTAAATGCGCAGACCATGATCATTCGCTTTGCATCCTACGACCAGAAGCCGCAGCTGGCGCGGTTCCTTAAAGAAGTCGTGCCGTTGATTTGATTGGAAGAGCGGCCCTGTTTCGCAACTGGCTGATGGACCTCCATCACCGCGTTTTTGGGATTTCGACCCCCGCCAGATTCTCTAGCGTTTTGGTCAGCACTGTCATGTCCTTGTCGCGCCCGAACTCGTTCATGGCTTGCAGGAAGAGCGTTCGTATGTTCGTGCCAAGCCACATCGGCACTTCATAGGCCTCAGCCTCACGTCGCCAAAGATCCAAGTCTTTCTCGATGATGTACATGGCACCGCCATAGTCGAAGCTCCGGGTCAGCACATGATCCGGGATTTTGCGTTCAGTCGCGCTGTTCTTACCGCTGGATGCATTGATGACTTCAATCATCTGTTCTGGGTCCAGCCCGGCCTTGGCACCCAAAGTCATGGCTTCCAGTGCGACCGATAGATTGCCGAAGGAGATGATATTGTTGACAAGCTTCATCGTTTGCGCGGACCCAGCGCGCTCGTCGATATAAACGACCTTTGCAGCGATATCATTGAGCGCCGCTTCAAGCGCATCAAACGTCTTTCGGTCGCCGGAACACATTATGCCAAGCGTTGCCGCTTCTGCCCCTGGCGGGCCGCCAGAAATTGGCGCGTCGAGAAAGGCTTTGCCCTCAGCTGCCATCTTTTCGGCCATATCGAGGGAATAGGCACTGCCTGTCGTGCCCATATTGACGAAGGCACTGGCCCGTGTCCCTTTGATCACACCGTCAGCACCCACGCCAACAGCTTCAGCCGCTGCCAGATTGGGCAGGCAGGCTAGGACGATATCGGATTCATCGGCCGTCTCCCGCGCAGATTTTGCTACCTGGGCACCTCGCTGTGCCAGAATGCTGGTTGCGGTGTCGTCTGGATCACAAACAACAAGATTATGCCCCGCTTTCGCAAGATTGATCGCCATTGGTCGCCCCATAGCGCCAAGACCGACATATCCAATACGCATGTGCTTATTCCCTTAAACTGGCTTATCGCCTTTAACGACTACCCTATGCACAGCCCGTTTTTCCTTCGCGGCGTCATAGGGCATCACGCAGTGCATGGTGGAGCGGTTATCCCACATCATCACATCATCGACTTGCCATTTATGGGTATAGATATACTTATTTTGGGTCGCGTGGGCTTCCAGGTCCTTCAGCAGTTGGACGCCCTCGTCATAGTCCATGTCGATGACGTGGCTGGTATGGCTGCCGACATAGATGCACTTCCGCCCTGTCACCGGGTGGGTGCGCGCAATGGGATGCTGGACCGGTGGAGCGGCGGCAATTTCATCCGCGGTCGCTGGCCGTTCACCAACTTTTTCACGGGATCGCTTCCAGGAATGTTCAGCCTTCAGGCCGTTGATCTTCTGCTTGGTGGTGTCATCCAGATCGTCATAGGCAGCGTGGGTGTTGGTGAACAGCGTATCGCCGCCTTTGCCGGCGATTGCGGGGGAGCGCAGCACTGTCGTGAGTGATGGAATAGCCACATAGGACTTGTCCGTGTGCCAAACATATGTGCCGAGTTCCGGGTGGACGCCGGTGGTTTTGCCATCGTCCTTAACGTTGGAGAACACCTGCACTTTGTTGTGCTTCTTGTGGTGCGTGGATTTATTGACGTGGCCTTCCAGCTCACCGAAGCGGCGGGCGAAGGCAAGGTGCTCTTCATCCGTCAATGGTTGGCCGCGAAAGACAAGCACGTGGTACTTCAAAAATGCATCCTCGACAATCGCGAACTGCGCATCGCTGAGCGGCTTCGATAAATTGATTTTCGAAACCTCGGCTCCAAGGGCGGCATCGAATGGGGTGACGGTGGGCATGACGTCCGTCACGGCTGTCGCTGAATTGGGCACTAGGCGATCCTCCATTTATTCAGGTTCCAGGATTGTCGCCCTGAAATGGCGGTTTTGCCAAGCCCAGGACAGTGCCGCCGCTTGGCGGGGCTAGTGGTTCAGCATAGACATATGTTCTGGATTCACGGAGTTCACCGGTCGGGGAAGCTATGCGCGCGTTTGGGTTGATCGCTATTGCCGCCATTTGTGTCAGCAGAGCCGCGTCTGCGGATGTGCCGCCGCCTTTTGACCCATCGGAAGCGCGTCCGGGCGGTGCGGCGACTGTCGATATACCGGCGGATGACGCTTCCGCTGCGTTCGCCAGGCCTGCTGCGAACCTGCCGGATACAGAGCGCGCCCGGTTCAATGACGGTGCCCGGCTCTTCTACACCCGCTGGATTGCTGGCCCTGCGCCGGCGCCCGCGTTGACCGGCGTCGGCCCGCTCTACAACGCGTTATCTTGTGAGCAATGCCACCGCAATGATGGCCGCGGTCGCCCGCCCGGTGTGCGCCATGAGGACGATGGCTCTGGTGATGGGTTTGGCGCAGTCGCGCGCCTGATACCGCCCGATCCCATTTACGGTGCCCAGGTCCAAGACCGCGCAATTGGCGGACTAAAGCTGGAAGGTACCTATGTCGGGGTGACGGTTGATGCAGCACGGCCAGGTCAACCGCGCAATTGGCTGTATGCAGGCTTCACTGATGGTCCGCTGACGTCACGCATAGGAGGCGTTGTGGCACCTTCTGTTAGCGGCATGGGCCTCTTGGAAGCAATTCCGGCGGCCCGCCTTGAAGCATTGGCAGACCCAGACGACAGCGATGGAGACGGAATATCCGGCAAGCGCGGCACAGGCCGGTTTGGCTGGCGAGCGCGGTTTGAAACGGTGCGGGCGCAGACAGCCCAAGCCTTTGCGCTCGATATGGGGCTTTCCACTACTTACTACCCGGCACCGGCCGGGGATTGCACGGCGGCGCAAACCGCCTGTTTGGGCCGCTCTGGTCATGCAATGGAAGTCAGCGATGACGTGCTCGAAAGCGTGGCAGATTACGTCATCAACCTAGGCCTGCCTGCCCGCAATAGGGCTGAAACGCCAGACCTGATGGCGGGCCGGGCATTGTTCTACGAAACCGGTTGCGCCCAATGCCATACGCCCAGTCACAAAACTGGCCCACACAGCTTCCCTTGGCTCGCAGACCAGATGATCTGGCCCTATTCGGACCTGCTGCTCCACGACATGGGCCCTGGCCTCGGTGACGCTGGTGGTCAGGAATGGCGCACCCCGCCGCTCTGGGGGCTCGGGCGGCATGGGGATGTGAACGGAAACGCCTATTACCTGCATGACGGACGAGTAAAGACGTTGGATGATGCAATCCGATGGCATGGCGGGGAAGGGGCGAAGGCGAAAGCGGCCTTTGAAGCTTTGAGTGGACAGGATCGGTCGTTTTTGCTCGCTTTCCTAGCCAGCCTTTAGGCTAGTGCTATCAAGCTGCCGCGGCATTCGGTGCGCTGGCCGCATCTTCCCTCATCATGGTTGCCGCTTTCTCTGCGATCATGATAATTGGTGCGTTGGTGTTGCCGGAGACGAGTTGTGGCATGATCGAGCCGTCTACGACGCGCAAGCCTGATACGCCACGCACTTGCAAGCGTGGATTAACGACTGCCATAGCATCGCCATCCGGCCCCATTTTGCAGGCACCGACAGGGTGATAGACGGTGGCGCCGGTACGGAGGGCGAAGTCCAGAATTTCATCATCGGTGCGGATAGCTTCGCCCGGTGTGATTTCATGCTTCACATAGGCTGCCAGTGCGGGTTGGGTTACCAGATCGCGGGCGATTTTGACGCCGTTGATCATGGCCTGCTGGTCTTCATATTCTTTGAGAAAATTGCAGACGATACGTGGCGGCTCCATCGGATCCGCTGATCCAATATGAACGAATCCGCGTGATTGCGGGCGCAGTTGGCACGGGGCGCAGGTCATGCCGGGTTCTTTCTCTAACGATCGGGTTTTGATGTCTGTAATGCTGGCGTGCGCAATGTGATACTGTACATCTGGCGTCTCGAGCTCCGGTCGTGTTTTGACAAAGCCATGGAGCACGCCTGCTGGGAACGTCAGCAGGCCTTTGCGCTGGAAGGCATATTTCAGCACCTCCCCAACCAGCCGGATGCCGCGGGAATCATTATTGACAGAAACATTCTTGGTCAACCGCCACATGGGCCTACACAGATAGTGGTCATGGTGGTTTTCACCAACACCCGACGCTTCATGCACCATCTCAATACCGTGGCCCTTGAGGAGTTCTGACTGGCCAATCCCAGACAATTCCAGGATCTGCGGGGACTGGATGGCACCTGCCGATAGTACCACCTCACGACCAGCGCGGAAGGTCCGCAATTGGCCGTTCTGTTTAACTTCAACGCCGACGCAGCGCTTGCCCTCAAAGATCAGCCGGGTCGTATGGGCACCTGTCTCGAGTGTGAGATTGGGCCGCTTTAGCGCAGGTTCTAAATAGGCTTTGGCAGTGGACCAGCGGCGACCATTCTTTTGCGTGACCTGATAGTAGCCAAAACCTTCCTGAGTGGCGCCGTTGTAGTCATCATTTCGGGGATGTCCGGCTTGCTCTCCGGCATCGATCCAGGCATCCAGAACCTCTGCCTTGCTTGGCATATCCTGCACGTTGAGCGGCCCGCCAGCACCGCGGAATTCATTGCCGCCGCGCTCAAAGTTCTCAGCGCGTTTGAAATGGGGTAGACACTGCTCAAACGACCATCCGGTGCAGCCCATCTGCGCCCAGTGGTCATAGTCCTGGTGCTGCCCGCGCACATACAAAAGACCGTTGATGGAGGACGATCCGCCCAGAACTTTGCCGCGCGGGATTGGGATTTTTCGGTTATGGGTGCGTTCTTCGGGCTCCGAATCGAAGCGCCAGTTCAGGCCAGGCATATCCAACGTTTTGGCATAACCAACAGGAATGTGAATCCAGATGTTTCTGTCTTTGCCGCCAGCTTCCAGCAGTAGAACTTCGTTTTTCGAGTCCTCGCTCAGGCGGTTAGCGAGCGTGCATCCGGCAGAGCCTGCGCCGACGACGATATAATCGAAAACCTTGTCCACCATAGAATCCGTCCCTGATCTGCGTTTGGGTCGCATTCTTTCTGTTAAAGCAGTGGAGCGCAATCAGCATCGGCTTTTCTCCATCGGGTCACTTCGATCAACGGCAACCGCTAGGGCCAAGCCAAGGCCGATTTGCAGCGTCAACATTGCTGTGCCGCCATAGCTGATGAACGGCAGGGGCACGCCAACAACCGGTGCCAGGCCCATCACCATGGATACGTTGATCGCGACATAAAGAAACAAAGTCGTACCAACACCAAGCGCCAGCAGCCTGCCAAACCGGGATTCGGAAAGGAACGCGATCCGGTATATCCGTGCGATTAGGAGTGCAAAGAGCGCCAGCACGAACAGACCTCCAGCGAGCCCTAATTCTTCTCCGAGCATCGTGAACACAAAGTCTGTGTGTTTCTCAGGTAAGAAGGAAAGATGCGATTGCGTGCCTTGCAACCACCCTTTGCCAAATATCCCGCCGGACCCAAGCGCGATCATTGATTGGATGATGTGGTAGCCAGCACCGAGCGGGTCGCGTTCTGGCTCCATAAATGTCAGCACCCGGGCGCGTTGGTAGTCATGCAGGAAGGACCATATAATGGGGGCCGAACCCGCCGCCAAGGCCACAGCGATCCCGAACTTCCACCATGCCACGCCTGCTAGAAACAGGATGGCGACGCCGCCGGCGCAAAGCAGGACGGCGGTGCCTAAATCTGGCTGCTTCAACACGAGCATCGCAGGGGCAGCGATCAGCAAAAGCGCTGGCCCCAACACGTGTAACCGGTCCGCACCGTCCGGTCCCGATTCATGCAGCAACCGGGCGAGGGCCATCACCAAGGCGATCTTCATAAGTTCAGAGGGCTGCAGGCGCATGACGCCAAGGTCGATCCACCGAGTGGCACCTGCGCCTGAGCCCGCAACTTCAACAAAAACCAGCAGCAGAAAACAGGCACCGTAACCCAGATAAGCCAGCGAATACCAACGCCGCAAACCGCCGAACCCTAGCACCAGCATGATAACCAGGCCAACTGCATAGCGCACGCCATGCCGCCCAGCCCAGGGTGTGGCGCTGCCGCCACCCGCTGAATACAGCATTGCAGCACCGATAGCGGCTATGGCTGAAGCCGTCAGCACCAATAGCCAGTCGACGCACGCAATGCGGGTTGCCATATTCGCGGGCCGGAGTGGCGGCAAGGGTGTTGGTCGAGCAGCGGCGATGGACCCGCGCCAGCGTTGCATCAGCCGCGCTCCCGCTTGATTGCTGCTTCAATAGCATTTTGCCCCGTCCCGCCATGCCATTCGGCAGACCCGCGAGTTTGCGCTTCCAGCAGAACATCACGCCCGATCAGGGCCGCGTTCTTGGATCCACTGCCGCCGTGCTCAATCACGACGGCAATGGCATAGCGTGGCGCATTCAAGGGCGCGTAACCAACGAACAGTGAATGGTCGCGCTCTTTCCGGGGCAGGTCTTCATTCTTGCGAACGCCTTTGTGGCGTTCCTCGCGCGTAATGCGGCGGACCTGGGATGTGCCAGTTTTGCCGCCCATGCGCAGTGCACGGCTGGGAATTTGCGCCTCACGCGCCGTTCCAAGGCTATCAGACATGACGCCGCGCATACCTCGCGCGACGGCGGCTAAGTGGGAGGATGGAAACCCAAGATCTGGCGGCGTCGGCGGGTCCGCATCGCCACGAACCATGCGCGGCGTCACGGCGCGCCCGCCATTCACCATGCGGGCAGTCATCACGGCGAGCTGCATTGGTGTTGTTAGCACAAAGCCTTGGCCGATCCCGGCAATCAAAGTTTCGCCGAGTTGCCATTGGTCTTTGAAGCGGGTTTTCTTCCAGGACTTATCGGGGATCAAACCACTTGATTCTGTTGGAAGATCAATGCCGGTCGGCGCGCCAAGGCCGAAGCGCCGCGCTGTTTCTGCCAAACGATTGATGCCGATTTTGCGGGCGATTTCATAAAAATATACATCGCAGGACTGGGCTATGGCGTCGTGCATCGCCACCCAACCGTGGCCGCCACGCCGCCAGCAGTGGAACTGGCCTTTGCCGACTTTGTGCACGCCCGAACAGAAAAACGCCTTCTTGGAGCTGACAATGCCGTGCTCCAATGCGGAGAGTGCTACGACCATTTTAAAGGTTGATCCAGGTGCATATTGACCAGACACGGCCTTGTTGTTCATTGGCGCCAATGGGTTGGTTGAAAGCGCCCGCCAGTCTTCATCTGTAATGCCGTGGCTGAATAAGTTTGGGTCATATGTCGGACTGGACGCCATCGCCAACACGTCACCATCACGGATGTTGAGCACGACGACAGCGCCCGTTTGCTCGCCCATACGGTTCTGGGCAAAACGCTGCAATTCTGCATCCACGGTGGAGGTCAGCACCGCGCCAACAGCACCTGGGTCCCGCTCTAACTCGCGGACGACCCGGCCGATTGCGTTAACTTCGACCTTTGCTTCTGCTGCACGTCCGCGGAGCGCCAGATCGTGTGATCTTTCGACACCGCCTTTGCCGATGCGGAGGTCAGGCAGGCCCAGGATCGGATCACCTGTCAGGTCTTCTTTCGCGACAGGGCCAACATATCCCACAACATGAGCGGAGGATTCCGCTTCCGGGTATACGCGGCGGCTGGTTTCAACCACATCGACGCCAGGCAGTTCTGGTGTGTGGGCGGCCACGCGTGCGATCGCATCCCAATCCAACTGATCATGGGTTGCTATTGGGATAAACTTCGCGTTGCGCTTGGCTTGCCACAAGATTCGCTCGCGCTCCTCCAGCGAGATCGGCACGATGGCATGCAGGCGATCCAGCGCCGCATTCAGGTCTCTTGCCGCTTCGGGCGTGATCAGCACACGGTAGCTGCGTTTGTTCTCCGCTAGAGGCCGACCAAACCTATCAAAGATGACGCCCCGACGCGGGACGAAATATTTGACGTTGATGCGATTGTCTTCGGCCAGCGTCTCATATTTATCGCCATGAATGACCTGGAGCTGATACATACGCGCGCTCAGCCCGGCGAACAGCACCCCTTTTCCCGCTGCTAGCAAAAATGCGCGGCGGCCAAAGCGGCGGCGATCTTCCTGTGGTGTGCTCATGGCAACTTGCTATTCAGGCTGTTGTTCATGCTCGGCGGTTCCTAAGGCCTGCCGCTGAACGAATCACCCTAAGCAAAATAGATACCGGCGGATAGAGCGCAGCCGTCAACGCGACCTGTGCCAAGCTTGGCCCGAGCGGTTGCACATGGATGAAGTAAAGTGAGGCCAAAAGCCAAGAACCAGCGCCAAGCGCCAATGCCGTCGCCACCAACCCAATCCATGCATGGGCCAGGCCACGGGGTGCTAAGAAACGGCGTTGGATGGTCGCCGCAAAATGTGCGCCAAGCGCTGTAATAGCCCCCAGACCAAAAATCGGACCGGCGATCACGTCCAAGAGGATGCCGATCATAAAAGCGCCAATGACCGGCATTGCTTCCGGTCGACGCAGCGCCAGATCAAAGATCGCTGCGTGGGCGATGGCAGGCGGCACCAGTCCCACGATGACAATCGGCCAAGGTGCAGCGGCCAGCGCAGTCAAAGCTGCCGTGAAGCCAACACCAACAGCAAATGCAAACCACGGGCGGAGATGGGTTTTGGTTTCCAACGTCGCCTGGTTCATGGCTGCACGCTGGCGGGTGGTTGGCTTATTGGCGGCTGATTGAGTGTATCGATGGACTGTTCTGCTGGACCGAAATCAACGAGGCGCACATAGGCTAGGTTTCGCCAGTCCACGAAAGTTTGCACCAAAATGTGGCCCTCAACCTCGCCAGCAATAACGCCAACGGGTAGTCCTGGTGGAAAGACGCCGCCGTGGCCGGATGTCACGATCAGCGCGCCAGCCTCCAAGGTGACATCGCCGTCAATGAATTTCAGCGTTGGATTGTCCCGGTTATCGCCTGCCAGAATAGCGCGCACAGGCGGATCGCCAATCACGACAGGCGTACGTGCGTTGATGTCCGTTAGCAGCAGCACGCGGGATGTGCGCGCGCCCACATGCACAACCCGGCCAACCAGGCCTTCGCCCGTCATAACCGGAAGGCCAACGCGCACGCCTTTGCTTTCGCCAACATTCAGCAGGATCGCACGGGCAAAGGCACCGCCGACATCAGCGATAGCGCGGGCCGAGATAAAGCGGGCCTTGGGGCCAGGATCAAAACGCAGCAGGCCTTTGAGGGATTGGTTTTCTGTCTCAAGCTTTTTGGCAAAAATGCGCCATTGCAACAGGCGCGCATTTTCTTGGGTGAGGCGTTCGTTCTCTTCAATCAAATCCGCCAGGTCAACCACATGTTCGGCACCAGTGCGGGCAAGTCGAACGGGTTCTGACAGCAATTCCAGAATGGGTGCTACAACATCAGAGAAGTTGGCACGGACACGCTCGATCAACACGGTCTCGATTTTGCCGATTAGAATCAACGTAACGGCGACGCCGATGAGCAGTAGATAGGCAAACCGGCGCAGCAACGCCTTGATCGGGCGTGAGGCTTCGACGAGGTCATCGATTGGGATAAGGTCCGGTCCGCGCGCCATTTGGGGAGTATGGTTCCTCCAAGAAGGGTTCCCGCAGTCGGTCCCCACAAGTGGGAATAGGACTGGGTAGGGGAGCGCCTGCAATCAGCGAGTGATCTCGCAGCGCCAAGCCACCCTAGTTTCTTATTCTAGTAATACGCCGGCCAGCGCGCTGCCTTCTTCCAAGCATTTCCCGGTGCCGATGACGACGCAATAAAGCGGGTTTTCCGCGACAGTCACAGGCAGGCCCGTCGCTTCGCCAAGCGCTACATCCAGGTTTCGCAACAAGGCACCGCCGCCAGTTAGGACGATGCCCTTGTCCACAATATCCGCCGCCAGTTCGGGGGCGGTGTTCTCAAGGGCTGCGCGGCAGGCATCCGTGATCGCTTGAATAGGTTCAGCCAGACATTCAGCGATTTCGCCTTCAGAAATCGTAATTTCACGGGGCACGCCGTTCATCAAGTCACGACCACGAATCGCAAGGCGCATTTCTTCAGGGCCAGTTGCGACAACTGCGGACCCAATTTCTTTCTTGATGCGCTCAGCCGTGCGTTCGCCGATCAACAGGTTATGGCGCCGGCGTACGCTGGCGATGATCGCATCATCCATGGCGTCCCCGCCGATGCGCACACTGCGGGCGTAAACAATGCCAGACAGCGCCAGGATCGCGACTTCTGTAGTGCCGCCGCCGATGTCGACGATCATGGAGCCTGTTGGCTCTGTCACGGGCATTCCCGCACCAATAGCGGCAGCCATGGGTTCTTCGATCAAACTGACGCGACGGGCACCAGCGGCTTCTGCCGATTCCATGATGGCGCGACGTTCAACTTCAGTGGCACCGGATGGCACGCACACGATGACACGGGGTGCTGCAAAGAATCGCCGGTTCTGCGCTTTCTGGATGAAGCGCTTGATCATCTCTTCTGCGATTTCAAAGTCCGCAATCACACCGTCGCGCAATGGCCGGATGGCTTCAATATTGCCGGGCGTTTTACCAAGCATATCCTTGGCTTCTGCGCCGACAGCCAGCACTTTCCTATCCCCGTGAACCGTGACCATGGTCACGACAGAGGGTTCGTCCAGGACAATGCCCTGGTGCGGTGCGTAGACCAGCGTATTGGCGGTGCCCAAATCAATCGCTAGATCAGAGGACACGAGGCCGAAAAGGCGTGAGAGCATTGGCTATAAATCCGCCATATAAAAACAGCGTCCCCGCCATCCCGTCAGGGCAGCGAGGGCGCGTCGTTATAGACCCGGTTTGAGGCTGCGAAAAGGTGCCTCTCTGGGTTTAAGCGCGATGGGTTAGGCAGAGAGCGCTGCTGGGGCCGTTTTCTCACGCTTTGTCATCAGCTTATTCAAGGCATGAACATAGGCGCGGGCGGACGCTACCAGAGTGTCTGGGTCGGCCCCTTGGCCGTTCACAGTCTTGCCGTCTTCTTCCAAACGCACGGTGACTTCGGCTTGTGCGTCTGTTCCGTGGGTCACGGCATGGACCTGGAACAACTGCAAGACTGCTTCATGTGGGAACAGTTCTCGGATGCCATTGAAGATAGCATCTACAGGACCATTGCCAGTGGCTTCGGCTTGTTTGACTTCACCGTCAATATCCAGCTTCAGGCTGGCTTGCTGCGGTCCTTCAGACCCTGCCACGACACGCAAGGAAACAAACTGAACGCGCTCATGCTCGCGCAGGATTTCATCATCAACTAAGGCGATGATATCTTCGTCGAACACATCTTTCTTCTGGTCGGCGACGGCTTTGAAGCGACGGAATGCGTCATTCAAAGCGTTCTGGCCCATCTCGTAGCCCATTTCCTTCAGCTTTTCGCGGAAGGCATGGCGGCCGGAATGCTTGCCCATGACCAGCTTGGATTCTACTAAGCCAACGTCTTCCGGCAACATGATTTCGTAGGTGGACTTGTTCTTCAGCATGCCGTCTTGGTGAATGCCCGCTTCATGGGCGAAAGCGTTGGCACCGACGATGGCCTTGTTCGGCTGCACAGCGAATCCGGTGACGGTGGAAACCATCCGTGACGCTTTCATGATCTGCGTCGTGTCGACGTCTGTCGTGTATGGCATTGCGTCAGAGCGGGTCTTCAACGCCATCACGATTTCTTCGAGGGAGCAATTGCCTGCCCGTTCGCCCAAACCGTTGATCGTGCATTCGATCTGCCGCGCACCTGCGTCCAATGCGGCCAGAGAGTTGGCGACGGCCAAGCCCAGGTCGTTATGGCAATGAACGGAGACACGCGCTTTATCGATATTCGGCACGCTGTTCATAATATCTGTGATCAGGTATCGGTATTCAGCTGGCACAGTGTAGCCGACTGTATCCGGAATATTCACTGTCGTAGCACCAGCCTTAATCGCCGACTCGATGCATTTAAACAAAAAGTCTCGGTCAGCGCGGGTCGCATCCTCACCAGACCATTCCACGTCGTCACAGAAGTTCCGGGCATGGGTCACGCTGTCGATAACGGCGGCATGCACATCTTCCGGCTTCATCAGCAGCTTGTGTTCCATGTGGATTGGGCTGACAGCGATGAAGGTGTGGATGCGCTTGCGTTCTGCTGGCTTCAGCGCTTCGGCAGAACGTTCGATGTCATCGCGGCCAGAGCGGGATAGGCTGCAGATCGTGCTCTCACGGATGATCTTAGAAACCTCGTTGATTGCTTCGAAGTCACCCTCGGATGCGATGGCGAAACCGGCCTCAATCACATCGACGCGCATGGCTTCCAGGATTTCGGCGATGCGCAGCTTTTCTTCCAGGTTCATGGAAGCACCTGGGGATTGCTCGCCATCTCGCATGGTCGTGTCAAAGATAATGACTTGGGCTTGCTTGCTCATTGAATGGGTCTCTTCTGGAATCTGAATGTTTAGGTGCGCTTGAGCATGACGCTGGCGCTAATTTGATCTCATGACCCCTGAACGCTGCTAGGCAAATTCACGCCTAAACAACCCGCTCAGGGGCGAGTAAGTCGTAGAAGGAGGTCGCGCGGACAGGCCGGCACCGCGAGGGCCGGGCTGCAGATCAAGCGGGTGTTCGTCATACGAGACAACACAAGCTTCCATTCGCTTAAGACATCGTCCGTGGATTAACCACGCATTTAGTTAACGCGAAACAAACATTGATGGCAACACCTCTAGCACTACAATCCGTGGTTTGTTCCACATGGGACCAAAATGCGTCCAATCTTCCGAACCGCTTGGCTATTCCAATGCGTGAACCAAAGCCTCGAATATTCATTCGACCATGAAAGACCTCTGCCAATTCAAGCGTATCATCGGTCTCTCGGAGAATGAGATAGTGCTGGCCTTCACGGTAAAAGCAGAGGCCGCTTCTATCTGCGGCATTGCTTACCAACTGAGAGCAAGGCCGCGGCTTTGGCCCCTGATTGGAGGTCAGTAATGTGAGCCGTCCGATGAGTTGGCCGTGTATTATTGCGCCTGGGCATCGCCAAAATTCGAAATCATCCAGGCAAAGGTGTTTTCTAGACTAGGAAGGGCCGCTGGCGCGTAGATAAGCCGTTTCATTCCGTATTTCTGCGTTTGTCAGCATCAAGCACGGTATTCAGCACTTGCCTGTGGTCACCTGTGATGCCGTCGCCGCGATCAAGTTGATCGAGCGCGTTGCTGATACGGGTGCTGATCTCATCTAGTGAATGGCTATGTTTTAACGCACGTAGTCCTGCCCGTGTGACCTCACTCGTGTTGGCGTAGGAACCGGATGTCACCAAGTCATTTACGAATGCGTTGATTTCGGGCGTAAGCGCAACATTGGGGGCATGGTTAGCAAGCTTAATGGCGGTCCTGACAGATCAATAAACCGGGTGAAATTTAAACGTGGCCAAATTTGCCACCCCGTCAAGGGGGTTCGGCGCGAAGATAGTCCCGGCTGCTCATATTTACCTGACATTGGGTAAAGAGTGGTGTGGTGCAAATTAAGTTAGCTCCGGCAACTAAGACGAGACCGCCCCTTGTGTGACGAAACTGCAACACCATATCTGTTTGCAGGATCGGTCCTCGAACGTGAGGGAAGGAGGTTGCCGCGCAGTGGGGCCTTCTTATGCCGATTGCTTTCGTTGGAGAAGTTATATGAACATGGAATCCTACACGGATCGCCTGCGCGGGTTCTTACAATCCGCCCAAGGCTTAGCGCTCCGCTCCGGCCACCAACGGTTGGCACCAGCGCATTTGCTGAAAGTATTTCTGGATGATGCGGAAGGCCTGGCGGCCAACCTGATCGCGTCCGCTGGCGGCGACGCCAAGAAGGCCTACGCCGCGACTGAAGCTGCGCTGGCCAAACTGCCAAGCGTTGAAGGCGATGGTGCGGGCCAAGTCTACATGTCCCCCGAATTTGCCAAGGTTACGGACGCGGCGGAAGCGGCGGCCAAGGAGGCTGGTGATAGCTTTGTAACGGTCGAGCGCGCGCTAGCCGCTTTGGCATCCACCCGGAAGGCAGATACATCGGGTATCCTGAAGGACGCTGGCGTCGAAGCCGAACGGCTTGATAACGCTATCCGGAATCTCCGCAAAGGCCGCACAGCGGACAGTGCAGGGGCTGAGAATGGTTATGAGGCGCTCAATAAATACGCCCGTGACCTGACGCAGGCGGCCCGTGACGGCAAGATCGATCCCGTGATCGGGCGTGACGAAGAAATCCGTCACACGATTCAGGTGCTATCCCGCCGGACTAAGAATAACCCGGTACTGATCGGTGAGCCCGGCGTTGGTAAGACCGCTATCGCAGAGGGTCTCGCCATGCGCATTATCAATGGGGATGTGCCGGAAGGCATTAAATCCAAGCGTTTACTGTCGCTGGATTTGGGTGCCCTTGTTGCGGGAGCCAAGTATCGCGGCGAATTCGAGGAACGCCTGACGGCCGTGTTGCAGGAAATAGAATCTGCGGAAGGCCAGGCCATCCTGTTCATTGACGAAATGCACACGTTGATCGGTGCGGGTAAGGCCGATGGCGCGATGGATGCGTCCAACATGCTGAAACCCGCGCTGGCGCGTGGCGAGCTGCATTGCATCGGTGCCACCACGCTGGATGAATACCGCCAACACGTGGAGAAAGACGCAGCGCTTGCCCGCCGTTTCCAGCCGGTATTTATCGCTGAGCCAACTGTGGAGGATGCCGTATCAATCCTGCGCGGCCTCAAAGAAAAGTATGAGCTGCATCACGGCGTGCGTATTTCGGACGTAGCGATTGTCGCCGCCGCCACGCTGTCCAATCGCTACATCACGGATCGGTTCTTACCGGATAAGGCGATTGATCTCGTCGATGAGGCAGCTAGCCGGCTCAAAATGCAGGTAGATTCGAAGCCGGAAGCCATCGATGAGCTCGACCGGCGCATTATACAGCTTAAAATTGAGCGTGAAGCGCTGAAGAAGGAGACCGATGAGGCATCCAAGGATCGGCTCGGCAAAATTGAGGCTGAGTTGGACGATCTGGAACGTCAGTCGGCGGAAGCGACATCTGTGTGGCAAGCCGAGAAAGAACGCCTTTCCTCCGCCAACAAGGTGAAGGAGTATCTGGACCATGCACGGTCTGAGCTTGATGCTGCGCAACGTGATGGTAATCTGGGCCGGGCCGGTGAATTGGCGTATGGCGTGATCCCAGAGCTTGAGCGGAAGCTGGCAGCAGCGGAAGACTCAAGCGCAGCCGCCATGTTGAGCGAAGCCGTGACTGATGAGCATATCGCTGGCATCGTCTCCCGCTGGACTGGCATTCCCGTCGACAAAATGATGGCAGGTGAGCGTGCAAAGCTGCTGGCCATGGAAAGCCATATCGCCAAGCGCGTCATAGGCCAGAAGGAAGCGGTCACCGCTGTTTCCGAAGCCGTCCGCCGCGCGCGTGCTGGGCTGCAAGACCCGAACCGTCCAATCGGCTCGTTCCTGTTCTTAGGCCCAACAGGCGTTGGTAAAACAGAACTCGCGAAATCCCTGGCTGAGTTCTTGTTTGACGATGAGCAGGCGATCACGCGCATCGATATGTCGGAATGCATGGAGAAGCATGCGGTTTCTCGGCTGATCGGCGCGCCGCCAGGCTATGTCGGCTATGACCAGGGCGGGGCTTTAACAGAAGTCGTCCGTCGTCGGCCCTATCAAGTCATCCTGTTTGATGAGGTTGAGAAGGCGCATCCGGATGTGTTCAACGTCCTGCTGCAAGTGCTGGATGATGGCCGCCTGACTGATGGCCAGGGCCGCACGGTCGATTTCCGCAACACGCTGATCATACTGACGTCGAATCTCGGCTCTGAGCATCTGGCAAGCCTGGAAGATGGCGAAGATATGAAGGATGCACGGGAGCGGGTTATGGGCTCCGTCCGGGCAGCGTTCCGGCCAGAATTCCTGAACCGGTTGGATGAAGTGCGGATGTTCCGCCGCTTGGCGCGAGCAGACATGGCCTCCATCGTTGACGTCCAGCTGACGTTTCTTGATGCGTTGCTGGAGGACCGGAATATCCGTCTGAACTTGGATACTGCTGCCCGCGAGTGGTTGGCGGAACAGGGCTATGATCCCGTATACGGCGCGCGTCCGTTGAAGCGTGTCATTCAGCGAGAACTGCAGAATGCGCTCGCCAGCAAAATTCTGGCTGGTGATATTTTGGACGGCCAAACGGTTCGCGTATCCATTGGTGAGGGCGGCCTAGCGATAGGTGCCATCGCTGCGAACGCTGCTTAGCGAGCGGATCTGCTAGTCTTTAGCACCGTCTTTATGCGGCGCTTTCACTTCCGTTAGCTTCCCCCCTCTCCTTACCCTCTCCCCCCGATGGGTGGAGAGGGTTCTAGAAAGTAGGAACGCGGCTTTCGCGAGGGTCCCCTCGCCCTCCAGCGGAAGGAGAGGGAACAGGAAGAGGGTAGTGCGTTTAGAAAAGTTGCTTGCCGCTACTTTTCCTAATGCCGGAAGTGGCGCATGCCGGTGAAGACCATGGCGAGACTGGCTTCATCGGCGGCGGCGATCACTTCATCATCACGAATGGAGCCGCCGGGCTGGATGACGGCAGTCGCACCCGCTTCAGCGGCAGCAAGTAGGCCATCTGCGAAGGGGAAAAATGCGTCTGACGCGACGACGGAACCCTTTGTCAGAGCCTCAGATTCGCCGGCTGCTTCGGCTGCGTCCATGGCTTTGCGAGCTGCGGTGCGCGCACTATCAACCCGGCTCATTTGGCCAGCACCGACACCGACTGTCGCAGCGTCTTTTACATAGACAATTGCGTTCGATTTAACGTGCTTAGCAACGCGGAACGCGAAGAGGAGATCGCGAAGTTCATCATCTGTCGGCGCACGCTTGGTGACGATTTTCAGTGTCTCCAGCGTAACGCGCCCGGCATCCTGGCTCTGCACCAACAGACCGCCCGCTAAGTTTTTGAAGGCGAGGCCCATAGAAGCAGGGTCCGGCATGGCACCTGCACTCAACACGCGAAGGTTTTTCCTCTTGGCGAGGAGGGCGGTTGCATCTTCATCCACACTGGGCGCGATGATGACTTCGGCGAAGATCTTGCCGATTTCATTCGCGGTTGCTGCGTCTAATGCCCGGTTCATGGCGATAACACCGCCGAACGCACTTACAGGGTCACATTTCAGCGCCTGATGCCATGCTGCTTCCAGCGATGCGGCTGTCGCAACACCACACGGATTGGCGTGCTTGATAATGGCGATTGTTGGATCTTCGAATTCTGCGGCTAATTCGAATGCAGCATCTGTATCATTCAGATTGTTGTAGGACAGTGCTTTACCTTGAAGTTGGATTGCCGTCGCGACCCCAGGGCGGACCTGACCGCGCGCATCGGGCATCCGATAAAATGCGGCCTGCTGGTGCGGGTTTTCGCCATAGCGCAACGTCTCTCCTTGTGTCCCGGCAAGCGAAAGCGTTGCGGGCAGGTCTTCTGCGCGCTCTGCGGCGAACCATCCAGCAATGCGGGCGTCATAGGCTGCGGTGCGCGCGTAGGCTTGGCCGGCAAGTCGCTGGCGGAGGGTGAGCGTAACAGCGCCTGCATTTGCTTCCATGTCTGCCTGAATGGCAGCTAGATCCTCTGGCGCTGTCGCAACGGTCACATAGCCATGGTTCTTGGCGGCGGCGCGGATCATTGCGGGGCCACCGATATCAATATTCTCAACAACCGTAGGGGCATTGGCACCAGCGGCAACCGTTTCTTCAAATGGGTAGAGATTAACAACCAGAAGGTCGATCTCTGGCACGCCATGTTCCGCCATTGCAGCACGGTGGCTTTCCAGGCCGCGCACACCCAGCAGGCCACCATGAATGCGGGGGTGAAGCGTTTTCACGCGGCCATCCAGCATTTCTGGGGATCCGGTGACTTCCGCCACTTCAATAGCATTCACGCCAGCATCCATCAGCGCTTTGCGTGTACCTCCTGTTGAGAGCACTTCCACGCCTTGGCTTGCCAGGAATTGGCCGAATTCAACAATTCCAGTCTTATCCGACACGGACAACAGCGCCCGTTTGACTTTGGCCTTATCGGGTGCAGGCGGCAGATCGAGCGACATAGCCATCGAAGGCGACTCCTTAGACGGGGCTGGATGGAGGCTGGGAAGCCCTAGGCAAGCAGCACCCGCTATCATTCAATTTAAGATGTGCGCATGGACAGTCTGTATTCGACCACTGCGCTTCTGTGTCAATTGAAGCTTGAGCGATTCCAGGGGTGGCGGAACGTCCCAGACGCCTAAGTCTGGGGAAAAGTCAGCTCCGCTGCGGCTCCATGCGCAAACTCCAGCGAACGTGTTCAGTGCCAGAGGGTCCAACTGTGAGCGGGAGTTCTATGCGCGCCGATGCTGCTGGTTGGCCCGGCCGGCCACGATAAGGTTCGGCTGCGAGCCACGCTGGACGGTCTGAGCGGAATCGCCAGCCTTGGCCAGAGCGGGCGCGGATCAGAATACCACCGTCATCCAGTGCAATTGCGTCTGAGCCTGTGTGCAGATGAAACGCAAGCATTGCCGGGCTTTTAGGGCTGGCGACGGCTGTATCTTCGCCGCGTAGGTCTTTGCCGTCTGCGGAAAGGTATACGCGGCGGCACCAGCGCGCGTCTGGCCTTTGGCAGCGCCACTGGAACGTCAACAGCGTGGCACCATCGCCTTGTTCCCGCTGGATGGGGTCTGCGTCGATCAGCTTGGCCAACCCGTTTGATGGGGCGGAAAATGCGGATACGCCGGGGACTGCAAAGCGGCTTGGCGGTGCGTCCGACTGGCCGCCGATGCTGGTAAAAAGTCGGTCAGCACCGTGCGAAAATTCTAATGCACCGAATCCATCTGCCGCCAGAATTGCCCGGCCGGCCAAGCTTCTTGCATATCCGGCATCCGGTATGTCCAAAGGTGCGCGTCCGCGCCAGCCTGATGCGGCGAGCGCTAGATCAACAGTCCAAGGATCGCCTTCGCCGCCACCAAAGGTCGCCAATCCACCGTCGCCAAGTCGCCAAGCTGCTAGGGGCGCTGCGATCGCTTGCGCCGCATCTGCGCTTGCGGGGGAGGGGGCCCGACCAACTGCGGCTGCAGCGGCGCGAAGGTCCAGCAGACGCATAAGAGAATCCAATTGATCAAGCGGTGTGGCACCGGCGACTACGCCGTCACTGCCAATCTCATCCCGGATTGCGCGCTTGAGCGAGGCTTCTATTTGCTGAAACACCGCTTCGCTTTCGCCAAGCGCTGCCGCTGTAGCGGCCAACCCAGCCAACGCTGCAAACCGGCCTGGTCCGGGTGGGGCTGAATCCAGGCGTCGGCGAAGCCAGGCGGCTTGCACAGCCGCTTGCTCCATAAATTCTTTGCGGAAATCAGCCCCGGCGCTCGCCGCGAAAAAGTCATAAGCGCCGATCCAGGCAGCTAGCCGTTCGCCGACCACATCTATGCGCCATCCAATAGAGTCCGAGCGCCGGTTGGTCTCAATCCAGGCGGAGGTCACGCGCCGCGCCGTCCGCCTGGATGCGTCACCGCCTAATGAGCGCAAGTCTCGTAGCCAGCCGAATGACTGCGCGCGCGCACGACGGACCGCGTCTCTGGCCAATTCTGGGTCACGCGGGGCAGGATCCAATGCAGCGATCAGCTCGGCTTCGTTAGCGATGATCGCTTCTGCGCGGGCGGCGTTGCCGGGCCATGGGTCTTTTAGGTGCGCCTGCGGTTCTTCGGGAACGTCTGGTATCGTGTGACATAGGTCAGCCAGCGTATGTATCCACTGAAAGCGCTGCGGCTGAGGTATAGGGACCCGGGGGATAAGATTTCGGCGAGCGATGGCTCCCATTATGCTGATCTCGCCGTCACGCAGCTGCATCCGCGCGACCGGCTTCAGCCGCGTCACGGATCGCTTGGATATTGCGGGCGAAACCATCGCGGCCATCTTTGAAGACGGCCGTTCCAGCCACGAGCACATCGGCACCAGCTGCAGCGACAGCTCCCGCTGTTGCCGGTGTAACACCGCCATCGACTTCCAGGCGGATATCCCGGCCGGATGCCTTTATGCGTTCATGCACGGCTGCAATCTTGGCGACCTGGCTTTGAATGAACGATTGACCGCCGAAACCTGGGTTCACAGTCATCACCAACACCAAATCAACCATATCCATCACATTGTCGACTGCTTCGACCGGCGTGCCTGGGTTAAGGGCGATACCAGCTTTTTTGCCAAGGGACTTGATATGCCCGATGGATCGATGCGCATGGGCACCAGATTCGGGGTGAATTGTCACCCAATCTGCACCCGCCTGCATAAATTCTGGCGCGAACATATCAACCGGTTCGATCATCAGATGCGCGTCAAACGGCTTGGCGCTGTGTTTCCTAAGCGCTTTCACGACCATTGGCCCGAATGTAATATTAGGCACGAACCGACCATCCATTACGTCCAAGTGCAGCCAATCCGCTCCAGCATCCGCAACAGCAGAAGCTTCGGCGCCAAGATCTGCAAAATCTGCAGCGAGCAATGATGGTGCGATAAGGATATCGTTTTCCATAAGATGTTACGTAACAGTGTTCGACTCGCTCGACAAGTTATTCGCGGCTTGAAAGGCCAGAAAAACGCTGCGCTTGCATTGCTAGATGACTCTCGGCTATCGAACGCCGTATTGTACGCGCTGGTTAATCACTGTAATGGCGGTTATCCACGTAAACCGTAGTTTAGATAGAAGGAACGCTGATGAGCCCCCGCATGGCCCACTTCAGCATTGGTGACGTGGTCCGCCACAAGCGCTACTCGTTCCGGGGCGTCATTTTTGACGTCGATCCGGTTTTCGCCAATTCGGAAGAATGGTGGCTGTCCATCCCGCCTGATCTGCGCCCGACCAAGGATCAGCCCTATTATCACTTGTATGCCGAGAACGAGGAGACGACATATGTCGCCTACGTTTCGGAGCAGAACCTCCTGTCTGACGAGGACGGCGGGCCATGCCGCCATCCGCAGATCAAAGAAATGTTCGGCGCGTTTGGCGACGGCCACTATGAAATCCGCGATGCGCGTTTCGCGAACTGATAGCTGTTGTGCCGGATAGTCAGGGACAGAGTGACAAGGTTCTGATTGTAGGCGCTGGCCCAGCTGGGCTGACAATTGCCGCTTGCCTGTCTGAAGCTGGGTTGTCGGCGACAGTGCTAGAAGCTGAACCGGTGCTGCCGACAAACCTCCGCGCCTCAACTTTTCACCCGCCTACACTGGACATGCTGGACCGGTTTGGTGCTACCGAAAAGCTTTTAGAGCAAGGTCTAATCGCGCCGACGTTCCAGTATAGATCTCGCAGCGAAGGCATTCTTGGCGAATTTGATTTCGGCGAGCTGCGAGACGTGACGACCCGGCCTTTCAGGCTGCAGTGCGAACAGTATAAGCTGAATTCGGCGCTTTTAGAGTATATTGATGCGGCCGAATCAGTGGATGTGCGCTTCGGTGCTGCTGTCGAATCCGCCACCCAGGGTGAGGACGGCGTTACGGTCCAGCTTGCAAACGGTGAAACTTTACGTGGCGGATGGCTTGTTGGGGCTGATGGCGCGCGCAGTACTGTCCGCGAGGCGCTTGGTATTCCGTTCGAAGGGTTCACCTGGCCAGAAGCGTTCCTAGTGATCAGCACGCCATTTCCGTTCGAGGAGCACTTTAAGAAGCTCTGCCTCGTGAACTATTTTGCAGAAGCGAAAGATTGGTTCTTCCTCCTGCGCGCGCCAGATTTTTGGCGTGTGATGGTCCCCACCAAGGACGGGGCTGATGAGGCTGAGATTTTTGCGCCAGACGCAGTTCAGGCCCGGTTGCACGAGGTGTTGCCCAGGGATGAACCCTATGAGGTAGCGCATACAACGCTGTACCGGGTCCATCAGAGGGTCGCACCTCGATATCGCGAAGGCCGAGGGTTCATCGCGGGCGATGCGGCACATATCAACAATCCGCTTGGTGGCATGGGCATGAACGGCGGTATTCATGATGCGTTCAATCTGTCTGAAAAGCTGGTCCAAGTGATCACTGGCGCTGCCTCACCGGCACTGCTTGACGCCTATGAAGCGGAACGGAGGCCTGTGGCGCTCGATTACGTGAACCGTATCACCATCGCCAATAAGCGGAACCTGGAAACCAATGACCCTGCAGAGCAAGCGGCGTTCCGCACCATGCTGCGGGAAACACAGGTAGACCCGGCAAAGCGGCGGCGGTATCTGCTGCAGGCGTCGATGTTGGCAAGCCTTGGAATAGGTGTGCCGGGATAGCGTATCAGGTGCATAGGTTTGTTCAGACTTAAACCGATATACTCTGCAGATTTTGAGCAGTGTGATGCATAGGTGGAAAACGAATGAGTCGTGAATTCTTTGGGACAGATGGGGTTCGCGGACAAGCGAACCAGGAGCCTATGACGGCGGAGACTGTGCTGAAACTGGCTATGGCCGCCGCCAATGTCTTCTCTCGCCCGGGCGGACATAACACTGTCGTCATCGGCAAGGATACGCGGCTCTCTGGCTATATGCTGGAAGCGGCGATGGTCGCAGGATTTACGGCAATGGGAATGGATGTGGTTCTGACCGGCCCAATCCCCACGCCTGCAATCGCCATGATGACGCGCTCACTGCGGGCTGATCTTGGCGTGGTTATTTCAGCCTCCCACAACGCCTATCAGGACAACGGCGTGAAGCTTTTCGGGCCAGACGGCTACAAGCTGTCGGATGAGATTGAGGCGGAGATTGAAGACCAGCTTGCCCGTCATTCCGCAATCTTACCGCCAGCGGGCCGGCTTGGCCGCGCGCGCCGCCCGGATGATTCAACTGGTCGGTATGTTGAATATGCAAAAGGCGCATTCCCGCGGGGGCTGTCATTGGGCGGCATGCGGATTGTTATTGATTGCGCCCATGGTGCCGGATACCGCGCCGCGCCTGCCGCCCTTTGGGAGCTTGGCGCAGAAGTGATTTCCATCGGTGTCTCCCCTAACGGCGTCAATATCAATGATCGTTGCGGGGCCACACATCCAGAAGTGCTGCGGGAAGCTGTGCTTACGCATCGGGCGGACCTTGGTGTTGCGCTAGATGGTGATGCGGACCGTGTCCAGCTGGTGGATGAAAAGGGCAGCATTGTGGATGGCGACCAGTTGCTCGCCGTGATCGCAGAGGGTGCTAAGGCGGATGGGCGCCTACGCGGCGGCGGTGTCGTCGCGACGCAGATGTCCAATCTTGGCCTGGAACGCTATCTGGAACGGCGCGGGTTGACCCTGGCGCGTACCCAAGTTGGCGACCGTTATGTCGTTGAGCACATGCGCGCCCATGGCTTCAATGTCGGCGGTGAACAATCCGGCCATCTCGTATTGAGCGACTTCACCACAACAGGCGATGGTCTGATTGCAGGCCTGCAGGCGGCCGCCGCAATTACAACGTCAAATAAGCCGGCGAGTGAGGTTTTGCAGCGTTTTGAGCCGATGCCGCAGGTTCTGAAAAACGTGCGCTATGAAGGCGCTATGCCGTTGGAGATGGCCTCTGTGCAGAAAGCCGTGCAGGACGCTGAGGCCAGGCTTCAGGAAGTCGGCAGGTTGTTGATCCGCAAGTCTGGCACTGAACCGCTGATCCGCGTAATGGCTGAGGGCGATGATCCGGCTATTGTCTCCAATATCGTTGATGAGTTGGTTGGTATTATCGCGGCAACGCAAAAGGCTTAGGCGGATGCTTGGACGCGTATTGATCGTTGCGGGGTCGGATTCTGGCGGCGGAGCCGGTATTCAGGCTGATCTCAAAACTGTCACAGCGCTTGGTGGATATGGCATGACGGCGATCACGGCGCTGACGGCGCAGAACACCGAAGGTGTGTTTGGCGTACACGCGCCGCCGCCGGAATTTATTACCGAACAAATGCGGCTGGTATTGGACGATATCGGTGCTGATTGCGTGAAAATCGGAATGCTGCACAGCGTGCCAGTCATTGAAGCCGTCGCCAACGCGCTTGAAACCTATGCTAGTGGCGTTCCAGTTGTGCTTGACCCCGTTATGGTCGCCAAGGGCGGTGCGCCGCTATTAGAGCCTGATGCGATTGATGCATACCGCTCTCACATGCCGCGCCTTGCCACGGTGATGACACCAAACTTGCCAGAAGCGGGCGCGCTGACGGATAGAGTGATTGAAACTGTCGAAGACCAAAACAGTGCCATTGCCGCTATCCGCGAGCTTGGTGCCAAAGCAGTTCTGTTAAAGGGCGGGCACCTGGAGGGCGACACTGTTCGGGACCTGCTGATTGAGCAGGATGGGGTTACTGATTTCGTCAATGACCGGATCGCTAGCCGTCACACCCATGGTACAGGTTGCACCTTGGCGTCTGCAATCGCCACTGGCGTTGCGGACGGCATGTCTCTCAGGGATGCAGTGGGGCGTGGCATTGCCTATGTGCGTGAGGCGATCCTGACAGCGCCCGGCCTTGGCCGCGGCCACGGTCCGCTGAACCACGGGCACACCTTAGCGCCCTTTGCATGGACGCATTCTGAGTAGTCCTTTTTGGCCAATGAGTTCCTGGCCCCGATTTCAGGCTTTGTTAAACATAGTCACATAGTTTGGCCCTTGAACAAAGCGCAGGACGCGCTTGCATGAATTGTCCATCTGGGGCCGAAACCGATGTTAAATGCCTTATCTAAGCGCTATCTCGCTGATTGAACGCCTGCACCGCCAGTTTCTAGATGTCGTGAAGGCGGACCTGGACGGCCAGCGCATCCGCGATATCAACAACGTTCAAGCGTTGATCCTTTTCAATATGGGTTAAGACGAGTTGACCGTCGGCGAGCTGACGCAGCGCGGCTATTACCTTGGCTCGAACGTATCATACAATGTGAAGAAGATGGTCGAGCACGGCTATCTGACACAGGAAGGCTCCGAACATGACCGCCGCTCTGTTCGCGTTAGCCCATCAGAGAAAGGCCAGGCGCTTTGGGGCCGGATGGACGCGATGTTTAAGCGCCATAAATAATCGCTGGAGGACAGCGGCGGCACCGTCGAGCAGATTGACGTCGGAACTGGAGCGCTGACAGACCTGGAACGCTTCTGGATGCAAGCCGCCACGATGGCACCCCGTGCACCTGAACCACTGATCGGCAAAGCTGTAGATCGCTCCGCTGCGAACGCCTATTTCCAGGCGGAGTAGCTGCCAAAATTCCTCCCAAACCCTGCGTATTGGGTTTTTGCGGCCATGATGGTTCAATTGCGCATTCCCAGATATGCGCGAGAGAACCACCATGGCCGCTTTGCATTGCGAACTCCTCCACCCGGATTTCGGTGTCCGCGCAACTGGCATAGACCTTTGCCAGCCGCTCGGAGCTGAATTAACCGAAAAAATATGGGCGCTAATCGACGAACACTCTTTCGTTCATTTCCCAGATCAGCCTGCCGATGATGATATCCAACTGGCCTTCACGAGAAGCCTTGGGTCGCCTGAGCCGAGCCATGTGGCGCTGGGCGAAGAAGGGCGGATTGAGTATTTCGGCACGATCGGCAATGTGCAGCCAGATGGCTCCAAGCTTGGTAATGATCACCGCAAAACGAAGTTTCTGACCGGAAACAATATGTGGCACACGGATGCCTCGTTTAAGGCCGTTCCCGCCGCGCTTTCGATTATGTGCGCCTATGAAACGCCAAGTGAAGGCGGGCTCACGGAATTTGTCAGCACGCGTGCCGCCTATGGGCGCTTGCCGGAAGCCGAGCAGGCCGCGCTCGATCCCTTGATCACAATTCACGACTACACCTATTCGCGATCGAAGGTGTCGCCGGATGCAGTTTCGCCAGCGCTCTCGAAATCCTTGCCGCCAGTGCGCCAGAAGCTTGTGCGCCGGAATGCGCGCGCGGACGCCAAAAACCTATTCATTGGCTCCCATGTGCGGGAGGTCGAAGGGATGGAAGTTGGCGAAAGCCGGGCGCTACTAGACCGGTTGGTGGATCATGCTGCTCAGCCAGAGAACGTCTACGCCCATGCTTGGAATCCTGGAGACTTAGTGATTTGGGACAATCGCTGCCTTTTGCATCGCGGCAGTGGTTATGACGCTGACAAGCATCGCCGTCGCATGCGCCAAACCCGTGTCACCGGCTCGGCGTCCTCATTGGAAGAATAGCCACTTTCAGGGTGCGTTTGCCGCGACTGCGGCGCGCGCCTTGGCAAGGGCTTCAGCGCCGGTCATGAGGTCGGCGTATTTCTGGCCCATGTCGAACAGGTTGGCTTCGTGGGGCTCAATCGCTCTATCGCCACAGCAATTCGCGGCGACCACGGTGCGAAGGGCGTAGGAGCAGCTGTCGATCACGCTTGCCCGCACGCAGCCGGATGTGGTGGCACCGGTGACGATCAGCGTATCAACCGACCGTTTCGCCAGCCAGCTCATCAATGGAGTTGAAAAGAAGGCTGACGGGCCGATTTTGCGGAGGACGAGATCGCCATCCATCGGTGCCAATTCCGGCACGATCTGGCTGATTGGCGCGTCATCTGCAAGCTGATACAATCCGGGGACTTTCATCGCGAATGTACCTCCATCCTCTGCCTCGGCATCGAACACGGCGCGGGTATAGGCTACCGGTGCGCCAATCGCCCGCATGCCTTCTAGCAAGGGCCGCGTGGCACTAACCGCATCCCGAACATTCCCGCCCCCGAATACGTCTGGATCAGCAAAGCCAACCTGAAAGTCCACGATCAGCAATGCCGGCCGGCGCCCAAACCCGACGGAATTTCCGAAATTTTGGCGGTCATATACAGCATCTTCGGTCATTGCGGATCTCCATCATTTGGCGAATTACAGGCCTTAGCATCCTGTTTAGCGCCTGAATAGGATATACAAAAGCTGTCAATCGTTATCCTTTATAGGAATTCAGGCTATGAATGTGAACGCCATACCGCCAGGATGGGACCCGCCTTGGGATTAAAACGTGATCATCGAAATTCCAATTGGTGGCGAACCGGTGAAGTATGAGGTCGATAAGGCGTCTGGCGCGCTGTTTGTGGACCGGTTCCTGCACACCGCCATAAACTATCCCTGCAATTACGGCTTTGTGCCGCACACGCTGGCGGAAGATGGCGACCCGGTGGATTCACTGGTCGCTTGGCCGTAACCCGGTCATTCCGGGTGCTGTCGTGCGTCTCAGGCCAATCGGCGCTCATATACTAGGTTTCGAACCCAATTTAACGGCCTGATTTTTCTATCGAAGGTGTGGTTCACCCTATTTAACGGCGTAGGGTATCACGGGCCGATTTGATCTGACAGATAAAGAATGGGCGATTATTGCGCCGC
>Ga0315331_10000031_pt1 | contig 62106 bp, 65 predicted proteins | sample M160m34915metaG_FD_203456 | JGI IMG/M metagenome (GOLD analysis project Ga0315331, IMG submission 203456) | Ammonia-oxidizing marine archaeal communities from Monterey Bay, California, United States - M1 60m 34915 | ecosystem: Environmental > Aquatic > Marine > Intertidal zone | place: USA...
GACCTTAGTTTCAATTATCTTCGAGCCTTCAAAGATATCTGAAAACTCTAAAAGATCTGTCTCAAAAGCAAGAATTTGCTGAAATCTTAGTGACCATTGTTGATCCCATGGTCTTGGAAGACCTAAGGCCTCATTCCAGCCAGGTAGTTGAACAGCTCTAGCTCTTGCATTCTTACTAAGAGTTACAGCAAGCATTTCAATTATTATTCTTGCAACATTATTCTCAGGTTGCTGAGCAGTTAAACCTAGTGAGTTTACTTGAACCCCATATCTGAATCGTCTATATTTTGGATCTTCAACACCATATCTTTTTTGGCATATCTCATCCCACATTTCCGTGAATGCTCTCATTTTGCATAATTCTTCTACGAACCTTATTCCTGCATTTACAAAGAAAGAAATTCTTCCAACAACCTTGGGAAAATCTTCATTTGGGATTTGTTTTGACTCTTTTACTGTATCCAATATACATATGGCATTAGATAAAGCAAAAGCTATTTCTTGAACTGGAGTTGCTCCTGCTTCTTGAAGATGATAGCTGCAGATATTAGTAGGGTTCCATTTTGGAATATTCTTATAGCAAAACACTATCATGTCAGATATAAGTTTTATGGATTCTTTTGGGGGAAAGATATAAGTCCCTCTTGAAAGGTATTCTTTTAAAATATCGTTTTGAGTTGTCCCCTGAAGTTTTGAAATATCTACGTTAGATCTTTCTGCAGTTGCACAATAGAGTGAAAGCAACCATGCTGCTGGAGCATTGATTGTCATAGATGTGTTCATTTGCTCTAAGGGTATATCTTTGAAAAGCCTATTCATATCATCTAGATTAGATATAGGAACACCAACTTTTCCTACTTCACCTTGAGATAAAACATGGTCAGAATCATAACCAGTTTGTGTAGGTAAATCGAACGCAACACTTAACCCAGTCTGACCCTTACTAAGGTTCATTTTAAAAAGCTTGTTAGATTCTTCTGCTGTACTGTGCCCAGCATAAGTCCTCATTATCCACGGCCTGTCTCTTTTTATATCCATAGTTGTTTATTCGTTAGAACCTAATATATCATAACCTGTTATTGACTTACTTTTTTCAGCCATCAAATCTAAGTACTCCTTTTCCACTAATCCTGCCAGATAAGCTTTGGATACTCTCATTAAGGCAATTTTTGCTGTAGCTTCATCAATCATTTCACCAGTTTCAGGATTAAACATAGAGCCACCACCCATTTCATGGTAAAAGTCTAATTGTTGCTTAGCCTCTTTTATTTGTTGTTCATTTGGTGTGAAGGCGCTATTAGATATCACAGCTTGCTGAGGGTGAATTACCCATGTTCCGTCCATACCAATTAAAGCTGAACCTTGAACTTTTTTCCTTAAACCTTCTTCTACTTTTGCAACCTGTTCTGGTGAGTCATCTTTTCTCCATAAACCCAAATAAACGTTATCGATTGCATGAAGACCTGCAGCTTTAGCAGCAGTTATGACCGCCTTCTTTTCATAATAAAAAACTTCATTTTGAGCATCTAAACATGCACTAGGGTCTACACCAAGTTCAGCAGTATAATCTGCAATACCAAAAATAAGCCCTGCCATTCTTGGGGATGCTTTTGCCATATCAAACGCATACTCTAAGGCCCTAGGTCTTTCAATAAGAGCTTCTATCGCCAACTTAGTTTTCCACCCATGCTTTGACTCTAGTTCATCTAAAGTATCAGAAACTAATTTTACGTCTTCAGGGCCATTACACTTAGGAATTATTATTCCATGGAATTTGTCCACTGCTCCACTTAATACTGCCTCCATATCTCCTCTAAAGAATTCTGACCTAAGGTTGTTAGGTCTAACAGTTATAACTTTTTTTCCAAAATCTAAAGTATTTAGAGCCTCCACCATTGTAGCCCTACTTTTATCACCCTTAAATTCATAAGGACATGCATCCTCTAGGTCAGCCATCACATGATCAACGGGTGTTTTCTCTGCACTAGCCGCATTTGTATGAAGCTTCATATTGTGTCCTGGATATGTAAGTTCAGTTCTTGGAACTACTACTCTTGTACCTTCATCTAATATAAACAATTTACCTTCCTCCTAAATTTTAATTTTATTTTAAAATTGCTTTAGCAATAACTTCGTGTTGTATCTCACTTGTTCCTTCAAAGATACTAATTACTCTTCCATCTCTCCAATATCTTTCAACGGGGAACTCTTTGGAGTATCCATATCCTCCAAGGACCTGCATGGCTTCTCTAGTTATAAATTCTACAGCTTTTGCAGCCTTAACTTTTGCCATACCTGCCTCTAAGTCACATCTTTTTCCTGAATCTTTTAATGATGCTGCATAATAAGTTAGCTGCCTTGCAGCCTCTAGTTCAACTTTCATTTCTGATAGTTTCATTCTTATAGCTTGGTGCTCACAAATTGGTTTCCCAAACTGTTCTCTTTCTTTTGAATATTGTAAAGCAAAGTCAAAAGCAGCTTGTGCTACACCTACTGCTCGAGCGGCTGTTTGAAGCCTAGCGCTCTCGTAGCTGACCATCAATTGGTAAAATCCTTTATTTTCTTCACCGCCTAACAGAGCATCTTCTGGGACGAATACATCCTCAAATGCTAGATTAAAAGATCTCATTCCATGATATCCGACTGTAGGAATAGGCTCACCTTTTATATTTGGGTGAACAATCTTTTCTGCTGATTCTTTCTCAACAAAGAACATGCTTAGTCCTTTATGTCTTAATGAGGCATCAGGATTTGTCCTAGCTAGAACCATCAAGACATTAGCTCTGTTTGCATAAGTACACCAAGCCTTAGCTCCATTTAGAAGATAGCCACCCTCAGTTTTTGTTGCCTTCATTATCATACTGGCAGAGTCAGACCCTGAATCAGGCTCTGTGAAAGCAGCTGCAGGTAAAACAGCACCTGTAGCTAGCCCTGGAAGGTACTTCTTCTTCTGTTCATCAGTACCATGAGCTTGAAGTAAGGTTCCCATTATAACACCTCTTGTCATAACGCTTCCTACGCTCAACCATCCCTTACTTAATTCTTCAGCAACTATAGTCATAGTAATATTATCAAGCCCTAATCCGTCATACTCCTCGGGGAATAAGACTCCAAAATAGCCTTGTTCTGCCATTTTAGCAATTATTTCCATAGGAATCTCTTCGTTCTTGGCATCTAGTTCTGAGGCAATAGGTATTATTTCCTCTTCCGTAAATCTCTTTACGGCATTTCTAAATTCTTCGTGATCACTAGTAACAAAAGACATAATTATACACCCTCCATGTAATTTTAATTTCAGTTTAAATCGGGGTAAACTCAGTTTTAATTATACATTGCAGAAAATGAATGAAAAGAGTAAAAAAACTTTTATATATTGAAAATATATATATATTTATAATATCTAGATTTAAAATCAAAGGAGTATATCATGGCAGTTACACACATAAGTATTAAGCTTGAAAAAGGAGACGTGAAAATAAAGCTGAGACCTGATTTAGCACCAAATCATGTCCAAAGAATAATAGAACTAACAACCGAAGGTTTTTATAATGGTATAGTTTTTCATAGAGTCATTCCAAATTTTATGGCCCAGACTGGAGATCCAACTGGTACGGGAACAGGCAGTTCTGACAAGCCTAATCTAAATCAAGAATTTTCTGGTGAGAATCATGTTCGCGGAACAGCTTCAATGGCAAGATCTGCCGACCCTAACAGCGCAAATTCTCAATTTTTTATTTGTTTTGGAGATTGCTCTTGGTTGAATAATCAATATACTATTTGGGGTGAAGTAGAAGAAGGAATGGAGCTAGTCGATCAGATAAAAAAAGGCGAGGATGAGAGTGGAACAGTCAATAATCCAGACAAGATGATTGAAGTAGTTACTTTAGAGGGTTAGGTGAATTTTATGAAGATACAAGAGATACCTTTTTTCAGAGATAACGGTTGGATTCTTATGCCAATCTTTTATTTAGGCTTGATTGCAGTTAGTATAGGAATTTATCTTGATATTAATGCTTCCCATCATAATTCTGATTACAATGTTGCTTCAATAGATGGCGTTGCAATTAATGATATTGAAAATAAGCAAAATCCTTTATATAAAGATTTAGATTCAAGCTCATCAGAATACCTACAAGTATCAACTCTTTTAGATGAAAAAAGTTTAAATTTAAAAGTTCGTGAAACTAAATTGCAAGATTTAACAAACCTTACTTCTTTTTATTCTTCGAATACAGAGGGATATATTAAGGGTGTTGGATATCTTGGTTACAGTGAAGACGATTGTCTCAAGCTTAAAGCTATATCTATTAGTAATTTAGGGACACACTCAATGTTAAAGGTTGATAACGGAATTAGCGAATCCTTAACTTGGGAGTCTGACGATTTTAATCATGTTTTTCTAAATAAATATCTATCTGATGGAATTGGACTTAAAAATTCTTGCATATATATAGTATCTAACAAGTAATTTAATGGGAAAATTGTTAGAATATAGGAGCTTTGAATCTTTACAAAATGCCTATGACTATCAAGAAGAAACAAGTTTTTTTGCCGAAACTCTTAATGGCGCACATTGCTTTTCTCGGCATTTATTGGTTAACAGATTTCTTAATACTAAAAAACCCAAGTTTCTTTTTTGGTCAATTGAAGCAGATTCAAATGTAATTACAGACCCTTTTTGTGTTGAGACAATAAATCATTGGAGAAATCTTCTGTCTGTGACAAAGGACGATTCACACAAAATAGTGCTCTCAACGCTATTAAAAAATGTTGGATTAGCTCTTAGTAGAAATAGGAACTTATCCAATTCTTATCATTATGATTCAGGATTTGTAAATAACTATAACGATAAAGATTCATACATATCATTTGAAGTTCATCCACCAAGGAGATGTTTTAGGCTAGTAGAGAATTTTGAGAAAATTATTAACAAAATAAATCAAATAAAAATTCTTGGATTAGATTTAAAGATTGAACTTGAAGCAAAGTATCAAGTAAAGGATTTAAATGTTAATTTTTCCGATTCTACCAATATTTCTGCACAGGTAATATCAAAGGCCTTTAATAATACAAAAAAGAACTCCAATGATAAGACAGATCTCTTTCTAACTCCATTTATTGCTGAAGCAATCTATAAAGATGCTAAAACATTTACACTCGGTCTAGAATATATCGTGGACACTTTTCAGATTGTTGATTATTGGAGTCCAGATAAGAAGAGATAAAAAAACTTTTTAAATTTATCTACACCCAGATAAATCCCTATATTCAGTGCGAACATTATTAATTTATTTATTGTACTGATTCTATCAAAATATGTAGTAATAAATATGAATTGACAAATCCACATCCAAACGGTGATAACAAGGTAAGCTCCGAGCTTCATTTCATTGTAATAGTCAATATTTAAATTCGTAGTTGCTGATAAGAAAATGAGCCATAATGAACCAAAGATAACAGGTGATAAAGTATAGCTAAAACCTTTCAATACTGAGCTAAATGAAAGTTGTTTGTGTGAGCCATTAAAAAGCCGGCCGAGTATACACAATGCAAAACAAGAGATTATTATTTCACTAAAATAAAATATAGAGCTAAAATTTGATAAAGCGTATTTATTGTCAAATGTATAATAAGCAAAATCGTCTAGCAAAGTGGCTACTAATACTATTGCCAGGGCTCTGCTACCAGGAATATAATGTCTGTTTAGCCCAGCAGCCATATATATTTTATTAGATAGAAAGAGCGATGCCAATAAGTTTAAAATCATAATAGTTAAAAAAAAATTGAATTTTATTCTTAATAGTAGTATATATTATTTAACTACCTCTATTCTACAATTAATTTCAGTTGGAGACAGCAAATTGGGCGAAAATGAGACTAAAAAACCTTTAAAAAAGAAAATAATTGAAATTTTAGGTTACCTTGTAAGTCTTGCTGCACTTTATTTTGTTTATAAATACGTAGTTAATATAGACTTAGAGGCTGCGAAGCAAAAATTAAGCTATTCTTGGATCCCCTTACTCTTAGTTTTTATAGCCATCTATGTTGTTCTAATGGGATTTTTAGCAACTGGTTGGAGATATATGCTAGAGCTTCTGCATGGATCCAAACTCCCCAAGTGGAGAATAATAGGTATCTATACTAAGACACAGATTTATAAATATATTCCATCTAATTTGATGCATGTTATTGCAAGGATATATTTTGCAACTAAGCTTGGGCCTTCAAAGGCAAATGTAGTACAAAGCTATTTTTTAGAGATAGTTTTTATGGTTTTAATAGGGCTAATAATTGTTCTGACATCAGTTTATACAGGATCCTTTAGTCTTTCAGACGAATTAATAGGTAAAATCAGAGATTTTTCTGGCGGTAAAGTTAAAGGTTTCTCTTTTGGAATATTGATTTTTGGTGCTTTGGCTATAACTTTCTATTTATTTAAGGCTTTAAAGAACTATAAGTCCGCTTTTTCATCCGAAAATCTAATGAGAATAGTGAAATTATTTGTTCTCTTACTTTGTTTTTTTATGGGAATGGGCTGTGTTGAGTATTTTGTCTTCTCTAGCTTGCTTGGAATGGACATTGGATTCTTTTATGTAGTCTCATTATTTACAATAACTTGGCTTGGAATGTTTATTATTCCTGGAGCACCGGGTGGTATAGGAATTAGAGAGTTTATTGTTATAGCTCTTCTTTCTCCTATTTACGGTCCCGATGATCCTACCATTGGAATATTAATTTTTAGAGTCATAACAGTGCTTGGGGATGCTATATTATTGCCTATTGGCTCAATATTCGTTCCTGAGGAGGTATCTGAAGCAAAAGAAATTTAAAAAAATATTGACAAAAGTTTCATTTTTGTGTAAATTGTATTCATCAGGTTGAGTTAGAGATAAAATTGTTTGTCTCACGTAGAAAGCTAAGAGATTAGCACTAAAACTCAACTTTTTTTTTCGCCTTTTTTCAAATATCATGTAATCCACATTCTCTTTTTTCCTCCACTTTTGTAGGGTCAAAGTAATCATATTCATTTTCTAAAATATTTTCTTTCATGTATTCATCCAGTTTTTTATCTGTCCAATGATAAAAGGGGCTGGCTTTTAAAAGACCGTTTTCTGTCTGACTAAGGATTCCTATTGAATCTCTAAAGTCTGTTTGGCCTTTTCGAAGATTTGTAATCCAAAGGTCTGGGCGTATTTCAAACATTGCTCTTCTAAAAGGCTCTAACTTAACCTCTTCTGTGAACTTTTTGTGAATAGGGTCATCAATGCTGGGTATACCCCCTAAGATCGCATCTCTGTAATCTTTTGTTTGATTAGGCACATATATTTTTATATTTAGATTTAATTTCTCTATCATCTTTTGTGCATAAAGATAAGTCGCCTTTGTATTGTAACCAGAATCACACCATACAACCTTAATGTTGGGCCTAACAATAGAGCACAGATGTAATATTGCACATTCATAAGGTCTAAAGTTGGTAGTTAAAATAGGGTTCTTACTTTTTTGTAATACCCAATTAAGTATTTCTTTCGGTGTTTTATTTATTAATTTATTATTGAAATTTATGATTTTATCGTTCATTTTGAGACACCAATTAAAATATTAGTAATATAAAAAGATGTAAATACACAAATGATTGGAGCCAATATCCAAAAAGATACTATTTGAAAAACACTTTTCTTTTTAAATGTCTCAGAGAATCCAGAAGTGGAACATGAAAAGCCTATTATTCCGGATGTTATTATTTCAGCCATAGATATTGGTATTCCGTATAAAGATGCCACGGCAAGAAATGTTCCTCCAGTAAAGTTTACTGAGATTGCTCTTATAATTGAAAGCGAGGTTATTTTAGTTGCTATGTTTTCAATAATAGTTCCTCCAAACAGTAGGGCACCAAGTGCCATAAAAAAACCAGAAATGAGTGCTGCATCATTGGCAGATATTAGATTGAGACCAACCATAGGTGCAGCAGCATTTGCAGCATTGTTAGCACCTGCAAAAAGAGCTAAAAAGCATGCAGATGAAATTAATAGCAACTTCAGAGTAAAACTAATTTTTTGAGTCTTTCTACCATCCAAACTGATAAGCTTATCAATTAATTCAAAATAAATATATTTGCCTATGAGAAAGTTTAATAGCCAAATAATAATAGGCGTAGCTACCCACCAAGCCACAATCTCTATTGTTTTAATTGTATTTAATGTGTTGTAGCTTAGTCCTATACCAAATATTGTACAGACAACAATATGTGTTGTAGCTATTGGAATTTTAAATCTGTTCGCGATTATGATTGCGATAATTGGTATTATTAATATCAAATAAATAAAGTAAGAATTTAAACTCAAGAAGTCGGTATTTAGCAATTCTTTACCAACAGTCTCAACAACTTGTTCACCAAATAAAGAAGCGCCCAAGAAGACGAATATAAAAGCCAAAGACACTGTCCCAATTTTAGACATTATCTTTGCGCCAAATATTGTTGACATTGATGAAGCTGCATTATTTGCACCAACATTAAATGCTAAAGCTAGACTTAATATAGAAATAATGAAAATTTCCATTAATTAATGATTCCCGCGGCAACAGTATTATTTGATTCAGAGTCAATAATTATAAAGGAGCCAAGGACTTTGTTGTACTCGTACTTGTCATAAACAATGTCGGTTTGAATCTTAATTTCTACATTACTTATGTCGTTCATTCTTATAGATTCTTCTGATGGTACTTCATCTAAAGACTCAACATCAATCTTATTGATAATTTCTTTAATTAAGATTTTAGAGGTTTTATTGCTGTGTTTAATTAGATATTTCTTTTTAAGACTAAGCTCTTCATCGCTCATCCAGCATATTTGGGCGGTGATTGTGCTTCCTATTTTTGGACTGTAGTTTAATGAAGCGACTAAATCGCCTCTTGAAACTTGTAACTCGTCTTCTATTATTAAGGTCCCGGATTGATTTTTAGATATTTTTTCAGCATGCAACCCTGACACAATTATGCTTTTTATTTTAGATTCTTTTTTTCCTGGGAGTATTTGAATCTTATCTCCAATATTAAATTCCCCAGAAGCCGTCATGCCCATGTAGCCCCTGAAATCTTTAACGTCATTATCATCAACTCTTGATACGAGCTGAACAGGGAAAGATGAGTAATGTGCTTCTGCATCCAGCTCAATTGTTGTATTTTCAAGCATATTTAATAGAGTATCACCTTTGTACCATTGAAGATTTGCTCCTCTTTCGACAATCATATCCCCATTTAGTGCGGAAATTGGTATAAATTTAATAGATTTCATAGATAATTTATTTGCTATTTTGGTAAAATCTTTTTTAATGGCAAGGAAATCTGTTTCACTATAATGAATAAGGTCCATTTTATTTACAGCCACAATTATATCCCTAATCCCTAGTAAATAGCTGATATATAAATGTCTTCTAGATTGCTTCAAGACTCCTTTTCTAGAGTCAATTAAAATAATCGCTAGATTTGAATTACTAGCCCCTGTAAACATGTTTCGAGTGTACTCTTCATGTCCAGGAGTATCTGCTATAATGAATTTCCTTTTTGGTGTTGAAAAATATCTATATGCTACATCTATTGTGATGCCCTGTTCCCTTTCATCTTTAAGTCCATCTGTAAGATGAGCAAGATCTATATGCTTTTGGTTCTTTGACCTTGAGTCATTTTCTAAAGCTTCAAGTTGGTCAGTGAATATTCCTTTCGAATCATATAGCAATCTTCCTATCAAAGTTGACTTTCCGTCATCCACACTTCCAGCTGTTGCAAATCTTAGAATTTCAATTTTTTCTTTCAAATTAAAAATAACCCTCCTTTTTCTTATCTTCCATCGAGTTTGAGCCATGATCAATTATTCTTGTTTCTCTTTCACTTCTTTTCGCCATGAGTGTTTCTTCTAGTATCATGTCTATATTGGTTGCATTAGATCTGACAGCCCCTGTACATGGCATACAGCCAAGTGTTCTGAATCTGGAATCAATCTCACTTGATTCAGAGGCATCACTCTCATTAACAGGTATCAGGTTTTTCCCCTGTACTAGCATTTTTCTTTTTTTTGAAAAGTACAATGGAGTAATTTTAATTTCCTCGTATTTTATGTAGCTCCATATGTCGGATTCCGTCCAACTGGATAAAGGGAATACTCTTACTGACTCATTCTCGTCAATTTCAGCATTAAAAATATTCCATAGCTCGGGTTTCTGAGATTTTGGATTCCATTGACCAAAAGAGTCTCTAAAAGAAAATACTCTTTCTTTGGCCCTTGATTTTTCCTCATCTCTTCGTGCCCCACCTATAGCAGCATTAAAACTATATTTATTTAATGCGTCTAAGAGCGCTTGAGTTTTTAATGCACCACAACATTTTGCAATTCCATTTTTGGATGGATGAAAACCCTTACTTATCGCTTCCTCGTTGCGATGAACTATAAGCTTTGCACCAATCTCTTTTGCAAAAGAATCTCTAAATTCATACATTTCTCTGAACTTATAGCCTGTATCTACATGTAGAAGAGGAAATGGAATTTTAGATGGATAAAAAGCTTTCCTGGCCAAGTGAAGCATTACACTAGAATCTTTGCCCACAGAATAAAGCATTACAGGATTTGTAAATTCTGCTACTACTTCTCTCAGTATAAATATTGCTTCGCTTTCTAATTCTTTTAAGTAAGATTTTGTATTCATTTAAGCAACCTCATTTCTTAAAATTTCAAAATCGGTTCTATTACAAAAGTCACCAAAAGGTTCACTTTCTTCATTCTTATTTTTTTTCCAATAACTAATAAGTTTTGCAATTTTACTCGCAAGCTCACTGTCGTCTACTAGCTCAAGGAATAACTGATTTAATCTCGTTCCATAATAATCTCCACCCAAGTATATATTATATTTCTTTGCAGTAGCTCCAATCAAACCAATTTCAGATACAGGAGGCCTGGAGCATGAATTAGGACATCCACTCATCCTGATTTTTATCTTTTCACTTCCTAAGCCCCGATGCTCAAGCTCATCTATTAGGGATGGAAGAAATCTTTCTGCCTCTGCAACTGCTAAGCTACATGTAGGAAGCGCAGGGCATGCCATAGATGCTAATCTCAGATTAGAATATCTCTCATTAGTATCAATTTTATAATTGGCCAGCATCTCTTTGATTCCTGCAATATTCTCTTCGTCAATATTGACTAGTATTAGGTCTTGTGTAGCAGTTAACCTTGTCTCTATTTGGTATTTCTTTATTATTTCGGCAAGACCTGATTTCAGCTTTACTGACTCAGTATCTTTAATCCTGCCATTTTCAACAAAAATTCCGCAATAAAACTTATTTTTTTGTTTTTGTTTATGCCAACCATAATAGTTATCAATTTTAGTTAGTGATTTGGGTATATACTCCATAAGCTGGAACCCAACTCTTGATTCTAGCTCTTCTCTAAATTTATTCACCCCCCAACTTTCTAGTAAATATTTCATCCTTGCTTGCTTTCTATCTGTCCTAATACCATGATCTCTTTGAATGCTAATGATTCCTTTTACTATATCGATAACCTGATGCTCCTGACACATTCCTAATTCATCTGCAAGTCTTGGAAATGTGTGTGATTGTCTATGGTGGCTCCCAAGCCCACCCCCAACCAGAATATTAAAAAATTTATTTTCTCCATCAATTACAGGAAGTATTCCTATGTCTTGTGTATAGATGTCAATAGAGTTATCAAGTTGATGTCCTACACCTATCTTGAATTTTCTAGGTAAATAAGTTTTTTTATATAAGGAATCTTCTTCAATTTTATCTTTATTTATTTTGGTATTTACTTTCTCACCATCTACCCATATTTCATAATATCCCTTTGATTTTGCTAATGTCTCTTTGTCGATTTCTTTTGCTAGTGACTGGGCATCAAAACTTAGATTCTCTCTAATGTCAGAAATTGGTGAAGCCACAGTATTTCTTACAATATCACCACATGCACCATATGAAGTTATTAGACTTTTATTTAAAGTATTCACAAGCTCCTTTAGATTCTTTTTTCCGATTCCATGAAATTGAAAACACTCTCGAGTCGTAATCCTAAGTGTTGGATTTGCCCATTTGTTTGTGATTTCATCCATTATAAGCCATTGCTCGGGACTTATATTGCCACCACCAGGGTTCTTAGTTCTAATCATAAAGCTATAGTCTTTTTCTAACTTTGCTTTCATTAAAGCTTTTCTTTTATCTCGGTCATCCTGCTGATAGATTCCATGGAACTTTAGAACCTGCTCATTGTCACCAGAGAATTTTATATACTCTTGATTGTTCAGCTCTTCGTTAATAGTGCCTCTTAGCCCATCACTTGATTCTTTAATTCCTTCATTTTTTACTAGTTTTATTTCTTTTTTCATTATTCCTCTCCATATTTTTATTATTAAAATGCTTAGTAAATCTGATATAAATTAATAAAGTTATTCATTATAAATGAAGCGCTTAATTGATTGATAATATCAAATTAGACTTATTTTGTTATTAGTTACAACAACAAGAGTTTGACTTGCATAGACAACATAAAGTATTCCCTTTAACAGATAAAGAAATATTCAAAATTGTCATAACCAAACTCCGCAAATTAATTTGTAACTCAAAGAGGAAAGGCACTCAAAGTAAAAGTACCTCTGCCCTGTTTAGCAGTTATTTAATGTCGTTGCAAGTAGAGTTAAATGACGACATTGGAATTATATCACTATTTATTCTTAAACAGCAAGTTTTTTTAAAAAATATTTAATATGATATATTAAATTAATATGACTAGTTCAAAGTTTGAGTTAATAAGTTTCTATAAGTTTGTTAGCTTAGAATCTCCAGAGAAATTAAAAGAAGAATTGTTTGTCATTTGTAAGAAATTATCAATTTTAGGGACAATTATTATCTCTAAAGAAGGCGTGAATGGTATGCTAGCCGGCACTACCTCATCGGTTAAGACTATAACTAATTACTTTGAACCACTTGGTCTTTCTCTTGATGATTTTAAGTTCTCTGAATCTGAGACAAAGCCTTTCCATAGATTAAGAATAAAGATAAAAAAAGAGCTGATTAGCCTAGGTTTCCCAGAGCTTTCAAATCCTAATGAGATTGTGGGTAAGTATGTAGAGCCGGAGGATTGGAATAAATTGATAGAAGAAAAAGATATCGTTGTATTGGATACACGAAATAAATATGAAACTTCTATAGGAAGCTTTAAGAATGCTATTTTGCCATCGATGAAAAACTTTAAGGAGTTCCCAGACTTTATAAAAAAAAATAATATTAAGAAGGACTCTAGAATTGCAATGTTTTGTACAGGCGGAATTAGATGTGAGAAAGCTAGTGCGTATTTGTTAAATATGGGATTCAAAGAAGTTCTTCATTTGCATGGAGGAATAATAAAATATTTAGAAAAAGTTTCTGAGGAAAATTCTAAATGGGAAGGTGAATGTTTCGTTTTTGATAATAGAGTTTCTATAGAGCAAGGACTTAAGCAGGGAAATTATTTAAATTGTAATGGTTGTGGGGAGCCGCTTAAAAAGGAAGAGGTATTTAATCCAAAATATAAAAAAGGGGTTTCTTGCCCTAAGTGCTATGATGGCTTAACTAAAGAAAAAATAAAGAAGTCATCTGAAAGGCAAAAACAGGTCGAACTATCTAAACAAAAAGGAGAGGTTCATATCGGTGAGTAGGATTCTAATGCTTTTTATTTTTCTTATTTTTTCTTCATGTAATTCTAATGATAAGGTTTATCAAGCTGAAGGCGAATTTATAAATTCGGAAAATATAAAAATAGGAACGGTTGAGATAGTGCAGCAGGGTAAAGGATCTAATTTTAGAATTCATTTGGATACATTACAGCCTGGCTTCTATGCGATGCATATCCACGAAAATGGTAAATGTGAATCACCACAATTTATAAGCTCCGGTGGACACCATGGTTTAAAATCTGATGGGACTTTTTCCGGGGACTTTAGACCTATACATGTTAAAAACGAAGTGAGTAAATATACAGGGAAATTAAAGAAATTCAGCCAGATAATCTTTCTGAAAAATATTTACTTAAATCCTGACTTAGAATCCTCAATATTGGATTTAAACGGCTCGTCAATCATCATTCATGAAAATCAGGATGGTGGAAAAAGAATAGCCTGTGCAAAGCTAAGTGAAAAAATTTAAGCTAATACCCCATCATTATTTAACTTATTTAAATCATCAAAACCACCTACAAACTCATCATCTATGATTATCATTGGAACAGTCCTCCAGTTGTATTTGGTTGATATCTCGAGCCTTTTTTCAGGGTCTGATGTCAAATCAATTTCTTCATATTCTAGATTTTTACTAGATAAAAGATTTTTGGCTGCAACACAAAAAGGGCATGAAATAGTAGTATAAATTTTAATTTTCATTTTCGGATCTCCTATACAAAATCGCAACAGTTAGATAAAAAATAAAAAGTGCAATTAAATCTTGAAGTAAATATAGCTTAATATAATCCAACTTGCTTGAATCAAGATAGAAGAAGAGAGTTAGAATGTAAGCACTAAAAATTACAAGTGAAGTTATGACACCCTTTAGAATCCTACCAGTTTTTATTTTGTTATATAGAACATGATATATATAGCTAAACATTATGCCCACAAGGTATAAAGACAATTTTGAGCTTGGTTGATAGGTAGTAAATTTATGGAGTAATTCTTCTGTGTAATGCGAGATATTAATTGATTCGAAAGGATAGGGTGCATTCGCGTAATATGTATCAACAAAAAAAATTCCTAAAAAAGTTGATAAAAAAAACATGAGTTTTTGAGGAATCATATTAGATTATACGGGATTGTATACTAAAAGAAATTAGAAAATGACCAGTTGAAGCCTATCTTCTCCTGGTCATTCCTAATAATAGTTCTATTGGTTTACAGCTCTTCTATGTCTTGACTGAGCTTCTGGTCTACCAAAATCTGTGCCTACTTTCGCAGCCCAGTTTTGGAATCCATTTACGTGGCCTGCATATCCAAGCGCTTTTTGAGGATCGTGAGCTGAAACAGCAGTATCAATACTGACTCTTCTAGCCCAATTTCTCATTGGTGAATTTTGTTGATCTGGCATCTTGCACCTCCATTATTGATATATTAATTGTAGCAAAACAAAAATTTAAATTCAACAATTTAAAAATTATTCAGTATCTATTTCGATTTCAAGATCAGTCAAAGGGGTGGCAATACACAGTAATACACTATTATTATCAATATCTTCTTGGCTTAAGGTATCAGGATCGGGGTCTTCGATATATTTAAATTCTCCTTTAATTACTCTTGCTATACATGTAGTACACATACCTTGCATGCAGCTAAAGGGAAGCTTTCCACCTTGATTATTTGAGCTTGTTACTATAGATTCTCCTTCTTTGATATCAAAAGATACATTGTTATCAGAAAAGGAAATTTTATGTGTTTTTTCCAATGTAATTTCAAATCTCCTTATCAAAATCATACCTTGTGTATATAATAAATTAAATGTTAAATGTGAATAATAATAAATTATTTATAGAAGAAGTTAGTTTCGAGGAATTAGCTGAAATTTTTGGAACCCCATGTTACGTCTACAGTAAAAGCTCCCTAGTTAATGAATTCCTAGAGTATAAAGAAGCATTTAAATCCTATCCTAAAACAACCATCTGTTATTCGGTTAAAGCAAGCTCTAATTTATCTATCTTAAAGATTTTTAATGATATGGGTTCAGGCTTTGATATTGTTTCAGAGGGAGAACTAGAGCGAATCAAAAAAATCGGTGCAGATCCTAAAAAAGTGGTGTTCTCTGGTGTGGCAAAATCTGACTCAGAAATTAAAAAGGCTTTAGACTTTGGAATATGTTTTTTTAATGTCGAATCTTTTGATGAATTGAAAGCAATCAATCGAGTTTCAAGTAGCTGTGGAGTCAATGCGAAGATCTCTATACGTGTTAATCCAGACATTGACCCTAAGACCCATCCCTATATTTCTACAGGCTTAAAGACAAGTAAGTTTGGAATTGCTATTGAAGACTCGTATGATGCCTATAATGAAGCAGCCAAAATGAAGAACATTGATGTTGTAGGAATTGATGCACATATAGGTTCTCAAATCTTTGATTTGCAGCCATTTGAAGATTCTCTTGGAAGACTCGAAGAACTCTTTTATAAACTTAAAGAGCTAGGAATTAACATTGAATATATAGATATTGGAGGTGGATTGGGAATTAAATATAAAGATGATGATGTTCCACCTACAAAAAAAGAATTTGCTGAGAAAATTATTAAAATAATGAAAAAAATTGGTTGTAATTTAATTTTAGAACCTGGAAGGTCATTGGTTGGAAATTCTGGCTTCCTTATTTCAAAAGTCCTTTATAAGAAAAAAAGCAATGAAAAGAATTTCCTCATAATAGATGCTGGCATGAATGACTTACTAAGACCCTCCTTATACAATGCTTTTCATAAAGTATCAAAATCAATAGTGTCTTCAAAAAACGAAGAGATTTTTGATATTGTGGGACCTATATGCGAGACAGGAGATGTTATTTCTTACGATGCAGTATTGAACGATGCTAAAATAGGTGATTATATAGTTATACATTCTGCTGGAGCTTATGGATCAGTAATGTCTTCTAATTATAATTCAAGACCCAAGATTCCAGAGGTTCTAGTATCAAGAAAAAGCTTTCATTTGATAAGAAAGAGAGAAACTTTAGACCAAATTTTGGAAAACGAGGTAATCCTAGAAAATGGATAATTTATTTATCATTTCATTATTATCAAAAGGTGGTTTCTTTGTATACCCAATATTATTATGTTCAATTGCTGCTCTAGCAATTTTTTTAAAAAAGTTTTTTTTAACTCGAGAAAAAAATGTTTTGCCTCATGCTTTTTTAGGCAAACTCTACTCGTTAATATCTCTAGGGGAACTCTCTAATGCAATAACTCTATGTAAGTCAAATGAATCTTCATTTGCAAAAATTGCACTGTCAATATTATCAAATCAAAGCTTATCGAAAATTGAGATTGAAAAAGTAGCAGAAGAAGAGGGCTCCAGACAGATTTTTTTATTATCACAATCCAACGAACTTTTAGGATCATTAAGCAATATAAGTACTCTTTTAGGGCTCTTGGGAACTATTTCAGGAATGATTACTGTATTTCAAGTCATCTCTACCCAAACAGTTGTTGACCCACCAAGTCTTGCTGGTGGCATTTCTGAAGCTCTTTACACAACTGCTTTTGGCTTAATTGTAGCAATACCAACTTTTATTGGATATAAATTCATTAATAATAAGGTGATGGAAATATCAAATAAACTTCAGACAGAGTCAGAAAATTTAATTACTAAATTAAGGAAAATCTCTGAAATCAAATGAACTTTAATAAGAGAATTAACCTTGATGATTCATTAATGGACTTAACTCCCATTGTTGATGTCGTATTTAATCTTTTAATCTTTTTTGCATTATCGTTAAATTTCTCTCAAGTTGTATCTAGTATTAATATTAAATTACCCAAGGCTCAGAGTTCCGAGATTGTTACAGAAAAACAAGTGGTTGTAAGTATTGAAAAAAATAATAAAGTTTCCATCAATGATCAATTCTTATACATTGATCAAATCCCAAACTATCTAGATAAAATAAGCAAAGAAAACGTCGTCGTTGTAAAAGCAGATAAAAGCATTGATCACGGTTTTGTTGTTCAAATTATGGATTTGATTAAAAGATCAGGATTTAAAAAGTTAGGTATAGCAGTTTCAAAGGAAGACTAACTTCTTTTTATTGTTAGTAATCTAGGAAAAGGATTATTTTTGAAGGGTAAAATGACGAATAAAAATCAAGACGTGCTTTTTGGATATGCCCTAGTTATGGGGACCGCCTTTTTTACAGCATTTTCTTATATTTTTGGAAAAAAGGTTTCGGAAGATTTGTACCCTGAAACAGTAGCATTTTACTGGTTTTTCGGTGCTTTTTTATTTGCTTTGATTAAAAGGGGAGTCTTTGGTCTTTTTGGAACCAAATTCAGAGTACCAATTAATCAGCTTTCAAAATACAAAGAAGTTATGATTATTTCATCTATAGTTACAGTTTTTGGAGTTGCTTTCTGGGTTATAGCATTAAGGTCTGTTGGTCCACCAGTTACTTCTTTTCTTATGAAATTCCAAGTAGTATTTTCCGTTGTTCTAGGCGCAGCCTTTTTAAATGAACGATTAAGAAAGTTGGAAATATTTGGAATTATCTTAACTATAATGGGCGGAACGGTAATAGCTTTTGATACTTCTGGCTTTGAATTACGAGGATCCTTTTATGCCATTATGGCTGCTTTCTGCTATTCATGCCTTTTTATTATTATTAGAAAAAAATCATCCGGTTTAAACATGATGATGGTTGCAACACTTAGATCTCTTGGCGTATCTGTTATAGGCATATTGTATTTAGTTTTGAGTGATAGGCTTCAGTTCCCATCTAACACAGACTTGCTTTACATGTTGATTGGTGGAACATGTGGGGCTTATATAGGAAAAGCACTTCAGTTTCAAGCAATTAAGCTCGTTGATGTTTCACGAACTACTGCTGTAACTCCTTTAGAGGCAGTATTTGTTGTGCTTTTAACATTCTTTTTCTTTGATACTGTCCCAAGTTCCTTAAAATTAATAGGAGGAGGCTTTATAATTGTAGGAGTTATCTTTCTCCTAATATTTAGAAAGGAAAACGTAGATTAAGATAAGTTTGTAACCAACTTATCTTTCTTCTTGAATTCAACCTCAGCTGATTTAATTAAAGAATCAATTATCTTTTTTAATGTTATTCCTTCCTCATTTAGAAGCATAGGAAACATGCTAATTTCTGTAAATCCCGGAATCGTATTTACTTCACTTAGGTAAAGCAATGGTTTTTTAGTCCCCTGTGTTTTTCCATAAAGAAAGTCTATTCTTGCCATTCCGCTACATTCTAAAATTTTAAATACTTTAATAGACACATCTTTGATTTCCTTAGATAAAGAATTATTTTTACCCGCCCTCTGATATGGAATTTCTATCTTTGATTTACCATCTAAGTATTTAGCTTTATAAGTATAAAATTCGTCAGAAGATACGACTCTACCTGGTCTAGATACAATCGTTCTTTTGTTTTGCAAGACACTGATTTCAACTTCCTCAGGATCTAGAACAGCTTCTTCAACTAGAACCTTTTGTGCAAACTTAAAGGCGCTATTGATTTTGGACTTTAAATCATTCTTATTTTTAACCTTATAAACTCCTACGCTAGAGCCTAGATTTGATGCTTTTACGAAACAAGGCAATTTTATATAATTAGAAATATCTTTCAATATTGTTACCTTATCGGTTATCCACTCATCTTTTGTATAACTATAGAATTTAGTTGTTCTTATCGATTCAGCGGACAAGATTTTTTTTGTCAAAACCTTATCCATGCATATCGATGAACTTTTAACATTACATCCTACATATGGCTTATTTATAGTTTCTAATAGTCCTTGGATTGATCCATCTTCACCACCAGTTCCATGAATTAGCGGGAAGAAAATATCTATCTTTACTTTAGATAGAACCTCTCCTTTTTGGATTGTAACAATGTTGTAGTTCTTGCCTGATAAAAAAGAAACTCTATTTTGTTTTTTAATTATAAATTTTAGTTTTTTAGATTTAATTATAGGTGTTGATTCATTGAAGTCTCCATTCTTATCAATGAATATTCCAAATACAGAGTATTTTTTTAAATCTATATGATTTAAGATTGAATTTGCAGATATTATAGATATTTCGTGCTCAACTGATTTTCCACCAAAAATAATACAAATTTTTTTTTTCATAGAGTGAATAATACTTGTAAATTAATTAAAAGTTTATTATTTCTTCATATTTTGGTACAATATCTAAATTAAATTTTTATAATTTCTATTTAAAAGTTAATAAAAAAGGGGGAATAAAAAATGTCTACAAAAGTAGTTTTAAGTGAGCCATTAAGAACAGCCATCGGAACATTTGGAGGGACTCTTCAGGATACTCCAGCTGTTGAACTTGGCGTAACTGTAGTTAAGGAAATTTTAAGCCGAACTGGTATAGACCCAACCCAGATTGATGAGGTAGTTACTGGTAATATTCTAGGTGCTGGACAAGGACAAAATCCATCCAGGCAAGTAGCATTAGGTGCTGGCTTGGACCATGATACACCTGCATATAGCTTAAATAGAGTTTGTGCTTCTGGTGTTCAATCAATTGCAAATGCTGCACAGGCTATCAAGGCTGGTGACGCAGGAGTAGTATTAGCAGGGGGAATTGAGAATATGAACCTCGCTCCTTTTATCATGCCTAAAGCAAGATATGGGTATAGAATGGCCTTAGAAGCCAAGGATACTGTACTTGATGGAATGGTATATGACGGATTATGGGATATCTTTAATAATTATCACATGGGAATGACAGCAGAGAATTTGGCTGAGAAATATAATATTTCTAGAGAGGAACAAGATAAATTCGCTATTGAAAGTCAAGGAAAAGCTAAGAAAGCTCAACGTGCTGGAACTTTTAAAAAAGAAATTGTTCCAGTTCAATTAAAGAAAGGAGTTTTTGATATTGATGAGCATCCTAGAGAAGTATCAATGGCGGCATTAAGTAGGTTGAAGCCTGTGTTTACTCCAGAGGGGTCTGTTACAGCAGGAAATGCATCTGGAATTAATGATGGAGCAGCTTACATGGTTGTCTCTTCTGAGGAAAAGGCAAAGGAGCTTGGTTTAGATCCTGTTGGCGAAGTAGTATCTTATGCAGTAGCAGGTGTTGAGCCTTCAATAATGGGCATTGGTCCGGTTCCTGCAATGAATAAAGCTTTGGCTAAAGCTGGGCTGACGATAGATGATATCGATCTAGTTGAGTTAAATGAAGCTTTTGCAGTTCAATCTTTAGCTGTTTTAAGTGATTTCCCTATACCAGCAGAAAAATTAAATGTTAACGGTGGTGCTGTTGCTTTGGGACACCCAATTGGTGCTTCAGGAACAGTGTTAGTAGTAAAGCTTCTTCATGAAATGCAAAGACGTAAAGTAAAAAGAGGTTTAGTTTCATTATGTGTTGGCGGTGGAATGGGTATTGCTATGGTGATAGAAAACCCAAAAGTTTAGTGATTAGTTAATGGTAGATGAAAAAAACAATCAATCAAAAGATTTGTATAGTTCTCAAGTAGATATCCAGACTAAAAGATTCTTCTTTGATATAAAAGAAAATCATAAGGGTAGATACTTGAGAATTACAGAGCAAAGTGGGGGCCGATCTAGTATTGTAGTTCCAATAGAGGGTCTTGAAGAATTTGAGAATCAAATTAAGTTGGTTGTCAGTAAATCCTTTGACTAAAGCTTCTTTTTAAACTTGATACCCGAACATTTCTTAGAGCAATAAACAATTTCATTCCAATTCAGCTTCCATTTTCTTCGCCAAAAGAAGTCTCTATTACATATTGGACATATTTTGGAAGGGAGATTTGTTTTTTTCATTGAATTGTATTTTTCTTTATAAAAATTTCGGCCAATTTTAAAATTGTTGATTTTCTTTTGTCTTCCATTTTATCAAATATCCTGACCATCATGCTAAGTCTGGGATTTTTTAAAAAAAACTCTCTATTTTTATTTATAAATCTCCAATATAATCCATCCATAATTAGACACCAGCTCCCTTTCTTAAAATCTGTCATTTTTAAAAGATAATTTGACCCACTTATATATGGCTTGGTAGAGAAGATTCCACCATCACTGAACAATCCCATACTATAGATGTTTGGAGCCATTACCCAATCAGATGAATCAACGTACATCTCCATGAACCATTTATATACTAATTTAGGTTCTATCTCACACAGATTCATAATATTAGCAAGAATCATTAATCTTTCAATATGATTGGACCATCCATAATTTACAGCTTTTTTAATTGTATGATCTAAGGGCTCAAGGCCGGTTGTACCGGAATACCATGATCCCTTCATTCTTCTGCTATGATTAAAAAAGTTTTCTGAAACCATCTTTTTGGAATAATTTTGATATATTCCTCTAAGGAATTCTCGCCATCCAATTATCTGCCTTATAAAGCCTTCTAAGGAATTTAACCTTATATTGTTTTTAGTATGGAAATCTAAAGTTTTTTTAATTATGTAGTGAGGCGTTATAAGGCCTATATTTATATAGGGGCTAAGAGTACTGTGAAATAATACATTGTCTTTTGAGCTCACAGCATCTTCGTAGTCACCAAATAGCTCAATCTTTTTCTCCAAAAAAAAATCAAGTAATCTTATAGCATCATCTCTTTTTGTTGCAAGCCAGAAATTATCAGTGCTACCTAAGTGACCTTTAAACTGATCATCTATAATATCTATAAGTTTTAATGTGTGTTTAGTTCTCTTAAATTCAGGCTGTTTAGGTATTTTAATGCTTTTTGGAAGTTTTTTCCTATTTTCATTATCAAAACTCCACTTACCTCCTGTTGGAGCATTCCCATCCTCAATCAGAATGTTTAAATTAATTCTAGTCTCCTTATAGAATGTTTTCATTAAAGGTTTATTAGAATTATTGATATATTCTTTGAATGTTGCCCTTGAATTAATGAACATTGGAGATTGAAGGACTGTCCAAGCAACCTTCTCTTTTTTTATGAATTTTTTAAATTTATTTTCAAAAGGCTTATCCTCTATCTCAAAAGTAACTATTTCCATTATTTTATTGTTAGTAATAGCTTTTTTAATTTTTTCTAAATAATCTATTTTGAAATTTTTGTCATTGATTGACTGATAATTAACTCTAAAGCCAGCTTCTTTTAGCTCATCACAATAAGATCTCATACAAGAGAGGAAAAATAATATTTTCTTTTTGTTATGTTTTTCGTATGTGCAAAATTTATAATCCTCAGAAATAAAAAAAATACAATCCTCTTTATATTTTTGAACATATTGTAATGGGAAGAGTTGATTGCCAAGTATGACAAATAATTTCATCAAATTAATATAACTAATAAAACATTAATCATAATTATAAAGAATATTTAATTTTTTAAATATTAATCAGCTTCTCATTTTCGTTTTTATAATTATTTTTCAAAACCTTACAGTTTGCATTTGAAACAATTAGATTATTTCCTTCGTAGTTATGCTCATCGTCTATATAGCCCAAAGCCAAAGTACTTTTATCTTTTATAAAATAGCAATAGTTAGAAATGGAGCCTACTTTTTTATCTTTAGTAAGGAAAACATCAAGATCCTTGTTTAATTTTCCTTGAATTTCTAAACACGCTAAACTTCTTTTAATCTTTCCTCTATAGTGAATTCTTGCAATTGTTTCTTGGCCTATATAGCATCCTTTGGTGAAAGAAATTGAAGACCACATATTTGCTTCTATAGGAATAGTCTTAATTGTTAATTCTTTTTGAGAAGTAGGGACTCCATTTAGAATCCTCCATGCATTATAGTGTTCCTGATTAGTTTGCGATTTATTTATTGATTCAACTTTATCTTTAGGGACAAGATAAACAAGCAAGCTTTCTTCTAGAATTTGTGCTGATCTGAAGTTTTTGAAAATTATATCGTTACTCATTTTATGGCCTTTAAATATTTTTAAGTTTCTATCAAGATCTTCTATGTTTACCTCGTAAGACATTCGGTATTTTGCTAAATATTCTAGAAGCTCCCTTTTTTGGCTTAGATGATGCAAAATATACATCGAATTGGAGGAATCACTATAAATTTCAATATTAAATAGAATTCTTCCTTTATTTGTTAAAATTAATGTCGATATAGATAACTCATTTTTTGTTTCTTTGACTTCATTACTAGATATTCCGTTAAGAAATTTAAATGAGTCTTTACCTGTAAGATGCAGAATTCCAATATTTTTGCACTCAAACATAAGCTTGTTATCTAAAAATGAGTTAGCAAGTTCTATTTTTGAAATATTCATAATTAATTATTTAAAAAAATTCCTATTTTTTGTTATTCGTATAAAATACATAATATTAATTTACTTACTAAAAATTTTTTTTTATAGTGTTTTAAATGGAATATCCAAAAAATAATAAAGTTGTGATTGTAGGTTCTGGACCAGCTGGATTAACAGCGGCCATTTATTGTGCACGAGCTAATCTAAAACCTCTTGTATTCGAAGGCTATCAGGCTGGTGGACAATTAACAATGACTACTGATGTAGAGAATTTTCCTGGGTTCCCAGAAGGAATTATGGGCCCAAACTTAATGGATTTATTAAGAGCTCAAGCACAAAAATTCGGTGCCAAATGTATAATGAAGCAAATTGATAAAGTAGATTTTAATAGTAAGACTTTTAAGCTTTACTCTGATAAAGAAATAATTCAAGCTGACACCGTTATAATTTCTACAGGTGCCTCAGCAAAATTACTAGGAATAAAAGGTGAAGATAAGTTTGTGGGAAGAGGTCTCTCTACTTGTGCCACTTGCGATGGTTTTTTTTATAAGGATAAGTCAATTCATGTTATAGGTGGCGGAGACAGCGCTATGGAGGAGGCAATTTTTTTAACTAAATTTGCATCTAAGGTTACCATACTTCATAGACGGGATGTCCTTAGAGCTTCTAAAATTATGGCTGATAGGGCAAACAATAATCCTAAAATAGATTTTATTTGGAATGCTGAACCAATTGAGTTTCTAGGAGATGATGAAAAGGGTATTTATGGATTGATTTACAAAGATTCTGTCACTGGCCAAGAAATTAATATAGAAAGCGATGGGGTTTTTATCGCTATAGGGCATAACCCAAATACTAATCTCTTTAAGGGGATTTTGGAAATGGACGATAATGGATATCTTATTACGCAAGCAAAGTCATCCCGGACTAATATTGAAGGTATTTTCGCCTCTGGCGATGTCCAAGATAGCATTTATAGGCAAGCCATAACAGCCGCTGGTTCAGGATGCATGGCTGCAATTGATGCAGAAAGATATTTGGAGCAAGACAATGAATTATAGATCCTTCCCTAAAAATAAAGATATTAGGGTTTCCGAAGTTGGTTTTGGAGTTTGGTCTGTTGCGACAAAGTGGTGGGGTGTCTCAGATGAGAAGCTTGCTTTATCACTTTTACATCATGCCTATGATATGGGAATAAATTTTTATGATACGGCAGATATTTATGGAAATGGATATGGTGAGGAAATTTTGGCAAAAGCTTTTCCAAAATCGAGAGATAAGAGGGTTTATGCCACAAAGTTTGGCTATGATATTTATTCTAATAATGGTGAGAGAAAGGGGCATAGTGAGATGCCACAAAAGTTTTCATCAAAGGATATAAGGTATTCATGTGAGCAGAGCTTAAAAAGGCTTGAGACTGATTATATAGACATATATCAGCTTCATAATCCTAGGATGGATTTTATTAACAATGATGAGGTTATTGAAACTTTGCTAAGATTAGTCGAGGAAGGGAAAATAAGGTCATTTGCCATGGCACTAGGACCTGATATAGGGTGGTTAGATGAAGGCTTAGACTCTATGAATCATTCTCCATTAGCCTTACAGATTATATATAACTTGCTAGAGCAAGAGCCTTCTAATTCATTGTTTAAAAAGGCTTCTGAAACTAATACAGGACTAATCTCTAGGGTTCCACATGCATCTGGTATTATGGATGGAAGCTTTACAAAAGATAAGGTTTATTCTAAAGATGACCATAGAAGTCATAGAAGGCAAAAGTGGATGGAGGCTGGTGTAGATGCAAGGGATGATTTTGAATTTCTATTTAAAGATACAGAACGCACTATAGGCCAGGCCGCAATACTATTTCCTCTTTCAGTGCCTAATATCTGCACTGTATTGCCAAACTTTACAAGCCATGAAGAGATAGATGAGTATTGTGGTATTTCAGAATTAGCACCTTTATCTGAATCTGAAATTTCTTTGATTAATTCATTATGGAGCGATAAACATTCCAAGACCCTTGATCAGCCATTTTCTAATACTATTTCCAAGCCAACCCCGTCTTAATTTTTATTCTTTAGAAATTTATAGTAGAAAACCACCCCTAGAATTAAAGTTGAGATATTTTTTATTAATAATGATATAGCAGCACCATCATGACCCATTAAATTAATTAAATAAGGTAAAGATATGCAATAAACACAGGTAGTAAGCAAGGTTGTAATTGTTAAAAATTTAGCGTTTCCTGAGGATAGAATTGAGGGGTTGACCCAATAGGCTAAATTATGAACTAACATAGCAAGTACCAGGATCTTTAAAGACAAAGTAGCTTCAATAAACTGGGATCCAAAAAATAATGAAATAATTTGATTGGAGAACATAAATATTGCGATTCCTAATACCGCTGAGACTATTAAAAGTATTTTTGTCGAGTCAATAATAAGTCTTTTATAAAGTTTAAAGTTCTTTTCTGAGTATAATTTGACTAGTTCTGGGAAAATTATTTCTAGAACAGGATCCATTGCTCTCCTAATTATCTTTACAATTGCTCTTGCCGCGCGGTACAAGCCTGCATAGTAAGGGGTTGTAAGGAACCCCACTGCTAACACCCCTAGGTTCTTATCATTTGCAATATTTAATATATTAGAAAAATGTGCATTTAGCATGAACTTAATAAAATCCATACTTGATTTAAAATCTGGCATATTTAATTTGTTAATTGATATACCGTTGTCTTTAAATGTAATTTTTAAAAATAAAATTCTGATAATAAATCCAAATAAATAGCTAAATATGAAACAGTAAATAATATTTTGAATATTAGGGTTGAGCTTTAAAACTAATAAAAGAATTAAAATAAGTCTAAAAAGATTGGTATAAGTATTAATTCTAAATATATAAGAGTACTTATTGTAAACCCTGAGAATCCCATCAATTATTTCATTTGTTGATATAAACAAGACTACAGTTGCATAAGAAGCTATTAGTTCTTTTGCGCCTATATTATTGCTGAAGAAGTTCTCAATAAAATTGCTAGCTACAAAAACTATAACTAAAAAAGAAATAAGAGATGAAGCTATACTAGTCAGGAAACTTAGGGTTATATATTTTGATATTTTTGTAGAGTCATTAATATTGCTGCCAATAAATTTTACAGAAGTATCCCAGATTCTAAAGCTTAGCAATATATTACATATTTCGACTAATGATATAATCATTGCAAGTAATCCAAATCCCTCTACTCCTAGGATTCTTCCGATTATTAGTAAAGTTAAAGCAGACAGAATTCCAGCTACAACTTTTGCTGATACCAGAATCTTAAAATTATCTTTTAGCCTGTCTGTTAGGTCTTTGTAAGTCATTTGATTTTACCTATCTGATGAAGGCCAAGATGTTTATTTTTTAAGATATATTCAATAATTTCTTTATCAAATGAATGAATTGTTTTATTAAGAGATATACAGTCTGGCTCTCTATCCCCCGATAAAGTCTTATAGGGTTTAATGCATATTTTGGGGAAATTCATATATATATTATTAAACTTCGATATTCTTTCGTTAAATTGCGATAGAGATTCTGTCTCTTTAAACAAAGGTAGATAATATGGTTTTAAAGGTATTAAGTCTATTCGAAGATAATCTAGATGTCTTTCTCCAAATATTATAGCACTTCCTTTCTCTATAGAACTATACTTTGCTTTTATTTGAGAAATGTTAGAAGGGTATGGAATCCCTTTAAATGATAAAGGCTTATATATAATATTGTAGCCTATAGATAAAAGGCTAACCATAATGATTGATAAGAATATCCCTTTTATTTTTTTGAGATTAACCTCTGTCCTGGAAAGTATTTTATAGCCAAATCCAATTAATAATAATATAGATGCAGGAAATAAAATCCTATATGAGAAAGGAGAGAACCATATGGTTAACCTCCAAAGTAACACTATAATTAAATAAAATAATGCTAAATATATAAAATTATTTGCCAATTTATTTAGTCTGATATCTTTTGCTTTATTCTTAATACAAAAGATGGTTGATAAATAAATAAAAAACAAAGAGGCTATAGATGAAATAATTGAAAGGTAGGGATAATCCTTGAATCTGACACTGGCCATAACTAAATTAAGTTCCTCTAGAATTTTTTTAGTAAAATGAATGATAATTTCACTTGATGACTCAAAAGTTATATATGCATGGGGGTAAGTTAGAAATCCTGAAAAGTTTTTGTTCATGTATAAATATCCGAACATATAAGTAATTGAACCTATAAGTAATAGTATAAGATTCCTAGGAACAATTTTTTTATCTCTAAAAGATTTAATAATTAAAAATAGATTGAATATTATTAAATAGCCACCTATATATCTAGATGAAAATGCAATTATAAAGGAACCGAGACTTAACAATATATTCTTTTTGCTTGAATCGATTGTTTCATTGTGGGTAGCATAAGAATAGGCAATTAGCCCGACCATGAATAAATTCTCTGTTAAAGTAAATGAAAAGATGTTAATAAAACTTCCAGTTAATAACATTAGTCCAATTAGAGAGAATCCAGATGGAGTATTTTTGTAAATCATATAAAAAACAAAGGAAACAGAAAGTATATTTGTTAGCTTTGAAGACCAGAAGACATCAAGCATTGTTATCTTAGATATTAATGATATAAGTAGGGGATATCCCAATGGCCACATGCTAAAGAAATTAATTTCTCCACTATTAGTCCAAGAGTAAACATATAGAGTTCCGTCATTAGAAAATGATTGAGCGAGCTTTAGAAGGTGAGTTGAATCTGTTGTAAGGAATCCATTTGAATCTACATAGCTATTTATCAACACAGAAAAGGCTAGTATTACAAATGAGCTTATAAAAAAATATTTTTCAAGATGATTAAATTTTGACTTCGAAATTTTTTTTAACATTTTCATTAATTAGTATTTGTTTAACTTTAGATAACATTATTATAGTTTGACTAATCAATCAATTAAATTTATTATCCATTGCAAATAAATGCTAAAAATCATTAAATATTTTCTTATGCTTTCAAAAGACCCAAAAACATATAAGTGGGCCAGTATTGGGATTTTAGCTTTAATATGTGATTTATCATTATATAAATTTCTATTGACTAAGATTGACATGGATATTGCAAAAGCAGCTTCAACATTCTTAGGCGTAAATATATCTTTTCACTTTAATAGGCTCTGGACATTTAAATCTGTCGCTTCATATTTTGATGATTTAAAAAGGTATATCGCACTTTATATTGTTGCAATATTGGTAAATGTCGTAGTAAATAACTTTGCTTTTAAGATTGTAGATGATATAGATCTTGCATATTTTATTGCACTCTTTGTTTCAGTCATAATAGGGTACTTTGGACAGCGTCTCTGGGTTTTTAAAAATCGACTAAAATAGGTATGTTATTCTTAGTATTATGAAAAATGTTCTAATAACTGGTTCCTCAGGATTTATTGGCTACCATATAACTTTATTATATTTAAAGAAAGGTTTTCGTGTATATGGAATAGATGATATGAGCGATGGATATGATGTGAAATTAAAGCAATGGAGATTAAGCCAGTTAAACAAAAATAAAAATTACAGATTTACTAAGATAGATATTTCGTCAGAAAAAAAATTAGAAAATTATTTCTCAAAAAACTTTAAAAGAAATAAAATTGAGACTATTATTAATCTAGCAGCCGGTACCGGCGTTCGGAAGTCAACCCTTTTCCCAAATTCATACTATCAATCAAATTTAATGGGCGTATTGAATTTGATTAAATTATCTAAAAAGTACTCTAGTAAATCTTTTGTTCAAGCGTCAACATCTAGTGTCTATGGTGACAGTAAGGAGAAAAGTTTTAAGATAGATAGCGAAACAAGCAAGCCTGATTCAATCTATGCTGCATCCAAAAAAGCTTCAGAGGTTTTATTGCATGCATACCATTCTTTGTATGGCCAAAATGTAAGTATTCTCCGATTTTTTACAGTATATGGACCTTGTGGGCGCCCTGATATGGCACCATTCATTTTTACAGAAGCTGCAATAAACGATAGGTCTATAAATGTATTTGGAACCGGAAAGCAAAAAAGAGATTTTACATATATTGACGACATAGTCGATGGAATTTATAAGTCTTCAAAACTCAAGGGTTTGAACTATTTAAACTTGGGAAATAATAAACCTGTATCAATTAATAATCTGATAAAGATTATTTCTAATCTTAGTAATAAGAAAATAAAAAGGGTTGATAAGCCATCTACTCCTGAAGATGTCTTTTATACGTCAGCCGACATAAGCAAAACCAAAAAAATTATTAATTGGAAGCCAAAAACCAGTTTAGAGCAAGGAATTTCTAAAACTTATAGTTGGCATATTGAAAACAACAAATGGTTAAAAAAAATAAAAGTCTCATAAAAGAATTTGTCGAAATTTCAAAATATTTTGGTCAAAGATTCGATTTAACCCAAGCAGCAGGCGGAAACTCATCTATTAAAATAGGTAAGCAGATGTATATTAAATCGAGTGGTTATTCTTTATCGGAAGTAAGTTCTGATAATGGTTATACAATCTTAGATAATAGTAAACTTGAAAGCTTTCTAAATAGTACTAAGGATAAGAAAATTGATTTAAGCCTTGAAAAGAAGTCAATCAAGATTTTAAAAAACTCAGTTTTGTTAGGTGCTAGTCCCTCTATTGAATCATTTTCACATACTTTATTAAAGAAATATACAATTCACATACACCCGATTGCAAGCAATATAGTTTCTGTTAGTAAGAAATCAAAAGAGATATTCCGTGAGATTTTTAGTAAAAAGGATGATGACCAGAAGGTTTTCTATATAGACTATAAACCGCCAGGGATAGACTTAGCAAATGAAATAACCAAAGAGATTTCCTCTAATAAGTTAGAAATTAATAATTATAAAACTCTAATTTTTTTCTTAGAAAATCATGGGGTTATTTGTTCGTCAGAAACCAAGAATAATCTCATAGATACTGTAGAAAAATTTGTAAAAAAATTTGAGAAATATTCACAAATTAATTTAGACAAATATAAGATGACAACAAAGATTTCTAAAATTCTTTGGGATTATTCCTATAATAATCTAACTTGTTACTACAGTGAAGACTCTTACCTACATAAAAACATCTCATTGAAAAATTCTAAAAGTTTTAATAAACCGCTAAATCCAGATCAATTACTTTATTGCGGTGAAGCACCACTGATTATTAAAAAAAATATAGAAAAAGAGATTGTTTTATATTTGAGAAAATATAATACTTTTCCAAGAGTTGTGATAATTAAAAAAGATATTTATTTTGTTGCCGCTAATGTACTAAAGGCCCGTGAGAAAGAGGATGTATTTAAAGCACAGCTATATTTCAACTCAAATGGTAATATTAATCGCCCATTAACTAACCTCGAGGTTGATAAATTAAGATCATATAATTTATTTAAGAATCGATTAAGATTTTGGTTTGATTATAGTAAATAATTTGCTAATTCTGTATCGATTATGAGAGATAAACTTATATATGTTTTTAGCTAAGAATTTTGGAGTATAGATTAATATTTTGATATAGAGACTTGATTTGTTTGTAGCTTGCATAGATTTTATAATTCCGTCTACACCGGAGTAATATTTATTATTAGATTCGAAAATTATCTCATTTTCTGTCTTTTTTCTTCCCTTTAATTCGCGAATATCTCTTATTTGTACTGCGCATGATTTTTTAGGATAGATATAGGATCCATATGCAGAACAAATTTTGCAAGATTTATCTATATAAAGTTTGTTGCCCATTAAAGTATTGTAACTATTAATGATAGAATATTTCAATCCGCTTATAGTGTAATGGATAACACACTTGACTTCGGATCAAGTAATTGGGGTTCGAATCCTCATAAGCGGGCACTTAGACTTCATGGCTTATTATTGTATTGTTGGCAGACATATTATCTTTTATTAGATCAGTTAGCCTACTCTTTATTTCACTTGTAGAAGTAAGATTTAAACATTCGTTTAATACGACACTGCAATCTTTAAAAGACAAATCATGAATAACACCTTTGATTCTAGGTATTGAATAATAATTCATGCTTAGCTCACTAATCCCCATCCCTATAAAAAGTGGTAAGCAGTTTATATCATTTGCCATTTCACCGCATATGGTCACATAAGTATCGTCTGGAACTTGATTACTTATTAATTTTAATATCCTTAATACTGATGGCTGATAATGTGAAATGATATCCTCTAAAGTTTCATTTGTTCTGTCTGCTGCAATTGTATATTGTATTAAATCATTTGTACCTATGCTTATGAAATCAACTCGCTGGCATATTTCTTTAACCATTAAAACTGCAGATGGGGTCTCAATAACTACCCCTATTGAAAATAGTTCATCAGGGATTAGGTAATAATTTTTTATTTTTTCGATTGTAGTTATTGACCTATTTAGCTCATCTAAATTGGAGATCATTGGAAGCAGGATTCGAATTTTTTTCTTGGTTCTGTCGATAACTTTAAAAATAGCATTTAATTGTGTCTCGAATATATCAATATTCGCTAGTGAGTATCTAATGCCTCGAAGTCCAAGGGCAGGGTTATTTTCCATATGGGTATAATCTTGAATCTTGTCTCCGCCAATATCTAGAGTTCTTATTGTTACCTCATCGAAATGGCTATCTTTAAATAGTTCAAGATAGTCCGCGTATTGCTCTTCTAAGGTTGGAAATTGCTCTTTATTTGTAAATAGAAATTCTGTTCTATACATACCAATTCCTTCCGCTCCATACTTTGTTGCCATTTTAACTTCAGAAGAAATCTCAATATTAGCTTTGATAGATATAGTTCTATTATCTTTTGTTTGACCCGATAGTTTAGAGTATTCGAAAAGATTTTTTTGGAAAGACAGGTATCCATTTTTTAAAACTTCCAATTCTAGTTTTTCATTTTTATTTATTTTCCATTTTGCTTTTCCTTTGTATCCGTCAACATATATGCGTTGCCCAGGCTTAATAGAGGTGCTGATATCTATTAATGACATTATTGTAGGAATTCCTAGTGATCTAGCAATAATAGCAGTATGTGAAGTGGTTCCTCCTAAATCTGTCAATATTCCATTAACTCTGCCATTTTTACAATATTTTAAAGCATCTATAGGTGAAAGATCATGAGCAACAAGAATAGTATTGTTTTTAATTTCTATTAAACTTTGATTTAGTCCGCGAAGATTTTTAGTTATTCTCTCTGCTAAATAATAAAAGTCCGCAAGTCTTTCTTGCATGTATAAGTCTTTTACAAAAGCAAACTCTTTACTTTTATTAGTTAAAACATTATTTAAAGCCCATTCTGCATTGATATGTTTTTTAGTTATTAGCTCAATAACTTCACCAGCAAGAATCTCATCTTCTAGTATTAAAATATTAAAATCTAGTATCTCTATATGCTCAATCTTATATTCACTATCAGCATCTAATTTCATTTTGCTAATTTCATTCTTAGATGTTTCAACGGCTGACTGAAATTTATTAACCTCTTTGATAATTTCATTAGATTTAATTTTTCTTTTTTCTACAATTGTTTTAGCCTGATTGATTAATAATGCATTTCCTACAGAGAAACCAGGGGATATAGCTATACCACTCCTTTCCTCACTCATCTTCTTCACCAAATTTTGAGTTGAAAAGGTTAATTATCTCATTAATAGCAGATTCTTCATCGGGTCCGATCGTCTCTATGTCGATTTCCGTGTTATAGCTTGCGGCTAATGATAGTAAGCCTAAAATGCTTTTAGCATCAACAATTAATTCGGCTTTTCCAATTTTAATATCAGATTGGAATTGATTGGTAAGTTGAACCAATTTTGAAGAGGCTCTCGCATGAAGACCTAATTTGTTAGATATTTTAATTTTCTTTTTCATCAATTATAAGTTCATTTGCCATTATTTCTTTATTAATAATTATATCATTTTCGTGCCTTATTTTCATTGAGAAAGTTGGCGTGCTAAGGGTTATTTTTAAAGGGATTCTTATTTTATGATTACTATTAAGGTTAATGGTATCGTAATAATAATGTCCATTTCTATCTAGCTTCATAGAGCTATAGTCTTTTAAATTAGTATAATTTTCAAAAGTAATCTCAGCTTTCCTGGAACCTTCAATTAAAATCTTTTCTATCTCTTTTGTGTTTATATTGATAATTATTTTCATAGAACCTTCACTAAGATACAGCTTGTCTTCAATAATTTTATAATTCACGTTGTCCTCACTGAGATTTTTCAAGCTTAAACCCAGCAACATATTATTTAATTCTTCTACCGTCAAATCGAAGTCAAGATTTTTATTAAAGATATTTAAATTAAAATTAGAGGCCTCCCTCCTTTTCGTTTTCTTTTTTATTCTTTTGTACTGAACTTTTAATCCATCAGAAATAAATTCGGCAACCTTAATTCTGATTAGAATATATATATCAATATGTATTTTAGATTCTTTTCTGATTTTGTAAGTTTTGTAGAGCTTAATTTTTTTATCTTTTGGAAGATTGTAAAATACCTTTCCTGAAATAACGGCAGTTTTAATATGATTCTTTTTTTCATTCAAAAGCTTTATGATTTCTATCACTTCATTTTCTTCCATATCAAACTTTCTTACTTCTGAAGAATATGAATTGATTGGAATTAGATATATTGCTACAACTAGAATTAGGCCCAAAATATTAGAAAAAAAATTAAACGAATTAACCATAAGTATCCTTTTGTCTATATCACAAGATTTGACTAACAAAACTAATTTGTTTTAATTGTTATATGGATAATATATTAAAAAATATTCTAAGCCAAAAAAGATTAACAAGAGAAGAAGGCTTAGCAATTCTAAAAAATTTCCCAACTTTAGAAATAGGACAACTAGCAAGTATTGCAAAAAAACTAAAAGGAATAGACAAGGATGTCGGGTTTGTAGTAGATACGAACCCTAATTATACAAATATTTGTGACACTGAATGCCTTTTCTGTGCTTTTTGGAGAACTAAGTCTCAAAATGACGCATATATTTTATCCTTGGATAAAATATTAGAGATAGTCAGAACTTCATATCATAACGGTGCTACGACCGTACTCCTCCAAGGAGGCCACAATCCCTCTATAGAGCTTGATTATTATTGTAATCTAATTAAGCGTGTTGTTGAGGAGGTTCCTGGTATCCACTTACATGCCTTTTCTGCCCCTGAGATTCATTCCATAGCTAAATATTCAGGAATTAGTACACTAAAATTATTAAAACTTTTTTGGAAGCAAGGTCTGAGGACGATTCCTGGTGGTGGCGCTGAAGTTTTAAGCAACAGAGTTCGAAAAAAAATTAGCCCTTTAAAGATTTCAGCTGATGAATGGATGAAGATTACCAGAGAAGCTCATTTAGTAGGATTTAAAACTACTGCTACTTTAATGTTTGGTCATGCAGAGCAAGATGAAGATATTATAGAGCATCTTCTTAGGGTTAGAGATTTGCAAGATGAAACTAATGGCTTCCTCTCATTTATTCCTTGGACTTTTAAGCCTGAGAACACTTTCATGGAGAAAAAAATTTCTAAAGAAATTGGAGGTGACAGGTATTTGAGAGTGCTAGGGCTGTCCAGAATATTTCTGGATAATTTTAGTCATATTCAAGGTTCTTGGTTTACGCAGGGTTTTAAAGTTGGAGGCTTATCTCTCCATTATGGAGCGAATGATGTTGGTGGAACACTTTTGCAAGAAAACGTTCTGAAGTCTGCCAATAACCCATATAAGGCCGGTGTGGATGATATAGTACATTTCATTAAATCTGAAGGGTTCACCCCTGTTCAAAGAGATACTTTTTATGAAAAAATTAAAACTTATTGAGTCTAAAGTTTCTTCTTAAAATCTTCAATGTCACTTTTATGTATTTTTATGTCATTGCTCCATTCTATAATTTTATAAAACATTGATTGAACAAAATCCTTTAATTTTTTATCATGAGAGTTCCATTTGTAATATATTCCAAAGTACTTGATAAATTCAGTAGAAAAAAAAAGTTGTTCAAATTGTGATGAACTATTTTCACTTCTACCGAAATAAAGCGCACAATAGCATTTTGCAAATATAATACTGTATTTATCGTTAATATTTCGTTTAAGGCATGCAGCTATAACTAGAGATTCTATAGCAACAGAGTATATATCTGAATCTTTATTAGGACTTTTAATGATTTTTCTAAAAATTAAGTCTGGTATGACGGCTTTTTTATTATATATTGTTCTGGGCACGTCTTCATTGTAGAGCAGTGTATTGCTAAATTCTCCTATATCAACACCTGGTTTAAGGACTTCTTTTATTTCGTTCCAAATAGAATTCTTCAGGTCATCTATTTCTTTATTCATTAGTCAATTATAACTTAGATTGAATTAAGCTGATATTATATGTAAAATAGTTAGAGTTTTTTGGGGAACAAATCATATGGATATTAAATATTTAGAAGATAAATTATTAAAGAATAACGGCAGTATTAATTTTGAAGAAGCTATGGAGCTCACTAATTTTCCTAAAAATAGAATCTTAGAATTAACTAGCCTAGCAAGAAAGGTTACTTTGAAGTATAAAGGAGACGGTGTATTCCTTAGATCAATTATAAGTGCTAAGACTGGTGATTGCTCTGAGGATTGTTCTTTCTGTTCTCAGTCTGTCCATTATTCATCACCGATTTCTAAGCATTCTCTTCTTGACCCCAATGAGGTTTTACAAGCAGCCCTACAGTCAGAAAAAATGGGAGCTTTTGATTTTTGTATAGTTATTGCAGTTAAGGGTCCAAACAAGAAGCAATTTGAAAAAGTTATCGAATCAATTGAAATTGTTAAGCAGAATACTAAATTAGAGGTTGGTTGTTCTTTGGGAAGTTTAACAGAAGATCAAGCTTTTGCTTTAGCTGAAGCTGGAGTTTGGAGATACAACCATAATATTGAATCATGTAAAGAATTCTTCCCCAACGTTTGTACAACTCACACCTATGAAGAAAGAGTTACTACAGCTAAGCTAGTAAAAAAAGCCGGCATGGAACTTTGTTGCGGAGGTATTATAGGCCTAGGAGAAAGTGTCGAACAGAGAATACAGCTTGCTTTTGAAATAAAGGAACTTGATCCCCACACTGTTCCAATGAACTTTCTTAATCCAAGACCAAATACACCTCTTGCTCATATGAAGCCTGTGCCAAGCCTTGAAGCCATTAAAACAATTGCAATTTTTAGACTCATAATGCCTGAAAAAGTTCTAATGTCTGGTGGCGGTAGAGAAATAACACTCAGAGATTTACAATCAATGGGGATTATGGCTGGTTCAAATGGAATGATCATAGGAAACTACCTGACAACCGTTGGTAGAGCCCCTGAAGAAGATCTCAAGATGATTGAAGATCTGCAAATGCCAATCAGAGATAGATACGATACTATCGAATAGTTTTAATATATGACCTCATCAACAAAAATAAAATCATACGATTTAGATTATATTTGGCACCCATTTACCCAAATGCAGGAGTATCTTAAAGAGGACCCTCTAGTTATAGAGGATTCAGATGGAGTTTATTTGATTGACTCAGAAGGAAAAAGGTATATTGATGGAGTCTCTTCATTGTGGGTCAACATACACGGTCATAAGGTATCTAAAATTAATACAGCAATCAAGAAGCAAGTTGATAAGATAGCGCATTCAACATTACTTGGTGTAACAAACCCCTCGGCATCATTATTAGCAAAAAAATTAATTGATATTTCACCTGAGGGTTTAAAAAAAGTATTCTACTCTGGTGATGGTGCTAGTGCGGTGGAAGTTGCATTGAAGATGGCTTTTCAGTACTGGTTAATTAAAGGGAAGAAAAGAAAAAATAAATTTATTTGTCTTAAAGATGGATATCATGGCGATACACTTGGAGCCGTATCTGTGGGCGGTATCGACCTTTTTCACTCCACCTTTAAACCCTTACTTTTTAAATCATTTCAAATTCCCTCATATGATTCTTCAGATGAAACAGTCAAGGACTTAGAGTCAATTTTAAGTAAAAAAGCAGATTCTATAGCTGCACTTATTTTAGAACCTTATGTTCAAGCAGCAGGAGGCATTAAGGTAGCCAGAGAGGGGTATTTGAAGAAAGTCCAAAAATTATGTAAGAAATACGATGTACTTTTAATATTGGATGAGGTTGCTACAGGTTTTGGAAGAACAGGTGAAATGTTCGCATGTGATCACGATAATGTGACTCCAGATATTTTGGTTTTAGGTAAAGGCCTAACAGGTGGATACTTGCCTTTGTCTGCTACAATAACAACTAATGATATTTTTGAAACTTTTCTTGGTGATCATGATGAACTCAAGGCTTTCTTTCATGGGCATAGCTATAGTGGTAATCCACTAGCTTGTTCAGCTGCTATAGCTAATCTAGAAATTTTTGAACAAAATCAAACAATTAAAAAGGCAAAAAAAGTAATTGAAATTTTTGAAGATGAATTAAAAGAGTTCTCTGGCCTGGAGCATGTCTCATCAGTAAGAAGCAAGGGATTGATGGCAGGAATTGATTTAAAGAAGAATGTAAATAAAAATATTTCTTACAAAATTAATGAAAGAATTGGTAAAAAGATTTGTGATACAGCAAAAAGAGAGGGTGTATTGATAAGACCTTTGGGTGATACTATTGTAATAATGCCCCCGGTTTCTATTAATCAGAAAGAATTAAAGAAATTAACAAGAACAATTTACAAATCTATCAAAGAAGTAACTGAAAATGAAATCTAATAAATTTAATGATTGGATTAAAGATAATATTCATGAAATAAAAAAGTCCAATTTGCATAGAAAGCTAGTTGAAATTTCCTCATCTATGAGCCCTGAGGTCCTTATAGATAAAAAGATTTATTATCAATTTGCCTCTAATAATTATCTTGGATTGACTACAAATGCTAAAATTATAAATTCTGTAATTACTACAATAAAAAAATATGGAAATGGAACCGGTGGTTCTAGATTAGTTACTGGTACTTCAGATCTACATTCAAGACTAGAGGCAGATATTGCAAGGTTCAAAAAAACTGAAGATGCTATTGTTTTTAGTTCTGGGTACCTGGCAAGTATAGGGACTATATCATCTATAATGAGTAAAGATGATCTCATATTTAGCGATGAATTAAATCACGCTTGTTTAATAGATGGAGCAAGATTGTCAAAATCAAAAATTATTATATATAGACATACCGACATGAAAGATTTAGAAGAGCATTTAAAAAAATATAAAACCTTTAAGGGTAAAAAGATGATAATATCTGACAGCGTTTTTAGCATGGATGGTGATATAGCCCCATTAGACTTGATAGTCAAACTTTCAAAAAAATATAATTGTATATCGATGATTGACGAAGCGCACTCAACTGGCGTATTAGGACACACTGGTAGTGGGGCATCCGAAATGTTTAATCTTCAAGATAAAGTTGATATATGTATGGGAACTTTATCAAAGGCAGTTGGATCAATTGGTGGATATGTTGCAGGTTCAAAAGAGCTTATTGATTTTCTTAAAAATAAAGCAAGATCTTTCATATTTGATACATCTTTACCTGCTGGTGTATTGATAGCATCTATAAAGGGTATTGATGTAATTCAAAGAAACCCCTCTCTTAGGAATAATTTGTATAATAATATTGGATATTTACAGGGTTTCCTGGCAAAATCCAGTTTTAATTATCTTAAATCACACACACCAATAATTCCTATTATAATAGGAGACGAAGAGAAAACCTTAGAGTGCTCTAGATTCCTTCTTAAGAATCGAATTTATGTCCCTGCAGTTAGACCACCTTCTGTTCCTGCGGGTGAATCAAGGATAAGGGTCACTTTGATGTCTAGTCATAAAAAGAAACATATTAATCAATTAATTGAAGTTTTGGAAAAGTTGGAAAAATTTATTAATTAATCTAAATTAAATAGTAAATGATATTGCAGAAGGTAAACTTTTAATAGATATTCAACATGGGAAGAACAGAACAAGAATTTAACCTTTTTTGGAGTATGCTTATAGGCAGGAAAGTCGATAAGAAAAAAGCTAAGATAGAATTTCTTAAAATTAAGACAGAATTGACTGCTGAAGAGTTAGCCTCAAAATTTAATAGTTTATATAAATCAACAGGGGTGGAAAGATTTGTTCCACATCCACAGCGATGGCTTAGGAATGAAAGATGGAATGATGAAGTTACAGAAAATATTAACGGTGAAAAAGTCTATAGAGATAGCAATGGATTTATTATTTCTAAAGAGGAATGGGATAGTAAGAAACGCAATAAGTAATTTGTGAGTATTATGAAAAAGGTTATTTTCTTACTATTGGATGGCGCTCGAAGAGATGCACTTGAGAATCATATTGCTAATGGCTTCATGCCAAATCTAAAAGCTATTACTGAAGATGGGGGAAGCTTCTCAACTGCAGTAACAGTTTTTCCCTCAACTACAGGCCCAGCATATCTCCCTTTTATCTCTGGCGTCTTTCCCGGAACCAGCAATCTGCCGGGAATAAGATGGTTTGATAAAATAAGTTTCTCAAAAAATATTAATTCTTTAGAATCTCACAGGAGCTATGTCGGAGTTGAAGGCCTTTTATTTAATAGAGATATTAAAAAATCACAGCCTACTATTTTTGAGATTGTTGAAAATTCAAGATCAATTTTTAACGAAATTACAAGAGGACTCAAATCAAGTTTTGATATGACTAAACTATCTAAAGCATACTATAAATTAAAATCCCATTTTTCTGGGTCAAACAGTATAGATGATATTGCTTTTTCTAAGCTCACAAAAGCTATTAATTCTGGTGCTCAATTTATATTTTGCTGCTTTTTAGGAGTAGATTCTAATTCTCATATATCAGGTTGGAATAGTAAGCAGGTTATCGACTCATATATTAATTTTGACTATAAGCTAGGCTTGATGATGGATGAACTTAAAGATTCAAATCAATTAAGCGAAACTCTTCTTATAATTACTAGTGACCACGGTCATTCTGACACCTCAAATCATATAGAAATTGTTGATATACTCACCGATGCAGGATATAAAGTTTTTTCATACCCTTTAATATATAAGAAGTATTCAGAAGATGTTGATGCTGCAGTTATGGTTTCTGGAAATTCTATGTCACATATTTATCTACGTAAAGATGGTAATTGGGAAAAAAATTTTAGTTTCAAAGATTCTGAAATTTTAATAGAAAAGCTGCTTTCCTTCGAGGGAATTGATATTGTAATGGCTAAAAATGAAAAGGGACAAATAGTTATAAGAAGTAAGAGAGGTATCGCCCTTCTGGAAGATAAAGAGACAGGTGTTTTTTATACCCCTTTATTGAATGACCCATTTGGATTTACAGGAATTGAGGATTATATAAGTTACGATGAAGTTTTAGATTTAACTTTTGATACAAAGTATCCTGATTCTTTAACACAGATAGCTCAGATTTTTAAATCAAGTCGTTGTGGGGACATAGTTATTAGTGCAGAGTCTGGTTATGATTTAAGGAAAGACTTTGAAGTTCCTGAACATAAGTCTTCACATGGCTCATTAAATAGCGAGCATATGCATGTTCCATTAGTGATGAATAAAAAAGTAACTGAATCTAAAATCAGAACAGTCGACTTGTACCCTACGATTTTAGATTATTTAGGTTTCCCATGTCCAAGCAAAATTGATGGAAAAAAATTAGATATTAATTAATTCGTCTTTTGATAGCAATTTCTTCAAATCAGCGTGTACAACTTCCTCTTTAGCCTTTAAAGTTGCTGAAAGCTCTTTTACTAATCTTTTGAAGGCATTCTCTAATATTTTTTGCTCACCAAAAGATAATTCTTTATTTCTAGATATATCATTAATTTCCCTAAAAACTTCACCCGCCATTATTATATTCCCCGTCTTAAGTTTTTCGGTGTATGATCGGTACCGCTTGTTCCAACTAAGGTTCTCCTCAATCTTATATTTTGTCTTTCCTTTTATTAGAGACCATAGTGTTTTTATTTCATTTTTTTTGGCCAAGGGTCTAAGTTCTTTAGCTTGAACTGAATTCTTCGGAATCATAACTGTGATATCACTATCGACAACTTTTAAAATTAAAAATTGATGTGAAACACCAGCGATTTCTTGTTTTTGAATACCTGTTATAGTTACTAAGCCATGAGATGGATAAACAGCTTTATCTCCGACTTTATACATAATATATTATCTCACATTTACTGTGTATCTTCAATGTGATTCTAATCTTGACTATATGATTATTTATGTTTTATATTCAATTAATGACTTTTGAAAAGTTCTTAGTTAATTATAAGAAATTTTTAATTACAAGCGGAAAAAGTTCTAATACAATAAAGCTTTATTTGAGAGACATTGTTCTATATATAGAAAATCAAGATAATATAAAAATTACAACTATGTATGACAAAATAATTCCGCTTTTTGAAAAAGAAAAGGTATTAAACTATTTCTTTAGCTTAAAAGATTCTTATAAAGATAAGAATGATGGTTTTGCTATCAATAAGTTGTACCGGACTCTGAACAGAAAGTTGTCAGGGTTTTCTAAGTTTTTAGATTTCTTAGTGAGAGAGGAAGAAATTAAGAAGAACTTTCTTAACGGATTTGATAGAACTAATATTATTAAAAAAAATAGGGAGATAATAAGCCGAAATTATACAAAGTGGATACCCCAAGACGAGCTTTTTTCTTTTGTAGAGGATTTGATAAATCACCTAAAAAATTCACCCAATAACTTTAATATTCAAAGAGATGTTATGATAGTGGCTTTACTAATTTTCACTGGTCTCAGAGCTAGTGAATTAATTATGATAAAAATCGATGATGTTGATTTGAATGAAAATTTTATTCACAATGTAAAAAGAAAAAGAGGGCTTTTATCGGAAATTCCAATAGAAAAATACTACCTAAGATCTATATTGTCTAGTTATATTGACAAAAAAGACCTATCATTATCTCGACATCTTTTTACAAAGAAAGATGGCTCAATTATTGATAGGCATTTAGTTTATAGGGCAGTCTCTAAATATTCAAAAAAGTTTCTTGGGCGCCAAATTCACCCACACATCTTAAGGCACACATTCGCTACCATTTTATGCGTGAACGGGGCAAATATTTCAGATGTAAGAGATATGTTGGACCATAAAAATATATCATCAACAGAGCTATACGAACATGTAAATAAAATTAAGAATAAATCCGAAATAATTAATAATTTCACTTCAGATAATGGAAGTGATTAATATTTAATAATGGGTGATATGTCAGATAAATTTAAAAAGTAGATAGAGATTGTTATAAAATTATTTTATAATCCTCCCTTGATGATATGAAAGATAATTTGAAAAAAGCAAAAACTTTAATTGAAGCCTTACCTTATATTATGAAGTTTAGGGGCAAGACTATTGTCTTGAAGTTCGGAGGCAGTATTGGGTCAAAAGAATTTGCGAATTTTGCAAGAGATTTAGTTTTGTTCAATTACGTTGGAATCAACCCCGTTGTAGTCCATGGAGGCGGTAAGGAGATTTCTAAAGCATTAGGTAAGTCAGGTATTGAACCTCAATTTGTAGACGGCTTAAGAGTAACATGCGATAAGACGATGGATATAGTAGAGAAAGTATTAGCTGGTAAAGTAAATAAGCAAATTGTTTCAAAAATAAAATCTAGTGGTGGGGCGCCTATTGGACTATCTGGAAAAGATGAGCAGCTTTTAAAAGTAAAAAAGATTAAATCATCAAAGGAAGGTGTAGACTTAGGTAGGGTAGGTGAAATCATTAAAGTTAACGTTTCTCACATTTTTGAATTACAAAATAAGGGCTTAATACCTGTTATTGCTCCTATTGGTGTTAATTCAAAAGGGTTAACTTTTAATATAAATGGAGATTATGCGGCCTCGAAAATAGCATCATCATTAAATGCTGAGAAGTTAATAATACTTACAGATGTGGAAGGTATCAGAGATAAAGATAGTAATTTGATTTCTTCAATAACTAAGAAAAAAGCAAAATCATTAATTAGAAGTGGTGTTATAGTTTCAGGAATGGTTCCAAAAGTAAAATGTATGATAGATGCTTTGACAGAAGGTGTTAAGAAAGCTCATATTATTGACGGTAGGATTTCCCATTCTCTGGTGTTAGAAACTTTTACCGATTCTGGTATCGGTACAGAGATATTATTATGAAAATTAACAAAGCACTTATAGAAAATAACAAATATATTATTCAAAATTATCAAAGATATCCAATAGAGATAGTTAGGGGAGATGGGTCTTACATCTGGGACTCTAGGGGAAATAAGTATCTAGATTTTATATCTGGAATAGCTGTTAATAATTTGGGACACAATAATATTAAAGTAAATAAGGCAATTTCTTCACAACTTGATAAAATCCTTCATGTCTCCAACCTCTTTGTAATAAAAGAACAAGTTAACTATGCTAGAGAGCTACAAAAGAGAAAAATGGGCTATCAAACTTTTTTTTGTAATAGTGGAACTGAAGCTAATGAGGCAGCTTTTAAGCTATCTAGAAGATGGGGTATGCTAAATGGAAAAAAAAGTACTATAGTTTCTTTTACAGGAGCCTTTCACGGAAGAACTTTTGGATCCCTAAGTGCAACTTCACCTAAAAAGTATAGATTTGGATTCTATCCACTTACTCCAGGATTTAAGAGTGTTGAATTCAACAATATAGATCAACTTAAGAGGTTGATAAGTAAGAATAAAAAAATTGTTGCTGTTATTGTTGAACCAATACAGGGCGAAGCAGGAGTAAAGTTTAGTGAATCGAATTTTTTGAAAGATATTCAGAAACTTTGTAATGATAATAATATATTGTTTATCGTGGACGAAGTTCAAGTTGGGATTGGAAGGACAGGAAAAACTTTCTGTCATGAACATTACAATCTAAGTCCTGATATTATAACTTTAGCTAAAGCTTTAGGCGGCGGCTTGCCTTGTGGAGCAATGATGGTCCACCCTAGGTTATCTGATTCGTTATCACCTGGCTCGCATGGAACTACTATGGGAGGTAACCCTTTATCTATGGCAGCGGGATTAGCATCTTTTAAGCAGATTTCTAATAAAAGCTTTCTTAGTTCTGTTACAAGAAAAGGTAAAATCTTCTTAAATGAGCTGAAAAAATTTGAAAAAAACCCCAAAATTAAAGAAGTTAGGGGATTGGGTCTTATTCTAGCTATAGAATTCTATTCTGATAAAGATGCTAAAGATTTTTCTTCCTTGTGCCTAAAGAACGGACTATTAGTAATCCTTACAGAAAGATTTAACATTAGGATTCTTCCTCCTTTAAATGTTAAAATCAATGAGATAAAAAAATCTATAGATATATTTTTAAATGTTTTGGAGCAATTAGATGACTAGATCACTTTTGTCAGTTTCTGACTTAAATATCAAAGAATTAGAAAAGATATTTAAAAAAATGAAGAGTTTTAAAAGTAATTATTCCCCAAAACATAAAGCAAAGTCCATTGGTCTTTTATTTGAGAAGCACTCAACTAGAACGAGGCTATCTTTTGAGGTTGCAATTTCAAGATTGGGAGCTAATCCAATTTACATAAATAAATCAGACACCCAAATTTCAAGGGGTGAGTCAATAAGTGAAACGGCAAAGATATTTTCACTCTACCTAGATGCTTTGATTTATAGAACTACTGATCAGCAAAATATGGTTGATTTCCATGAATCCTCTTCGATTCCTATTGTCAATGCTTTATCTGATTTGGAGCACCCTACACAAATAATTTCAGATATTTATACAATTATTGAATGTTATTCCAGAAAGAAGTTGAATAGAATAAAACTCGTATATTTTGGTGATGGAAATAATATTGCTAATTCGTTATGCATAATAGCTGATATCTTGGATATAAATTTAACTATTTGTTGCCCTAAAGGATATGAGCCCAAAATTAAACAGCTAGGTTTAAAGAAATCAAATGTTTCAATAGAAAATAATCCTCATAAAGCAGCATTTGAGGCAGATGTTATATATACTGATGTTTGGACTAGCATGGGAATGGAAAAAGAAGAAAAGAAAAGAAAGAGAGATTTTAAGAATTATCAAGTAAACAAAAAGGTAGCTGACTTAGCTAAACCATCTTATATTTTTATGCATTGTTTGCCAGCACATTTAAACGAAGAAGTGACCTCTGATGTTATTAATTCCAAAAATTCAGTAGTATACAAGCAAGCAGAGAATAAGGTTTATGCTGCAATGTCTATCTTGGATTTTCTTTTAAGTCAGCCCCAAGCATAGATTTATTTCTCCTATCTCTATGAAACTTTATAGCAAACCTATGCGCTTCATTCCTTGCATTAATTAATATATTAAGTGCTTTAGTTTTATATAAAAAGTCAGATGGTTTCCTGCTATGAACAGTGTAAATTTTATCTATTTTTTCATCTTTTCTGGGCTTAGCAATTGAAGCTATATCTATATCTTTTAAATCTAACTTTGAAATCTTATTCAAGTGGCCTTTGCCACCGTCTATAAGTATCAAATCTGGTTTCCCCCAATCTTTATCATCAATTCTTTTAAGTCTTCTTGAAACAGCTTCGCTCATCATTGCATAATCATTAGGACCTTTTGTAGTAATTTTAAATTTTCTATACTTTGCCTTGTCTGGGGCTCCGTTTATAAAAGTAACCATAGATGCAACAGGGTTTGTACCTTGAGTATTTGATATATCGTAACATTCAATTCTGTTAGGAAGTTTTCTTAGTTTTAAAGAGGTCTTTATTTGATTTAGCAACAATCTAACTTCCTCTTCTTCTTTGATATTTTGAACTATATATCCTTCTGCATTTTCGGATGCAAGTTTTAATAGCTGGTTAGCATTTTTTTTAATTTGTATATGAACTTTTTGTGCATTAAATGTAAAATCCGTTAATTCTTTCTTAAGCTCGTCAACGTATGGGAAATCATTACTTAAAATTATTTTCTTTGGAATAGAAGTTTTTTTTGAATAAAATTGTGATACTAGCTGCCCAACATCATAGCGAATATCTTTAGACTTAGCTTCAGAATAAAGATTTGCTTTATCAATTATATAGCCACCTCTAAAAAAAAGAATGACTATTTGAATCTTTTTATCTAAAATGTAACTTCCAATAACATCTGTATTTATTAAATCTTGAGAATTTGTAGAATTAAAATAGTAGGAGTTTGCTAGGAATGATAACTCATCTCTAAAAAAAGAGGCTTCCTCAAATTGTTCGTTAATCGCCATCTTCTTCATTTTATCTTCCAGCTCTTTTTTTAATTTCCCAATTTTTCCACGAAAAATGCTTTTGATTGAAGATATATTTTTATTATATTTTACACTTAGAGATTCTTCGTCGCATGGGCCAAGACACATATTTATACTTTTGTAAACACAAGCTCTTCTTGAGTGCATTTTAAATTTATTTTCACTGCAGTCTCTTATACCAAATATTTTTTGAAATAGCTTTTTAGTTTTCCTTAGCCCTTCTGATGAACGAAAAGGACCTAGATAAATTGAATTAGGATCGTCACATTTTCTCGAAGATGATATTCTTGGAAATTTACCTTTAAGATCTACCCTTAAAGAGGAATATGTTTTATCGTCTTTTAGCAGGATGTTATATTTGGGTTGTTTTATCTTTATTGTTTTATTTTCTAGCATTATTGCTTCTTCTTCATTGTTGGTTGATGTAAAGTCCAGGTAATATGCTTCTTTCATTAGGAATGTTATATTGGCCCTTGTATCTCGAGATTTAGAAAAATATGAAGAAACTCTTTTCTGAAGGTCTTTTGCTTTTCCAACATATAAGGCTTCATCTTCAACATTTTTAAAAATATAAATGCCGGGCTTATGAGGTAAATTTTTTATAATAAGCTCATCGATTTTCATACAATTAGATTAGCTGATTTTAAAAATATAGAAAATCTGCTAAATTTTACTTAGAGTATCAAATGATAAGAAAAAAGAGAGCTACTTTTATAATTAAAAAACTTGAAAAGATTTACCCCAAAACACCCATACCTCTAAAAAGCAAGAGTAAATTTCAACTTTTAATTGCAGTCTTACTAAGTGCACAATGTACCGACAAAAGAGTGAACCAAGTGACGCCAAAACTATTTTCATTGGCAAAAAATGCACTGGAAATGTCTAAATTGTCTTTTGAAAAAGTTTACAAAATTATAAGACCTTGTGGTTTGGCACCTAAAAAATCTAAAGCTATATTGAGCTTGTCGAAAGTTTTAGTAGAAAAGTATAAGGGAAGAGTACCTAAAGACATGCAGTCCCTAGAAGAGTTACCAGGAGTAGGGCATAAGACCGCTAGCGTTGTTATATCCCAAGGCTTTGGCCTACCAGCCTTTCCTGTTGATACACATATACATAGGCTGGCTCAACGATGGGGTTTGTCTAAGGGCAGGAACGTGAAGGAAACAGAAAAAGATTTAAAAAAAATTTTTCCTAGACATTTATGGAACAAACTTCACCTTCAAATAATTTTTTATGGACGAGAATATTGTACAGCTAGAGGTTGTGATGGAAGAAGTTGTGAAATATGCAATAAATGCTATCCAAATAGATTAAAGCCCTTTAAGGCAAATAAAGCTTGAATTTTTTTGATATATTTCTGAGTTTAGCGACAAGAAAAAAGACCTAGGCTCTTAAAGAGCCCAGGTTTTTTTTAAATATTAAACACCGTAATAAAGAACAAACTCATATGGATTTGGTCTTGTTCTCCATGGAGTTACTTCTTCGTCCATTTTATAGTTAATGTAACTTTGGATAAGTTCTTCAGTGAAAACATCACCTTCTAATAAGAACTTATGGTCCTTTTTAAGAGCTTCTAAAGCCTCAGCAAGTGAAGCAGGAACATTTGGATATTTTGCTAACTCTTTTTCAGAAAGAGTATATATATCTTTTTCAAGCTCAGGTGTTGGTTTAATTTTATTTTTAATTCCGTCCATTCCTGCCATAAATAATGCAGAGAAAATTAGGTAGCAGTTTCCAGCAGGGTCCGGGAATCTAGTTTCAATTCTTTTTGCTTTTGGACTCTGAGAGTACATTGGTATTCTAATTGCAGCACTACGGTTTCTAGCCGAATGAGCAAGTACAATAGGTGCCTCATACCCTGGAACTAACCTTTTATAAGAATTAATAGTTGAATTTGAGAAAGCACAAATTGCTCTGGCATGTTTAAGTACTCCACCTATATAATGAAGAGCCATATCACTTAGTCCAGCGTACTTATTTCCAGCAAAAAGTGGCTTGGATCCTTTCCAGATTGATTGGTGAACATGCATGCCTGAGCCATTATCTGCATAAACTGGCTTAGGCATAAATGTGGCAGATTTTCCGTGTGCTTTTGCAACATTTTTTACAATATATTTGTACCACAATGTGTCATCAGCCATTTGTTTTAAGGGTGCAAAGCGTAAATCTATCTCGGCTTGCCCTGGTCCTCCAACTTCGTGATGATGGCATTCAACGGTTAGTCCGCATTCTTGCATTACGGAAACCATCTCTGACCTTATGTCATTGTATGTATCTTGAGGAGAAAGAGGAAAGTAGCCCTCTTTATATCTAATTTTATGTCCGGTGTTTGGTACTTCATCTTCACCTAGGTTCCACTCAGCTTCCACTGAGTCAACAGAATAAAAAGCCGTGTTAGGAGTAGACTCATATCTTATATCGTCAAAAATAAAGAACTCTAATTCTGGACCAAAAAAGGCAGTATCTCCTACTCCAGATTTTTTAAGATAATTTTCAGCTTTTGTTGCAACATATCTTGGATCAAGATCATATCTTTCTCCACTCAGGGGATCTACTACGTCGCACATCATTGCTAAAGTAGGATAGGCTGTAAAGGGATCTATTTTTGCAGTTTTTGGATCAGGCATAATCAACATATCACTATTATTGATTGCTTTCCATCCACGAATACTTGATCCATCAAATCCCATACCTTCTGAAAAAGTACTTGCATCAATTTCAGACACGGGGAAAGTAGTATGTTGCCAAGTCCCTAATAAATCACAGAACCTTAAATCAACAAATTCAATTTTTTTTGTTTTAATTAGCTTTAAAACATCACTAGCTTTATTACTCATTTGTTCCTCCAGTATTTTAAATTAAATTGCCGAGTCTCCTGACTCGCCAGTTCTTATTCTTATAGCTTGTTCAACAGGAATTACAAAGATTTTCCCATCTCCAATCTTGTCTGTATTAGCAGATGATTGAATAGCTTTAACAACGCTATCAACCTTGTCATCAGCTACTGCTATATCAAGTTGAATTTTGGGTATAAATTCAATTTCATATTCAGCGCCTCTATATACTTCAGTATGACCCTTTTGTCTTCCAAATCCTTTGACTTCAGAGACAGTCATTCCTGTTACACCGACACCCTTAAGTGCCTCCTTAACATCGTCAAGCTTAAAAGGTTTAATAATTGCTTGAATCATTTTCATTGTAAATTCCTCCGAGTATTTAATGCCTACATACGTTAGTATGACATAAATATAAAAATTAAGAAAAAACTAATGTTCTCAACCATTATTGGCAATAAACGTGCCAATTGAGGAATTATTTTCTAGCGCTGAATTTTAACCCAGCTTTAGCTCTATCCCATGTTTTTGTTGTAATTTCTTTTAGCTGGGCAACCTTAACTTTTTGGGTAGCTGTAACAGGAAAGCCCCCATCGAAAATTTCAATAAACCTTGGAACCATTGCAATTATTGCTTTTTCAGCCATCCATTTGCAGAATTCAATTTCATCAAATTTTTCACCATTTTTAACTATAATGTTTAGCTTTAGTTCGTCATCAGAAATCTCAGGAAGCCTTACTCCTACAGCTATTGCGTCCTGAATTGAAGGATACTCTAAAGCTAGATCGGCTACAGCGGTTGGATCAACATTTTCACCAGAAACTCTAAGTCGGGAGTATCGTCCCATAAAATAGAATCTTCCATCAGTACCAGCTGCAAAAATGTCATCTGAATTAAAAAACCCATCATCGTCAAAAGCTTCTAGAGTTCTTCTTTTATCTTTAAAGTATTCATTTAATGTTGTATTTGGAATGTGAGGCTTAATAAAGAGTAAGCCCTTAACAGAATCTGGAGGTGTCTTCTCTATTGTTGGATCCCAAGTAGGTTTAATAACCTTAGATATATTTTCTGGATCTCTAATTTCTAAATAATAGCCTTCAACTGGATACCCACAAGATCCAACTCTTTGATCTTCCGGTGTCTTCCATAAGGGCATCCCCATTTCTGTGGATCCATATCCTTCCACAATCTTAAGATTAAATCTTTTCTCAAAAGCTAGAACATTCTTGGGTGCTGGACCTGCAAGAACAGTTCTTATCGAATGCTTTTTATCGAACTCACTTTCTTTGGATGACCATAAGTATTCAGAGACCGCACCTAGAAAATTTGTAACGGTTGCACCGCAATCATGAGCCCATTTGAAGAAATTTGAAGCAGAAAACTTTGGAAAGAAAACTGCTGTTGCACCCGAACCAATAGAAGTAAAAAGGCACATGGCTTGAGCGTTTGCGTGCCCAAGAGAAAGTACGCTCATTAATATATCTTCTGACCTTATACCTTGGTACTGAAGATAACTCCTTACTGTCATTACAACTCCGCCATGCTCACGAACAACTCCCTTAGGCATTCCAGTAGTTCCCGAGGTAAACATGCATCTTTCTTGGTCTTTTATACTAATAGCTATATTAGGATTTTCTTTAGAAAAATTATAAAGCTCATCAAAAGGCCTAACTTCTATCCCATTGAGATTTTTAGGGATATCATTTGAGTTCCCAGCAATATATATAATTTTTAAATTTTCTAATTTATTTGAGATTTCTTGAATTAGAGGAAGTCCACTCATATCTATAACTAGTACACTCATCTCAGAGTAATTAATTACATATGCTAATCTTTCCCCTTTTTCATCTTTGTTTATAGGAACCTGCACTCCACCAGTTTTATGAGTTCCAAGTATAGAGAATACAAATTCTGCACAATTAAGCATATACATTCCAACCTTGTCCCCCCTTTTTATACCAAACTTTATTAATCCATTAGCTACTTGATTAGATTTCTGATTTGTATCTTGATAAGAATATTCCTCAACAATTTTTCCTTCAGCATTGCCAATTTTAAACATTAATTTATTAGGATATTCTTTTGCACCAAATTCCAAGTATTTTGTAAGAGGCTGCCATTCATTAGTTTTATCAAAGTTTCCATTTGGGAGCGTTCCCGCTCCCAAATATTCATTTTTTACTGGTTTAAAGCAAAGTTCCAACTTAGCTTACTTCCTAGAGCTAAATTTAAGACCGCTTTTTGCTCTATCCCAAGTTTTATCTGATATTTCTTTTAGCTCAGCAACCTTAACTTTTTGAGTTGCAGTCATAGGGAACCCACCGTCAAATACTTCAATAAATCTAGGGACCATAGCAACGATACATTGTTCAGCCATCCAAGTACAAAACTCAGCTTCATCAAATTTCTCGCCGTCTTTAAGTATTATATTTAATTTTAGTTCATCATCAGACACGTCAGGAAGTCTCAGACCTACAGCTATTGCATCTTGAATTGCAGGATGCATTAGAGCTAAATCAGCGACAGCGATTGGATCAACATTTTCTCCTGACACTCTTAGCCTTGTGTGTCTTCCAATAAAGTAATAACGACCATCAATTCCACAAGCCATTACATCATCTGAATTGAAGAATCCATCATCATCAAAGGCTTCTCTTGTTCTTCTTTCATCTTTAAAGTACTCGTTTAATGTTGTATTTGGAACCAATGGTCTAATGTACAGGATACCTTTAGCACTATCTGGAGGAGTTGCATCTATGTATGGATCCCAATGAGGTCTTACAACTTCTTCAATATTTTCTGGATTTCTAAGCTCGACATAAAAACCTTCGGTTGGATAGCCCATTGATCTATCTCTTTGATCTTCGGGGTTTTTCCATAGTACCATGCCCATTTCAGTTGATCCATAACCATCAATAACTCTGACGTTAAAACGTTTTTGAAACTCATCTAGATTTCTAGGAGCAGGAGACCCCAACATAATTCTAATACTATGTTTTTGATCATATTCACTAGGTTTTGATGCATATAAGTATTCAGCAACAGCACCAAGCATATTTACACATGTTGCTCCACAGTCATGTGCCCATTTAAAGAAGTTAGATGCGGAGAACTTAGGGAAAAATACTGCCGTCGCACCTGCACCAATTGCACAAAATAAACATAAAGCTTGAGCGTTTGCATGGCCTAAAGACAATACACTCATCAAGGTATCATCACTTCGAACTCCTTGTTGCTGCATATATGCTCTAACAGTTAATACGACACCACCGTGCTCTCTTACAACACCTTTGGGCATACCAGTAGTTCCTGAAGTAAACATGCATCTTTCTTTATCGTCTATTCCAACGTTAATATTGGGATTTTCATTTGAAAATTCGTAAAGATTATTAAATGGCTCACAATTTATTGCTCCAATTTTGGATGGAACTTTAGAAGAGTCACCAGTAACATAAATGATTTTAAGATTTTCTAGCTTGTCAGCTATGTCTTGAATCAGGGGAAGACCAGATTCATCAACAACTAAAGCTACTTGATCAGAATAATTGATTATATATGCCAGTCTCTCACCTTTTTCATCTTTGTTTATTGGAACTTGTATTCCACCAGTTTTATGGATTGCTAGAATTGAGAGAACAAATTCTGCACAATTAAGCATGTACATTCCAACTTTGTCACCTTTGCCAACACCTAAATTAATTAAACCGTTTGCAACCTGATTACATTTTTCGTTTGTTTCTTTATAGGAATAAGTCTCTGCAACCTCACCACTTGAATTTGCAATTTTAAACATTGCTTTATCAGGATAGTTTTCTGCTCCTGCTTCAAGATACTTAGTCATTGGCTGCCACTTTGATGTGTCATCCAGACTTCCATTTGGTAAAGAGCCAGGGCCTGTAAATTCCTGCGATCTCGTTTTAAATAATAATTCCATTAATTCACCTCTTATAAATTAAAAATAAATATAAAGATTGCCATATTTTTTAACGAGTTTAAAGTCCATATTTATATACATTAAATTCTATTTTTTAAATTTTATTTATATCTTCAGACTTTGGATTTTTATAAGCTTTAATATATGGTGGACTTTTTGATTTTTTTCACAAAACTAGCAATTTTTTTGTTAATAATAGGTTTATTTAATAAATTATCTTCAATAATCTTAATTATTGCACTTCCTATAATGATGCCATTCGATTGTTTTTTTAGAACTTCTACGTGACCGGGTTCGGATATACCAAAACCTACACAAACAGGCTTCTTGGTCTTTCTCTTAACTTTTTCAATAAATTTCTTTAAATTAACATTTAAATTCTTCCTTGCTCCAGTTACACCGGTAACTGATACCAGATATATAAATGAATTCGAAAGCTTGGAAATAATATCAATTCTTTCTTTTGTGCTTGTAGGAGCAAGAAGATACACCAGCTCTATCCCCGCCTCATTGACAGCTCTTTGCGTTTCTTCGGCTTCTTCGGGTGGCAAGTCAACAATTAGTACTCCATCTGCACCGGACTTTTTAATTGATTTCATTATTTTCTTTAAACCATATTGAAGAAATGGATTAAAATATCCAAAAAGAATTATTGGTGTTTTATGTTTTAGCCTAAATTTTTTTACTAGCCCTAAGGCATCATCAATATTCGTATTATTTTTTAGCGATCTTTCTGTCGCCCTTTGAATTGTAGGGCCGTCAGATATTGGATCTGAAAACGGAATTCCAAGTTCTATGATGTCTACTCCATTTGATGCAAGAGTTTCAAGTATTTTGGAGCTATATCTTAGATTTGGATCTCCAGCAGTAACATAGGAAATGAAGCAGGCTCTATTCTTCTTATTGCATTCTAAGACAGTATTTAATAATTTCATTTATGACTTGTCCTTACTTAAAAAATCTCTAACTGATTGCAGGTCTTTATCGCCTCTACCTGAAAGATTAACAATAATAGATTGTGATTTTCTCATTTTTTTAGCTACCTTCAAAGCATAAGCAAGCGCATGAGCTGTTTCTAATGCGGGTATAATTCCTTCCTTTTCAGAAAAATATTGCAATGCTCTAACAGCTTCTTTGTCATCGATAGACTTATACGAAACTCTTTTAATATCATTGAGAAAGGAATGTTCTGGTCCAACTCCAGGATAGTCTAATCCAGCGGAAACAGAGTGGGTCTCATCAATTTGACCAAACTTATCTTGTAGTAAATAGGTCTTGCTCCCATGCAAAACTCCCTTAGATCCCGCAGATATGCTTGCAGAATGTAAGCCAGTATTTATCCCACTCCCTCCTGCCTCAACTCCAACCATTTTCACTTTTGAATCATTTAAGAAGGGATAAAATAAACCTATGGCGTTTGAGCCACCTCCGACACATGCAATAAGAAGGTCGGGGAGTTTTGACTCGACCTTAATTATTTGTCTTCTAGTCTCTTGCCCGATTATTGATTGAAAATCTCGAACTATCATTGGGTATGGATGAGGGCCTGCAACACTACCAATTATATAAAAAGTTGAATCAATATTGGTAACCCAATCTCTTAAAGCTTCATTGAGCGCATCTTTCAAAGTTTTAGACCCAGAACTAACAGGTATCACCTTTGCACCAAGCAGCTCCATCCTTTGAACATTTATTGATTGTCTACGTGTGTCTAGTTCCCCCATATAAACCTCACAATCTAATCCTAAAAGCGCACAAATTGTTGCTGTTGCAACTCCATGTTGACCGGCTCCAGTCTCAGCTATGATTCTTTTCTTGCCCATAACCTTTGCAAGAATAGCTTGACCAACAGTATTGTTAATTTTATGTGCTCCAGTATGAGCTAAATCTTCTCTTTTTAAATAAATCTTAGCACCTTTTAAATCTTTAGTAGTTCTTTCAGCTAAATATAGAGGGGTTGGTCTACCTACGAAATCTTTAAGTAGTGAACTTATTTGATTTTTAAATTTTTTGCTTTTTTTTATTTTTTTGTATTCTTTTTCTAATTCATCTAAAGCTGGCATTAAAGTTTCAGAGACAAATTTGCCACCGTATTCACCAAATCTACCATCTTTATTAGGGAAAGCTTTTAAATTTTTTTTCATGATTTAATTAATCTTACTATAGTTTGGAGTTTTTTAATATCCTTTATACCAGGACTTTTTTCAACACCTGAACAAATATCAAAAAAACTAGTATCAGATTTATTTATAGCATTTTTTATGTTATCAAGAGATATGCCCCCAGACAAAATAATCTTGTCTCTTTTCTTTATGTGTGAGATTAATTCCCAATCAAAAGATCGACCGGTACCACCGTGCAATTTTTTATCGAAAGTATCAAAAAGCCAATAATCTACTTTGTAACTCTTATATTTTATATTTTCCTCAGAATTAATTGAAAATGCTTTGATTATTTTAAATGGGATTTTATTAATTAATTCTGGGGGCTCTTCCCCATGTAGTTGAACAAAGTCTAGACCAACATCATTAGCAATTTGATTAATATTTTTTGATGTTTCATTAACAAAGACTCCAACCTTATTGATTCTATAGTTAGATAAGTATTTGCATATTTTTTTAGCCTCTTTAACTTCTATAAATCTTGGGCTTTTTTTATAAAAGATAAAGCCAATTAAATCAACTTTTATTTCTGCACAAGCTATCGCATCACTCAAATTTGTTATTCCGCAAATTTTGACTTTATTCATTAGAAAATAGCCCCAAGTAATTTGATTTCATTTTTTTGTAACTAAAATTTTCATTAATATTAATTCTTGCTAAGTTTCCCATATCTTTTAGTTGTTTTTTATTAGAAAAAGCTATCTCTATTTTTGATGCTATATCGTCTATATCTTCTGAGTCAACTAAATAGCCATTTTTATTATCATCTATTAGTTCTTCAGTACCGCTATTTCTTGATCCCATTACAGGCGTTGACCTTGCCATGCTTTCTATAGCAACATTTGGCAATCCTTCAATTTTAGAATTCCACGTTCTATTGCAGAGTATAAATAAATCTGCACAGTCGTAGTATTTGTGTATTTCTTCTCTATCTATACCACCAACAAAAAAAACATTGTTCTCAAGATTGTTCGATTTAACTAAAGATTTATATTTTTCCTTATAACTTCCTTCTCCTACACAAATATACTTAATATTTTTATTCTTAATCTTAGACAATGCTTTTATAACATAATCTTGCCCCTTTCTTGGCAATAATCTGGATACCGTCAGCATTATGAATGTTTTATCATTATCTTTAAACTTATCTAATAATGAAAAGTCAGTCTTTTTATCAAGAAAATCTGCATCTATTCCATTATAAATTAGCTTAATCTTCTTTTTTGAAAAAAAAGTACTTTGTTGCTCCATTAGTCTCATTGTATTTTTACTAACAGCAATTATATGTTTGGAGTTCCTATATAGTCTTTTGATTAGAAACTTTGATAAAATTTTTCTCAAACCCTTTTTCTTTATTATCGATTCTATCCCCGAGCCAGCTATTCTAACTATTTGATCAATTTTTCTTTCATTAAGAAGTCCACCCACAAGCTCTGCTTCTTCTCCAAGATATAGAATTTTGTCAGGCTTAAATGATTTAATTAGTTGTTTTATTTTAAAAAATCCATAAATATATTGAGCAATAGGGATTTTTTTAAACTTTTCCCCACCTATAAAATTGATTCTATGAGTTGAATATTCCTCACTTTCATCTGACATTCTCTTTCCATAGCTAGGACAACAAACTAATAAGTTATTCTGTGAGCCCAGAATTTTTGCGATCATTTTAGAAGATGTTGCTATACCCCCTTGAAAGGGAGGGAATTCATGCGTATAGACCAATATATTCATTTTTTAATTATATTGGATTATATAATATATAAAAGGCTTGGAATTAACGGTATAATTCTATTTAACTATTGGAGGCTATAAATGATAGGCGGATTAGGCGTAGGCGAGCTAGTAATAATACTTGTAATTGTTCTTTTAATTTTTGGACCGAATAAGTTGGGCGATGTTGGTTCCGCGATTGGAAGAGGAATCTCAGGCTTTAAAAAAGCTATGCAAGATAAAGATTCTGAAGATGATAAAGATGAAGATACTATAAAGTAGCTATATCTTCTGAGCCAATTCTATTAGAACACCGTTGAGACTTTTTGGATGAGCAAATGCTACTAATGTATTGTTTAGTCCTTCACGAGGCTCAAGATCTATCATCTCAACATTATTGTTAACAAGCGACTCTATACCTTTCTTAATATCATCTACCAAGTAGCAGATGTGGTGCATACCTTCACCCCGCTTTGTTAAGAATTTTGATATAGATGAATCCTCAACAACAGGCTCAAGTAGTTCTATAGCTGAAGAATTAGAGTTTTGTGGTAATAGCATAATTGCCCTAACACCTTGGTCAATTACCGTTTCATCATGCTCGATACGAAGTCCTAAAGTGCTCTCATAAAGCTTTGCTGTACTTTCTGCATTATGAACTGCAACTCCTATATGATATAGCTCGCCAACTTTAAAAAAATCCATAGCTAATTAATCTAATACATTAAATACGATTCATCAAATAATTTTATAGAATTCTTGCATTTTTTTTGGGATTGTAACTATATTCAATCCTTTGACAGAGCTATTACTTTTATTTTTATTTAAAATGTTATTGAAAGTTTCTAGCAACTCTTCTTTGATCTCAACAATGATTTTATTCCCCTTTTTAACCTTCTTTAAAGAAATAATTTCTCTGATTAAATCGTATGAGATTATATCTTTTCGTGTTACAGCACCAGAGCCATAGCAACTAGAGCAGCTTTCGCTGACAAGACTTGAAGTTCTATTGCCTATTTTTTGCCTAGTCATTTCAATTATACCAAATTTAGACATTGGCAGTATTGAATGTTTTGCTTTATCATTTTTTAGAGAATCCTTAAAAGTTTTATATAGCTTTTTTCTTTCTTGTGCAGATTTAAGATCTATAAAATCTATCAAAACAATTCCACTCAAGTTTCTTAAAATTATTTGATGACCTATCTCTATAGCTGCACCAATATTTATACTGAAATTATTCTCTTTTTTGTTATTTAGGCTTCTACCTGAGTTTACATCAATAACAGTGAGTCCTTCTTTTTCCTCAATCAACAAAAAGGCCCCATTTTTCATATTAACTTTCTTATGAAAAATTCTTGAAATATCTCTATCGACCTTATTCACCTTGAATAAATCTTCCTTAGCAGAAGATAGACTTATTTTAGTTTTTATTTCTTTAGACCTGGATTGTTTAAATTGTTTTTTGAAATAGTTATAAAGTTTTCGGGAATTAACTTGAATTTCGACCGTGTCTTTTGTAACAAGCTCTCGGTAAGTGCTTTCGATTATATTATTTTCCTGGTGTAACAGTGATGAGTCAGTTTCTTTATTAAAATCAGAAATAATTTGTTTCCATCTTATCTTTGTTTCCCTAATGTCTTCTTTGATATCTTTTAGTTTTTGATTCTCTGCTGCAGTCCTAAGAATAATTCCTAGTGTCTTTGTAGTATTTTTTTTCAAAGACTTTAATCTAGATCTTTCTTCTTCACTATTTATTTTTTTTGATATCCCAAAGAATTTTGATTTTGCGATAACAACGCAGTATTTAGAGGGTAGTGCTACAAAGTCAGAAACTTTTGGTGCTTTACGTGGATCGTAGTCACTTACACATTGGACTAATATAGATTCTTTATCTTGTATTTTATAAGACTCGTGATCCTCAGTGTTAAGGTCAGCTTTAAGTGGGTGAAAATTTGATAAAAAAGCACTTTTTCCATCGTCAATTTCCACAAAAGACGCTTCTATACCCTTAGCAGTAAGATTCTTTTTCGCTTTGTAAATATTTCCTCTAATAGAAGATTGAAGGCTGGAGCTATCAATAAAAAAATTTGTTAATTTTGAGTTATCTAAAACAGCTACTTTAATTTGATCCAGAGTTTGGCTGACTAAGATTTTTCTCAATTATTTTTTTTTATTAGATTAATAATTTTCTCAACTAATATTTCAGGTTCTAATAATCCGTTTTCTAATTTATCCATTAATTCTTTAAATGTAGCAGTTTCCTGAGTCTTTTCCAATTCATTTCTCAATCTTTTATCAATCATTGCATTTAATTCTGACACTTTTCTTTTATTCCTTTTCTTGAGTAAAAGCCCATTTGATTCTTCATATTCTCTAAAAGCGAATATTTCTTGAATTAATTCATCAATCCCTATTCCATTTTCAGCTTCAGCAGTTAGTACTTTAGTCTTATAAAGCGAACTGTCATGTTTCAGCGAGCACATGTAGTCTATCTCACGTGCTAGCTTATCGGCTCCGCCTCTATCAGCTTTATTGACAACAAATAAATCTCCGATTTCCATGAGTCCTGCTTTCATTGCTTGAATACCATCTCCTGCTTCTGGTACAAGCGTTACAAGCACTGAGTCAGAAATTTTAATTATATCTAGTTCAGTTTGTCCAACTCCCACAGTCTCAATTATTACAATATCCATTCCAAAAATATCGAATAATTTTATAATTGAGCTTGTCGAACTAGATAGACCTCCTAAGTCACCTCTACTACCCACACTTCTTATAAAGACATCGTTATCAAGTGAGTGCTCTTGCATTCTAACTCTATCACCTAAAACTGCTCCACCAGTGAATGGACTACTTGGATCTATCGCTATTACACCAACTTTTAAATTTGAACTTCTAAATTTCTTGATTATCTGGTTGGTTAAAGTGCTTTTACCAGCCCCTGGTGGACCTGTTATGCCTAGTGTGTAAACTCTGTTAGGAATCTTCTTTACAGAATTCATAATTTTGAAAATATATGATGAATCACTTTCTATGAAGCTAATCAGTTTTGATAGACATACTCTATCATTGGAAGTTAAACCTTTTATTAAATCTTTATAGCTTCTTTTCATTACTTTTCCTTATAATAATATCAAAATGTTTCTTGTTTAATTCCATGACAGACAGTCTAGATTGTTTAATTAAAGATATATCACTTAATTTTTTGTCTTTTTTAATATCCTCAAGAGTAACACTATTTTTTAAGCTTGATTTAACTTTTAAATCAACTACAACCCATTTTGAATCATCAGTTGTCGGGTCTTGATAAAACTCCCTTACTACAGAGGTTATTCCAACTATCTCTTTACCAACATTGCTATGATAGAAAAGGACTAAATCACCTTCTTTCATAGTTTTGAGATTATTTCTTGCTTGATAATTTCTCACACCGTCCCAATATGTTGTATTATCTTTAATCATGTCATCCCATGAATATTTATATGGTTCTGATTTAACAAGCCAGTATCTCATAAAAATAAATTTAATTTATTAATTAATTTTTGTAAAATGTAATATGATGATTTTAGTTCCAGCAATTGATATAAAAGATGAAAAATGCGTTAGACTCTTTAAGGGAGATTATAACCAAGAAACGATTTATTCTGACAATCCCTTGGAAGTTTCAAGGAAATGGATTAACGAGGGGGCATGTTTAATACATCTGGTTGACCTTGATGGTGCACTTGAGGGAAGCACTAAGAATTTTGATATTATTAAACAGATTGTTAACCATGATAATTGTAAATTTCAGGTTGGTGGTGGAATCAGAAGCATTGAGACCATAGAGAAGTACCTGTCTTTGGGGGTAGAAAGAGTCATTATAGGCACATCTGCTTTTACCGAGAAAGGATTTCTTGAAAAAGCTTGTGAAAAGTTTGGTAGTAAGATTGCAGTGGGCCTTGATATTAAAGATGGGAAAATTGCAGTACGTGGATGGAATACTAAAATTGATATGACTATAGAAGATGCGATTAAAGACTTTACTAGCCTCGGAGTATCTTTAATTGTCTTAACATCAGTTGATAGAGACGGGACTCTAGAAGGTTTTAACGAAGAACTGATTGAATATTATTTAAGTATTTCTGATATTCCAATAATAGTTTCAGGGGG
>Ga0315331_10000032_pt1 | contig 61744 bp, 59 predicted proteins | sample M160m34915metaG_FD_203456 | JGI IMG/M metagenome (GOLD analysis project Ga0315331, IMG submission 203456) | Ammonia-oxidizing marine archaeal communities from Monterey Bay, California, United States - M1 60m 34915 | ecosystem: Environmental > Aquatic > Marine > Intertidal zone | place: USA...
GGTCGATGTGGCGCGCAACCTGTCGCGCTGGGTGGACTGCCTGGTGGCGCGAACGTTCAGTCATGCGCTGGTCGAGGAGCTTGCCCTCGCCGCGACCATTCCGATCATCAACGGCCTGACAGACCTCCTCCACCCGTGTCAGGCGATGGCCGACTTACAGACGATCTCGGAGAAGATGGAGCCGAAGGAAGCGCGGATCGCCTATGTGGGGGATGGCAACAACATGGCGAACTCGCTGCTGCTCATCTCCGCCGTGCTCGGTCTCGAAATGAACCTGGCGACTCCCTCGACCCACCGCCCGTCCGCGCGCGTGATGGAGCGTGCGATGGATCTGGCACGCACGAGCGGGGCGCGGATCGAGTGGAGCCAGGATCCGGCGGTCGCGGTGCGGGGTGCCCACTTCGTCTACACCGACACCTGGACGAGCATGGGGCAGGAGGCTGAGGCGGAGGAGCGTCGCCGCACCTTCGCGGACTACCAGGTGAACGAGGTCTTGCTGGCCCACGCGCCCGATGCCTGGGTGATGCATTGTCTGCCCGCTCACCGGGGGGAGGAGATCACCTCCGAGGTCCTCGACGGAGAGCGGAGCCTCGTCTATGAGCAGGCCGAGAACCGTCTACACGCGCAGAAGGCGATCCTCGAGCGGCTGATGCTCGGGGCCTAGTGTGCTGTAGCGCTAGAAGCGCGGTGCGGGCCGACTCCCGCTTACCCATCCGTCAAAATCGTTTGTAAACCGCGTTCGTTGTAACGCCGATGCACTCAGTGGAGGGGGCTGCAGTCCCCCCGGGGGCTTCGTGGGCGCGGGCGTTTCTACGGATCGGGAGGGAGTGAGCGTCGTCCTGCGACGCAGGCAGGATCTCGTCTCCGGCACGATCGCGCTGAGTCCGGGCGAGGGGTTCCTGTGGTCTCGGATCGACGGCGTTACGCCGTGGAGGCAGCTGCGAGAGATGGGCGGGTTGCCGGCTGATGAGGTCGACCTCTGTCTGGAGAGCTGGCTCGCGCAGGGGCTGATCGAGCGCGTCGAGAAGGCGGTCTCACGACAGGGTCCTTGGCCGCGGATCGGGGCCTCGCGGCCGTCGGGACGCTCGGGGATCGACCCGGGAGACCTCGACGACTCGCTCGACCTCCCCCGTCAGGCTCAGCTGCGCATCCTCGAGTTCGAGCAGCGTCTCTCGAGCGGGCCGCACCATCTACTCGGCGTCGAGGCTGAGGCCGACGCAGGGACGGTCAAGTCCGCCTACCGAACGCTCTCTCGCGAGTTTCACCCCGATCGCTATTTCCGGCGGCAGATCGGTTCGTACGAGAAACGTCTTCACCGCGTCTTCAAGGGGGTCGTCAGCGCTTATCGTGAACTCACGGGTCCGCGCGCCGCGCTGGATCGACCCTCGCTGGCGCCGGTGGGGGTGACGCCGCGTGGAGGGGACGGGGGAGCAGAGGTTCGTCGCCAGCCGTCTTCCTCGGAGGAAATTGGATGAATCGGGTGATCGGCATCGATCTCGGGACGACGAACTCCGTCGTCTCGGTGGTAGACAACGGCCGGCCCGTCGTCATCCCGAATTCGGGCGGCTACAAGACGACGCCTTCGATGTTCGCCATCTCGCGGGACGGTAAGGAGCGGGTGGGGCATCTCGCCAAGCGCCAGGCGATCACGAACGCTGAAAACACCGTGTCCTCGTCGAAGCGTCTAATGGGGCGTCGCTTCGAGGACCCGGAGGTCCAGAAGATGATCGAGCGATCTCCGTACGAGATCGTGACCGGTCCGAACGGAGACCCGCGCGTTGTCCTCGGCGGCAAGACGTTCACTTGCCCGGAGCTGTCGGCGATCGTCCTGCGCGAGCTGAAGCAGATCGCAGAGGAGTTCCTGGGGGAACCCGTCATGCAGGCTGTCATCACAGTCCCGGCCTACTTCAACGACGCACAGCGCCAGTGTACGAAGGACGCCGGGAGGATCGCGGGGCTCGACGTGCTGCGGATCATCAACGAGCCAACCGCCGCTGCGCTCGCCTACGGGATGGGGCAAGCCACAGACCAGCGGATCGCGGTCTACGACCTCGGTGGAGGGACATTCGACGTCTCGATCCTCGAGATGTCCGAGGGGGTTGTCGAGGTGCTCGCGACCGCCGGTAACACGTTCCTCGGCGGAGAGGACTTCGATCGCCGCATCGTGTCTCATCTCGTTCAATGGTTTCATGAGAGCGAGGGGATCGATCTGCGGTCGGACACGACGGCCCTGCAGCGGATCAAGGACGCCGCGGAGAAGGCTAAGTGCGACCTCTCGGTTCGGGAACGATCCGAGATCAACCTACCGTTCATCGCGAGTGACGATCAGGGGCCGCGGCACCTGAACTACCTGCTGACCCGTGACCAACTCGAAGCGCTGGTTGGCGACATTGTGAGCGCGACCCTCAAGCGACTCGAACTGTGTTGTCGGGACGCTGGCTGTTGCCCATCGGACATTGACGAGGTGGTGCTCGTGGGTGGGCAGGCGAGGATGCCCCTGGTTCATGAGGCGGTCGCCGATTTCTTCGGCCAGCCACCTCACAAGGGCGTCAATCCGGATGAGGTGGTCGCCCTCGGGGCGGCTGTTCATGCCGCGTCCCTCGTCGGCGAGGAGCAGGATGTACTGCTCCTCGACGTCACGCCGCTCTCGCTCGGCATCGCGACGTACGGTGGGCACTTCGCCCGCCTGATCGAGCGAAACACCACGGTCCCCGTCAGCCGGAGCCACGTCTTTACGACCACTCGGGACAACCAGTCCGCGGTCAAGATTCGGGTTCTGCAGGGGGAGAGTGACCTCGCCGCCGAGAATGACCTCCTCGGCGAGTTCGTCCTCGCGGGGATCCCGCCGGCGCGCCAAGGGGAACCGGAGATCGACGTCCATTTCGACATCGACGCCAACGGGATCGTCAGCGTCGCGGCCCGGGACCTGGCGACGGGGCAGGAGCAGTCGATCATCGTGAACGCCCGCGGGACCCTCTCGGACGCCGAGGTCCGTGAGATCTCCGCCGATCGGGGCTCCTGTGAGGTCCGTTTCAAGCGTTGAAGCAGCGCCGACGGGCTCGGCCCGTCCCGCTTGCGCTCCCCGGCCGCCCGCCCGACACTCCGCGCTCCTGTTCACCGCCCGCTTGGGTGGCACGTGTCGAAGGAGTGCAACCATGGTTTCTCGCGCCAACGTCAAGCGCGTCTGTCTCGCCTACAGCGGGGGGCTCGATACCTCCGTCATCCTGCGTTGGTTGATCGAGGAGTACGACTGTGAGGTCGTGGCCTACTGTGCCGACGTTGGCCAGGAGGAGGAGCTCGATGGCCTGCCGCAAAAAGCGCGCGACACCGGAGCCGTCGACTGTGTGATCCGGGATATTCGTGAGGAGTTCGTCTCGGACTATGTGTTCCCGGCCATCTCGGGGGACGCGATCTACGAGGGGACCTACTTGCTCGGGACCGCTCTCGCGCGGCCGGTCATCGCCAAGCATCACGTTGAGGTCGCCAAGGCGACGGGCTGTGACGCGATCGCCCATGGTGCGACGGGGAAGGGCAACGACCAGGTTCGGTTCGAGCTCACTTGCCGGGCGCTGGCGCCGGAGCTCGCGATCATCGCGCCGTGGCGCGAGTGGTCCTTGCGCTCGCGGAGCGACTGCATCGCCTACGCGGAGGAACATCAGATCCCGATCTCGGCGACCCTGAAGAAGCCTTACTCCATCGATCGGAATCTGCTGCACTGCTCTTTCGAGGGCGGGATCCTCGAGGACCCCTGGAACGCCCCCGACGAGGACATGTTCTTGCTGAGCTGTGCTCCCGAGGCGGCACCCGATCAGCCGCGAGAGATCGTGATCGGGTTCGAGCAGGGGCGGGCGGTCTCGCTCGACGGGGAGTCGTTGTCGCCCGCGACGTTACTCCACCGGCTCAACCGTCTCGCCGGCGAGAATGGGATCGGGCGGGTCGACATGGTCGAGAACCGGTTCGTTGGGCTCAAGTCGCGTGGGGTCTACGAGACGCCGGGCGGCACGGTCTTGTACGCGGCACACCGCGCGATCGAGTCGATCACCCTCGACCGTGAGGTCATGCATGAGCGCGACCGGCTCTCGCCGCGTTTTGCGGAGCTGATCTACAACGGGTTCTGGTTTGCGCCCGAGATGGACTTCCTTCGCGCCGCGATCGACGCATCCCAGACGCGGGTCTCGGGAGATGTTCGTCTCCGCTTGTACAAGGGGAACGTGATCGTCAGCGGGCGCCGCTCTCCGAACTCGCTGTACAGCGAGGAGCTTGCGACGTTCGAGGAAGACGAGGGCGCCTACGATCAGGCGGACGCGGGCGGTTTCATTCGTCTGCAGGGTCTGCGCCTGTCGGGGCGGTAGGCTCCCGCGCGGCCAGGAATTTGAGCAGGGAGGGTGTGCTCAGCCGCATCACGTCGACCTCGGGCGCGATCCGTTCGCAGATCGTAAAGACATAGGAGAGGGTCTTTGCGTAGAGCAGGAGGTCGTTGGGGAGGCGGAGCCCCGGCGTCTCCTCGAGCAACCGCTTGGCCTCATCCTTGAGCCCGAGGACCTCCGTCCCGCGCATCGCGAGCGCTCCCCCGTTTCGTTCGATCCGGTCGAAGAGGGTCACGACGCGATCCTCGACGTCCTCTCGGGCGCCGGGCCGGATCATCTCCAGCCGTTCTAACTGGTCGATGAAGGCGGTGGGGTCGCGCTGGACCAATGCATAGAGGGCTCTGCGCAGGGGCTCCCGGAGCGCGGGCGAAAGTTGCTGCGAAAGGCCGAAGTCCAAGAAGAGGACGCGAGGCGGTCGTTCTGGCTCCGTGAGCACGAAGAGGTTGCCCGGGTGTGGGTCTGCGTGAAACAGGCCGTCCTCGAAGATCTGTTGTGCGTACGCGCGGACGAGCACCTCGGCGATGTGACTGAGGTCGACACCCCTTTGCTGGAGTCCTTCCAAGTCATCGATAGGGTGGCCTTCATGGAGACTCATCGTGAGGACGCGTTGCGTCGAGTGCGCCTCGTAGATCGTGGGCACGATGATGGACGGGTGATCGGCGAGGTTGGCTGCGATCTGAGCCGCGGTGCGCGCCTCTCGCTCGAAGTCCGTCTCGCTCTGGAGGCTCTGGGTGAACTCGTCGAAAAGGCGAGGAAAGTCGTCAGTGCGCCGGAGGACCCATGGCAGGGCGAAGCGAAGCAGCGAGAGGTCTTTCGACATCGCTGGCTCGAGCCAGGGGTACATGACCTTGACGGCGACGGGGGTGCCGTCGTGGAGCGCCGCGCGATGCACTTGTGCGATCGAGGCTGCGCCGATCGGCACGGGGGAGAAGTCCGAGAAGTGTGCTTCGAGGGGGGCGCCGAGCTCCGCTTCGACAGCGCTGGCGATCAGCTCGAAGGGGAGCGGGGGAACCTGCTCTCGTAGCGCGGTGAGCGCAGGGCGGGCCTCCGGAGGTACGGCTTCATAGTGGAGCGAGGCGAACTGGCCGGCTTTGGCGAACGCCCCTTTGAGCTCGCCAGCGGTGCGCGCCCAGCGCCGAACCCGCGCGGCGCGCCGCCTCGTTCGCCGGGCGTCTCGGGCTGGCGCCGGGAAGAACAGGTCGAGGATCGCGGCGGCTGAAGTGAGGCCGTCGACGAGTATCGATCCGAGCAGCCGGGCCGGCGCCTCGAGCCCGCGCGCGCGCAGCGCCGCCCGAAGCGCGTGGCGCGCTCGGTTCCTGCCGGGTCCGCGTGGACGGTGGGTGGAAACAGTCATGACTCCTAGTCACCTGTGCGGTCGTGTGTGAAGTGTGGCTGGCTTGACACTCGTCCGCTCCCCCGATTAGATAGCCCGCCCGTCGCGCCAGATCTCGGGGTGCGGCACCTTCCGTCCTGAAGGGGGAAAAGCATGTCCCAGTTTCGTTGGCTCCCGGCGCTCCTGTTGACCGCGTTCGTCGCCGTGTCTTGTCATGAAGTGCATATCGACTTCGAGGGTGTCCAAGGGGAGATCGACGTCTATGACGACTTGTTCTCCGTCTCAGTCCCCGATGAACAACACGCGGTGGCTGTGGGCTACTACGGCGCCGCCTATTGGACGGACGACGGCGGCGAGTCGTGGCACAAGGGGGTCACGGACACGCACGCCATGCTCTACGGCGTCTCGATGGCGGACGCCCAGCATGGTTGGGCTGTGGGACAGCGCGGTCTGATCTTACGAACGAACGACGGCGGTCGGACGTGGACGCCGCAGGCAAACTCGAAGCAGTCCGAAGGTTCACACCTGTTCTCGGTGGCGGCGGTCGACGAAAACACCGCGGTCGCGGTCGGTGAGTGGGGGACTCGGATCCGGACGGGCGACGGCGGCAAGACCTGGGAGGACTACTCCTTCACGATCAGCGAGGACCACCCACAGTATGTTTGGCTCGCCCCGGTGGAGAAGGAGAAGGTCCGAAACGGCGAAAAGGTTTATGAAGATGTCGGGCTGAACGACGTCTACTGCTTGCGCGCTCCGGAGCAGCGCTGCTGGTTGATCGGCGAGTTCGGTTACATCTTCTTCTCGACGGACGCCGGGATCACCTGGGACAGGTCCACGATCTCTGGCTCGGTCGAGATGACCCCCGTCGAGGTTGACTTCAACGCGATTGACATCGCGTCCGGCGAGGCCGAGAGGATCCGCGAATTTGGTCGTGGGATCGCGGCCGAGCAGCACCTGAACGTCGCGGTGGAGGCCGTCGGTTCGAAGCGCGAAATGGACGAACTCGGCCGTCAAGCCGCCGATGCCGATGAGCTCTTCGAGCTCTTTGAGGTTCTCGAGGCGCGCTCTCAGGAAGTGATCACCGTGCTCGAGGACGTGGACATCGAGTCCGATCGGCTCCGGATGCGCGGACAGCCGCCGTGGGACTTCGAGGATTTTCTCGAGAATGATCCGCAGTTCCTCGAGCGCTATCTGGCTCGCCAGACCTATGACTACCCGGGCGTGAAGGTTCGTGTGATTCAGAACCCGTACCTCTTCACTGTGCGGTTTCGCGACGCGAAGCATGGCCTGATCTCCGCGCTCGGCGGCGTGATCCTGCGCAGCGATGATGGGGGCGAGACGTTCGAGTACGTGAAGATCGACCGGCAACAGGCGCTGTTCGCGGCGACCGGTGTCGAGGGTCGCTCGGTCGCGGTGGGCGAGAAGGGGTTGATCCGGGTCTCGACCGATGAGGGCCAGACCTGGACGACGGTTCCCGAGGGAGCGTTCCCGAAGGTCTTCACGTTCATGCGTGACGTCGCCTTCGAATCGTCGGGGAAGCTCGGCTTCATTGTCGGCCAAACGGGACGGATCTATCGCAGCACCGACGCCGGGACACGTTGGGAGCAGGTGCTCTTCCCGCCTCGCGACGGGCCTCGTGACCAGGAATCGGGCTAGATCCGCAAGAAAAGGGTCAAGTCGGTTCGTCGTCTGGTCGATCGGGAGCGGTTCAGGCCGCGTCGGGGCAGAGGCACTCGGCGCGCAAGCCGAGGAGAGGGATGCATTCCGATCAGCCCCGCATCTACCTCGTCGATGACAGTCGACTCGATCGAGAGCTGTTGGCTGGCGCGCTCGACGGGCTGGGCCGGATCCAATCCTTTGAAGATGCCGAGGCTGCGCTCAGTGCAGTCCTCGAGGACCCCCCGGATGTCCTCATCACGGATCACGTGATGCCTGGGATGTCGGGCACCGACCTGCTCGCGCGGGTCCGGGGCGAACGGCCAGAGGTCGAGGTGATCCTCGTCACCGGTGTAGCGTCTGTCGAGCCTGCGATCGCTGCGCTCCGCGCGGGCGCGAGCGACTACATCCGGAAACCGGTCGAGCCGGAGACGCTGCGGCACACGGTGCAACAGGCGCTCCTGCGCAAACGGCTGATCGCGGAGAATGAACGCCTCCAGGAGGGGCTTCGCGTCGCTGAGTCCTGTCGTGTGCTCGCGAGCTGTCTGGAGCCGGGGGAGGTCTATCCGCTGGCGCTCGACCTCTTGTTGGGAATTGCAGGGTTGCCCTGTGGGCTCGCGGTCTTCCGGCGGGCAGCGCCTGTCCAGAACTATGGGGTGGCCTTCCGCGGCTTCGACGAGGAAGCGTCGCGGCGGCTGCGCCACTGGCTGGTGGAGGAGAAAGGGGTAGATCTCGACGCCCTCGAGTCCATCACCGCGCTCGACCGCGGCCCGGTCATCGATGGAATGCGTGAGGTGGGTGTCGATGTGGACGGTCTGGTGGCGGTCCCCATTCGCAGCGCGGGCGGGGGCGGCGGGGTCCTTTGGCTGATGGGCCGGGACACGTCCCGTGACGGTCTCCTTGCCGGGCGCTTCGACACGGTCCGGGAATACGCTGAGTTGGCGCTCGGCAACGCGGAGCGATACCTCCAGGCCAAGGACCGCGCGTTCGTCGATGACGTGACCGAGATCTACAACGCCCGCTACCTGCACTCCGCCCTCGAGAACGAGGTTCAGCGCGCCGCACGGTATGGCAACGCCTTGTCTGTTGTCTTCCTGGACCTGGATCGCTTCAAGGCGGTCAATGACCGACACGGTCATCTGGTCGGCTCTCAGACGCTGCGCTGCTTGGCCCAGATGCTGCTCGAGTGTGTACGGCAGGTGGACACGTTGGCGCGGTACGGCGGCGACGAGTTTACGGTGTTGCTGGCAGACACCGACCACGCCGCAGCGATGGCCGTCGCGGAGCGCGTCCGCGCGAGCGTCGAGGCTCATGCCTTCGAGGCGGCGGACGGCTCGCTGCTCCGGCTTACGGTCAGCGCGGGGGTCGCGAGCTTCGGTCTGCACGGGGAGAGCGGCGAAGGGCTCCTCGACGCCGCGGACCAGGCGATGTACCGAGCGAAGTCCCAGGGCCGAAATCGCGTTTGCTCCGCCGGTGAGATCGATGAAGGGGGCGCGGGTGCTGTTTGACACCCTCGGCCCCTCGGGCTACCCAACTCGCCGAACAATCTCCTTTTTTTCAACCTACCCCCCGACCGGAGCACATGGATGAGCGTTGCGCTCGACGGCATGGAAGGGCTGCGTCGCACGCACGCCTGTGGCGGTGTGACGGTTTCGTCCATCGAGGAAGAGGTCGTGATCGCTGGCTGGGTGCACCGCCGGCGTGATCACGGTGGACTGATCTTCTTGGACCTCCGGGATCGGGAAGGTCTCGTACAGGTGGTGTTTCGCCCAGAGGCGGCGCCGGAGGCCCACGAGCGCGCGCACGAACTGCGCTCGGAGTGGGTTGTGATGGTGCGGGGGCGCGTGGAGCGCCGCAGCGAGGACACCATCAACCCGGACTTGCCCTCTGGCGAGATCGAGATCGCGGCCGAGGAGCTGCGGATCCTGAACTCCGCGACGCCGCCGCCGTTCCCGATTGAGGACGCGGCAGAGGTCTCGGATGATGTTCGCCTCGAGCATCGGCTCCACGATCTGCGTCGTCCGGTGATGCAGCGCAACCTGATGGTTCGTCATCGCCTGGCGCAGTCGGTCCGCGGCACGCTGAGCGGCGAGGGGTTCACGGAGATCGAGACGCCGTTGCTCGCGCGCTCGACGCCGGAAGGTGCCCGCGACGTGCTGGTGCCGTCTCGGCTGCAGCCCGGTGAGTTCTACGCCCTCCCGCAGTCCCCCCAGCTGATGAAGCAGATGTTCATGGTGGCGGGCTTCGATCGATATTTTCAGATCGCGCGCTGCTTCCGCGATGAGGACGGGCGCGCCGACCGCCAGCTGGAGTTCACGCAACTCGACCTGGAGCTCTCCTTCACCGATGTCGACGAGATCCTCGCCATCCTGGAGGAGGTGACCGTGCGCGGGACGCGCGAGGCGGCGGGGATCGAGCTGCCGCGGCCGTTCCCGCAAATGTCTTACCAAGAGGCCATGGACCGTTTCGGGATCGATCGTCCCGACACGCGGGTTCTACTCGAACTCGTCGCGCTGACGGACGTCTTCGCGACGAGCGAGTTCCGGGCGTTTCGCGGCGCGGTCGATTCGGGCGGGATCGTCAAGTGCCTGCCGATCCCCGAAGCCAGTGAACTCTCTCGCAGTGAGATCGATCGATTGGAGTCCTTCGTCAAGAAAGAGCTCGGCGGGAAGGGGTTGGGCTGGGTCCGGATCGGCGAGGATGGGGCTTGGCAGTCGCCGATCGCGAAGTTCTTGTCAGAGGACGAGAAGGCCACGATTACCGCGCGTACGGAGGCCAAGCCCGGCCACGTGTTGTTGTTCCAGGCAGACACCTACGACCGGGCAAACGCCATCCTCGCGCGTCTGCGGGTCGACCTCGGGCAGCGCCTGGGGCGAACCGATGGGCGCGATTGGGATGTGCTTTTCGTCGTGGACTTCCCGGTCTTCGAGCGTGATGAGGACGGGACGTTCACGTACGTCCACCAGCCCTTCGTCGCGCCGGTCGAGGAGGACGTGCCCCTGCTCTGGGAGGACCCGGAGAAGGTGCGCGGCACGCACTACGACGTGGTGATGAACGGGATCGAGCTGGGCTCGGGGAGCCTACGGAACCACAGGAGCGACGTGCAGCGTCGGATCCTCGAGGTGATGGGGTACGACGACGCGGAGATGGAGGATCGCTTCGGCTTCATGCTCCGCGCGCTCGATGCGGGGGCGCCGCCGCACGGCGGCTTCGCCTTTGGTTTCGACCGCTGGGTGATGGTCCTGACCGAGTCCGAGAACCTCCGGGACGTCTTGGCCTTCCCGAAGACCCAGCGGGGGCAGGATTTGCTCATGGAGAGCCCCTCATCCGTGACGCGCGAGCAGCTCGATGAGCTGTCGTTGCGCGTCGTCGCGCCCAAGCCGTCGTAGCGGCCGTAGGGCTCCCGAGGAGGGGGTTCGTCGCCTCATTCGTACGGCGCGCGCCGGTCGCTTTACCGCGGAGTTGGCGGCCTGCGCCCGAATTGCGTACAACATGCGCGCGATGAGGGCGCAAGCGCGGACCTGTCGTGCCTGGATGAGGTGCGGCCGCGCGGGGCCTCCCAGGGTGGCATCGGGCCACCGGCCGGCCTCGACTCACTCATCGCCAAGGTGGACTGAAGGCGTCCCCACCCGGACCTCGGAGGGGCCGATGGGGCTCAGAATGATGACGGCGGTCGCTTCGGCGTAGCTCGCGCGACCCCCCAAGAAAGACATGGAGGTGCCCCCCCAATGGCACGACCCCGGATTGCTCTGATCGGTGGCGGGAATATCGGCGGCGTTCTCGCCGAGCAGATTGCGTATCGCGAACTTGGAGACGTCGTGATCTTCGACGTGGTCGAGGGGATGCCCCAGGGTAAGGCTCTTGACATGGCCGAAGGTGCACCCCTCGTGGGCTCGGACGCCAAGATCGAGGGCACGAATGAGTACAGCGGGATTGCTGGCGCCGATGTCGTCATCATCACGGCGGGGCTGGCGCGCAAGCCCGGAATGTCTCGCGACGACCTGTTGAACACGAACCTGAAGATCATGACGCAGGTCGCTGAGGGCGTCCGGGACAACGCGCCCGACGCGTACGTGATCGTGGTGAGCAACCCGCTCGACGCCATGGTGTACACGTTCAAGGAGGTCTCCGGCTTCCCGAAGAACCGGGTTGTCGGGATGGCCGGCGTGCTCGACTCGACGCGCTTCCGGAGCTTCGTCGCTTGGGAGCTCGGGGTTTCCGTTTCCGACGTGACGGCGCTTGTCCTGGGCGGTCACGGGGACACCATGGTCCCGCTCGTTCGTTACTGCACCGTTTCGGGGATCCCGGTCGAGAAGCTCATCTCGGCGGAGCGGATCGAGGCGATCGTCGAGCGGACAAAGGGTGCGGGCGGCGAGGTCGTCGGTCTCCTGAAGACGGGCTCGGCCTTCGTGTCTCCCGCGCTCTCCGCGATCGAGATGGCGGAGTCGATCCTCAAGGACAAGAAGCGGGTCTTGGCGTGCGCCTGCCTGTGCGAGGGCGAGTACGGCGTGGATGGACTCTACGTCGGGGTCCCGTGCATCCTGGGCGCTGAGGGTGTCGAGCGGATCATCGAGCTCGAGCTCGACGCGGATGACCAGAAGGCGTTCGATGCCTCCGTGGATCACGTCCGGACGCTGGTCGAACAGATCGACCTCTAACGACGATTTCTGACCAAACGGGCCCGAGGCCTCGCGTTGCGTAGGTCTCGGGGGTCGTGCGAATTGAGGATTTCACATGAACGTCCACGAATATCAGGCGAAGCAGCTCTTCCGCGAGTTCGGCGTCGCGGTCCCCGAAGGCGGGCTGGCCGAGACCCCAGCGGAGGCCGAGGAGGTGGCGCGCAACCTCGGAACGGATGTCGTCGTCGTCAAGGCGCAGATCCACGCAGGGGGTCGCGGCAAGGGCGGCGGGGTCAAGCTCGCGAAATCGCCGGCAGAGGCGAAGCAGCTGGCGAGCGAAATTCTCGGGATGCAGCTGGTCACCCACCAGACCGGTCCGGAGGGGAAGACGGTTCGGAAGGTTTATGTCGAGGCCGGCAGCGACATCGACCGGGAGCTCTACCTGGCCATCACGCTCGACCGCGAAACGGAAGACCTCGCGATCATCGCGTCCACCGAGGGCGGGATGGACATCGAGCAGGTCGCGGAGTCCACGCCGGAGAAGATCCAGACGGTCTTCGTCCATCCCAACGTGGGCCTGCGAGGCTGGCAAGCGCGCCAGATCGGTTTTGGCCTCGGGCTGGACAAGGCGCAGGTGGCCAAGTTCGAGACGTTCCTGACGGCGCTCTTCGAGCTCTACACCTCGAAGGACTGCGCCCTCGTCGAGATCAACCCGCTGGTCGTCACGAAGCAGGGGGACCTCTACGCCCTCGACGGCAAGCTCAACTTCGACGATGGCGCGCTCTACCGGAACCCCGATGTCGCGGAGATGCGTGATCCCGAGGAGGAAGACCCGCGGGAGCGCGCCGCGAACGAGATCGACCTCGCGTACGTGGGCCTCGATGGGAACATCGGCTGCATGGTCAACGGCGCGGGCCTCGCGATGGCGACGCTCGACATGATCGCCCACTGCGGCGGCTCCCCGGCGAACTTCCTCGACGCGGGCGGCGGCGCGGACAAGGAGAAGGTGAAGGAAGCCTTCAAGTTGATTTTGCGCGACGCCAACGTGAAGGCCATTTTGGTCAACATCTTCGGCGGGATCGTGCGATGCGATCTGATCGCAGAGGGGGTCGTCGCGGCAGCAGCAGAGCTTGGCGTCGAAGTCCCCCTCGTCGTTCGTTTGCAGGGGACGATGGCGGCAGAGGGCCGGAAGATCCTCGCCGAATCGGACCTGGACATCACATCGGCCGAGACGTTGAAGGAAGCCGGTCAAAAGGCGGTCGCGGCCGTCGCAGGAGCTTGATGATGGCGATCTTGTGCGACAAGGAAACGAAGCTTTTGGTCCAGGGGATGGGGCGGATGGGGCAGTTCCACGCCGGTCTCTCCCTGGAGTACGGCACGAACGTCGTCGGTGGCGTGCACCCGGGCAAGGGCGGGCAGGAGGTCGCAGGCCTCCCGGTCTTTGACACCGTGGCGGAGGCGGTCGAGAAGACGGGCGCGAACGCCAGTGAGATCTTCGTGCCGGCGCCCGGTGCAGCAGACGCGATCCTCGAGGCTGCGGCGTCGGGGATCGAGCTCGTCGTCGCGATTACGGAGCATATCCCGACGCTCGATATGGCGCGGGCGAAGGCGGCGCTTCGCGGCACGGAGGTTCGCGTGGTCGGGCCGAACTGCCCCGGCATCGTGACGCCCGAGCAGTGTCGGATCGGGATCATGCCCGCGCAGATCACACGCCCCGGTCCGGTCGGGGTCGTCTCCCGATCGGGGACCCTGACCTATGAGGCGGTCGATCAACTCTCGCGGGTCGGTGTCGGTCAGAGCACCTGCGTGGGAATCGGCGGCGATCCGGTCATCGGCAGCAACTTCGTCGACATCCTGGCCCTGTTCGAAGAGGACCCGGAGACGAAGGCGGTGATCATGATCGGCGAGATCGGTGGGAACGCGGAAGAGACGGCGGCCGAGTTCGTCAAGGAGAATATGACGAAGCCGGTCGCGGCCTTCATCGCGGGCCAGAACGCGCCGCCCGGAAAACGCATGGGGCACGCGGGAGCCATCATCAGCGGCGGCAAGGGTGCCGCAGGCGACAAGATGGCGGCTCTGCGCGAGTGTGGGATCGCGGTCTCGGATTCACCCGGCGACCTGGGCGAGACCCTCGTTCAGCACGCGGGTTCTGCGCTGGGCTAACGGGGCTTCGCCCTCGAACGCGGCGGTGGCGGCTCGCGCGGCCCGAGAGGGCTGAGCGGGCTACCTTCCGCCGTCGATGGCGAGTCCGACGATCGACGCACAAGAGTCCTATTTCGGCCGGGTGAGCGTCCAGACGATCGTCCTGGGCGCGTTCGTCTTCCTGACCGTCCCGCTCCTGATCGCCTCGGCGAGCGGTGTCACCGAGTCGGTTCCCCTGGTGGACCTCTATGGTGTCACGTTTGGCCTGACGCACTTCCTGGTTACCGGGCTGCTCTACCTGGACGCTCGGAACCTGCGCTACTTCGCCGCGAACTGGCAGAACCGCCTGATCTACCTCGTCGTCCCCGCGATCATCCTGGTCGGGATGGACCTGCTGGCTGTCTTGCGCCTCGGGCAGGTCGGGGATTGGCTGAATGGCTTCTTGTTCTACTTCATCATGCTCGTCAACTTCTTGCACGTCTCGCGTCAGAGCTTTGGTGTGCTCCAACTGTTCAAGCGCGAGGGCGGGGGCCCGTACGCGGACCCGTTGCGATCATTGGAGAACCTCTTCTTCATTGCGCTCGTGATCGGACAGTTCGTGACCTTCGCGGGAGATGGCCGGTTCGACGCCAACTCCCGTGAGGTGTGGTTGACGACCGGCATCACCGGCTTGCTGTTCGGCATCGTCCTCGCCCTGCACGCGCACGCGTGGGTGCGGGGAGAACAGAGCCGCTCGGCCCGAGTCCCGCTCGTCTACTTCTTGTTTCAGGCGCTGTCCGGCGCGCTGGTCGTCTACCGCTCGGACTGGGTGACCATCGCGCTCGCGATGCACTACGTCGAGTACCACGCTGTCGTCATGCCGCGGCTGTTCGGAGCCCCAGTTGAAGCGGACAGCCGCGCGGACCGGCTTCGCGCTGGGCTCGCGCGGATACCGGTGCTGTTCTATGCCGGGCTGATCGCGCTCGCCTGGGGGGTCTGGCTCGGGCAGCGGACCGCCCTCTACGCCGACCCGGGCGCCTCACCGCTCCCCGTGCGGCTGTTGCTGCACTCGATCGATGGGATCTTCCTGTTCCACTTTTACGTGGAAGCGTTCCTGTGGAAGTTCAGCAAGCCGCACTATCGAGAGACGCTCGGGCCGCTCTACTTCAGCGCCCGCGCGAGCTCCTAAGCCTCGCGGGGCTCAGTCCTCGACCTGCCAGGTGTCGCCCGAGTGGAGCAGCGCCTTGAGGTCCCCCGCTCCACGTTGATCGACCGCGTCTTCGACCTGCTGGGTGAGCATGTCCTCGTAGCAGTCTTTCTCGACGGCGCGGAAGACGCCCACGGGGAGCGGGAACTCCGGGCGACTCAGGCTCGCGAGGGCGAAGGCATAGGCTGCGGTGTTGGAGGACTCGTCATGGACGACGGCGCCCTTGGCAACCGGGTCTTCGTCGTCGCCGACCTCGATGATCGAAGGGCGCCCCCCTGAGAGGTGAATCGCGCGCCGTTCGCCCGGTCGCCCGTAGACGAGCGGCTGCCCATCCTCGAGGACGAGCGCGTTGTCTACGCGTGCCTTCTTGTCCTGGAGGTCCGCCCACGTATCGTCGTTGAACACCGGGCAGTTCTGCAGGATCTCGACGAACGCGGTGCCCTTGTGTGCGTGGGCTCGGTGCAGCGTCTCTTGCAGGTGCTTGGCGTCGACGTCGATCGTCCGCGCCACGAAGGTCGCTCCCGCTCCGATCGCGAAGGAGATCGGGTCGACCGGGTGGTCGATTGACCCCCCGGGGGTCGACTTCGTCGTCAGGCCGACCTCTGAGGTCGGTGAGTACTGGCCCTTCGTCAGCCCATAGATCCGGTTGTTGAACAGCAGGATCTGCAGGTTGAAGTTGCGGCGAATGGTGTGGAGCAGGTGGTTGCCACCGATCGAGAGTCCGTCGCCATCCCCGGTGACTACCCAGACGGACAAATCAGGGTTGCTCGCCTTGATGCCGCTCGCGAACGAAGGCGCGCGTCCGTGGATCGTGTGAAAGCCGTAGGTGTCCATGTAGTAGGGGAACCGGCTGGAACATCCGATCCCCGATACGAACACGACGTTCTCTCGCGGGACGCCGAGCTCGGGCATGACCCGCTGTACGTTCGCGAGGATCGAGTAGTCGCCGCAACCTGGGCACCACCGCACATCTTGGTCGGAAACGAAGTCTTTGCGGCTCAGTGCCGGGCTGGCGCTCATGATGGGTTCTCTCCGCGGCTTGCGCTCGTGATGGCTTCAGTCAGCTCTGCGACCTTGAACGGTTGCCCGTTGACCTTGGTGTAGGACCACGCGTCGATGAGGTATCGAGCGCGGATCAGCATCGAGAGCTGACCCGAGTTCAGCTCGGGAACGAGGACGTGCTTGTAGCGAGCGAGGGTTTCGCCGAGGTCGGACGGCAGCGGGTTGAGGTGGCGCAGGTGCACGTAGGCCACCTCCGTCCCTGCCTCGGTGGCTGCTTCGACAGCGGCTGTGATCGATCCGAGCGTCCCGCCCCAGCTGACCAAGATCGTGTCTGCGCTCGGGTTGCCGAGCACCTCGATCGGCGGGAGGTCTTGCGCGATGCGCTCGATCTTTTCGGCCCGGAGCTTCACCATCGTCTCGTGGTTCGTCGGGTCGTAGACGACGTTGCCGGTCACGTCTGCCTTCGTGAGGCCTCCCACGCGGTGCTCGTGTCCCGGGGTCCCCGGCGGTGCCCAGGGTCGCGCGAGCGTCTCCTCGTCCCGCGCGTAGGGGTGGAAGTCCTCCCCGTCACCGCTCGCAAACTCGATCGGGTTTCGCGGGAGCGTGTCGACGTCCGGAATCTTCCAGGGCTCGGCGCTGTTGGCGAGGTAGCTGTCGGACAACACCATCACCGGTGTCATGTATCGCACCGCGATCTGGGCCGCTTCCAGGACCGCGTGGAAGCAGTCGGAAGGCGTGGCGGCCGCGATCACAGGCATTGGGCTTGCGCTGTGGCGGCCAAACATCGAGAGGAAGAGGTCGCCCTGTTCAGTCTTGGTCGGAGACCCGGTCGACGGACCCGCGCGTTGGACGTCGATCACGACGAGCGGTAGCTCGACCATCGTGGCGAGGCCAAGGGCTTCTTGCTTGAGGACGACCCCGGGGCCGCTGCTCGCGGTGAAGCCGAGTTGCCCCGCAAAGGCTGCGCCTACGGTCGCGCCGACGGCGGCGATCTCATCCTCGGCCTGGAAGGTCTTCAGGCCAAAGTGGCGATGTCGCGCCAGCTCATGCAGGACGTCGGAAGCCGGCGTGATCGGGTACGCACCGAAGAAGACGGAGCGCTCGAGCTGGATGCCCGCGGCCACGACGCCCCAGGCCAGCGCGGTGTTCCCCGTGATATTCCGGTAGGTCCCGGCCTCGATCTTGGCCTTCCCGATCGCGTACGACACGGGGAATAGCTCTGTCGTCTCGCCAAAGGCGTGTCCCGCGCGAAGCGTTCGGACGTTGGCCTCGAGGACGTCGCCTTTGAACTTCGATGCGAGCCACCGCTCCGTGGGTTCCATTGGGCGGTTGTAGAGCCAATAGAGGATCCCGAGCGCGAAGAAGTTCTTGCTGCGGTCGATGTCTCGTGCGCCCATTGATAGGCCGTGCAAGGCTTCGCGGTTGAGGTTCGTGATCGGCACCTCGATCAGGTTGAAGCGTTCTCGAAGCGCCGGGAGCGGGTCTTCTTCGTAGCCTGCCCGGGCGAGCGACTTCTTGTTGAACGAGTTGCTATTGATGATCACCATCCCGCTCGCGCGGACATCGTCGATGTTCGCGCGAAGCGCAGCGGGGTTGAACGCGATCAAGAGATCGGGTTGGTCCGCCGGCGTGTGGATGTCTTGCGAGGAGAAGTGGATCTGAAAGCCCGACACGCCCGCGAGCGTCCCAGCGGGAGCGCGGATCTCTGCAGGGAAATCGGGGAAGGTCGACAGATCGTTGCCCGCGAGGGCGGTCGCTTCGGTGAACTTCGTCCCCGTAAGCTGCATTCCGTCGCCGGAGTCGCCAGCGAAACGGATCGCGACGTTCTCGACTTCTCGGAGTTCTTTGTCAGTGCTGGTGCTGGCACCCTGGCCGCTTGCCATTTCTCTTCTCCAACTCGACACAGGCTGTGCCGCGCGGATTGTATCCTGCCCGCAGCGGTGCGAAAGGGCTTCCCGGGAAGAGAATTTCGCTTGGGGCGAGCGAGGTGCCTCAGGGAAAGTCGAGGCAAGCCGGGAAATTGTCGCGTTGGCTGCATGTGGGCTCTGCTCAAGTCCGCCTCGAGCCCCGCCGATGCGCTCTTCATGTTCTCTTTGCGCGCCGATCCCCTTTCGCTGGCCGAAGCTGGGGTTCATGGCCTCTGCCTGTCACTGAACCGGCCCGTCCTCAACATCGCTGACCTGCCCGTGGGGCCTGCACGGGCCGCGGCGCTGCTTTTCGGGCACGAGCGCGGCGGCTTGTCGCTCGGTCTCGGGATCTGGTCGATTGAAACCCGTCAGTCCGCCGTCTTCATCGACCGCGACCTCGTGGTGCCGGGTGACGCCGCAGCGAGCCTGGAGCAGGCGACCCGGTTCGGCGAACGGATGGGCTTCTTGTTCGACGAGGACGTCGTCGAGCCCGAAGAGCCGCTCACGCGAGCTTGGGCGCTCGAGCTCTGGAATGACCTTCTTGGGGCTCCTGGCGAGCCGCATAACGCGAGCGAAGACGCCTGTGCCGCGGCTCACCCGCCAGGCGAACAGGCCGCGTTGGGGATGGAGGACCTGGTTCTCGATGAGGTCGTCGTCGATGGGGACGCGCCGCCCACCACGAACCCTGAAGCCGAGATTTGGCTGGATCAGTTGAGCGAGGCTGCACCGAACGCGGGGGGGGAGGGAGCTTCGGTCAACCCCGTCCCGCTCGCGAAGTTCCGCCGGTGCCCCGCGGGGAGTCCGCCTCGCGACTCGTTTCTCGACGTGGCCGACCCGATGCCCCCGGGTGCCTTGGGTCGCATCGCGCTGGTCCGCCGAGACAAGCGCTCTCAGCGCCCCGGACCCCTCCTGCGCCTATTGGGAGCCTTTTGATGAGAGACCGCACTGCACGCGAGCCGGGCTGGACTCGGCTCGCGATGATCTGCCTCACGCTCTGGCTCGCCGCCTGCTCTTCCGTCCCGCAGGTTTCGGAGCCTCAGCCCACCCCCGCCGATCACGCGGCTGCGCGCCGGAACATCGGGATCGACCACGTGGTGAACGGGCGTGTCCCGATTGGCATTCGGGAGCTGCGCCACGCCCTTACTTTGCGCGAGGACGACGCGCTGACGCACTTATGGCTCGGCCAGGCCTTCCTCATGAAAGGGCGGCTCGTCGACGCGCAACGCCACGCGGAGAGAGCGGTGGTTCTCGACCCGTCGAGGCACGAGGCGCGTCTCAACGTCACGGTCCTCTACATCCATTCCGGCGCGTTCGAGCAGGCGATCGCAGAGTCTGACGTGCTGGTCGATGACCCGACGTTCGCGTCTCCTTGGCGAGCGCTCACCAACCGGGGCTGGGCGCAGCTCAAGCTCCAACGGTTCGGCGAGGCCCGCCGAAGCCTCTCCGATGCCCTCGAATACCAGCCTCAGTACTGGCCCGCGTTGCTCAACCTGGGCATCCTCGACCAGGTCGAAGGTGACTTCGCGGGGTCGCTTCGCTATTTCGAAGGGGTCCTGGAGATCGACCCGGGTGCAGGCGCAACCGCGGAGGCGCACTACCGTGTCGCAGAGGCCTACGTGTCGCTGGGTCAGCGTCACCAGGCACTTCAGCACCTGAGCCGCGCGATCGAGGCGTCGCCGAACGGACGCTGGGGGCGTCAGTCGCGTGAGTACCTCGCGCTGTTGCAATAGTTCGGGGCCGACCCGCGCGCAGAAGCGGTCCCCCGGCGGAGGCGTAGGGCCATGCAGGACGGAGAGGCCGCGGCCGAAGGAGAGGGCGTGTTCTCCGTTGGGGAATACCTGAAGGCCCAGAGAACGATTCGGGGGATCGCCCTCGAAGATCTCGCGTCGCGAACGCGTATTCCTCTCCGGTCCCTCACCCTGCTCGAGGCCGGTGAGTTCGACGGTGACCCGGACGGTTTCGTACGGGGCTTCGTGCGGACGGTCTCCGAGGGGCTGGGGCTCGACCCCGATGACACCCTGATGCGCATGCTGCAGGAGCCTCCGGTGGGAGAGTCAGCGCGAACGCGGCTCGCGGCCTCCTTGCCCATGGGATGGGTTCTCCTGGCCTGCGGCGGGGCCGCGCTGATCGCGCTGTTGTTCGCGTTGGCGGGCGCGGTGACATTGGTACCGGCGGATGAGGTCCACCGTGTGGTCATTCGGCGAGACCCCGTGCAGGCGCTCGCCGCGGCGCACGCCGCCTCTTCGTTCGAGACGCCTGCTCGTGCACGCCGGGAAGGGCCCGCGCAAGCGCCAACCCGCCCGGAGACGACCGCGGCCCGCTAGTTTTTTTCACCAGGGTCGATCGCGTCAGCGAACGAGTAGCATCTGGAGATGGCGTATCGGCGCATCCGCTCCGAGGCGATCTTGCTGCGACTCGTCGATTTTGGAGAGTCGGATCGGATCGTCCACCTCCTCTGCCCGGAGGTGGGTCGGCTCACTGCGATCGCGAAGGGGGCTCGGCGGAGCGTGAAGCGCTTTGGGGGGTCGCTCGACCTGTGCAACCTGCTCCGGGTCCAAGTCGAGAAACGGCGCCCCACCTCGATGGCGCGGATCGACCAGGCGATCCTGGTCCACCCCTTTTTGGGGCTCCGCGAGCGGCCTGCGCGCTTCGCGCTGGCTTGCTACCTGGTTGAGATCGTCGACCGGATGGCACCGGAGGATGGTCCCCGGGCCGACCTGGAGGCGATCTATTACTTCTTGCGGTCTGCGCTCAGACTGATCGAGACGCAGCCCGTCGACACGCGCTTACAGGTTCTCCTCGAACTGAGAGCCCTTTCGGTGCTCGGACTTCGCCCCGAACTCCGACAGTGCGTGGCCTGCGGGCGTGAGACGGGTCCGGAGCCGAGGGTCTCCTTCGGTGTGGCCGATGGGGGCGTCCTGTGCGGGGCGTGCGGGCTGCGCTCCGAGAGCCGCCTCGAGGTTCACCTGGGGACACTCCGAGCGCTCTCGCAGGGACTCGAGATGCCCCTCAGCGGCCTCGCGCGGATCCGGATGGATCCCGAAGCCCTGATGGAAGCGAAGGGCCTCGTCACGCGTTTTCAGCGCTTCCACGCTGGTCTCGACCTGCGGAGCGAGCAGGTCCTCGAAGAGTTGCTCGCGCCAGGGCGCGCTGAGATCTGACTGCTTGACCCGTGGTGGACCCCGCGGAATACTCGGCGAGCGCACCGGCCTAGGCGCCGTTGTCTTTACCCTCACCCTCACAGTTACGGACGAGAACGGGATCCCCCATGAGTGTGGAATCTGCTTCAGACGCCGGCGCCCAGCGCGTGGCGATGGACAAGCTCGTGTCGCTTTGTGCGCGGCGGGGCTTCCTCTTTCAGTCGAGCGAAATCTACGGCGGCATCAACGGCTTCTGGGACTACGGCCCCCTCGGCGCGGAGCTGAAGCAGAAGCTGCGCCAGCGTTGGTGGCAGTTCACGGTTCGTGGGCGCGCGGACGTCGAAGGGATCGATAGCGCGATCGTCGCGCACCCGCGGACGTGGGAAGCTTCCGGCCATGTCGAGTCGTTCACGGACCCGATGGTCGACTGCAAGACTTGCAAGCGTCGGTTTCGGGCCGATCAGATTGACGGCGAGCCCTGCCCCGAGGCCCCGAAGAAGCGCGCGATCCTGGATTGCGACCTCACCGAGTCGCGCAACTTCAACCTGATGTTGACGACGACCGTTGGGGCGCAGGAGGGCGCGGGGCAGACCGCCTATCTGCGGCCGGAGACGTGCCAGCCCATCTTCAACGACTTCAAGCGAGTTCGAGAGGCGGCGCGCCAGAAGTTGCCGTTTGGGATCGCTCAGGTCGGCAAGGCGTTCCGCAACGAGATTACGCCGCGCAACTTCACCTTCCGCTCTCGCGAGTTCGAGCAGGCGGAGCTCGAGTTCTTCTGTCACCCCAGCCAGCGGGAGGAGTGGTTCGACTACTGGCTGGGGGAGCGGATGCGGTTCCATCGAGAACTCGGTTTTCAGGAGTCGAGCCTGCGAACCCGCCCGCACGGACCGGACGAGCTCGCCCACTACTGCGCGCGCGCGATGGACATTGAGTTCCTGTTCCCGTTCGGCTGGCAAGAGATCGAGGGGATCCACGACCGGGGTGACTGGGACCTGTCTCGCCACAGCGAATACTCGGGCAAGGATTTGTCGGTCACGGACGAGGAGACACGCGAGAAGTTCATGCCGATGTGCATCGAGAGCTCCGTCGGGGTGGACCGGACGGCGCTCGCCTTGCTTGTCGACGCTTATCATGAGGAGACGCTCGAGGGCGGGGACGAGCGTGTGGTCATGCGTTTTCACCCCGGGCTTGCCCCGGTCACCGTGGCGCTCCTGCCGCTCTCGAAGAAGCTGAAGCCGGAAGTCGAAGGCCTCGAGGCGGAGCTTCGGCAGCACTTCAGTCTGCAGTACGACCAGGCGGGAAACATCGGCAGGCGGTATAGACGTCAGGATGAGATCGGGACGCCGTGGTGCGTCACGTGGGACTTCGAGACGGCAGACGATCGCAAGGTGACGGTTCGCCACCGGGACTCGATGCAGCAGGATCGCGTGCCGATCGAGGGCGTCCGGCGGTACTTGACCGATGCGTTGGAGGCGGCCTCTTGAGCGCGCGGAAGAAGGTGACGGCCCGCAGGGCGGGGCCGAAGAAGGCGGGCCGCAAGAAATCCGCGGCGAAGAAGGCGGGCCGCAAGCAGGCCAGTTTGTCCGCCGCCAGCCGCCGCGGGGCTTCGGACCGCCAGGTGTTCTTCTTCGGCGGCGGGGCAGCGGACGGTCACGCTGATCTGCGTGAGGTGCTGGGGGGCAAGGGCGCGAACCTCGCGGAGATGTGCCGCCTCGGCCTCCCGGTGCCGCCGGGCCTGACCGTTTCGACGGCGGTGTGCGTGGAGTTCAACCGGGCGGGAGGCAAGCTCAGCAGCCGGGTTCAAGCAGACGTTTTGACCGCTCTCGCGCGGGTCGAGAAGGTGATGGGGCGCCGGTTCGGGGACTCCGAGGCGCCGTTGCTCGTCTCCGTCCGCTCCGGCGCGCGGGTGTCGATGCCCGGGATGATGGACACGGTGCTCAACCTCGGCCTCAACGACCGGACGGTCGAGGGGCTGGCGAACGCCGCGGATGAGCGGTTCGCCTTTGATTCATACCGCCGATTCATCCAGATGTACGGCGACGTGGTCCTGGGTGTCCCGCACGGGATGTTCGAGGAGCAACTCGACGCGAAGAAGCGCCACCGCGGAGCCCTGCTCGACACGGACCTCGACGCGGCCGACCTGCGTGAGCTCGTTCGAGAGTTCCTGGACCTCGTGGAGGAACAGACCGGCGCGCTCTTCCCGCAGGACCCTGCGGAGCAGCTTTGGGGCGCTATCGGCGCGGTCTTCGGATCCTGGCAGAATGATCGGGCGATTACGTACCGCCGGCTCAATGACATCCCCGAGGGCTGGGGAACTGCGGTCAATGTGCAGGCGATGGTGTTCGGGAACATGGGCGAGAACTGCGCCACGGGCGTCGCGTTCACGCGCGACCCGTCCACCGGCGCGAAGCATTTCTACGGTGAGTATCTCAAGAACGCCCAGGGCGAGGATGTCGTCGCCGGCATTCGAACACCGCAGCCGATCAATGACGCCAGCCGCAAGGGTGCGACGGCGAACCTGCCCACGCTCGAGAGCGAGATGCCTCGTCCGTACAAGCAGCTGGTGCGGATCTACAAGCGGCTGGAGCGCCACTATCGAGACATGCAAGACATCGAGTTCACCATTGAGAGCGGTGAACTCTGGATGCTGCAGACGCGGAGCGGAAAACGGACCGCCGCCGCGGCGCTGAAGATCGCGGTCGATATGGCCAAGGAGCGGCTGATCTCGCGAGAGGAGGCGGTCACGCGGGTCGACCCGGAGGCGCTCGACCAGCTGCTGCATCCGCAGCTGGACCCGGACGCCAAGCGCGACGTCCTGGCCCGCGGGCTCCCGGCCTCTCCCGGCGCTGCGGTGGGGAAGGTCGTCTTCTCGGCAGACCGGGCTGAGGCGAACGCGAAGGCGGGCGAGAAGGTCGTGCTCGTTCGCGTGGAGACCTCGCCGGATGACATCCACGGGATGCACGCAGCCGAGGGGATCCTGACGGCCCGCGGTGGGATGACCTCCCACGCCGCAGTCGTCGCTCGAGGCTTTGGGAAGTGTTGCGTCGTGGGCTGTGGCGAGCTGCAGATCGACTACGCCACGCGGGAGTTGCGGGTCGGGGGCCGGGTCGTCAAAGAGGGGGAGCCGATCACGATGAATGGCTCCACGGGCGAGGTGATGATCGGGCGAGTCCCGACGATCCCGCCCAAGCTCGGGGGGGCTTTCGACGAGCTCATGCGCTGGGCGGATCGGCTGCGCAAGCTACGGGTCCGCACCAACGCGGACAGCCCTGAGGACGCACAGCGCGCTCGCGAGTTTGGCGCCGAGGGGATCGGTCTCTGCCGCACGGAGCACATGTTCTTCGACGAACAGCGCATCCTCGTGGTCCGGCGAATGTTGATGGCGGAGCGGCTCGAAGACCGAGAGAAGGCCCTCGAAGAGCTTTTGCCGATGCAGCGAGGCGACTTCCAGGGGATCTTCCGCGCGATGGACGGGCTGCCGGTCACGATCCGGTTGCTGGATCCGCCGTTGCATGAGTTCCTGCCGAAACCCGATGACGATGACTATCAGGACAAAGTGCGGGAGATCGCGCTGGGGATGGGGGTCGGCGCCGCTCGGCTCAACGCGCGGATCAAGGAGATCAGCGAGGTCAACCCAATGCTGGGGCACCGGGGCTGTCGCCTCGGGGTGAGCTACCCCGAGATCTACCGGATGCAGGTGCGCGCGATCACGGAGGCGGCCTTCGACGTCGTTGAGGAGGGACTCGCGGTCAAGCCCGAGATCATGGTCCCGCTCGTGGCACACCCGGGTGAGCTCCTGAGCCTGCGGGCCGCGGCAGAGGAGGTCATCGCCTCGGTCCGGTCCGGCCGAGACAAGGCTCTGCAAAAGCGGGTGAAGCCGACGATCGGCACGATGATCGAAGTTCCGCGCGCTGCGCTGACGGCGGACGTCATCGCACGCAGCGCCGATTTCTTCTCCTTCGGGACCAATGACCTGACTCAGATGACGTATGCGCTCTCGCGCGACGACGCGGGCAAGTTCCTACCCGCCTACATCGAAAGTGGGATCCTCGAAGCCGACCCGTTCGTCTCGATCGACGAGGAGGGTGTCGGGCAGCTGGTCGAGACCGGGGTGGAGAAAGGGCGCGCCACCCGGCCTGACATCAAGCTCGGAATCTGCGGGGAGCACGGCGGCGATCCGCGGAGCGTCCATTTCTTCGCTCGGGTCGGCCTCGACTACGTCTCTTGTTCGCCCTACCGGGTCCCGATCGCTCGGCTTGCCGCCGCGCAGGCGGCGATCGAGCAGCCGGAGTGAGGGCGCTCATCGCCAGCATCCTGCTCGTCGCGGCCTGCAGCTCGCCCGCGCCGGTCGTCCTGGTGGAGGAGTATCAGGGCGGCCCGGAGATGGACCTCGTGCGACTAAGAGAGCTCGCGCGCGACTTCTATGCGCGCCTCGAGAATCGTCGCTTCAACAGCCTCGCCACGTTTCAGGACCCTGGGTTGCGCGAATTCTTTCGCACGGAGGAATCGTACAGCGACTATTACGCTGAGGTGGCTTACGAGCTCGAGTTGTCCCGCTTCGAGGCGAGTCGGCCAACTCGGGTCCGCATCCTCGAGGCCACGCGGGAATCGCCGAGCCGTGTCCGGCTGGTCGTCCGTTTTACGGGCGACAATGGCCTCCCTCTGCGGTGGTGGCAGATCGACCGAGAGCGCCAGGACGTCTGGGAGGTCGATGAGACCGGGCGCTGGTGGATCGTGCCCGGCAAAGTCTGACCGCTCGCCTCTCCAGCGCTGGCTGATCGCGCGAGGCTTGCCTCGTTGAGCGCGGGTCTGTCATGTGAACTTCAGATCCCACAAGCGGAACAGGTTTTCCCTTTCGGGGGGCTCGGCTCCCCCTCACTTATATGAGGGAATTGAAAAAAAGACGATTATAAACAAGTACTTGTGTTCGTTGTTCTCTTCGAGAGGGCGGCTGGGTAAGGTGGCACGGCAATTGCTCATGTACCCCTTGTAACGGCAGATTAGCTCTTGGAAAGTAATACGGTTCCGCACCGTTTGCCGAACGAAGGGTCTTCGAGAAAAGGGAACCGCGATCCAGGGATGGTGACGTCAGTCGCCAGATCGCGGGCCGGAAACGGCAATCTCGAAGTCACTGAACACGGCATCGCGACCTTCGGGCGCGACCGACGATGAGTTGGACGAAGCGGGGCCCTCGAGGAAGTGAGGCGCTCTTGAACACGACCAAAACGTGGGACTCCGACGCAGAACTCGTCGCAAAGATCCTGGACGGCAGCCCGGAACATTTCAACAAGCTCTACGAGGCCTATTTCCCTCGTGTCTACCGGTTCGCGCTCAAGCGGCTGAGGGACGCGGGAGAGGCCGAAGATGTCACGCAGGAGGTCTTCATGACGCTCCTCAGCGCTCTCCCGTCCTACAAGGGCGAGTCGTCGCTGCTGGTGTGGATCTTTGGTGTCACGCGGAACAAGGTCAACCGCCGGTTTCGAGGTATCCGACCGCGCTTCGAATCCATCGAAGACGACGAGGCCGCTGAGATCGCCTCCCTCGGGGCTTCGACGGAGGACGCCGTCGACGCACGCAGGATCCTGGGGCGGTGCGAGGACGCGATCGAGAACGGTTTGACGCCGCTCCAGCGCCGGATCTTCCAGCTGAAGCACCTGCGCCAGCAGCCGATCCGGGCGATCGCCGAGACGCTCGGCAAGTCCGAGGATGCGATCAAGGCCAACTTGTACCGGATGCGACGTTCGATCGCGGAGGGGACCCCTGGCCTTGAGGCCCTCCTCAGGGGCTGAGCGGCGCGGGAACGGTACAAATCGGAAAAAAAAACGTGCGGTACGAAAAGATGTGCCACGTCGAAGCGATTCGAACCACATAGGTAGGTGAGGTCGGACGGATGATCCGACCGGCCTCATTGCTTCTGGGAAGGGGTAACGCGAAGAGGTATACGCGTTGCCCGAGACTACCTACAGACCCGAATCGATCGTTGCGGAGAGCGCTCCCGCTGAGAGCGCGGAGGACCAAAACGAGCAGGTGCTGCTCGTTGGCCTCCGTGAAGGAAGCGCGTCTCATTTCGATGAGTTGTACACCCGGTATTTCAAGCGAATTTATACGTTCGCCTTTGCTCGTGTGCACAACCACGCTGACGCGGAAGAGATCGCGCAGGAGACGTTTATCGCCGTCCTCCGGTCCATCGATGCGTACAGCGGACGTTCCTCGCTGCTCTCCTGGATCTACGGGATTGCGAAGAACACGGCGAACAACCACCTGCGTCGACAAAAGAGCAACCAAGAGCGGTTGGACACGTTGGACCCCGAGGTCGGCGGACCGGCGCCCTCTCTGGCGACGGCGGACCCGGGTGAGTGCTTCGACATGCAGGTGTATGCCGATGTGCTCGAGAGCAAGCTCGGCACCCTGGCGGACTGGCAGGTCGAGATCTTCTGCATGCGGCACCTCGAGAACCTGTCGATCCCTGAGATTTGCGAACGCACGAGGCGGAGCAGCGATGCGGTTCGGTCCAGCCTGTACCGCGTCAAACGTCTCTTCTTCGAGGCGGCTGAGGGGACTAACGCGCAATGAGACGCCGCACTGGTCGCTCCGTTTCCCTTTCCGCTGTACCGGGCTCTGGCTCGCGGGTGACTCCCGCTCAGGCTGATCTCGAGATCGCGCTGACTGCTGAGGACGCTTTGGATTTTTCAATCGAGGAGCTTCGCGAGTTCGTCTCGGCGGACCTCTATGACGTCCCCGCGGACCCGCAGTTCAAAGAGGACCTCCGGGAGCGCCTTTGGGGCTTCCTGCGCCAGCGTGGTTCAGCGGCTGCCGACCCGGTTGGAGACTGATACCGTCCGGGCGTCGTGCGCAACCCGGTACGCATCAAGAACTTGAATCGTCGCTTCCTGCCCGTGTTCGCCCTCGCGGTCGTTGGGCTGCTGGCGGCAGCGCCCACTCGCGGCTCGATCGCGATCGGGCTGCTCTTCGCTGCTTGCGGGTTGGCGCTGCGCAGCTGGGGGGCGGGCCACCTGGTCAAGCGCGACGAACTCGTCACCTCGGGGCCCTACGCGCACCTGCGTCACCCGCTCTACGCCGGCACGTTGTTGATCAGCGCCGGCTTCGGGGTCGCCCTCGGGCCGGTGGGCTGGGGGTTGCTCGCGGGCACGGGCGCGTGGTTTGCTGTCCTCTATTTCCCTGCGAAGGAGCGTCGCGAGAGTCAGCTCCTCGAGGCACGCTACGGGTTGGACTATGTCCGCTACCGAGCCCGGGTCCCGGCGCTGCTCCCACGTCCACGGGACCCTGCGTTTGCGCCGTCGCCTCCCGAGTCCTGGCGGCTTGCCCGTTACTCTGAAAACAACGAGTTGGGGACCCTGTTGGGCGTCGTGGCCGTCGCGGCGCTGATCGTGTTTCGGGTGGTGGGCGCGTGAGTTCGGGCGTGGCCCCGCTCACGCGCGGTCAGCTCGCGCTGGAAGCGGGAGAGCGCCTGAAGCGCGGGCATGGTTTCAAGCCGGACGTGCTCCTGGTCACCAGCCCGGGCGGACGCGTCATCGTGAAGGACTACGCCGGCCGCGGCTCGTGGGTTCGGACTTGGTTCGCCCCGTGGTTGGTGCGACGGGAGTTGCGCGTCTTTCGCGCGTTGGAGCCGGTGGAGGCCGTCCCGAGGGCGCTGGGGGCGATCGACTCGCTTGCGCTGGCGCTCGAGTTTCGCCCGGGTGAGCCGTTGTCCCGCGCGCTGGCTGCCCGGATGGGAGGGGAGGCCGTCGCTCGGTTCCTCGCCGACCTCGAGCGAGACGTCTCGGCAATGCATGAACGAGGCGTGGTCCATCTGGACCTCCGGCATCGCGACAACGTCCTGTGGGGAGTGGACTCGCGGCCTGTCCTCGTGGACTTCGCGGGAGCGATGTCGTTTCGCCCGGGAAGTTTTTGGTACCGCTGGTATCGCCCGACCGTGCTCGTCTACGACGAGCGGGCGCTTGCGAAGTGGCGTGAGCGGTTGCGTCCGGGTGCCCCGGCGAGCCGGCGCACGCTGCGGCGTCGCATGCGGGCCTGGGTGCGTCGCCGGGCTAGCTCTCGGGCGTCCGGATCGCCGGATCGGATGGGCTGATCACGGGATCGCGGGGCGAGAGTCGGCCGATGTAGTGGCGGAAGCTCTCGAGCGTGAGTCGTGCGTCTTCCAGCGCTCGGTGTGGGACGGCGCCGTCGATCAGCCCCGCGGTTGTGGCCGCGTGCCGCAGCGACAGGGAGGAGTTGACCTCCCCCGCGACCAGAGACCATGCGTAGTACAGGGTTGCCAGGTCGATCACGTGATAATCGAACGGGTAGGGTAGCTCGCAGCTCTTGAAGGCTTGCTCGAGGTAGAGCACGTCCATGCGGACATTCTGGCCGGCGGGCACCGTTGTCTTGCCCTCGGGGCACATCGCCGCGAGCTCGGTCAGCATCTGTCGAACGGGGACCGCAGACTCCCACAACTTCGGGTCATAACCAAAGATCTTGCGCGCCTCGGGAGTTGAACGATCGAATCGGAAGGAGACCCGCCAGTGAGCGGAGGCCAGCTCGACGAGGCGGTAATCCGTCAGGATCACGCCGACCTCGGTGATGTCATGCGCGGTGAAGTCCAAGCCGCCGAACTCGCAATCCAGGAACGCGAAAACGAAATCCGCCACGGGGTCTCTCCTCGAACCGTGCGAACCCGCCCCACGTGCGATTCGGAGTAGTGGTGCTCCCAACGGGACTCGAACCCGTGTTTGAGCCTTGAGAGGGCCCCGTCCTAGGCCACTAGACGATGGGAGCACGCTAGGACGCCGGCAGGCTAGCGGGGCGGGGTTTGCGTCGTCAAGGGCTGACTGCGGTTCCGCTCCGGTTGTTGCGATGACGCAAAACGGAGCCGGGTGACGTTTTGCGGCACCCCCCAGCAGGCGGTCTCCGCCGCTACTGGAGGCGCGACTTGGGCCGGCGGTCGTGTTTTCCCGTTCCGTTGCTCAAGTCCCCCAGCCGCACGTGCCGATGAGCTTCCCGAAGGACCGAGCTTGGCATGTCGATTGCTCCTAGTGGTCCTCGACGGATGAACATTGAGCGTTGGCCCCGCTGGGTGAGGCCACAACTCACAAACGAAAAAGGTGCATTCCAGTCATGACGAAGACCCTCCGCAACCGCAAGGGATTTACGCTGATCGAACTGATGATCGTGGTGGCCATCATTGGCATCCTGGCCGCAATCGCGATTCCGAACTTTCTCCGCTTCCAGCTCAAGTCGAAGTCGTCCGAGGGCAAGGTGAACCTTGCCGCGATCCGGACCGCAGAAGAGTCGTACCTCGCTGAGTTCGGGGAGTACCTGGACGCCGCAGGCGCGCCTGCGGGGACGATGACCACGACCAAGACCGACTGGAATGCTCCCACCGACTTCCAGGCCCTCGGTTGGGCACCGGAAGGCGCTGTGTACTTCCAGTACGCGATCAATGAGGACGACGGCGGCTATACCGCGACGGCGACGGCAGACATCGATGGCGACAACGCCTTCCAGAGCTGGAGCTATGTCCAGCCGACGAACACGGATTCGACCCAGGGTCCGACGCCTCCCTCGGGTGCCAATGGCAATTGTAACGACCCGACGCAGGGCATGAACGCTGTGAGCCCTTGCGTGGACACCCACGGCCGGTCGATCTTCTAGCCCGGTCAATGACCGCTCGGTTGCGTGCCGGGGGGCTGGAAGGGTCCGGCTCCCCGCGTACGCCCGAGGGCCGTTCGGCCCCCTCCGGCCCCTTGCCCATCGGTTGAGGGTCTCTTCCATGACAAGGCGAGCCTGACGGCTCCACACCCAATGGATCGATTGTATGGCGACGAAGCCGCTCCGCTCGAACGGATTCACGCTGGTCGAGTTGATGATCGTCGTCGCGATCATTGGTGTCCTGGCGTCGATCGCGATCCCGAACTTTCATGATTACCAGCTCCGCGCCAAGCGGAGCGAGGCCTACGCCAACCTCGGCGCTCTCGTGAAGGCCCAGAAGAGCTTCTTCGCCGAGTACGGCGCCTACGTGGGGGTTCCGATCGCGGAACCCGGGAACTCGCAGAGCAGCCTGCCCGGCAGCGAGAAGCGTGCCGTGGGGGCGCTCGCGACCGCCTTCGCGGGGGTGGGTTGGGCACCCAACGGGGACATCTATTACGACTACGACGCCGTGAGCACGGGCGTGTTCAATGGGGCAGGAGCGGACCACCCGGACTGCAGCTGCCCCACGTGCCTGACGCTCAGCGCCTACGGCGACCTCGACGGTGATGGCTCGCAGTCGCTCGTGGTCTACTTCCAGCCGGACGCACACGGAAACGTGTGTAATACGGGTCTGTTCGGCCAGCCGCCGCCCGTCGACGCAAACGGAAGCCCGATTCACAACTCGGTGGTCATCTACCCGGCTGCGCCCGGGGTCGCCGACGATTTCTGACCCGGTTCAGTCCCGCGACCGATCTGCCGATGAGTGATGGGAACCTACACGAGGGAGAACCGTGCTCCGACGGGGACTTCAGGCGCTAACCGTTCTGACGTTGATCCTTGCGATCGGCGAGAGCCACGACCGTATGCAGCCCATACACGAGTCGGAGGAGACGGGTGCCTTCGTTCCGCGCGCTGAGATGGCGCGGCTGGCTTCCTTGGGATTCGATGCAGCGCTGGCGGACTACTACTGGCTCCGTGCCATACAAGTCGTGGGTGGCGGTACGGGCAGCCCCGCTGGCAAGGGCGAGCTGCTCGGGCGGATGATTGACGTCGTCACCACACTCGACCCCTGGGTCGACCACCCCTACCGGTTTGCCGCCGTCTGGCTCACCGATCGCCCAGAGGACGTCCGCGTCGCGAATCGCCTCTTGCGGCGGGGGATCGCCCATCACCCGGACGACTGGCGAAACTACTTCTATCTGGGATTCAACCAATTCTTCTACCTCGGCGAGAACGTCGAGGCGGCGGATGCGCTCGAGCAAGCGGCAACGTTGTCTGGGGCGCCCGCGTATCTCCCCCGGCTGGCCACGCGCCTTCGGACGCAGTCCCAGGACCTCAGCGTCGTGGAGGCCTTCGTTGCGCAGATGGCACAGGACGCGACCGATGACGGCTTGCGAAACAACTACCTGGCCGCGTTGGACGCGATTGGTGTCGAGAGGAAGGCGCGTTTCCTCGATGCGGCACGGGACCGCTACCGCGAACTGCGGGGACATGACATCGATAGCGTCACCGACTTGTTGGAAGGGGCTTCACCCCTGCTCATCGCGTTGCCCGCCCCGGAGCCCGCTTCCTTGCCCGAGGCGCTGAATCGCGGGTCGCGATGGGAGATCGATCCCGATGGTCGGATCGTATCGTCCTACTACGGGCGGCGTTATGAACTCACCTTCAATCATTTCGACGCGGAACGTAGGAAGCGTTGGGGCGTCGAAGATCAGGAGGCCGGAACGTGAACCCTGCGGTGATCCAAGTTGAGAATCTTGTGAAGGACGTACGCCCTGGGTTGGGGCTACGTCGCAAGCGCGTCATCGACGACATCTCCTTCTCCGTTCAGAAAGGCGAGATCTTCGGTTTTGTGGGGCCGAACGGCGCCGGCAAGACGACGACGATGAAGATCTTGATGGGACTCATCCGGTCCAGCGCGGGGCGAGCGACGATCTTGGGGCATGAGGTCGGGGAGACCGCCTTCCGGAACGAGATCGGTTTCCTGCCTGAGAACCCCGCCTTCTACGACTACCTCACGGGTCGCGAGCTGCTGAACTTCTACGCGGACCTCTCGGGGGTCCCGGTGGATCAGCGCCACGAACGGGTGGACCTGTTGTTGTCCTGGGTCGGGCTCTCCGGCGCGGCGGATCAACGCCTCCGAAGCTGGTCGAAGGGGATGCTGCAGCGGGTCGGGATCGCGCAGGCCTTGGTGCACGACCCGAGTGTTGTCTTCCTCGATGAACCGATGAGCGGGCTGGACCCCATTGGGCGCAAGGAGATCCGAGACCTGATCCTGCGGCTCCGGGAGGAGGGGAAGACGGTGTTCATGAACACGCACATCCTCTCGGACATGGAGATGATCTGCGACCGCGTCGCGATCATCGTCGCCGGTCGACTCCGTTATCTGGGCCGGATCGAGGACTATCTCCGGTCGGAACGGAATGAGGTGGACGTCACTCTCGAGTCGGTTTCACCGGAGTTCGCGGTCATGCTCGAGACTCGGTATTCGGTCGAGTTGAGGGGCGTGCGCGATCGGATCGAGTTTCGCCTCGACGAAAAACATGTCGGCTCTTTGCTCCGTACAGCACTGCAGACTGGGGCGCGAGTCGTCTCCGTGACGCCCCACCGGCCGTCGCTCGAGAAGGTATTCCTGACCGCGGTCGAGGAGGCGGCGGCCGCCGACCAGGCGACGGACACCACGAAAGGTTGGTGGCAGTGATGACAGCCTTGGTGAGCTGCGGCGCGATCGCGCGAAACACGGTTCGTGAGGCGCTCCGCAACCGTCTGATGTACGGGATTTTTACGGTTTCGGTCTTGGTGACGCTTGGGAGCGTGGCGATCTCGACGCTCTCGTATGTGGAGGGGACCCGGATCATGCAAGACCTTGCGTTCGCTTCGATGCGGATGTTCACGGTCGGCACTGCGATCCTCCTTGGGATCAATCTCCTGCATCGAGAGGTCGAGCGCCGAACGCTTTACACGATCCTGTCCCGCCCGCTCTCTCGCACTGTGTTCCTGCTCGGGAAGTACCTTGGGCTCGTGGCGACGACCTGGCTCATGTTGCTGTGCATGGCCGGTGTGTTCGGCGCGGTGTCGGTGGCCGCAGGGGCTCCGATTCACATGGGCCATTTTGCCGCGGTGAGTCTGTTGGCGGTGGAGATGTGGATCCTCGTGGGGGTCGCGATCTTGTTTTCGTCGTTTACGACACCGATGCTTGCGTCCCTGTTCACAATCTCGATCTATGTGATGGGGCATCTGTCGCAGAACTTGTTGGAGCTCGCGAATGCGAGCTCGGACCCCGCCGTGCAGCGCGTCGGTGGGTGGCTCCATCAGCTCCTGCCAGACCTCGCTCGATATGACTTGAGCATCGAAGCGGTGCACGGGCTGGCGATCCCGGCGGCTGCATGGGGTTGGCCTGTGCTGTACGCAGTCCTCTACTCCAGCTTGCTCCTCGTCTTCGCTAGCGGGTTGTTCGGTCGTCGCGACCTCCGCTGAGTCTGGGGCGCGGTCGAGAGTTGCTACGCTGAGCGCGTGGGGCTCGTCCCCGGATCTGGCTCGGAGGGGAAATGCCGCCCGCTTACCTCGTGGTTGGTCTTGCGTTTGGGCTTGGGCTCATCGTGGGTTCGTTTCTGAACGTTGTGATCTATCGCCTGCCGCGAGATGAGTCCGTGGTCTCACCCGGGTCGCACTGTCCCGGTTGTGACCGACCGATTCGCCCGTGGGACAACATCCCCCTGGTCTCCTTCGCGGTCCTGGGAGGGCAATGTCGCCACTGTGAATCCCAGATTTCATGGCGCTACCCCGCGGTCGAGCTCTTGGCGGGGCTCCTGTTCGCCGCCGTCGCGCTTCGATACGGGTTGTCCTGGTGGCTGCCACTTGGGATGGGCTTCGTCGCCGCGCTCCTCGCCGCAGCGGCCATCGACATCGACTATCAAATCATCCCAGACGAGATCTCGCTGGGGGGGTTGCTCGTGGGGCTACTGCTCGTGCCCTCGGTGCTGTGGTCCGAGGGCGCCACGGTGGTCGAGGGGGTCGAGTACGCGGGGCTCGGAGCCCTGGTTGGGGGGGGCTCGCTCTGGCTCGTTGGATTCGTCCACGCGCGCGTGAGCGTCCTGATGGGGCGTGAGTTCGAGCACTGGCCGGGAGAGGGTGAGCCGCTTCCGAAGCCGGGGAGCCTCGACTACTGGGTCTGGTTCCCAGGGCTCGGTTTTGGCGACGTCAAATTGCTTGCGATGGTTGGGGTCTTTCTCGGCCCGGTCAACGTCTTGGTCACCATCGTGCTCGCTTCCATGGTGGGGCTCGCGATGGGGGTTGGGTGGGCGCTCGCGACGCGGAGTTTTGCGAGCCCCTTCGGCTTTGCACCGGCGATCGCGGGTGGCGCGCTCATCGCCTTTTTGTCGCCGCTGTCCTTTCTCGCTCGCTAGGTCTGCCGGGAAGCCGAGTGGGGCGTTCGCGTTTACGCGCGGGGGTAGCCCTGACGCTCGAGCGCGCGCCACAAGTGCCCGCCTCGCCCCCGCCGGTTCCAGGGCGGGGGTGCGTCGCGGACGGGGATGAGGCCGAGTCGGCGCTCGAGCGTTTCGAGGGCGGACCGGGTAAAGCCGTTCAAGTGCTCCAGCGGGCGCAGCAAGGACTCGGGCACCCCCCAGAACATTCGCTTTGCGGTCGCTGCAGCCCCGGTGGCGTCGGGGACGCAAAGCTCGAGTCGGCCTGTCGCGGTCAGCCGTTCGGTCAACTCCTGGAGCGTGTCGAAGGGGTTCGGCAGGTGCTCGAGGATCTGGTGGCAGCGCACGAGGTCGAAGTGGTTGATGGGCAGCGTCTCACAAGACGCATAGGCCTCGATCCCCGCAGCCTCGAGCCGGGTCCGTTGGGGCGCGGCGAAGTCGACGGCGACAACCCGGCGCCCACACGCCTGGTGCATCACGCAGAAACCGGGGTCTCCCGCGCCGAAGTCGAGCACGCGTTCCGGGCTCGGCCCCGCCGGTCGCTCGGCGTCGGGGGGGGCGGGTGTCAGAGGGGGGGCCGGGTGGTTTTCGTAGAGCGACAGCAGCGTCGCGGCGCAGGGAATGAAGCGCTGGAACAACAGTTCGCATTGGTCACAGCGCGCGATCTCGTAGCGGCGGTTGGGCGCTTTGTGGTGTTCGAAGAGCGCGGGAAAGCGCCTGCGAAGCCCTAGAGCCACGCTCGGGTGCGCATAGGTCCGTGAATAGAGCGTGGAGGTCGCTCCGCCTTCGCACGCGGGGCAGCGGGCGCGCTCGACGAACGCGAGAATCATCGAAGGCTTCGGGCCGGAGGGGTCGCCATCGGCAGTCTCCCTGCGTTTGGGCTCGAAGGTCCATCGGTCGAGTCCGGACGGAACTCAAGCGAATCATCCATCGCAGGGGGGGGAGCGCTGTCAGCGGGCCCGGTGCCGGGGCCTCTGAAGGGCCCGGAGGAGCGCGCGAGCCCCGCGTGTCCACGCGAGATCCGGGACGAGTGTCACGCTGATGCTTTACGGCGGGCGCGCGGTTTCCTACGCTGCGCAGCGCTTGGTCCCCGGTCGTCTAACGGTAGGACAGCGGACTCTGAATCCGTCAATGGAGGTTCAAATCCTCCCCGGGGATCCAACGCCACCCACCCTGACGCCAGCCTACGGCTGAGGCTCCGGCAGCTGCTGCGCAGCGCGCGAGAGCCGCTTGAGGACGCTCTCTCGCGGCAGGGCCGCGACCGTCTCGAAGATGCCAGGCGAAGCCGCGCTTCCGGTGAGGGCGATCCGTACGGGCTGGGCCAACTTCCCCATCCCCACGTCGCCGTTGGCGGCTCGCACCCGCTCGAACGCGGCCTCGATCGCGGCGGGTTCCCAGGGGTCGGCGCCCGTCAACTCCTCGATCAAGCCGTCCAGGATGGGTCGCGTTGCGGCCTTCCAGTGCTTCTTGGTCGCCTTCTGGTCGAACTCGACTGCGTCATCGTCGATGACGAGCCAGCGTGCCTTCGCCGCCATATCGGCGAGCGTTGTGCTGCGCTCGCGTAGGAGCGTGAGGAGCGAGATCAGGCCAGGGGTGGAAGGGACGCTCTCCCCTGCGGCGGCCTCGAGGAAGGGCTGCGCCTGCTTGAAGAGCGCGTCCGGCTCGAGCTGAGCCAGGAACTGCTGATTCTGCCAGTCGAGCTTGCCGAAGTTCGCTTGACCGGCTGAGCGGCCGACGTCCTTCAAGTCGAACAGGCGGACCAGATCTTCCCGGGTAAACACCTCCTGGTCGCCATGCGACCAGCCGAGCCGTGCGAGCCAACTGCAGAGCGCTTCCGGCAGGTAGCCCTCGTCTCGGTACTGCTGGACGGCCACGGGGTCGCGCCGCTTCGACAGCTTCTTGCCCGACTCACCCACGAGCAGCGGCAGGTGCGCGAACGTGGGGATCGTGGCATCCAGCGCCTGGTAGATGGCGATCTGGAAGGCGGTGTTGATTTGGTGATCGTCTCCGCGAATGACGTGCGTGATGGCCATGTCGATGTCGTCGACGACGACCGCCAGGTTGTAGAGGGCGGTCCCATCGCCCCGGCGGATGATGCGGTCGCCGATCTCGCTGGCGGCCTGGCCGCTCGGGCCGAAGACCGCGTCGTCCCATCGGAGGCTCGCGTCTTCGTCGACGCGGAGCCTGACCGTGTGGGGGCCCGCGTCCGCGGCGTGTCCCGCGTCGCGGCAGCGGTTGTCATAGGTCCACTTGTCACCGCGGTCGATGGTCTGTTGCTTCCGCTCGGCCAGCTCTTCCTGGGTGCAGACGCATCGGTACGCCCGCCCGGTATCGAGCAGCTGGTCGATCGCCTCGGCGTATCGAGTCGAGCGTTCACTCTGCCGGAACGGCCCCTCATCCCATTCGAGGCCGAGCCACTTCAGGCCCTCCAGGACCGCTTGTTCCGATTCGGGGGTGGATCGGTCGCGGTCGGTGTCTTCGATCCGTAGGATGAAGGCGCCCTGGTGGCGCCGCGCGAACGCCCAGCTGAAGAGCGCCGTCCGCGCACTTCCGAGGTGGAGAAATCCTGTCGGGCTGGGAGCGAAGCGGGTCCGGATGGCGTTCATGGGCGCGCGAGGATAACGCAGCTGGGCGGTCACCCCTCGCAGGCCCCGCGGGGGGGCGTTGGGTTTGACGTCGTGGTTCGCGCGCGCTACTTCGCTGGGTGCCCGCCGCGCGACCAGACGCTCGCGGGGCACCATTTAAGAACCGCGGTTCCTCCCCTCCCGTCGATGCGGGCTCCTCGCCGCGTTCTCGAGGGTGGGGCGGTCGAGGTCCCCGGCCCGAAGCGGACAAGGTAAACCGGTGAAACTGTTCCTCGAAAGGCTGACGAGTGACCCGACCTCGCTCGAGTACGAGGCCCCCGCGCGGTGGTGGCTCGAGCGCGTCCGGGAGTCTAGAGAGGAGCCTCTCGAGGTGATTCAGGCGTTCGCGTTCGCGCTACAGGCGCATCGAATGGGCGAGGACGTTTACTGCGAGGGCAAGCTCGAGGGGGAAGTGAGCATCGAATGCAGCCGTTGTGGCTCGCGCTATCCTCAGGGCCTTCGCGAGTCATTTAGGCTGGTCTTGGAGCCGGCTCGCGATCGGATCCCGTCGGATCCGGAAGGAGCCGACGCGCTGGCGCGCACCGGGTTGTGTCTGGGAGACGAGATCGAGGCAGGTTGGTTTCGCGGGACCGAGGTCACGTTGGATGACTACTTCGCTGAGCTCGTCGCGCTCGGCCTGCCGGTGCAGCCTGTTTGCCGTGCCGGATGCAAAGGTCTTTGCCCCGCCTGCGGAGTGAACCGAAACGCAGCGGGTTGTGACTGCGAAGAAGAAACAGATGAGCGGGAGTCCCCGTTCGCTGTGCTCGCTACGCTGCGAGATGAACTGCAAGGAGATTAAAGATGGCCGTCCCGAAGAGTCGAACTTCGAAGGGCAAGCGAGATCGGCGACGATCCCACGATGCGCTGGCGACGCCGACACAGTCGGTGTGCCCGGACTGTGGCGCCCCGAAGCTACCCCACCGTGTTTGTCAGAGTTGTGGGTCCTACAAGGGCCGCACGATCATCGAGAAGCAAGAGGAGTAGCCCCTCCGTGTTGGCACTCGTGTTTCCGGGGCAAGGCGCGCAAGAGGTCGGCATGGGCGCCGACGTCTACCACGACTCCGTGGCGGCGCGCGCGGTCTTTGACGAAGCGGACCGTACGCTCGGTTTCTCGCTCTCGAAGCTTTGCTTCGAAGGGCCCGAGGAGGAGCTGCGCCGGACCGAGAATCAGCAGCCGGCGATCCTGACGACGAGCATCGCGCTGCTCCGCGCGCTCGAAGAACGGGCGAAGGTCGTTCCTGGGTTCGTCGCTGGGCACAGCCTTGGCGAGTACTCTGCGCTCGTGGCATCCGGTGCGCTGCCTTTTGCGACCGCGGTCGCCCTCGTTCATGCGCGCGGGCGCTTCATGCAGGAGGCGGTGCCCGAGGGCGAAGGAGCGATGGCCGCGGTCATGGGGGTTGGACCCGAGGTCGTGGTCGAAGCGTGTGTCCACGCCGCTTGCGCGACGGAGCAGGTCGTTGAGCCGGCCAACTTCAACTCACCGCAGCAAACGGTCATCGCGGGGCACGTTGCGGCGGTCGAGGCGGCCTGCGCTCGGGCGACGGAACAGGGCGCGCGCAGGACGGTGAAGTTGCCGGTGTCAGCCCCGTTTCACTGCAGCTTGATGGCGCCCGCGGCGGAGCGCCTGGTCGAAGAGCTTCGCGCGGTGCAATTTGCAGACCCGCAGCCCCCGGTGGTCACGAATGTCGAGGCGGAGCCGAACACGCGAGGGGACCGAATCGCGGACCTGCTCGCCGATCAGGTGACCTCACCGGTCCGGTTTGCGGAGAGTGTCTCGCGGTTGCGAGCGCTCGGCGCGGACTGTTTCCTTGAGGTGGGGCCGGGCAGGGTGCTCTCTGGATTGATCGCGCGCATCGAGCGAAGAGCGCGACGCGCGGGGCTCTCGAGCGTCGCGGACTTCGATGATGTGGTCGACTTGCTCGACAGTGACGCAGCCTAGGGGGGAGGTAGGGTCGTGGAAGTCGAAAACCGAATGGCGGGTTTGATCACCGAGCAGCTGGGTGTCTCGAAGGATGAGGTTGCTCCCGGGGCGTCCTTTTTCGACGACCTGGGCGCGGACTCACTCGACATCGTGGAGTTGGTGATGTCGATGGAGGAGGAGTTCGACGTCGAGATCCCGGATGATGACCTCGAGCGGCTCGTCACGATCGGGGACGCGATCTCCTATCTCAAGGAACGCCTGGGAGAGTAACCGTCCCATGTCGCTTGCGGCCTCCGAGCGCATCGTCGTGACCGGGATGGGTTGCGTCAGTCCGCTCGGCCTCGACCTCGCCTCTACTTGGGAAGCGGCGCTCGCCGGTCGCTCCGGCGCCGGTCCGATCACCCGTTTCGATGCGTCGGAGATGCCCGTGCGGTTCGCCGCGGAGGTCGCCGGCGAGCCCGATCTCGGAGATCTCCCTGAAAAGGAAGCTCGCCGCTGCGACCGCTTCGTCCGTTTCGCGCTCGCTGCAGCGCGGGAGGCGCTCGCGGACGCCGAGCTCTCCGTGAGCGACGACAACCGCGACCGCATCGGCGTCGGGATCGGCTCAGGTATCGGCGGGCTCGAGACTCTTACGAACAATCACAAGACCTTGATGGAGCGAGGGGCCCGGCGGGTCTCACCCTTCACGATCCCCATGTCGATCGGGAACATGGCGAGTGGCTACGTGTCGATCGTTCATGCGCTGCGCGGGCCCAACCTGTGCCACGTGAGCGCGTGCGCATCTGGGGCGCACGCGATTGGTGAGGCCGTGTACGCGATCCGGCGTGGGGATGCCGACGTCATCGTCGCGGGCGGCGCCGAGGCGCCGATCATCGACATTGGCATCGCGGGCTTCGCGGCGATGCGGGCCCTCTCGACACGCAATGACGCGCCCGCGACGGCAAGTCGGCCCTTCGCCGCGGACCGGGATGGCTTCGTGGTCGGCGAGGGCGCTGGGGTCCTGATCCTCGAGTCCCTGGCGCACGCCCAGGCACGCGGTGCACCCGTGCGCGCCGAGGTCCTGGGGTATGGCGCGAGTGCGGATGGGCAACACATGGCGGCGCCGGACGAGGAGGGGCACGGCGCGGCGCGCTGTATGCGCCTCGCGCTCGCGTCGGCGGGGCTGGCACCCGAACAGGTCGATCACATCAACGCGCACGCGACGAGTACACCCGCGGGAGATGCTGCGGAGGTCGCGGCGCTGCGCTCGGTCTTCGGGGAAGCGCTGGACGGCATCCCCGTCTCCGCGACGAAGTCGATGACGGGACACCTCTTGGGGGCGGCGGGCGCGCTCGAGGCGATCTTTTCGGTCCGGGCGATGGAGACGCAGACCCTGCCGCCGACGATCAACCTCGATCCGGTCGACCCCGCCTGCGCGTTGGATCACGTTGAGGGCGCGCCGAGGTCGGCGCAGCCCGTGCGGGTCCTGTCGAACTCGTTTGGGTTCGGTGGGACGAACGCGAGCTTGATCCTCGGCGCGCCCGACTAGGGTCGCGCCCGATCAGGGGGACCCGGGCCGTCACCTGGGGCACGTCCTCGATTCGCGGAAGTCTCGACCCCGGACGTGGCCAGCGAAGCTCGCTAGACTGGCGGTGCCCCAAATCCACTGGAAACGGGCGTCGCCGCCTGCACGTCGTGAATGGGAGCAAAGGCTCCACGGATGCACACGTGCTTCCAGTGAGAGGAGACCAGTCATGGCAGAGCCCTCCACGTCGACCGCGCAGCGGGCTTCGGCGATCGAGGAAGTGGACCCGGAGATCGCGCGCTTGATCCGCGCCGAGGCACGGCGCCAGGCGTTGTCGCTCGAGTTGATCGCCTCGGAGAACTTCGTTTCCGAGGCGGTGATGGAAGCCGCCGGTTCCGTGCTGACCAACAAGTATGCCGAGGGCTATCCCGGCCGCCGTTACTACGGCGGCTGTGAGGTCGTCGATGAGGTCGAGCAGCTCGCGATTGATCGCGCCAAGGAGTTGTTTGGCGCCGAACACGCGAACGTGCAGCCTCACTCGGGTTCGCAGGCGAACTGGGCGGTCTATCAGGCGTTGTTGAAGCCTGGCGATACGGTATTGGCGATGAACCTCGATCACGGAGGCCACCTGACGCACGGCAGCCCCGTGAACTTCTCCGGAAAGCTCTACGACATCGTTCCCTACGGTGTGGGGGAAGACACGGGATGCATCGATTACGACGAGGTCCGCGACCTCGCGAGAGCGAAGCGCCCGAAGGTCATCCAGTGCGGCGCGACGGCGTACCCGCGCGTCATCGACTTCGCGCGGTTCCGGGAGATCGCAGATGAGGTCGGGGCGATTCTCTTTGCCGACATCGCGCACATCGCCGGCTTGGTCGCGACGGGCGTTCACCCCAGCCCGGTAGGGTTGGCCCATGTCGTGGCGACCACAACGCACAAGACCCTGCGCGGGCCCCGTGGCGGCCTGATCCTGTGCGACGAGCCGTTTGCCAAGAAAGTCAACAGCGCCGTGTTCCCGGGTGGGCAGGGAGGGCCGCTCATGCACGTGATCGCCGGAAAGGCGATCGCGTTCCGTGAGGCGCTCCGCCCGGAGTTCCGGGACTACTGCGAGCAGGTCGTCGCCAACGCCAAAGCGCTGGCAGAGGGCGTGTTGGCGAGGGATTTTTCGATCACCTCGGGCGGGACGGACAACCACTTGTTCCTGCTCTCTCTGGTCGGTCGTGAGACGACCGGAAAGGCGGCGCAAAACGCGCTCGAGCGGGCCGGGATTACGGCAAACAAGAACATGATCCCGTTCGACCCCCGCAAGCCCGCGGTGACCTCTGGCGTGAGGATCGGGACCCCCGCGGTGACATCGCGTGGGATGCGTGAACCGGAGATGGGCCAGATCGCGGACTTCATCGTCCGGGCGCTGACGCATCCGGAGGATGAGGCTCGGCTCGACGCGGTCCGCGCCGAGGTGGAGTCGCTCTGTCGCCGATTCCCGTTGTATCCGGGGCGGTGGGACGATTAGCCCGCCGTGCGCTGCCCCTTCTGTGGTGACGAGACGAACCGCGTCATCGACAGCCGTCTGGCGCGCGACGCCCAGGAGATTCGTCGACGACGGGAATGTCTGGAATGTCAGCGTCGCTTCACAACACGCGAGCGCGTCGAGCAGATGTGGCCGCGGGTGATCAAGTCCGATGAGCGCCGCGAAGACTACGACCGGGAAAAGTTGCTGCTTGGGGTCGAGCGGGCCTGTCAGAAGCGGCCCATCTCGACCGACGCGATCGAGCGTCTCGTCGATCGGGTCGAGCGGCGTCTGGTCGAGAGCGGGGATCGGGAGATCCCGAGCGCTTGGATCGGTGAACGGACGATGGAAGAGCTGATCGCGGTGGACTCGCTCGCCGCGGTTCGGTTCGCTTCGGTCTTCCGAAATTTCCAGCGCTCAGAAGACTACGCGGAGTTCTTCGACGGCCTCGTGAAGGCGGATCAGTCGTGAGGAGCAGTGCGTGAAACCCGAGGCGGCGATGGAGCTTGCCCTCGCTGAGGCGCGGCGCGGCCAGGGGCGGTCCTTCCCGAACCCCTGCGTGGGCGCAGTCGTGGTGCGAGGCGATCGCGTCCTTGGACGAGGGCACTCCCGTCCGGCGGGGGGCCCGCACGCCGAGGTCGTCGCGATCGAACAGGCGCGCCGGAGGGCCGGCGCGTCTGCGCTGCGTGGAGCCACTCTCGCGGTGACGTTGGAGCCTTGCTCCCATCAAGGTCGGACCGGCCCTTGCACCGAGCAGATCGAAGCGGCGGGGATCCCGCGTGTCTGGGTGGGACTGCGCGACCCGCACCCGCTGGTCTCCGGGCGCGGCCTGCGCCGGCTGCGCCGCCGCGGGGTCGCCGTGCGGGTGGGGGTCCTGCCCGAAGCCTGCCGCGACCATCACCGGGGCTTCCTCTCCGTGTGCGAGCGAGGCCGCCCGTGGGTCGTCTTGAAGTTGGCGAGCACGCTCGATGGTCGAATCGCGACGTCTTCGGGCGAGTCGCAGTGGATCAGCGGGGCGCGCTCGCGCGCCTTCGTTCACGGACTCCGTGCGTCGAGTGACGCGGTGATGGTGGGCTCGGGCACGGCGCTCGCCGATGACCCCGCGCTCACCGCGCGTCGAGGGGAGCGGGTCGTTCATGCGCCCGTTCGCGTCTTGGTCGACTCACGGTTGCGGGTCCCGACCAGCGCGCGTCTCTACCAGGAGTCGAGAGGCGAGGCGTGGGTCCTATGCGGCCGGGGCGTGCGCGGGAGAAAGGCCCGGTCGCAGGTGGGCGCGCGAGTGCTCGAGGTTCGCCGCCGTGGCCGGGGTCTCGATCTCGCCGCGTCGCTCGAACGGTTGGCGCAGGAGGGATTGACGCAGATCCTCGTGGAAGGAGGCGGGCAGCTCGCCGCGAGTTTGCTGCGCAGCCACTGTCTGGACGAGATACATTGGATCGTCGCGCCCCGGTTGATCGGGGGGGACGGCCAGCCGGCACTGGGCCCTCTGGGACTCCGGAGCCTCTCGGAGTCGGATGTCTTCGAGTCGGTCGAGGTGAGTCGCCTTGGTGACGATGTTCGGTTGACGGCCCGCGTCGCGAAGGCGACGGGCAAGCGGTGAAGTGTTGAAGCAGTCCGAGCGTTCGGAGGGAGAGGGCATGCGGTACTACGAGGCGTTATGTGACGCGCAGGGCCTGCGTTTCGCCGTCGTGGTGGCGCGATTCAACCATCTGGTGTGCGTGCGACTACTCGAAGGCTGTTGCGACGAGCTGCAACGTCGTGGGGCATCACCGGACGCGATCGATGTCGGTTGGGTCCCCGGCGCGTATGAGATCCCGCACGCCGCGAGGCTGCTCGCGGACACCGGCCGTTACGACGCTGTCGTCACGCTTGGGGCCGTGATCGAAGGCGGCACTCCGCACTTCGATTTCGTTTGCCAAGGCGTGACGGACGGGGTGCGGGAGGTGGTTCGCGACACTGGCGTCGCGGTGGCGTTTGGTGTCTTGACGACGCGGACGATCGATCAGGCGCTCGAGCGGACGGGTGGGGCCGAGGGCAACAAGGGCGCCGAGGTCGCCGCGGCGGCGGTCGAGATGGCGAGGCTCTGTCGGCAGCTCGAGGCAGCGCCCCGCTCGCAGGCCGCGTCGTGAAGTCGGAGGTCGGCCGGGCGCGGCACCGGTCGCGAGAGGTGGCGCTGCAGGTCCTCTTCGCGCTTGATGTTCGGCGCGCGAAGACGGAATCGCCGATGGCACCGCAAGAAGTCTTCGACGAGGTGGCGGCGCAATTCGAGATGCCCGAAGCGGCGAAGGCGTTCGCCAAGGAGCTCGTCTGCGGTGTCGCGGACGATCTCGGTGCGATCGACGCGCGCCTGCGCGCCGCGGCGCGCAACTGGCGCCTGGAGCGCATGGCCGTGGTGGACCGAAGCGTCCTGCGTCTCGCAGCGTACGAGTTGCTGCATACGGAAACGCCTGTCGCCGTCGTGATCGACGAGGCGGTTCGAATGGCGAAGCGCTTTGGCGATGACCCCTCGCCGGCCTTCGTGAACGGAGTCCTCGATGGCGTGGCCCGGGGGATCCCGGCGGCGTCGGCATGAGCGGAGCTGGCACGGCGCTTACGTTCGATGCGCGGCCTGTGGAGAAGATCCCGGTGGATCTGCTCGTCTCGGGTGTCTTCGCGTCTGAGCTGCCATTGCGGGGCACCGCGGGGAGGGCGGACTGGCGTTTGTGTGGCTGGCTGTCCGACTTGGCGCGGCGCGACCAGCTGACCGGGAGTGAGGGAGAGTTCGTCCTGATTAGCGGGGACGCGCGCCTGGCGTGTGAGCGGTTGTTGCTGCGAGGCCTTGGGGAGCGCCAGCGATACGATTCGCACGCGTTCCAAGCCGCTGTCCGTGAGATCTGCGAGCGAAGCGTCGCGCTGCAAGCGAGGAGCCTCGCCGTTGGTTCTCTCGGGATCGAACCCGACGATTGGGTGCATCTCGCGAGCCACTTCGTCGAGGGCCTCGCCGAGGGGCTCGGAGGTCACGCGATGGAGGTTCGGCTTTCGATCGCGGAGGAAGAAGGCGAGCGCGTGGGTCGCGAACTGGTCCGTTGCTGTCGTGGGACCTCGGTCCGGGTGGACTTGCCGGCGAGAGAGCGGGCCGCGGCCGGGCTCGACGCGGGCGGCGAGCGCCCTGGCGCCCGCCGCTAAACCGGCAGGCGATCGTCCCGCTTCCCGGTACAGACACGAGCCGCGTCGGCCGATCTCCCACCGAGGCTCGCGGCTGTAGCTGTGTGCGGTTGAGGTGGACGGATCGCCTCGGAGGCAATGGGATGGGCCTGGTCGGCCTTTTGGAAGAGATCGGTCTCGTCGACGTGCTTCAACTGCTCGGACAGGCCCAGAAGACCGGGGTGCTTCGGCTGGGTGTCGAGGGCTCGGCGGGGTGGATCGAAGTCCGCGGGGGGCTCGTTTGCGGTGCTTCGCTGCACGGGGGGCCGCGTGAGTTCCGGAGCCTCCTGGTGGGCGGAGGTGTCGTTGCAGCGCCGACGTTTGAGGCGGCCGAGGTGCAGGCGCGCGGTGAGAACCGCGGGGTGCTGGAGGTCCTCGAGGAGACCGGCGGGCCGTCTGCTGCGGAGGTTGAGCGCCTCGCGCGAGGGGCCGTCGAGAGCGCGGTTTTCGAGATGTTGCGCTGGATGCGCGGCGATTTCCGTTTCGACCTGGGTGAAGCGGACGGCGCGGAGCCGCTGCTTCCAGCGGGGCTCAGCATTCCGTACCTGTTGATGGAAGGAGCGCGGCGCGTCGATGAGCGGGGAGCGGGACAGGCCCCGCTGGTGGACGCCACGAACTCGGCCCGCCCGTCGCAAGTGCCCGGTCCCGTCATCGCGATCAACGAGGACCTCGCTGTACTCGATTGGCTCCAGACGGCGTTGGCTGATCGCTGCGAACGCCTTCATGTGTTTCAGCGTTCGGAACTCGGGCTGGCTCGGATTCGTCAGTATCTCGCGCGGGCTCGTGCCCCCTTGGTCCTGATCTCGCCCGAGATGCCCGTAGATCGCTTATCGGGGATCACGGACGCAGCCGACTTTGCTCGCCGCCTCCAGGCCCAGACGCCGGGCCTCCGCGTGATCTGGCTGCTGAAAGAGCCTGGAGCGCGCCCGCCTGTAGCCTGCGCGGGGGATGGTGCCATCGTTGGTCCCGACCTCGCGGATCCCTCGCCGGGTGTGACGGAGAGTCGCGCCGAGGCGTTGTACGCGCTGGCGAGCGAGGTCGTAGGCAACCGGGAGGGGAGCAGCGTCGGAACGCCCTCCAAGAGGTCCCACGCCCCCGAACAGCCGGAGCCGGTCGCTGGCTGAAGCCCTCCGCCGAGGTGTGGCTGGCGCGCGTTAGAGCGCTGGAAGTCCTGAAAACCGCTCAGGAAACCGCTTGTAACGCCGATACGATCAAGGTCTGGAGTACGGGCACCGGGCTCGCTCGCGGGTGGCTCGGGTTGGGCGATACGGCGATGGAGACGTCGACGCAGGAGGTCGCGATGATTGCAGCGTGTCCGCGGTGCGCCGTTCGCTATCGCATCGATCCCGCCTGGATTGGGCCGGCCGGGCGTCGTTTGCGGTGCGCGCGCTGCGAGGCCGTCTTTCCTGTTCGGACAACGGATTTACCGCCGCAAGCGGAGCCGCCGCCCACTCCCACCTCCGCCGTGACCGAGAGTGAGCCGTCCGGTTCCGCAGCACAGATCCTCATTGCAGACGCACAGGAGGCCCACGGGAGACAAGCGGCGGCCGCCGTCGCGGCCTGCGGGCTCCGGCCCGTGCTGGTACACGACGGCGCGGAGGCGATGACACAGATCGGGCGGACACTGCCCACTGTCGCGGTCCTGGACGTCGCGCTGCCGCGCATGCGCGGGCTCGAGATCTGCGAGTACGTCAAACGAATTGGACCGGCCGAGACGCGCATCATCCTCGTGGGGTCGTTGCGTCATCGCGATCGCCGTTACGGAGCAGATGTCTATCTCGACCGGTCGGACCTGGCGGAGGGTCTAATCCCGGCCCTTCACCAACTCGGCGTGGTCGCCTCGGTGAAGCCAGCCCCGGAGACCGCCGTGCCACCGGCCCCTTTGGAACCGGCTCCGCCCCGTCCGCAGAGCGTGCGCCGCGCGCCCGAGGAGGTCGCGCCTCGGCAAACCAAGCCACACTCGCCCGTCGTGGCTGATACTCCCCGCGGAGAGCAGGCCGCCGCCGTTACGCGCGCTGGCGGCCCCTTGGAAGACGCCGATTTGAGCGAGGCTCGGGCCTACGCGGAGCGGCTCGCGCGCGTGATCGTTTCCGACATCGCGCTCTACTATCCCGATCGTCTCGAGACCGCGAACCGAGAGGGCAATGTCCTCGAACAGCTCGAAGATCTTCTCGATGAGGGGCGTGTGTTGTTCCGTCAGCGAATTGATGACCGCGTCGCAGGCGACCGAGACTTCATCGCAGAGGAGCTGTTGCGCGTCGCGGAAGCCCGGAAGGGGCAATGAGGCGGAGCGGTCACCGCCGCGACCTGGAGAGCGTTGATTACGACCTCCGCTCGCTTGACGCTGAGGTGCGTCGCCTGGCCGTCGAGCGAATGTCCGAGTTGCCCGAACTCGACGCGCTCCCGCGGCTGGCGCATTCCCTCGGTGATCCGGTGTGGCGGGTTCGTCGGGCATCGATCGATCGGCTCCTTGCGCTCGCGCGGGTCGAGGCCGTGGACGCCGTGCTCATTGACGCGCTGACCGATGATGTCTCGGCGGGTCTTCGCAACGCGGCGCTCGAGGCGCTCGTGCGACGCGGCCCTCTCGCTGTCCCGCAAATCGCCGCGGCGCTTCGGGGCGCCCCGTCAGAGCGCAGGCACCACTTGATCCAGGTGCTGGCGGGCATCGGCGACGAGTCGGCGGAGGCGCCCGTTCGAACGCTGCTCAACGACGGCGACCCCGCGGTCGCGGCCGCGGCGGCCGCCGCGCTCGGCATCTTTGGCGGCGCAGCGAGCGCCGCGGACCTGTTCGCTGCGGCCATGTGTGAGCATGCAGCTCCGTTGCTGCGCAGCGAGGCGCTGCGTTCGCTGGCCCGCTTGGAAGTGGGCGTGGACCCCGTAGCCCTCGAGTCGCTGCTCGAAGATCCGGCGCTGTGTCCGGCGGCGCTCTGTGCGATCGCTACGAGTGACGACCCGCGCGCCACAGACCTCTTGCTCAAGCGCCTCGAGTCCCCTTCGACCGACGCGGTCGGTGCGGCGGTGACGGGGTTGATCACGGTAATCGCGCGCCATGACCTGGGTGAGGTGGAGTGGCTCGGGGAGCGGATTCGCGACGCCGCGCGTGGAGGAGCAGGACTCGTGGCGCGTGTCAGCGCATTGCTCGAGCTGCCGAACCGGGAAGTTCGCTGGGCAAGTCTCCAGTTCCTCGGCATCGTCGGGGCACCGGAGGCCGCTGTCGCGATCCTCGAGCGGTGTCGTGACGAGTCCGTGGCCGAGCTGGCCCGGACGACGCTCAGCACGCTCGGTCCGGCTGTGGAACCGTATCTCGACGCGTCCTGGGGTGCGTTGGATGCCTCACTCCGGCTCGAAGCATGCCGGGCCTTCGGTGTGACGTCGGGCGACGTGGGGTTCGCGCGTCTGCGCGGCGCGCTCGAAGACCCGGATCTCGCAGTTCGGGTGGCGGCGATCGAGGCGCTCGCGTGCCACCCCGCGCCCGACGTCGTTGCGCCGCTGGCGCAGCGGCTGGGTCGGCTTTGCCGAGAATCGGAACAGGACGCGCGCGATGAGCGCGTCGCGATCGTCGACGCGCTGGTCGAGGTCGCGAGCGGGGGGGAGAGATCAAACCCAACGCAGGAGCCGACCTCGCGAGTCGTGACCGCGCTCAACGTGGGCCTCGAGGATGCAGCGGACCCCGCACGGGTCGCGGCGGCCCAGGTGCTGGGGCGAATCGGCCGTCCGTGTGACGAGGCGTTGATCGCTCTCCTGCTGCAGGACCCCAGCGCGGAGGTCCGCCGTGCCGCGATCATCGCGCTGTCCCGGTCCAACTATGCGTTTGGCATCAAGCGCCTCCGTTTCGCCCTGCTCGATGAGGAGGTCGGCGTTCGTTGCGCTGCCGCTGCGGCGTTGGGCGGAAACCCGGTGGCGGACGTCTTCGAGGACCTCCTCTGGCTCTATCGCGAGGATGAGCACGTTCGGGTCCAGGCCGCCGCGTTGCGAGCCTTGGCGCAAGAGGCGGTGCGGCGACCGGTGCGCCACGCCGCCGCGTTGCGGTTCGTGCAGTCGGTAGACCTGGAGGACCCGGTGATCGCGATCGCGGCGGCGGAAGCGCTGTCGCTGCTGGGAGGCGTCGGAGCGGTCGAGGTCGCGCTCGGGCTACTCCATCGGGTCGAACCCGAGGTCGTCCAGGCAGCGGTCGACTGCGTCGCGACCCATGGGGAACCGGCTCACTTCGACCGACTCCTGGGGCTCGTCGCCCATCCGGACTGGTCGGTTCGCTGCGGGGTCGTTCGGTCGTTCGCGGAGCGCCGCGTCGTCCGCGCGGTTCCGCTGATCCTGAGACGGCTGGACACCGAGGCAGACCCAATGGTTCGTGACGTCATCCTTCAGGCGCTGGCACGCCTCGATGGCTGATCTCCAGGGCCGGGCGCCCGGCGATCCGCTCCTGACGGCGCTGCAGTTTCGCATGTTATTCGATCGGGTGCAGGACTACTGCGGTCTGCGCTTTGGGCCGGACGCGTATCCTTGGATCGAGCGACGCGTGATTGAGCGCATCGAGTGTTTAGGGGGGCTCAGCGTCAACTCGTACTTGTATGCGCTGCGCGAGGGGCCGGAGGCCCGGCGGGAACTCGAGGTCCTCGTGGACTTGCTGAGCGCGAAGGACACCTTTTTCTTTCGCGAAGAGGGGCCGCTTCGGGCGTTGGTGCAGACCCTCGTCACGGACCGGCCCGGGCGCGCCGAGGGGCGACCCGTTCGCCTGTGGTCGGCGGGGTGTGCAAGTGGTGAAGAGCCTTACACGATCGCGATGTTGGCGCTCGAAGCGGGGGCGGTGCTCGGGCAAGAACTTGAGATCTTCGGCTCCGACATCGCGCTGTCTGCGCTCACCCGCGCGCGCCGGGGCTGCTACGCGCTGTCGTCGCTCCATGCGACGCCAGTCGCAACGCGTGATCGTTATTTTGAGGAGCGAGAGGGGCAGTTTCGCGTGTGCTCCGCGCTTCGGGAGCAGGTTGATTTCGTCGTGTCGAATTTGATGGAGGCCAATCGTGTCGATTGGCTGGGCGCGTTGGATGTCATCGTGTGTCGGAACGTGCTCGATGCTTTCGCGCCGGAGTCACGGGACCGCGTCCTCGCTGACTTCTACGACCGCTTGTGCCCGGGGGGGATTCTCCTGGTGGGTGCGGGGGAGAGATGGGATGCCTCTGGGACGGACTTCGAGCCGGTTCAGATGGGCGATGGGCGTGTGTATCGACGACCCGAAGTGGGGGAGCGCTCGGCGCTGCCCTGGCGTCAGAAGGGCGAACCGCTGGATACGGTCGGCGCTTTACCCGGCGACTGAGGTCGCGGCGTTTGCGCCGCTGGGCTCGTGCTACGCTGCGCGCCGTGGCTCCCCACCGACATCGGTCCGGCGCGTATCGTCTGTTACTGACGCTTGTATCAGCGGTCTGGTTCGGTTGCGGCTACACGATCGATCGCGCGCCGCCCGCGGTTTCTCCCGATGCGCCTCGCTTCGCGATTCGTACGCTCCGCAACGACTCCTTCGAGCCCGGTGTGGAGCGGCTCGTTACGCAGGCGCTGCGGCGCCAGTGGATGGACCGCGCTCGCTTTCGACTCGTCGATGACCCGTCCGCCGCACAGTGGGTGTTGACCGGCCGCGTCCTCCCGCTGGCGACTCGCCCGAGGACGCTCTCCTCCGTCGTGCTGGCGCTCGAGTACAGCGTTACGGTGCAGATCGAGCTCGGGCTGGAGGGCCGTTCGCCGTCCGGCGGCGCGGGCAAGGTTCAGAAGTTGCCCGCGGGGTTGTTGCGCGAGACCGAGGTGTACTTCGCGAGCGCTGATCTCGAAGCGACGCGGAAGAATCGCCAGGAGGCGCTCCGTCTCATCGCGGACCTGATCGCGCAGCGGGTGGCAGACGTCGTGGGCGATGAGGTCGGTTCATGACGCTCGAAGAGTTGGCGAAGGAGCTCGCGGCGGGCGACTTCCGGCCCGCGTACTTGTTGGCGGGGGAAGAGGCCCTGCTGCGAGACGAAGCGCGCGTGTTGCTGCGGGGGGCGGTCCTTGATGGTGCCGCGGATGATTTCAACTACCTGCGGCTCGATAGTGAATCGGCGACCCCGTCCTCGATGAACGACGCGTTGGAGGCGCTCCCGATCATGGCGCCGCGTCGTCTCGTCGAGCTGCGGCTGGGCGATCTGCGTCGGTCAGGCGTCAAGGCGTTGCTCGACGCGCTCGCAGAGGCGTTGCCGGCTCACCTCGGACAGCGCGATACCGTCCTCGTGGTGATCGCGACCGCGGGCGCGGACAAGCGGCAGCGGTGGGTCAAGGCGCTTGGGAAGGCCCCCGCGGCGATCGTCGCGTGCGACCCGCCGAAGGACGGCCGCGGGGCCGTCGCGTTCGTGCGCGAGGAGGCGAAACGCCAGCGGGTCGACCTGGACCGCGGCGCAGCGGAGCGACTCGTCGAGCTGGTCGGGCCGCGGCTCTTGTTATTGCGGCAGGAGGTCGCCAAGGCGGCGCTCTTGGCGGGGCCGGGTGAGACCGTCAAGCCCGCTCATGTGGACGACGCGACAACGCAATCTGCAGATCAGCCGGTCTGGGACCTCAACGACGCGGTCGCTGCGGGCGACACCGTTGAGGCCTTGCGCATCCTCGCTCGGCTGAAGGAGGAGGTGTTTCCGCCGGTGCTCCTCGGCCTGCTGGCATCGCATTTCCGAAAGCTCAGTCGGGTTCGCGACGGAGGGAAGGTGAACGGGCCGCCCTTCGCGAGGAAGAAGCTCGAGAGCCAGGCGCGTCGATACTCTCCGGAGCGGCTGCGCGCCTCCATGCGAGCGATTCATGCCACGGATATTGCGCTCAAGGGTGCTGGCGAGCTGGCGCCCGACCTGGCGATCGAGCGATTGGTCCTGGCGCTGTCGAGCTAGTACGCCCGGTCAGCCGGCCTGCAGGGTGCCCAGCTGTTTGGACAACCGGCTCACGCTCCGGCTCGCGCGTCGCTTCGGGATGACACCCTTCGAGGCCGCCTGACGGATCGCCTTTTCGGCGATACGCAGCTTCGCGGCGGCGTCCGCCGCGTCGCCCGCTTCGATCGCGGCGCGGAACTGCTTCACGTAGGTGCGCATCGCGCTCCTCACGTTGGTGTTGCGCTTGTTGCGCACGATGGACTGGCGGGCTCGCTTGAGGGCGGACTTGTGATTGGCCAAGGCGGTCTCCGTGCTGGCATGTCGCTGCGCCGTGCCTACAGGCGGTGCGTCAGCGGGGCGGCGGAGCATAGGCGGGGAAGCTCCGGGTGTCGACGCCCAGTCCCGCGATGGTTACAGGACTCCGCTGGATGAGCCGATAGAGAGAGGTGGTTTCGCCATGGGGCGCGACCGATCCGTGAGGGGAGGGCTGCCGGTTGTCTTCCGGTCGATGGAATTCGGGACTCATGGCCCTGTTGCTGTGCCTCGCTGCCGTATTCCCGGCCCACGGGAGCGGCGGGCTCGACGGGCGCCACTCTGGCGACGGGGTGGGCATCGGTGTGGAGGGCCCAGCAAGCGGTCCCGCCGCGGAGTCGCTCTCCCCCGGGGGGGCAAGCCGGACGCACGGACCGGTCCAGGCCGCGTGGTTCGATGAGGCGGTGCCGCCGCGTTCGCGGGCGTTCAACGCCCGAAAGGCCGCTCTCGAGGTGGGGCTCCACGAAGCTGGCGGACCGGCTCGCGCTCTGATCGGCCCGTCGCGGGGCGGCGTGGAGCTCGTCGACGCGCTGCTCGCGGTCAAGTTGGCTCCCGATCTGCCGCTCGCTCACTCCACGCTCGGGGCGGTGTATTGGGACGACGGGGACTGGCTTGCCGCGGGGCGTTCCTGGACCGCCGCCGTCGCCGCCGTGCCCGCGAACCTGGAGGCGGCGCTTTGGGTGGCGGATACGCTGCTTGTGCTGGCGGTCGGGGTGCTCTTGTTGGGATCGATGGCGTTCATCGCGCTCGTTGGGCTGCGGTTCTCGGCGGCGGCCGCTCATGACCTGGGGGACCTCGTCTCGCCCGCGACGCCGCCCTTCGCCCGCGCGGCGCTGCTCATCGCTGGGGTCCTCGCCGCGCTGGTCGCGGGAGAGGGGGTGCTGGGCGCGGTCGCGATGCTGTTTGCGGTCGGCTTCCTGTACGGCCGCGTGAGCCATCGAACGATGTTGACGCTCGCCGCGGCACTGCTGGTCTTGGCGATGTTCCCGCTCGCGCGACTCGCGGGTCGCGTCCTCGCGATGCCGTTGGCCGACCCGGTTGCCTCGGCCGCGCTCGCGGTGCGGCAGGGGGTTCAAGGGCCTGGCGATCTCGCCGTGCTGCGCCGCGCCGCGTTGGGAGATGACCTGGCCGCGGTCGCGTTGGCCGTGGACGCTGGCCAGCGAGGAGATACGGCCGCGGCGCTCGCGGGCTACGAGGCGCTCGTTACCCGTCTTCCTGCCGATCCGGTGGTGACGACCAATCTCGCCAACCGGCACTTCCGCGCTGGCCAACGGGAATGGGCCGTCGCGGGTTATCGCACGGCGTCGCGTACGATCGACTCCCCGATCGTCTCCTTCAACCTCTCGCAGGTCCTCGCGAGCCGCTTCGAGATCGAGGCGTTCGAAGCTGCGCTCGGCCATGCGCAACGTCTGGAGCCATCGCTCGTCTCGGAGCTCTCGCAGTATCAGGACCCCGGCTTCGTCGCGGATCTGCCGATCGCGCTCCGTGCGATCGCCGTCCGCATGTTTCGCGCCGCCGACGGCGCCGCCTTCGCGCGTGCCCTGCGCGCTCCCCTCGCGCCGGGACGTCTTGGCGAGGGATGGCAGCTCCCCGCCGCGCTGTTGGCTGCGCTGGGGTTGGGCGCCGTCGTGCTTGGGCGACGATTCGAGCCGGCGGGCGCCTGCTCTCGTTGTGGCGTGAGGGTGTGCGGTCGGTGTGATGGCAGCGTCGCGAGCCGCTCGACCTGCGAAGGGTGCTTCCGGATCTTTCATCACCCCGACCAGACCGACCCCGATCTTCGCCGGCTGCGTTTGGAGGAGCTGGGCCGGTGGGAGCGGCGCAGGCGGCGCGCTCGTCGCGTGGCGAGCTTGACGCTCCCTGGGGTAGGCGGGCTCCTCAGTGACCGCCCCGACCATTCGCTGCACGCGATTTTGTGCTTCGGGTGGGTGGTCTCTGGGCTCTGGCTCCATGCGGGCGTCGTCCCGGATCCCCTCGTCATGGGCGTGATGGGCTCGCTCCTGGTCGGGACGACGGTGATCGCGGCCGGCTCTGCCTACGGGTTTCTGACCGCGAAGAGCGCTCGTCGCGGACGGAGCCGCTGATGGAAGTGGCGCTGAACGGGAGCTTGAGCGAGTTCGGGATCGCGGCCGTCTTCCAAATCATCGGTCATCAGCGGGCCAGTGGCGTGCTCGAGGTCCAGGCGGAGGAGCGCTCGCTCCGCGTCCACTTCCACGAGGGAGCCGTCGCGTGGGCGGAGCACTCGTCGGATCAGCCCGGTGGCGCGCTGCGAGAGATGCTCGTTCGTTGTGGACTGGTGACCTGTGCCGAAGCCGAGGCGATCGCCCTGGACGCTGTCCGGTCCGCCCGTCCTGCCCGCGTTGTCGCGATGGAGCGCGGAGCACTCGGCCGGGAGGCACTCGACGAGGTGCTTCGAATCTTGACCGACGAGGTCATCTTCGAACTCCTTCTGCTGACGAAAGGGCGCTTCGACTTCAGAGCTCAGACGATCGAGCACGATGGTCCGGCCGCCGCGCTGTTGCCCGCCGAACAGATCCTGATGGAAGGGCTGCGGCGGGTCGATGAATGGCGCGCTTTCTCCTCGCGTCTTCCGAGTCGGGACGCGGTCCTGGATCGGACGGCGTCATTCGAGCCCGCCCTGGAACAGCTCAGGCGAGACCAGCGCGAGCCGGCGACGCGCTCGATCGATCGCCTCGTCTCCGTGATCGACGGACGCATCCCGTTGGGACGCGCTGTCGACCTCTCCCGCCTGGGCACGTTCGAAGGCGCGCGTCTGATCGTGCGCCTCCTCGACGCGGGCGCTGTGGCCCCTTCCCGCCGCTCCCGCTCCGTCCTCGGGGCGCTTCGCCGCCCCGTCGCGAGGGAGGCCGGCCAGCGGGCGCAACAAATCCTGGCCAGCTTCGTGCCGCTGACCCTGTTGGCGCTGGTCGCTTGGGGCGCGGGTCAGCCAGTGGATCCCAGCGCGACGCCTGGCGTGGCGGTGGTAGAGAGGCCCTTCGAGCAAGCGGTGGCCGCCTTCGAGACGCGGCGCTTGCGGCACGCTGTCGAGGCGTACCGCCATCAGGGGGTGGGTTGGCCGACCACGCTGGACGCGCTCCAGCGGTCGGGTTGGCGCAGCTCGGGAGGATTGGCGGCGCCGAGTGCCGATACCTACTATTACGCCGAGTCGGCGGAGGGTTTACTGCTCCTTCCACCTGATCTGGGAACTACCCGCTGAATAGACGAGCAAGGCGCGGAGCGTCCTCTGAGCAACGACCGAGCCCGCCAGACCCTCGTCTTCGATGACAATCACGCCGCCGCCGAACTCTACGGCCCGGGTGACGAAACCCTGCGAATCCTCGAAGAGGCCTTCGGGGTGGACGCTCATGCGCGCGGTAACGAAGTGCGTCTGGTCGGCGTGGGAGCTCGGGTCGCCTCGGCGCGGAAGGTGCTCGAGGAGCTCTATGGCAGTGTCCGGAAGGGCCGGCGGGTTGACGGTCGGCAGGTGCGGGAGGTAGTTCGGATGGTCAGTCAGCGTCCCGACGTGCGTTTGGATGATGTCTACGAGGATTTGTTGTCGCCTGCGGGGTCGCGGCGGAGGACCGCCGCGAAGAACCTCTCGCAGCGCCGTTATGTCGACTTGATGCGGGAGCACGACATCACGATCTCGATCGGGCCCGCGGGTACGGGGAAGACCTACCTGGCGATGGCGATGGCGGTGGCCGCCCTCGACCGCCACGAGGTCTCGCGGGTGATCTTGACGCGCCCCGCCGTCGAGGCGGGAGAGCGACTCGGATTTCTCCCGGGTGACCTCGCGGAAAAGGTCAACCCGTACTTGCGCCCCCTCCTCGACGCGCTGCACGACATGATGGATATGGGCAGAGCGGCCAACTTGATGGAGCGGGGCGTGATCGAAGTGGCGCCGCTCGCCTTCATGCGCGGGCGGACCTTGAATGACTGCTTCGTCATCCTCGATGAGGCGCAGAATACGACTCGCGAACAGATGAAGATGTTCTTGACCCGATTGGGTTACAGCTCGAAGGCCGTCGTCACGGGGGATGTCACGCAGACCGACCTCGGCCCCAACACGCCCAGCGGTCTCGCGGAGGCGTTGGACGTCCTCCGTGGCATCGAGGGGATCGGCTTCATGGAGTTCAGCGATCAGGATGTCGTGCGGCATCGGCTCGTTCAGTCGATCATTCGCGCTTACGAGCGGGCGAGCCGTCAGCGGGCCGGCCGCCAGGACGAAGCGACCGAGTGAGCCTCGTCGTCGTTGGGTCGGCACCGCGGCTCGACGTGGGGCGCTTGCGGCGGTGCGGGGCGCTCTTGCTGCGCGGCCTGGGGCGCGAGCGGGAAGAACTGACGCTGTCCCTCGTCGATGACGCGGCAATTCGGGAACTCAACCGTGACTATCGTGGCAAGCGCCTCGCTACGGACGTTCTGTCCTTTTCTCTGCTCGAGGGCGACCACGGCAAGCACCGTGGCGGTCTGCTCGGAGACGTCGTGATCAGCGTCGAAACCGCCGCGCGTCAAGCCCGGGAACGTCACAGGAGCCTCGACGAGACCGTCATCCGCTTGTTGATCCATGGAATGCTTCATGTCGTGGGGCACGACCACGAGCAGCTCGAGGAAGCCCGGGCGATGCGGTCGGAAGAGAGACGTCTCTGGCGGATCGTCCGTCCGTGACCGTGCCGCGGCACGCCGGGGCGGCAGCCGGATATGTCGTCGCGACGGCGTTGAGCTTCCCGTACTTCGTTCGCGGGCAACCTCTCGACCTCGGGTCGCTGGTGTCCTGGTTCTCGCCCGCGTTGTTGTTGCTGGCGATTCGTGGGCTTGGCCCTCGGGCGGCCGCGCTTCGCGGGCTGTGGCTCGGCTTGTTTGCTCACGCGGTCGTCCTGCACTGGGTCTACGTCGTGACGGTCCACTACGGCCACGCGGCGCCGGTCCTCGGCGTCCTGTCGTGTCTCGGCCTCGCGCTGTACCCCGCCGTCTTCACCGCGGCGTTCGCGGGGCTGACGTCTTGGCTGGAGCGATACGAGGTGCGGTCCGTCTTCGTGCTTGCTGCGCTCTGGGCCGCGCTGGACTACGCGAAGTCCTGGTTTCTGACCGGTTTCCCGTGGGCGACGCTCGGATACGCGCAGCACGAAAATACGTGGCTCACCGGGTTGGCGAGCCTGACAGGCGTCTACGGGCTCAGCTTCGGCGTCGCCCTCGCTGGGGCCGGAGTCGCTCGGGCGTGGCAGGCACGCCGTCCGACCCCCGAGGTGTGGGCGGCGCTCGGCGTCGTGGCTGCGCTGCACGTGCTCGGCGTTCTCGCACGGCCGGAACCGATCGCGGAGGACGCGCTCCACGTCCGGGTCGCGGCGATTCAGGGCAACGTCGACCAAGGGGAGAAATGGTCGCCGGAGCGCTTCGAGCGGACGCTTCGGGACTATGAGCGAGGGACCCGTGAGGCGAGCCGGCGGGGCGCGCAGCTCGTCGTCTGGCCGGAGTCCGCCGTGACCGCGGCCGTCGAGTTGGACCAGCCTGTCCGTGCACGGATCACCGCGCTCGTCCAGGAGACCGGCGTGGTCGTTGTGTTCGGCTCGATGGGTGCCGCGCCGCACCCCGACGGCGGGGTCGCGTATTACGACAGCGCGTTCTTCGTCGCGCCTGACGAGGGTTGGCTCGGGCGTTATGACAAGACGCACCTGGTCCCGTTCGGTGAATATGTCCCCTATCGCTGGCTCATCGGCCGCGTCGCAGGGGCGATCGCGCGGGGCATCTCGAGCCGCGACGTGATGCCCGGACTCGCGCCCGCCGCTGCATCGCTGCCCTTGCGCGCAGAGGGCACCGGTGGCCGGACGCTCGTCCGGGTGGGGGTGCCGATCTGCTATGAACTCGTCTTTCCCGATCTGGTGAGGCGGTTCGTCTTCGATGGCGCGGGCGTGTTGCTCGCGATCACGAACGACGCTTGGTACGGTCGCTCCGGCGCCCCCTATCAGTTTCTCGCCATGACGGCGATGCGGTCGGCTGAGACGGGCGTTTGGACGGTAAGGGCGGCGAACACAGGGGTTTCTGCCGTAATCGATGAGCGGGGCCGTGTCCGGGACGAGACGTCGATCTTTGAGTCGGCGGTCCTGGTGGCGGACGTCCCCATTCGACAGGCGGGCTTCGAGCCGACTGTGTATGTCCGCTTTGGCGATTGGTTTGCCCTGGGATGTTGGGCGGCGACGGTGGCGGCTCTGGGCTGGGCTTTGGTGCGCAGTGGCCGCGCAACGAGCGAACACGGCGCAAGGGGAGTGTGAGATATGGCAGGGACGCAGCGCGAGACGGAGCAGGGTGTGGTGGATGCGACGGAGCTCGCGGAGCGGATAGACCGGATGCGGGGCCGCTTCGACGAGTTCCGGGGGCGTCTTTGACCTCGCGGCTCTCCGGGCGCGGCTCGAAGGCCTCGAAGCTGAATCCGCCCGGCCTGACCTGTGGAACGATCGCGAGAATGCAGAGCGCGTAAACCGGGAGAAGAACGCGATCGAGCGTGAGGTGCGCGTCTACGACGCGCTTGATTCGGACCTCGAGGAGGTGGAGACCCTCCTCGAACTGGGTCGTGAGGAGGGAGATGCAGACCTGCTCGGGGAGGCGTTCGAGCGGTGCGACGCGATCGATGACTCCCTCGGCGACGTCGAGCTCCGCCAGCTGTTGGGTGGCGAGTACGACGACTCCACCGCGATCGTGTCGATCAACTCCGGCGCCGGCGGCACGGACGCCGCGGACTGGGCGGAGATGCTCATGCGGATGTATCTGCGCTGGGCGGAGAGGCGCGGGTTTAAGAGCGAGGTGCTCGACCTACAGCCCGGCGAGGAGGCCGGGCTGCGGAGCGTGACGCTCCGGGTCGTCGGCGAGTATGCGTACGGGTATCTCAACTCGGAGCAGGGGGTTCACCGATTGGTCCGGATCTCCCCGTTCGACTCCCAGGCGCGCCGTCACACGGCGTTCGCGAGCTTGACCGCTGTGCCCGAGGTCGATGATGACGTGGACCTCGAGATCGATGAGGGCGACCTCCGCATCGACACCTACCGAGCGAGTGGCGCGGGTGGCCAGCACGTGAACAAGACGGACTCGGCGGTGCGAATCACCCATGAGCCGACGGGCGTGGTGGTCCAGTGCCAGAACGAGCGCTCGCAGCACAAGAACAAGGCGCAGGCGATGAAGGTGCTGCGCGCACAGCTCTTCGAGCTCCATCGGCGCGCGCAGGAAGAGAGGGTCGCGGAGTTGGCGGGAGAGAAGCGGGACATCGGCTTCGGGAGTCAGATCCGCTCCTATACTTTGCATCCGCAGCAAAGGGTAAAGGACCACCGGACGGACACGGAGCGGGGCAACGTGGAAGCGGTGCTCGACGGTGATCTTGACTCCTTCATCCGAGCGACGTTGCTCTGGCAGTCGGGGAAGCGAAGTCCCGTTGGGACGGCGCAGGGAGAGCGCGATGAGTGAGTATGAACGGGAGGCTCGGCGAGAGCGGCTCTCCGCGTTTCGTGAAGAGGGACGCGACCCGTATCCGGCGCGCGTGGGTCCCCACCGCCCGGTGGCCGAGATCCGTGAAGCCTACGACCCGGTCAGCGCGGAGGCGCTGGAGGAGAGCCCGCCGGCGGAGGCGGCCGTCGGCCGGGTCATGGGCCACCGCTCCTTCGGGAAGCTGGTGTTCTTCCACCTGCTGAACGACGGCGTGCGCATCCAGGTTTCGGCCCGGAAGCAAGAGATGGAGCCGGAGTTGTTTGCCTTCGCCCGTAAGCAGATCGACATCGGCGACTTCGTCCGTGTCGAGGGTGTGATGTGGCGGACAAAGAAGGGTGAACTCACGCTCGACGCGCGGGATGTACAGTTGGTCTCCAAGAGTTTGCGGCCGCTTCCTGAGAAGTGGCACGGGCTCGCCGACGTGGAGGCTCGTTTTCGGCAGCGTCACCTCGACTTGCTGGTCAACGAGACGGCCCGGGACACCGCGATCAAGCGCTCTCGCACCGTCTCTGCGATGCGATCCTTTCTCGACGGGCGCGGCTTCCTCGAGGTCGAGACGCCGGTTCTGCAGCCCTTGTACGGGGGCGCCGCGGCTCGGCCCTTCGAGACCCATCACAACACCTACGATCAGGATCTGTATCTGCGGATCTCCGACGAGCTGTACCTCAAGCGGCTCATCGTCGGTGGCCTCGATCGCGTATATGAGATCGGGCATAACTTCCGGAACGAGGGGGTGTCGCGGAAGCACAACCCCGAGTTCACGATGATGGAGTGCTACCAGGCCTACGCCGACTTCGGCGACATGATGGATTTGACGGAGGCGATGGTTGGAGAGGTCGCCGAGCGGGTACTCGGGACCCAAAGCGTCGAGTACCAGGGGCAATCGCTCGAACT
>Ga0315331_10000033_pt1 | contig 60404 bp, 48 predicted proteins | sample M160m34915metaG_FD_203456 | JGI IMG/M metagenome (GOLD analysis project Ga0315331, IMG submission 203456) | Ammonia-oxidizing marine archaeal communities from Monterey Bay, California, United States - M1 60m 34915 | ecosystem: Environmental > Aquatic > Marine > Intertidal zone | place: USA...
GAACCAGCGTAATCTGTTTTTCTTCGGCATAGCGGATGACCTTCTTCCAGCATGCCAGACAGTTTTTTTCTGCTGTCGAATCAATGATTCCGTGCAACGACATGCCAGTGAATGTAATCACGCTGGGAGCACCAAATTCAACGGCCTTATCGATAGACGATTTCAACTTGCTGATGCACTCTGCATGGTTTGCCGGATCAACCGGCCCCTTCGCGAAACCATGGCTGCTGACGAGCGAAATCTTCAGGCCCTGTTTGTGTGCCTCAGGGTAGAATTCCGGACTGATGCCTTCAATGGCTTCCAGACCGATCTCGGCGCAGTGACGAATCAGTTCCGGCACAGGCATCGGTTTGAAGCACCACCCCATTACCGACTGACGGATCTTCTTATTTCGAATCGTGAAATCGTCGAGCACATCGTGGTGATTTGTTTCCACGGCGCTGGCGGCATGTGAAGGGGCTGCGGATGTGGCTGCAGCTGCGACCGCACCTCCAAGAAGCATACGGCGGGAAAGTGATGATTGGGAATTCATTGAGACTTCTCAGCATGTGAGTCTGATGTTGCGTCAGGCCATTCAAGATACCGTTATCACGGCAGGGCACCTGCGTGGAGTATACGAGCGACGCAGTTTGCTGTCAGTGGAAGAATGTGAAAGTGGTCAACTGAATTCGGCGGAAAACTACCTCCCATTGTGCAGGCAGCCTGCGGGACGAACAACGTTGCCCTGTTCATTGAGCGATACAGAGATCTCCGGTCGGTTTACGGCTCGTCATTTCAGGGCACTCGCCCCTTCAATCCACAGACTGCATGCAGGACACCCTCGGCAACTTTGTGCAGGAAGTCACGGTCCAGAGTCTCCGGTGTGTCGGTCGGTTCGTGATAATGCGGATTGCGCAGGAAGCTTGTGTCGGTGATCATCAGCGCAGGAAACCCGGCATCCCAGAACGGACTGTGGTCACTCAGTCGAGTCGGCGGAAGTGGATTTCCGTTGTCGGGCACCTGTAATGATTCACACGGAAGCTGATTGACCAGACCAAAGGCGTTTGCAAAATGCTGAATCAGATTCCCCGAATCCTGATTGCCGACGACTGCGATAAAGTCGCCGACATCCGGATAAATCCCCCGCAGGCCTTCGGGAAGTGTTTGGCTTCCCGGTTCATGACTGCAGTATCCCAGCATTTCCAGTGACGCCATGCCGATCAGCGACCTGTCTTGCTGACGGCACGATTCGGCATGAAATGCTCCCCCCAGCATGCCCAGCTCTTCAAGGTCGAAGACGACCAGTTCCAGATCGACTTCCTTTGGAACAGCAACGTTATTTGCGGTGCCCAGAAGCCGAGCGACTTCCAGCAAGACAGCGACTGCTGAGGCGTTGTCGTCTGCTCCCGGAGTGTTTTCACGAGAATCAAGGTGTGCCCCCAGGACAAAGACGTCTGAGTTTTCAAACGCGGATGAGTTTTGTTGAGCGACAAGATTGATCCCGTCGGTCGATCGCAGCATCTGATCGTTCGCGGAAAAAGGCCGACGTTCCACGGTCCAGCCGGACTCTGTCAACTGCTGTTCACAATAAATACGGCATCTTTCCAGACGGTCCGATTCTGCGTACCGCGGTTCTGCCGCGATCCATTTCACATGCTGCCAGATTCGTTCAATGTCTGTTTTCACGGGCGTTAGAAAGGCTTTGCGGTATGTCAGACCTTGAGCGGACAGAAAGAACCGGGAGATGGAGTGGACCGGTGTGCACGTCTGGCAAACCCGAATCAATGGGCCGCATGACGCTTTAGGTTCCGACATCGTATTGCCGCATTCGTGGCAGCACAATCCCGGCCGCAACTTCTGCGTGTACGGATGGACAGCAAGATAGCATCAGATTAGCTGTCTGTCTGAGTCATGGCAGTCGCGACGCCGTGCTTTCCTGCACGCTGCGCCGCTGGTCGTTCAGTTCCAGTTGTGAGATCTTCCACGCGCCGTCAACAGGCTGAACGGTAATCAGCGCCGAGTGTCCATTGGCCCGTTGATGAGTGTGTCCCCAGTGCGCCACCGATCCACGGGCAATCCATTTGCAACGAGCCACAAAACCGCCATGCTCCCGCTGCTCAATCACAAACTCCGAAAGCAACTCGACATCATTCATCTTCACGCGTGCTTCGCCGTGGTTTTCCAGTTCCATGCTGGTGCGCACCTGAACATCCACGTCTGATATCAATTTTCCACTGATGCTGACAGCCAGGCGGTCGCAGGCCAGATTCTTGTCGCGACGATCAAACGCCCGGTGTGTATTGTGCAGTAAATTCGTTCAACAACTGTTCTACCTCATACTGGCTCAGACGATTAGTATCTTCCAGCGGATTGGCAATCGCGGTCTGACCGAAAGGCAGACACACAAGGCCTAATACGAACATTGCGGCGTTGAACGTTCATGATTTTCGGGCCGACAGCGGCCGTCGAATTCGGAGGGCAACAATTACTGCCGCGACGGAAATCACAAACGTAACCAGTGACAAAACCGACATGCTGAACAATGACCACTGCTGTGCGGGTGCGATGCTGATCATCGCGGGTACGGTGGGTTTCTTCAGAGAATGCTGCCACTTCAGAACCGGTTCGCTGATGCTGACGTTATACGGCAGACCAGCGGTTTCGTCCGTCGTGATCGTGGGGATATCCTGAATCTGATCACCGAACAGTTCCCATGTCATCTCTACCTGCTGCGGCAGAGTTTTTATGGGTTAGACCATAATCACACCGAGCGTGGCGGAGGTCAGATCAGGATTTTCAGGTGGAGCGATAACACCTGTCGTCCGCAGTGATCGACAAATGAAATGAATGCGGTCCGGCAACTGTGTCACTGATCTTTCGGCAATCCGAATCGGGTTTCGCTCCGGCAGGAACCGGGCCACGTGTTCTTTCAGTGCGGGTTGCTCAGCGACAGTCCGGGTGTTCTGCCGTCGATCCCGAGATCAATCCACTGTTGCAAATCGTGAGGCCGAACGATGATCTCTTTTCTGATTTTAAAGTTCTCAACATACGGGAATGCCGATAATGGAGCGTCAAATTGACGTTTCAGGTTGATGTTGCGAAACCGTGAATACCACGGGGCATTTCTTCAGCGCTGAGGTATCAAAAATCAGTCACCGGAAGATTTTGTGGTAGACATCGAGGCATGCGTTGGCGTTGTGAGTCATTCAGACCGGGAGGCGTAATGGACAGAGATTCCGGCTGCGTGCGGAAGTCATATTTCAGCACAGCATGAAGAACGACTTCAGCATCATTTGGCTGGACCATCAACGGTTGTCCGGTGATGGTGTCACAGACAATTTGTCTGCGATTTTTCAGCAGGTCAATGTGTTCGGTGAGCCGACGATTGTCAGCTTTCAGTACCAGAACACTTTCAAACAGATGCGCCGGTCGCAGCTTGAAGGCCTCGCGGTTCCCGGTCAGCTTGTCATACAGATCATCAGATAGAAAGATCAGAGAACGCCGTGAGATCCTGGGGGCCGATTTCCAGGTCCACGCTCACAAACGTCACGTTGACGGATATCTCAGCGATCCTGGATGCCGTCTTGGTCTTCGTGGCCATGATGGCATCGGCACAGACCGTTCTGCTGCAGCAAAGGGCAAGCCATGTCAGCAGCAGAGTCCGCAGCGTGGAATTAAGATGGCAAAGACAGACGATTCACGACGGCTCGAAATAAACCACCGACAGCGGGATCACAAGTCAATCGTGGAAGAAGTCAGCAGGTAGAGCTTATTGAGGCATCAGTCCTGGTGGCAGGGGGACACCCGTTACCTGATTCCTTCGCATATCCGCCGCACAGCAGGCTGGCGGCCTGCGCCTTGTTCTTGACTACAGCTGTCCGTCGTACACGGTCGACGCCATGAGGCCGCCTGTACGACGACAAACAGACAGGTTACCGGGGAGCCGAGATCTGCCAGCCCAAAGCCCACTGCAGCTGAAACTGTGCTTCATTGTACGCTATGACTGCATCAAGGTAGGCTCGGCGTGATGCTTCCAGTGCTTTCACAGACTGCAGCACCTCGATCGGCAGACCGGCGCCTCCGCGAATGCGACTCAGATTTCGGTCATAGGAGTTCTGTGCGGACAGAATCGAAGTCTGTGTGACGGCCATTCGTTCACGGCGATGCGTCACCTGCGTGCTGGCTTCAGAGATTTCTCTTGCAACGTCGTCCATCAGTCCCATTTTGCGATACATTGCCTGCTGAACCCGGGCCTCTGATCGTCGACGAGCCGATCGTTCGCCGAAACCAAAGTTGCGAATTTCCCATGTGACCATGGCGTCGAAATCGTAGCGGTTGTCCACGTTGCCGATCACGTTTCCGACGCCACCGCCGAACTCGCCTGTGCTGAAGCCAAGCAGTACACTGGGCACAAACGGAGCATACTTCTGCCGTTGATGTCGATCGCAGGCCGCGGCTACCAGTGCCTGCACTTCCTTGAGCTCCGGCCGATTGGACAGACCGGAAGCAATCAGGGACCCTTCTTCCAGATCTGCCGAAACGAGTTCGATCGGCACAACTGTGGCGTCCATTGGAATGATTCGTTGACGGGTTTCGATGCTCAGGACATATGCCAGTCGTGCAGCAGCGACATCCACCTGCTCGTGAGCCGCAGCAATTCGACCTTCAATCAGATTCAATTCTGTCTGCATACGATCGGCATCCGCCTGCAATCCCTCGCCAGCGCCGGCGAAGTCGTTGGTGATTTTCGAAACAGCGGCGGTCCGATCTTTGACTTCCTGCAGGATCTGGAGTTGTTGATGTGCATCAAGCAGCTGCAGGTACGCCACGGCAACGTCCCGCAACTGTCGATTTACGACAGCTTTTTCTGCGTGGCATGTTGCCCAGGCCGTTTTTTGAGCAATGTCCGGCTGAAAGATCGCATCGGCCAGATGAAACTGTGCGCGAATACCAGGCTGAGGCGTTGTGCCTGCTCCGACAGTGCCCGCTCCTAACCCATATTGCAGGGAACTTCGATTGATGTCGACAATGGCTCCATTGCTTGCCTGCAGATTGCCGTCGTGTCGATGAAAACTGAGGCCTGTCTGGATGCTCGGCAACCACAGCACTTCCGCCTGATCAAGATTGGCATAAGCTTCCTGGACTTTCCATTGAGCAAGCCCCACAGCCGGATGGTCGCCACCGATCATGGACAATGCGCTGGGCAGGTTAAGCAGCAGCGTGTCTGGTGGCGTCACGTCGGTTGAGGCAACATTGTCTGGCATCGATGCCGGAACGAATGGGTTTTCCGGCAACGGTGTTTCAGAAAATTCTGTTCGTTCAGACGCGACACGAACGTCCTTAAAATCAGTGTTCGGGCATTGCTCAACCAATCGGATTTCGTACGTACGGCCATCAAGCGTAATGGTTCCGTCGCTGTGTGGCCGGTTGTCAGGCACCTCATGCGCTACAGGAGTAATGAGCAGTTTCCGGTAAGTCGCCGACGAAAGAGAACGAGGTCGTTTCTGGTCGGGACTTGCAACACCAGCCGGTGCTGACCGACCAGGTGTTTGTGTGACTGGTGGATCCGCAGCTTCTTTGGCCGCCGTCCACTCTCGATTGGGGGAGACACGAAAAGATGCCGGCTGAAATGGGGATTCCGCCAGTGCATCCGGGTCCGGGGCCACTGACGGCGGCGCAGGGCGATAGGGATCTCTGTCAGCGAAGCTGTTTCGTATGCTGTTGCAGCCGCTGAGGCAGACTAATCCGCCAAGAAACCACGCATTTATAATGGCTGAGCGCATAGAACCTCCTTGTTCCAATCTGTGCCAGTGTCCGAATTCATCGGCAGTTCTGCACGCGGCAGGCATGAGTTTGCAGCATCCGTTTCTATTAACGACAACCGTCCCGGCGGTGGTATGAATTGTTCCTGCCAACCGAGTTCCAACGTCATTGCCGACAATGCCGGCAATGACTTTTGCAATCTGTCCCTTCGGCGATCAGCAGTACTGTCTTCCGACTTAACCTCATGATAGCCTCCAGAATCCCTGAGTTCTCTAATCCGCAAAGGCCGTCAGAATGAGATTCCTCCGCTATTTTCCCGGGTCCTTCTTGCTGGGAGGTCTGCTGCTGACAGCAGCCGGCTGTTCGCAGATTGGTGCCACCGACGGCAACGGGACTGCCAAATTCAAACCACAGAAGGCTGTGGCGGTTAAAACAGTGGCTGTGGCTCAGGAAGATGTTCGTCGCACAACTGTACAGCCGGCGACAGTTCATCCGTTCTACGCGGCTTCGATTCAGGCGAAGGTGCACGGCTACGTCAAAGACGTGCAGGTAGATATCGGAGACGTTGTCCAAGCCGGAGATGTGCTGGCGATCGTGGATGTCCCCGAGATGGTCAAACAGCGGCTGACGGCGCTCGCACAGATTGATCGGCAGCGTGCAGAAGAAGAGCGAGCCAGAGCGGGCATCGACCTGGCAAAAGCCAATGTTCAGGCAGCCGAAGCGATGACGGCCGAAGCCAAATCAAAACTGCAGCAGGTGGAAGCTTCACTGGTCGCTGCGGACGCTGAATTTCGCAGGACCGATGATCTGGTCAAACGAGGGTCCATGCAGCCTCGCGTTCTGGACGAGGTTCGCAAAAAGCGAGATTCAGAAGCGGCCGCACGGGCGGCGGTGACATCAGCTATCGAATCCGCCGTGGCCAATGTCACGGTCGCCCAGTCCAGACTTGCAGCAGCTGCAGCCGACCTGAAATTTGCTTCCGCCGAGACTGCAATTCAGGGGCGACAGCTTGAGGAAATTGACGAGCTCATTAACTACGCGACGCTGACCTCGCCGTTTGCCGGCATCGTCACCAGACGAAACGTATCTCCGGGCGATCTGGTCAGCGAGCGAAGCGGCGGCGAACCTCTGTTTGTCGTCAGTCAGATTGACAAGGTCCGAATTCAGATTTTAGTCCCTGAAAACGATGCGGCCCATGTGGACCGCGGCGACTCTGTCAGTGTTTCGTTTCCGTCCTTCCCGGCGGAAGAAGCAATGACGGTCCAGGTAACTCGATCGACAGGCAGTCTTGATCCTCACACTCGCACAATGCTGGTGGAAGCAGAAGTACCGAACACCGATGGCAAGCTGCTGCCGGGAATGTTCGGACAGGCAGCCATTTTGCTTTCGACAACGTTGGCGTCCAGCATGCTTCCTGCCCGAGCGGTTCGATTCGAGGATTCGGGTGACGCGTACGTCTACGTTGTCTCTGGTGAACAGGTTTCCGTTGTGCCCGTCACAACGGGACTCGACGACGGAAGTTCGATTGAAATTGTCTCGGGGCTTGAGCCCGGTCAGACGGTCATTGATGCTCACCTGCAGAGATTCAAAGACGGTCAGACGGTCAGAGTACTGAACTGACAACATTGCTCTGCGATCAGATGTGGGCATTCTTTCATATCAACTTGTTCCCGGGCTTCGGCCAGGGGGCACGTGTCCGGGAAGTTCTGCTTGGCATGGTGCGGGACAAGAAATACGGTATTTCCAGTTCATCGAATTGAAGACACATGGGACTCATCAACTTCTCACTTAAGAATCGGTTCGCAGTTCTGGCCGGAGCAACGGCATTGTGCCTGCTGGGTGCGTCCGTCATACCGGGAGTTACGGTCGATATTCTGCCGGACTTCAAGCAGCCTGTCGTCGTCAGTTTCTTCTCGTATCCGGGCCTGCCCACGATGGATATGGAAAAATCCGTCAGTTCGCGAGTCGAACGAGCGCTGACACTCGCGGGCAAGATCGAACACCAGGAATCCCGCACTGTTCCCGGTGCTGCTGTTCTGAAGATTTTTTTCCAGCCGGGAGCCGACGCCAGTTCGGCCATGAACGACATCGTCAATCTGGAAGCGAGTGATATGTTTCACCTGCCGCCGGGTATCGAATGGCCATTTACCCTGCGCAGTGAACCATCAAATCTTCCGGTTGTCCTGGCCGCGATTTCAGGAGAAGGACTTAGTGAGTCTGAACTCTACGGCATTGGCTACTATGCGGTACGCAACAAAATGGGAGGATTAAAGGGCGTCCAGATTCCCCATCCCTTTGGCGGCAAGTTCCGTCAGATGATGGTCTATGTTGATCCGGTCAAACTGCAGGCTCACAGTGTCAGCGCCAAGGACGTAGTTGATGCTGTGACGAAGTCAAACCTGGTGCTTGCGGCCGGAACGGCTCGAATGGGCGGCATTGACTATCAGGTCCACCCGAAAAATACTCTGCCCACGCCCGCGGACATTGAAGCCATTCCCGTTGTTATTCGTGGTGGAGCTCCTGTTTTCGTGCGTGATGTCGGGCGAGTCGTTGACGATGCTGCTCTGCAATACAACGTTGTTCGAGTTAACGGAAAACGCAGCGTATACTGTCCTTTGCTGAGAGAACCGGGCGAAAACACGATCGCCTGCGTTGATCGAATTTATGAAGGTATTGCCGCAGAAATCCCGAAGATGAAGGAACGGGGCGATATCCCCGAAGCTACAGAAGTCACGCTGGTATCCGATCAGTCCAGCTACATTCGTCTGGCCATGACGAACCTGTATACCCAGGTTGGTCTCGGATCGATTCTGGTCGCAGTCGTGGTGCTGGTCTTCCTGCGACGGTTCCTGCCAACGCTGATTATCGTTGCCACAATTGTGCTGGCAATCCTGATCGGAGGTCTTGGATTCGCATTCACGGGGCAGACTATTAATGTCATGACACTGGGAGGAATCGCACTGGCGATTGGCACTGTTGTTGATGCCGGAATCGTTGTTGTCGAAAATGTGATTCGGCATCAGAGAATGGGCAGGATCCCGCTGGATGCCGCTTTAGAAGGAACTCGCGAAGTGTCCGGAGCCATCCTTGCCGGTACCGTCACTACACTGGCCGTTTTTCTGCCAGCGGTATTTCTGACCGGCATGATCAAGTATCTGTTCGCACCACTGTCCCTGGCCGCGACATTTACGATCGGTGCGTCATACGTGCTGGCATTGACGGTCATTCCGGCCTTCTGTGCAACATTTGTGCGCGAGAAAGTCCAGCACGGCGGCGCCACACAGGACGACGCCGCAGCAAGTGCAAAGCCCAAAGGTGTTTATGGCAGTCTGCTGAGCACCGCATTAAGAGTGCCAGTGTTGACAGTGCTGATCATCGTGGTCGGTGTGGGAGCGACCTTCGGGTTGTGGCCGATGATCGGATCGGAACTGTTTCCTGAGGTCGATGCCGGTACGTTCGAACTGCGTGTTAAGACAACGCCGGGGACCGACCTGCTGGAAACTGAAAAGCTGGTTGCCGGGCTTGAGCACACGATTAAGGAAGTGATCCCGGAACATGAAATAGAATCACTAATCGCCAATATCGGTCTGCCTGTCGGCAAAGGGGCGGGGTTCTCGACTGTACTCAGTTCAAACTCCGGTCCTGATACGGCGTACCTGATCGTCAACCTGAAACAGGCCGGCCGCCAGACGGCCACTCAAACTTACATCTCAGAACTACGCCGGAAACTGGCAGACGACTATCCTCTGGAACAGTTTCTGTTTGTGTCAGGCGGAATCGTCAACATGGCCTTAAACAAGGGTGTCCCGACACCAATCAGCGTGCAGATTTCTGCCGGCACTATTCCCAAATGTCGCGAAAATGCAGAACGTGTACTGGAAGTTATTCGGCAGATTCCCGGCACCGAGGATGTGCAGATTGCTCAGTCACTGGACTATCCACAGTTCGACGTGCAGGTCGATCGCACTCGAGCGAAATACCTGGGGCTGGATCAGGAAGAAGTCGCACAGACAGTGCTGACAGCTCTGGGCTCCAGCGTTGGTTATTCACCGACGATCTGGATTGACCCGGAAAAGGGCGTCGACTTTTTCATGGGCGTTCAATATGAAGACAACGATTTTGAGTCACTGGATGACATTCGCAATATTCCGCTGTCGCTGAGTACGCCGGACGGCCCGGTCACAATTCCTCTGTCCAACATTGCCACGATCAGGCGGGTCAATATTCCGGGCGAGATCGCTCACTACAACATTGGCCGAGTTAACGATGTGCACGTCAATGTGTCCGGCCGAGACGTCGGATCGGTTGCAGCGGATGTTCAGGTCGCCCTGGCCGGCATGGAATTCGAAAACGGAGTTGCAGCGAAAATTCGAGGCCCGGTTGAAACAATGCACGAAGGGATGAACCTACTGAGCGTCAGCCTGGTCGTCGCTGGCATTCTGGTCTATCTGGTACTGATGGCTCAGTTCCGCTCCTTCGTCGATCCATTGATTATCATGCTGGCCGTCCCGTTGGGGCTGGGCGGCGTACTTGTGGCTTTGTATCTGACGGATACGACAATCAATATCCAGTCGCTGATGGGCACGTTGATGATGATTGGTGTGGTCGTAAATAATTCGATTCTGCTGGTGGAATTCGCGAATCGCCGTCGCCAGGAAGGGCTGTCGGCTCACGATGCAGCTCTGTCCGCAGCTCAGGTCCGTTTGCGTCCGATTCTGATGACGTCGCTGACACTAGTCGCGTCGATGCTGCCGTTGTCCTACCAATTTGCTCCGGGTAACGAGGCAATGATTCCTTTAGCCCGAGCGTTACTGGGTGGCATGGTCGCGTCGACGCTACTGACGCTCGTATTAGTGCCATGCGTCTATTCGTTGGTACATCGCAGGTCCGAGCTTGCAGTCAGCAACTGACTGGCCGCGAGATGGACTCACGGTTCCGTCGCTTCCATGAATTGTCTGCCCAGGCTCGGGGATTTAACCACGCCACCGTACGTCGTGGTGTTCGTCAGTGTTCTGCAGCGATCGGCGATCTGACCGGAAACCTAATTCCGTCACAGACGGCATGCCACCAGACAGGGAATGGCAGTTCGGTGTGAACAACTCTGAGGTGGATTTCGCAACAAAAATTCTTTGCAGAGCGAACGTTAGGACGACGGCAGTCGCCGAGTCCCGGATGGCTGGGCCCAATGGTTCGCCGCCCGAATTACTCAAAGTTGGTATCGTGCCCCAATGAATTGACTGGATGCCCAGCGCCCACAGCCAGAATTCCCGGTCACCGCGCTGAACGTCTTCATGGCCACAGGAAACATAAGATTTTCCTCGTGGACATTCTCCCAGTCCCCGGCGTCATCTCTGCTCAGATTGCAACTGTAAACTTGACAACGGGTCGCCCGGGGGTCATATTATGGAGTTATAGATCTAGAACTAACTAGATCTGGTTAGTGGTAATAAGGTTTTCTTCTCGCCGTCCCTGATGGACTTCCCCTCCAGCGACTGCGTTGCACTCTGTGACGCAACTCACCATTTTGAAGGAGCCGACAGATGCTTGTCATCGTGTTCCTTAGTCTCTCTCTGGCCGTCACGGCCCTGACTGTGCTCTTGCTGATGACGTTCCTGAGCGTTGCCTTTCCCGGGTCCGACCACTGCACGTCGATGACGTCAACGGACTCGCATATGTGTCGTTGCGACAACTGCCAGTCAGCGTCTGCCGATCAGCAGGAAATTGCACGTCGTACAGTCGTCACGAAAAGTGATGAGTTTACGGACCAGAACTTCCAGCATGCTCAGGGAGGCCACCCGTGAACTGGAAACTTATCTTTTCCCGAAACACCAGGCACCTTCGAATTCTGGTGTTGCTGGTCGTCGCCGGCGGTGGTGGTGCGTTCTTCGTACGCAGCCAGATGATTCCTGCTGACTACGGACAGAATGGTCCGTACCGTCATGCGGCACTGGCGAAAATCGAGGCCCAGCCTTCTGTGCTGCAGTCCGACACAACGTGTCTGAAATGCCACACGAATGTGGAAGAAGAGCGAAGCGAATCGCCTCATGCGGCAGTCCGCTGTCTCCATTGTCATGGCAATGGCAAACAGCACATTGTTGACGCCACGAAGGCGGGCGAATTCCCTGAGCATTCGATTCCTCCTGCAAAAAAGTGGGACGGAAAGTTTCGGACGCACACGGATCTGTTCATTACGCACGATCGAGCGACCTGCCTGTCCTGCCACACCCGGGTGGTGGGTATGCCCGATTCTTTTCTCAGCATCAATGTCGCAGCGCATCTGGAAGAACAGGGAGCAGAAGAAATTAACAGTAAGAACGTTTGCTTTGAGTGCCACGAGGGGCACAGCCCCGGGCTATGAGGTGTTCGCCGGAGATCAACATGAAGTTTCAATTGAATATTCTGAACAACGGGGGTGACTGTTGCGGTTCCGACGATTCCCGTGAAAAGCAGTGTGGAAATCACACAGGCTGCGGTGGGTGCAGTGACGCTCCCGACGCCAGTTCCCGACGCCAGTTTCTGAATAAGGCATCAACAGTTGCGCTTGGTTCATTCAGTCTTACACTTCTGCCGATGTCCGGTGATCTTTTGTCTGATGAGCCGAGTCCGGATGATCCTGACGGTGCCCCCGCAGACGCAGGCAGTAGAACGGCAGATCAGAGTGACGAAGTTGTCTATGGTTTTCTTGTCGACACTGAGCGATGTGTTGGTACGGGCAAATGCCTGACGGCCTGTCGCGAAGAGAACAACGTACCGGAAGGATACGCAAGAACATGGGTTGAACGATTCGTGCACTATAAGGACGGTACGGTTCAGGTGGATCTGGTTCCTGAAACAGGTTTTGCGGGGTCGGATGTGCCACCGATTGCCCCGGGTCTTGTGGACCGCGCCTATTTCGTTCCCAAACTCTGCAATCAATGCGAAGACGCTCCCTGCAACCAGGTCTGCCCCGTTCACGCCGCGTTTACTTCACCGGAGGGAGTCGAATTGGTGGATCCCGACCGCTGCATTGGCTGCGCCTACTGCGTTCAGGCGTGTCCCTACGGCGTTCGCTTCATCAACCCGGAGACCGGCAATGCCGACAAGTGCACCTGGTGCTACCACAGAATCAAACGGAATGAAACGCCGGCGTGTGTCGAGGCATGTCCGGTGGACGCTCGTGTTTTCGGCCGGCTGGATGACCCCGAAAGTGAACTCAGAAAAAGGCTTGCGGCGATCCCGACATCGGTCCTGAAGGAACATCTCGGTACGCACCCCAAACTGCACTATGTTGCGAAATCCGGGGAGGTCATCTGATGCACGCTTCGTCATTCGTTTTCCCCAACGATCCACACGTGCCCTGGAGCATCATGATTGTGCTCTACCCGTACATTACGGGGCTCGTTGCGGGTGCTTTTGTCGTTTCTGCGCTGTATCACGTGTTTCACCAGGACGTTCTTAAACCCGTGGCACGGCTGGCTCTGGTTACGGCCCTCTGCTTCTGCGTATTTGCCACGCTGCCGTTGCTGTTGCACCTCCACCACCCGGAGCGTGCATTCAACATTATGATCACCCCGAGTGCCACTTCGGCCATGTCCGGGTTCGGGATCATCTACAACGTCTACATGCTGCTGCTGGTCGTTGAAGTCTGGCTTGTCTTTCGTCCGGATATTGTTGCGCTGGCAAAGACCACTAACGGTTGGCCGGGCATGGTGTACCGACTGCTGTCTCTGGGGGATCGGGAAATCACGAAGGAATCGCGGGCCGTTGACGAATGGCTGATTCGGGCACTTGCGATAGGCGGAATTCCCGCAGCCTGCGTGCTGCACGGATATGTCGGATTCCTGTTTGGTGCTGTCAAAGCCAATCCCTGGTGGTCGACAGCTTTGATGCCGGTCATTTTTCTGGCGTCCGCCGTGGTTTCAGGAATTGCAGCCCTCATTGCACTGTATCTTTTCTTTTGCTGGCGGCGAAAGATCACTCCGGACGCCGACTGTGTCCGCGCAATGTCCCGTTATCTTTGGGTCTCACTGACCATCGCAGTATCACTTGAGATGCTTGAGCTGGTTCACATGGCTTATGAAGCCGGAGCGGAATGGCACGCAATATCGACACTGCTCACGGAGCGTCTGGCCATTTCGTACGGCGTGGTACAGGTGTTGATCGGATCTGTGTGTCCGTTTCTGCTACTACTGCTGGCAGTTCGCCCTCGGCTGAACCCTCGATGGCTGACTGGTCTGAGTGGCATCGCGTCCGTGCTTGTCCTCGTGCAGGTCTTCGCCATGCGATGGAACGTGGTGGTCGGAGGCCAGATGCTGTCGAAGAGTTTCCGTGGCTTTGTTGAATACCCGTTACACATAGGCGGACGTGAGGGGCTGATTGCGGCCGCTGTGATTCTTGCGTTGCCATTTGTCGCACTGATATTCGCCAGCCGGCTGTTGCCACTCTGGGAATCCGGTGATAAGCACGTGTTAAGCAGCAAGCCATTTCAGCCTGCCAACACCGGAAACTCACTTACCACTGGTACCCTGACTTCAGTCACCAACCAACAAAGGACCATGTTCAATGAAGAAGACACTGCAGACACTGACGCTTTCAATTATGGCGCTGTTATGCGCAATGAACACGTGTAGCGCACTCGCCCCGTTCAAGAAGGCGTTCGATGAAAAATACGTCAAGTCATCTGACAATGATGCTCTCAAGGCGGCCTTCAAATCTGCGAGTTGCAACACCTGCCATGTGAAGGGAAAGAAAAAAGACTGGCTGAACGGTTACGGCGTTCAGCTGGCAAAACGCATTTCCGGCAACGCCAAAGACCGTCTGGCGATGGCCAAAGCGATCAGCACTGATGCGCAGAAATTCGAGAACGAAAAATTGCTTGCGGAATTGAAGAAAGCACTTAAGGAAACGGAGTCTGTGAAGTCTCCGTCCGGTGTTTTGTTCAGTGCGCTGTTCGCGGATTCTGCGATGCCCACTGCCAAAGGTGCAAAATCCGTCAGAACCGAGGATTTTGAATCTGACGATGAGGTAAAAAAGAATTGATCACGTCAAGGAATTGTTACGTCTCGTTTCCCCGGAACAGTCTTAGGAGTTAATTTGATGAAGCTCACAAAGATGGCCGTTGTTGTCGCTGGCTTGGCAGCGCTGGTCTGGTTTGCCGGCACGCCCGACGACGCTCAGGCTCAGAAGACAAAGGGTAAGTCACGACCAGCCGCGACGAAATATCTGATGCGGGGAATCGTACGTCCAAACTGTGCCGGTCTGGGCAAACTGCTGAAGGAAGGACCTGCAGAGGACGAGGCATGGGACACCGTCGCCTGCCACGCAGCCTGCCTGAATGAATTGAGTTTCGCGCTGATGGACGACGGTCGGTGCCCCGATGGCGTCTGGGCAAAGGCAGCCACTGGAGCGCTTCGTGACGGAACAGTTGCCTTGCTGGCGGCCGTCGAAGCAAAGGACACGGATGCTGCCAATGCCGCGTTCAAGACCGTCACCTCAAGTTGTGCCGCCTGCCACAAGGTTCATAAGAAGTAGCGCGGTATAGATCGATTGCTAAGGAATGCGACGTCAGCAGGAATACTGCTGACGCCGACTTTATGCCTGAGCAGGAAATGCAGCGATGCTCTGCCAGCCGCTCATGTCATTTCGGTCGGCAGGCACGGAAAACGGCAAAGCGGTTTTCGTCGTTTAGGCACTGCCAATAGTGAAGCGATGGTCTTGTCTCCCAACGTCTTTTCAAGCAACTGCCCCGTATCGTCCAGAGAGCGGTGCAGAGGACATAGATTGGAGCCATGATGTGGAATCTTCAGCGGACACGTATGAAAACGTTGAATCGGATCGATGGCGTTGATGACCTCAAGCACGGAAAGTTCTTCAGGTGAAGTTATCAGCGTGAATCCACCATGAGGCCCGCGCTGTGAGTCAACCACCGAACTTCGACTCAGCGATTGCATAACCTTGGCCAAATACCCGGCGGGAACCTCTGTCGCTTTAGAAATTCGAGCCGTCGTACACGGCCGTCCCTCCTGGTCGGCAAGATACACAACGGCACGCAGCGCGTACTCGGCAGTCTGAGAAATCATTGAGCTGGCGGCTCCAGAAGGATTCGGCAGACAACGTAGTTATCCGGACACAACCGTCGACAATAGGTCTGCATGAGTTGGATGTCAAGGTACCAGTCGAAGTGCTCGCGTAAGGCGAAGACCCGTGCCCGCGGCGTTGTCGGGCGCTGTTAGCGACCGGCCTCCTCCCTCAAACGCTGCGTCAAGAATGCTGCGTCAATTCAGGCTCACGTTCAAAAACGCGTCGAATAGTGGTGGCCAGCAACCGTCCTGCACCTTTGCACGGTTATCGCCGCCAGCCTGATGCTTCCGTTCGCTCAGCGTCAATTTCGCTTCTTGCGTTCATGTTGCCGTGCGCCCCACATTTAAGCAGGGAAACAAACTTCTGGGTTGAAAAGACAGGCGGTTGGCGAGATACTCCGTCGCGGTTGGGCATTGCAATCTGCTGATCGGCACGGAAACGGTACGTTTACAGACTGCGACAACAACCGCTCTGCGATACGCAAAATCGTAGAAAACACTGCGTTTTGCAGTCGGAGAGATGGCAGAGTGGCCGAATGCGCATCATTGCTAATGATGTGTCCGGGTCAAACTGGACCGCGGGTTCGAATCCCGCTCTCTCCGCATCACCAGGGCCGTCAACGGGAATCGTTGACGGCCTTGTTCATATTCCGGCAACAGGTCGACGTCTGTCCCGTCCACTCAACAGCAAACTCATGCTGCGCGTCACGTCACACATTGAAATCAATGACTCGGAGTTTGAGTTCTCGTTCGCCCGCAGCGGCGGTCCCGGCGGACAGAACGTTAACAAAGTGAGTTCCAAGGCTGTATTGCGCTGGGACGTCACCCGGTCGCAGGCACTGCCACCGGGAGTACGCCAGAGATTCCTGGCAAAGTATCAGAATCGTGTTACCCGAGATGGCATGCTCGTGCTGCACAGTCAGCGCTACCGCGATCAGGGTCGCAACGTCGCTGACTGTAGGGAACGTCTCCGTGAAATGATTCTGCAGGTCGCGAAGCCTCCCGTGCAGCGCCGCCCGACCAGGCCCACAAGAGGATCACAGCAGCGCCGCATTCAGAATAAGAAACAGAATTCTGACAAGAAACGAATGCGTCGCCGACCGTCTGATGGAGAGTAGATTCGCCTGCCCAGGCCGTCGCTTGCCATGGAGCGATAACTAATCGTCCTGAAACGCAGCAACCTCTGCCGAAAACGATGCTCTGTATTCTGGGCTGTTCGCAAACTGTGCAGCAGTCTAAAGTTCCGAGTCAGTCAGACGGCTGGTCCTGACATTTGTTTCTGCTGCCGCGATACGGACACGTGGTGCCCATCGACCCTGAACACTCTCATTCTGATCATTCACAGACTGCGACCTCGTCGGCGATAACCGTTGGTGAGAGACGCAGCGCTCAGTCGTTCCAGTGTCCCGGTGAATCGTCGCCGATTTCCCGAGCCGTACACTTGGGACGACTGACAGCAGGATGGTCAGGCTGCAGAGATTGCGTGTGGCAGAACGAAGTCTGTGACGCAGATCGCTACGCAGCCATGGCGCGAACTGAAATCGACCATTGCCACAGTATTCGTCGGACAGAGTTCGGTGTTCGCGGCACGTATCTGAATGCGATCGACCGGTTCCGGGCTTCTCAGCTGGCAACCATATTTTCAACGCAGATCGGTCAGCAGACGACTCTGGATATCCCTTCGCTGCCGGAAGCTGACGATGCAGACTTTGTACGCACTGCAGCAAACGTGACCGTTGCGACTGGCTATGACGGTCGTTACGGGTCGCCCGACCTGCTGGCAGGTGTTAATTCTGCTGTCCGCCAAAACGGATGCGATGTTGTCGACGCGGGACGTTGCACGGCCGCCAGTCTGCTGAATATTTTCCGCACCGATCCCGATGTCCGTGGAGCCATACTGGTGACTGGGGCCGGTGGTTCCGCAAGTGACGTGGGCATGGATATTTTCACGCAGGACCAGCAGCCCGTTCCTGTCCCGTGGCAGAAATATGGAGTGATCAATCGGGCGTATCAGACAGAGCAATATCACACAACGTTGGTCAGTATCGAAGACGCTCTGGCGCAGTTTCGTTGCGGCGACACCGATCACAAACCGGAAACGTCTGCCGGTGTTCAGTTTGAAGAATCCGAACTGATTCTGCCGGACATCACCGCCGATGGTCAGCATTTGTTTCGGTCCGTTCGTCACAGTGGAGGCCTGACGTCTGTGCAGTCAGAAGTTGAATATCGGCAGTGGCTGCGGAGGTGGTGGCCGAACACATCTGACGTAGCGGTAACGGCAATGGTGGCCGATTCTGTTGTCGCAGACCGCCTGCAATGGCTGGCGTCTGAAAAGATGCTGAAAATTCAGCTGCGTACGAAGCAGAATACGTTCGTAAAAGGTGACTCTGCAGTGTCAGAGTTCGTCGGAAAGGCGTCCGTCAGTTTTGAAATTGGCGAAGACGATCGCTTTGTCAGGGTTGCCAGTCGGCACGACGGTTTTCATTCGGCTGACAAAATCGTCCAGTGGATTAACCGTGCAGCTCATTCGGACAACTCGCACGTCACAGCACATCATACCAGCGACGGAAGTCGAATCCTGCTGGCCGACGTGGCTCTGCCATGCTCCGGTATGCAGCAGGAATTAATCAGCGATGGACTTGCTGTCGCCGGATTGATCACAGGTCTGCTGAGCAACGGGACGAATTATCTGCCGGCTTGAGGATCATCAGGCGACAGCTGCCGCTGACTTTGGGCAATGTCGCGTGCTCAGCCATGTGCGGATCTTGACCGTGGATCGCAGGCCGGCCTCGGCGAAACATCGTACCGGTTTCATTGCGCGTGCTTTCACGTCGTTACGTTGCCGGAGCGGCGTTGCTGCGATCCTGGATCCGGCCTGCTTCGACCGGATGGCAAAGTTGACTGCAGAATTTATCCCATCAACTCGGGAATCGGTTTGCCGTGTTCGACAATACGCGTGGGGCGACCGTTGAAGTCATTGATGAAAACGTTGGAAGAATCGATGCCCAGGTGGTGGTAGATGGTTGCCAGAAAATCATCGGCGCTGCAGATGCGTTCGATGGAATCTTCGCCGCGTTTATCCGTCGCACCGATAAAACGTCCGGTTTCGATACCGCCGCCGGCCCAGATATTTGAAAACGCTCGCGGCCAGTGATCTCGACCGGGCTGTCGAGTTCCCGCCGGAGAACTGGCATTGCCGGCGCCGGTACTGGGCTGGTGGCTGATTTTCGGAGTTCGACCGAATTCCCCGGTCACTACCACCAGAACTCGCTTGTCCAGACCACGGTCGTAGATGTCTTCAATCAATGCCGAAACCGCCTGGTCATACGCTGCGGCACGGAAACGCAGAGCGTCAAAGACGTGATGATTGACGGCGTGATCGTCCCAGTTGCTAACTCGGCCGCACAGTGGCCCTCGCAGACTACTGGTCAGAACTTCGACACCGGATTCCACCAGGCGGCGAGCCAGCAGCAACTGCTGTCCCCAGCTGTTGCGGCCGTAGCGGTCGCGGGTGGCGTCGTCTTCTTTGGTCAGATCGAATGCTTCTTTCGTCTTTGGGTTTGTCAGCAGCGTCATGGCCTGAGTTTCGAATTCGTCCAGGGCCTGCAGTTCGCCGGCCTGGTCAAAGGCGCGTTCCAGGGTGTCCAGATTCTGGCGCAGTGACGAACGCCGACTCAGATGCTTGATTTCGCTGGCATCCGACAGGCCGATGTTGGGCACCACGAAATTCGGTTTGTTCGGATCGCCGGTCACGGAAAACGGTGAATAGGCATCGCCCAGATAAGCGGGCCCGGCATATGACGTCGGTGGACTGACGCCAACATACAAAGGCAGCGGGTTGGACCGAGGACCTTCCTGAGAACGCAGGTAATTAGTAACCGACATCCAGTCGGGCAGACGTGGTTTGGGTTTGTCTCGAGTGTCCGAATCACCAGACAGCATCTGCATCGATCCGGCCGGATGACCACCAGCCGTCTGACGCATGGATCGCAGGACGGTGAACTTGTCCGCAATCTTTGCCTGCAGCGGAAGCAGTTCTGTGAAATCCAGACCGGGCACCTTGGTCGGAATGATGTCGAACGGTCCGCGATATTCCGAGCCTGCGTTGGGCTTGGGATCATAGGTGTCGATGTGAGAACAGCCGCCTGGCTTCCAGACCATGATGACCGCTGTCTTTTCATCGTCGCTTTTCGCAGGAGTGGCTGCACGCAGACGCAGCACTCCCGGCAGACTAAGTGACGCAAAGCCAGCGAGTCCCATTTTCATGAAGCCTCGGCGATTTCCTGGTCCGGGACAGATTGATGACGCGTTAAAAGGATGACTCATTTTTTTTCAGCCTCTTCCGCTGGTTTGACGCGGATCGCAATGGGTGTCGACACAACGATGTCGACAATATCCTTGGGCGCGGCCTTCGTCGTCGCCGCTTTCAGTTGTTTGTCTGCCACTGCCACGGCCGCCTCAGCAGACTTCTGTTTGGCCACAGCCTCCTGCGCGGATTTCAAGACTTCGGCTTTCTGTTCGTCCGGGGCTGTCTTCACAGCTTCGGCAAGATCCTTTGCTTCGAGTGCCGATGCTTCTGCGTTTCTCCTGGCAGCTTCCAGAACGGATTCCGCTGCGACGACAGCCTGTGGATGATATCGGTATTTGGCGACCGGGCTGCCATAAAAAGCGATCACATAATCGCCCGGCGGGGTTTTCAATTTGGCCAGATCCAGGACAGCTTCAGCAGCATCCGCATCCAGCGGAATATCAAAGGCAGGAGTCTTTTCAAACCCTGCCCCGAAAGTCTTCAACGACGTATTCGCTCCTGAGAATTCGCAGCGGCGAGTCTGTACCAGTGGAATCGTCAGCTTCTGTCCGGCCGAGACTTCCCAGACTTTGTCTTCCGCAGGGGCGATTGTCAGTGGAGCGAACTCGGAATCGCACACGGACACCGGCACGTCCGCCAGCAGTCTCGGACTGGGGATTTCGCTCCATGCATTCGGCACGGGCCACGCCATCGATGCCATACGACCGGGACGAGTGACAGTCTGTCCGTCGATGGTGGCTCGTGCGAAGAAGTTCGCGCTGGTCAACCCCTGAGGAGCGTTCTGATCAGCTGTGATCAGCATGATGCCGCGAGATTTTCCGACAGGTATCTTCAGTCCTGTCGCCGTGACTCCGTCCGGCAGGTTTTCCATGATCAATTCAACTTCACCATCGAATCCGTCTCGTCGGACAACAACAACTTCAAATGGCATTGTCGCGCCGCCGCGAAGTGCGATTGGTTTTGACAGAGCGTTGCGGTCCCCGTTTCGCAACGTCATGTGCAGAGCCCATCCGACCACGGCGAAATCGGGAGATGCTTTACGGACAATCAGTCGATACACGTTCTTTGGATCATTACGTGTGCCGCCGAACAGATCAGACAACTGCAGTCGGTGTACTCCGTTCTCCTTGATTTCGATCTTGCCAATGATGTCTGCGGATCCGGCGTTGTACGGCGGGCCGTCGTAAGAGTAACCGTTACTGGAGACCTTGACGGGGCTGGGGATATCGCTGAGTTCCACAAGGTCGGTCACCTTTTCGTCGGCTCCGTCACCGCTGACGTGCTGAACAACGATGGATGGATCGGTGGGCAGACCGAATCTTTCGGACGCGACTTCCACCCACCACACTTCGCCTTTCTTCCCGGTGAATTCGAATGTGTCAACATCCGCAGCGGGAAAAAAGTTTCCGGAGATGTCACAGGGCAGAGTGATCTTCTGAGCGTGAGCATGTTTGTTATTGGGTTCTGTTTCAGCAACAACGGCATCATCACTCAGGCCGGTCGGCGGCCATGAGAACGAGCTGACAGTCTTCGTTGCGGGAAGACGTGGTATGGATTCGTCGCCGGACGCTTCCTGCAGTACGAGGCGGTAAAAGTATTCCTGACTGCCATTGAAGGTCAGGTCATGCACTTTGATGACGTACCTGCCAGCCTCCGGTGCTGTGAAGTCAATCGCCCCGCCGCGGCGTTCCACCTGCAGGTCGTTGCCCTTTGCGTCTGCCACAATCAACACGGGATTTAGCTTGGAATCGATTCTTTTTGCCGCGCAGTCAACGACGATACGCTGCCTTTTCTGTGCCTCGAACGCGTAATGATCAACCGCCTGTTTCGTCATGGTCGCATTGCAGACAGAATTCACCGTGACGGCCATGGCGGTGTCCACCGACGTATTGGGTTCGACACGGGTCGTTTCCGGCAAAACGCCAACGTTGAAGACTCGCGACGATGAAACACCAAGCCGTGTCATTACTCGGGCCTCGTGAATACCGGTGGGGCAGTCCGCTGAGATTGTCACCACGTACTTGTTCGTAACAGGCTGACCGTTGTCGTCCAGCTTCTGCACAGCGGTAATCCCGCGGTGTGAGAAACTCAGTTCGTCAGCGTCTTCGAAGTTCTGCCCCGTGATCGTAACTTCAACGATGGTTCCGACCTGACCGCCCATTGGCAATGTGGTCATGAGGCGCGGAGCCGGAAGGCAGACAGATTGTGCCCATGCTGCTGAGGAGACAAGAATGACCGCAACGATGACCTGAACAGCTCCTGTTCCCGAACTCAGGGCCGAGGGGCTTCCAGTAGATTTTGAGGCGTTGTTATGCATATTGATATCAGTGGCTAAATAAAAATTCCTTTGAATTCATCAACGCCCAGATCAGATCCTGAAAGTTTTCACGAGCTGCCTTCTTTGCGTCGACAGGCTTGCCCTCGGCGTCCGTTGGTGGCTCGTTCAGATAGTCAAGAGCCGTTTTCAGTTCGCTGTGCTGTGGTTTTCGGAAGAAGGCGGCCATGTACAGGGCCTCTATTTTTTCTTCCGCTGGTACGTCGCTGCTGGCAAGACGGGCCGCGCGACCATCCGCCGTTGCCAGCTTGGACTTAATCTCTGACGAATTGATCAGATGCAGGCTCTGCGCAAGGCTGGACGATTGAACTCGTTCACATTCGCAGACGCTCTGGCTGTTGGGGCGCCCGAAGACCTGTAGAAACAGGGATGCTTTGTTGTAGCTGTTGTCAGGTAACCCGACTGCGCTTGTTCCGGCGGGCAGGTTGGCAAATCTTGTCGTGGCACCCGTCAGGTAATCGATTGCATCCAGTAAGACTTCGGCCTGCAGGCGTCGCGGGTAATATCGAGAATAATTCTGGCGATCGACGAGGTTATGCTTGTTCGGTGTCGCGCTCAGCTGATAAGCGTTGGACCGGGTGATCGTACGGACCAGATCCTTCAGATCAAATCCGCTGCCGATGAAGTGCTGTTCCAGAGCCGTCAGAAGTTCAGGATTTGTGGGTGGATTGGTGTCGCGAATGTCGTCTTCCGGTTCAATCAGACCACGATTAAAGAAGTGCTTCCAGTATCGATTAACGAGCGATTTGGCGAAAAATGGATTATCTTCGGCACTCATCCAGTCGGCCAGCCGCAGGCGAGGATCTTCATCCGCGCCAATCTGTCCGACATCGTCGCCGAACGCGGCAGGTTTCAGTGACTCGTTCGTCTTGACATTCTTTGCTGCGGCGATGCCACGCTTATGAAAAATCAAATCCTCGCCACGCGTGTCTGTGGGTTTGCGTCCGACCTGGCTGAAGAACGCCGACAAGCTGTAGTAATCGTCCTGACTCCAGCGTTCAAACGGATGATGGTGACATTGAGCACACTGCATCCGCACGCCCAGGAACAGCTGTGCTACATCTTCCAGCTGCTGTTTTGGTTCCTTCACTCGCTTGTACCACGCCACGGGTGGATTGCCGATCACAGTTCCCGTGGCCGCCAGCAGTTCTCGCACAATCTGATCGTACGACACGTTGGCCAGCAGGCTGTCCCGAATCCACGCGTGGAATGCAAAGTTGGAAGTGATATCGCTGGCGTCATCTCGACGGTTCTTCAGCAATGATGTCCACTTGTTGGCAAAAAAATCAGCGTAATTCGGGCTTTGCAGCAGAGCATCAATAAGCTGATCTCGCTTGTTCTCATCGGTGCTGGCGAAGAAAGCTGCCGCTTCTTCTTCGGTGGGCAGTCGTCCTGCGATGTCCAGTGATACTCGTCGAATAAAAGTAGCGTCGTCGCAGACGACTGATGCTGGAATGCCTATCTGCTTCAGATTGGCAAAGACATGGTCGTCGACAAAGTTGTTTGCGACCGGCAGATTTTCGACGGGAGCCCCCAGCGGAACAGCGGCCGTAAATACGGTGGCCTGACCCTGATACCTCAGCATCACCGCCACTTTTCCGGGGATGTCCTGAATCTGCACCATCCCCGCCGCAGAGACATGAGCCATTGCCTCGTCGTTGGATTCAAACAGCGCCAGCGCAGTAATGTCACGAATACTGCCGTCGGAATATTTCGCCAGCGCTTGAAGCTGCTGTTGTCCATTTCGTTCCACCACACCACGTTCCGGGATGACCTCAACGGAAACAAGATCGGGATCTTCGACGTCCGCATAAGGCGTGCCCTGTTCGATCCATTCGCGAAGCAGTGCAAGGTGCTTCGAATTTCGTGGCAGACGGGCGCCACCGCCATGCGGTTTCTGTCCCGACGCTTTCATCAACAGCAGACTGCGTTCGGGAGCTGCCCGAAACAGTCTGCGGCCACGTCCTTCCTTGACCAGACTCTCGTAATCCTGCTGTGGTTCAAACCCCAGCAGGGAAAGTTGAAACCCGTTTTGTCCACCGCCGGCTTTGGCATGACAGGCGCCCGAGTTACACCCGGCTTTGGTCAGCACGGGCATGACGTCGTTCACAAAACTGATTGACTCTGCACAAAGTCCCGGCGCAGCAAACGCAGATACCGCGACAATCATGCCGACGCGCAGAAAAACAGGGTGCTGGATGGTTCGTTCAGCGCGGGCCACCATGTCGTTTCCGATTGAGGCCAATTGTGGACGCAACAGTCAGGATAGACGGCTGCAGTGTGAGGTAGGGAAAACGGCGGGAATCCGGTCGATACAGGTAATCACTGGACTGTCAGATACTACCGCACAGGAAAACCACAGTCCACCTTCAATTCACATTGCAACGCCCCTCGGAAGATGTGTTTGTCAGATGTGGTAGATTGGAGTGGATTGCGAGTCCGCGAAAAAGGTCTGTGTTTCCAGCAATTCGCCGGTTGCATCAGAATTCACCGACGGTTTCACCACCCTGAATCGTGGCGAGCGAACGATACCGTCCCTGGCCGATATTCTCGCTGATGAAACGAGCTGAGCTGTCTTCCGGTGTGAACTGGGCGCTACCCACGTGCCGACTGCTGAAATTATCGAAGTGGGCGATGCGATCATTCGGAACGTGATCTGCAGAACCAGGAATTCGTTGAAATGCTTCTGCGCCTTCAGCGACCATGCCCGGCCATGTCGAAAATCATCCCTGAACTGCGTTCGTCCGCCGCTCACCTAACAAAAAACGTGTTTGTCGCACCGTCGACAATGTCACTAATCCTCACTTTGCTGTTGTGGTGAAATACGCTGTCACTTGTGCACTGACCTGACGACAGTACCGGAGGAGTGCCGGCCGCATTTTCGCATCCATGCAGGTCGTCAGTACCAAAGAAGCCGATATCGTTGGCCGTGGGATGCTCGGCCAGCACAGTTCCGGGCCTGCTTTCGTGTTCGATCATCCACTTGTCCGGCTTGGGATCAGATGGACACTGCCATGCTGTCAACACTGTGTCGATGAACGGAACGTTGATCGGATCGTGAATTGAGTAATCAGCGTCAAACCTTTGATACAAAGGTGTCTGATCCAGATAAGGCAGAATTATCGCGCCCCAGCCGGCACCATTCAGCCCGTCGTGGGCACTGTGTGAACCATTGCCAACCGCGATTCATCCCGGAGGAAAGGCGCGGTGTACGTCGTGCTGCTTCCCGAGCCTGCTGGACGGCAGGCAGGAACAGGGCGGTCAGAACTGCAATGATCGCATTTACGACAGGCAGCTTGATCAATGTAACCCGCCTTCAGGGGCAGGATCTGTTGATGTTCATGGAATTGTATGGGCGAAAAGTGCAAATGCGATTTCATGTATTCAAAGTTCCGGCCGCTGCACCTCGGAAACCACTGGTGCGATTGCAGAACGTGACCTGACCTGCGGGACGACAAATGCAACCGGGCCGCAGCTGGATGCGACGGCGGCCGACTGTTGGTCGGTGCTGAATACACGGTACAGACAGCAACGATTACGAATCGAAGACGTACCGAGTGTGCACCAATTGGAGCTGAAGGACTGTCAACAGCGACGACGCGGCCTCAGGCGGGTGGTTCGCGAGCACTTTGGGGAGTCAGGCACCCATTCGCAGTCTTCACTGGCAATGGCCAGTACGCCCGGTTTCGGTACAACGCTGTCACAGGCAACTACGGTTGGCGGAGGATCTGCGGCCTGTAACAGAACCTGACAAACAACACAATTGTGTTCAATGCGGCACGTTCTGTTCCGAGGTGTCCGGGGCGGATGCCTCGCGGCTGTGAAACGGACACGTCCGGCACGAGCACCCGGTCGACGTGGATGTTCCCACAGCCATCGTGGCCGCATTCAGTACATGACAGTACTGGTGAATGGCCTGGCCGAATACCAGCGCATTGAACGTGGCAGTTGCGCCTGCCACGTTTCATGCAAACGTATACATTTTTGTCTGAAATTACCACGACTTCATGCAACTCCGGACGGCGGTTCAATAGGCACGTTCCAATACCTTCTTTAGACGATCGGAGACCGACCAGGCGATGACAGAATTGTCATTTGATGCGATTTTGATCGTGAATATTTGACTCCCGCAGTAATTGAACACGCCCACGATGCGGGAAAACAGCTGATTCTGCGGAGCACCGACATAGAAACGACTTGCACTGAATGGCCGGTCACTCCGGTCGTTGGCCCGGCGTATGTGCTTCGACTATATTCGGCGGATGACGTTTCCGCCTCTGTTTTGATTCAGCAAGAAAAGTTGACGATGATCCGATACTTCACGTGCTCATTCGTTGTTCTGGTACTGGCCGCCTGTGGCGTCGCTCAGGATGGCGGTTTTACACCACTTTTCAATGGTGAAAACTTTGACGGGTGGGAACAGCAGGGTGGCGTTGCTAAATACCGAATCGAAGACGGCGTGATTGTGGGCGAATCTGTCGCTGGTACGCCCAACAGCTTCATGTGTACGAAGAAGCTGTACCGAAATTTTGTTCTTGAGTATGAATACAAGTGCGACAACCTGCTGAATTCCGGTGTTCAGTTTCGCAGCAATGTATATGCCATTGAAGTGGTTGTGGGTGGCACAGGCAGGAATCGGAAGATTGCCGCGGGACGTGTTCACGGCTATCAGGTCGAAATCGACCCGAACAAGCCCAGTCGTATGTGGAGCGGTGGTATCTACGATGAAGGTCGTCGCGGCTGGCTGTATCCGGGACTTAGCGGTGGTGACGCAGAGGCCTTTACGAAACAGGGACAGGATCTTTACAAGCCGGACGAATGGAATTTCGTGAAAGTCGAATGCAATGGTTCTCACATTCGCACGTGGTTAAACGGCAAGGCTCGAGCTGACTTCGAAGACGATATGACACCTCAGGGACTTATCGCTTTGCAGGTTCACGGCGTCGGCAAACACCCGGAGGCCGTCGGCAGGAAGATTATGTGGCGCAACCTGCGCATCAAAGAACTACCATAATGCGGGGCAGCCCGCATGATGATGCGAGCTGACGCTCGGAAGGTGATGGTCCGCTCCTGTCGGTCGCTGCAAAACTGAAACGGTGTTATGGCGACTTCACCCTGAATGTCTTCAGGCGAGCCTTCATTTGTGCGGCCTGCTGCTGCAGCGTGGTTGCATGCTGCGGAGCAATCGCCAGGTTCGTGAACTGACCGGGGTCGTTCTTCATGTCGTACAGTTCCTCCGTACCGTCGTTGTATTGCATGTAAGACCAGTCTCTGGTTCGCCACGACGTGCCTTTTGCGAAGGACAATGCTCCGTTTTTTACTGCGACTGAATGGTCCTGCAGCAGCGGCACCAGACTGGTGCCATGGAGCCCGTCCGGCAGCGACAGGGCTGTCAGTTCGCACAGCGTGGGAAACAGGTCTACCAGTTCCACAATGGAATCCGTTCGGCCTGGCTTGAAACCCGGGACGGAAATCAGCAGCGGAACCCGCGTCACCTGCTCATGGACATTGTTTTTCTGCCAGAACGTATGATCTCCCAGGTGATATCCGTGATCGCTTGTAAAGACAATTGCCGTCGATTCCCGCAGCCCCAGACGCTCCAGTTCGTCCACCAGTCGACCGACCTGTTCGTCCATGAACGTCACCGCTGCGTAGTAGGCCGCCCACATGCGTTTCTGATTGTCAGGGTACTTGTCAATTCCGTTCATCGCAGAGCGGCTGCCGGGCACTCCGAGCTTTGGGATGTCGTCCAGATCGCCGAGACGCTGTTCCGGTACCGTCGTTTTCTGCCATGGATATGTTGCAAAGTACTGACGTGGCGCAACCATGGGATAATGCGGCCTCACAAACCCGGCGGCGATAAAGAACTGTTCATCACGATGTTTCTGCAACAGTTCGATGGTTTTGGTGGCCGTTTTGTGATCCGGCTGGTCCGCCCCGCTGCCGTCGTATGCCACCGATACAAACATTCGATGAGGCATCTTTGTGGACTGTCGGCCCTCCAGTTCGGTCGTGAAAATGTTAAGATTCAGGCAGGCGTAGTTACCGGGAGTGTGCGCTTCGTTGCCTTGCGAATTGAACCGCTCCGTCCACGTCTGCGGAACATCCTGGCCGTCGGTCCCGGCGATGATGTCCCCCGGAACACGCATGTGGAAGATCTTTCCGATCCGCGCGCTGTAGCGGCCGTTCTGCCGAAAGTGCTGCCCCAGAGTGACGTTGCCCTTTCCTTTGTAACGGCTGTACATGAACGAGGTTCGCGACGGGCCACAGACGGTGCCCTGGCAATACGCTCGGTCAAAAATCAGCGACTGTGAGGCCAGCTTGTCAATGTTGGGGGTTTGACACATCGAGTCGCCGTAGCAGCCGAGCACACTGGCTCGCAGGTCGTCCGACACAATGAACAGGACATTCCTGATGCCGGGCCGGTATATCTGGGCCGCCAGTTCTTCACTGAAGCCACCAAGAAGGGCCCACAGCAGACACGCGGTCGGAACTGCGGGGCATCGAACAGAAGCCGCCGAATTGAATTGATATGCGCCAAACATATTCTCTCCTGAGCAGATTCTCTTTAAAGGATAACGACTGTCCGTCCTGCGTTTCTTTGCTTCGTTGGCGCCCTTGTGTTCCAACCCGGGTCTGCAGACGGAAAGCCTGCGTGGCACTGACAGAAGTCACAATCCAACAGAAGCCTGCAGAGAAGAATAAGCAGCACGGCTTCTCCGGTGGCATTGATACCTATTCAAATCCGAAGGCTCCGATTGCCCTTATCAATTCTGTGCGAACGCCCCGTCCCTTGCTCACAACAAGTTGTAGATACCAGTGCCTATGTCTTTGTGCAATCGTCATCCAGCGACAGAGTGATACCAAACTGTTCGGCAAGGCTCGACAGGTCCGTCACGGTTGAAGGCGACAGCGGTATCCCGTCACGAAGCCGATTCTGCATGCACTCTTCTTCCGGCTGTCCCGGAATCATGACACGCTCAAAGCCCGGTGCGGGCGGAGACTCATTAAATTTTCGCATCATGACATCCAGGCCGCCTTTAATTGTGTCAGGGTCGCCGAACTGATCCAGCCGCAGCGCTGCAAAGACGTGGCCGATGCCTTCCTGAGCAAACTCGCCATCCGGGCCTTTCACATCGCCCAGCACGCGATCCGGGTCAGGGTTGTCGCGCCATGCGCCGGACAGCAGACCTGTCAGAATCCAGCCAGCGACTGCAAGGCCGAATCCCTTGTGACCGCCAAATTCGACCGCCCCGCCCAGCGGGACCATTTTAGCAACGGTCGCCGGATCGGAAGTCGGTTGATGCTGATCATTAAGTGCCCATCCCAGCGGCAGAGCTGTGCCCAGTTCTTCCAGCATTTCAATGCGGTTGACAGGCACGACGGACGTCGACATGTCAAGTACAAACGCAGCCCCGTCTCTGCCCGGGCAGGCCATGGCCAGTGGATTTGTCGAAAGCATCGGCAGCAGTCCACCGAACGAAGTGACAGCTTTCGGCTGCCCATTGGGAAACAGGTAGCCTGTGGACGCGAAACCGATCATATCGTGTTCGGTCGCCATGTGCGCGTAGCAACCTGCAGCACCGAAATGTGTTGAGTTGCGGACCGTGACAACGCCGATTCCCTGAGCGGTTGCCTTATCGATTGCCAGAGTCATTGCATTCACGGACGCAGAAAGTCCCATTCCTCCGTTCGCGTTGGTCACCGCAGTGGTGGGAGAATCTCGCTCCACAGTGAGCGGGGCCCCGGTTCGAATAACGCCGTCGCGCCGGCCAACGCCGCCGGCACTGTCGATATAATAACGTTTGAGATTTCGGACTCCGTGTGTATCGACGCCTCGCAGACTTGCCCACATCAGAACGTCCGTCGCCTTTTCAGCATCGACTGCGTCCACGCCGGACGCGACGAACACGTCCTGAACAAAGCCCCGAAGTTTTTCGTGTGATATCAGGCAGCTTGTCATGTGGTTTGTTCAGGAACTTCAGGAAAGAAATATATCGTTGGGGCGACGTCTGTCAGCAATCATACCGGCGACATCCGACCACTGGCACAGGATCGCATTTCACGGGTCAATACAGACGTTGATGCGGTGAATCTTATCGCAATCGCGACGATATTTCGCTGCCGGAAACGCAGTCAGCGTTCAGCCCTATGGCCTCGTCCGGATGCGAGACATGTAGCGCAGAAAGTAACGTTCAAAATCTTCAAGCGACCGGCCAGTCGCGGTTTCAAATTCTGCCAGACGTGTGGTCGTACCAACAGGCTGCAAAGGTTTTCTGTTCTGCAGGTGTGACAGAAGACGATCGAAGGCGGCTCGGTCCGAACGAATCAGGAAGAACGTGAGGCCCCATCCTTCCGCATAGGCGTCTGCAAGCTGATCGGGCGACTGAAACACCTGATCGGACTCCAGCAGTTGCGACAATGGCAACCGGAGTCGGTTCCGGCTCGTGGCCGCCTGAAACCCCGGCAGGTGAATCCGACTCACTTCGCCCGGTCGGCTCCAGATCGTCGAGCTTCTGCCCGACGCCCGTTCAAAAAAAACGGCGAGTCCTTCTGACAGCCACATCGGATTGTCGGCAAATCGCACCTGCAGCCCTGTATTAAAAGTCAGTTGATGCACAGCTTCGTGAACGATGGTTTCCACCTGTCGCGGTTTCTTCTTTAATTCACGAACGACGTCTGAGTTGGTACGGAATTCCCGGTCACCGGATATTGCGGTGATCAGCATCTGGTTGTCGCGAACGGAGTAATAGCCGGGGACGTCAGAGAAATCGGTATCCGGGTGCTGCCGCTGAGCAAATTCCTGAAATCGAGCAGTATCGCGAAAAATCAGGACCGGCAGTTTCGCTGTGATTTTTTTCAGCTGAATATCCGAATCCTCAAAAAACTTCAGATACTCAACAACAACCTTTTCAAGCAGGCGTCCGCAGAACGCTGTATAGAGTTCTGAGGCATCCGAACAGATTACAAAATGTTCGGTCTGATGAATGGCAGTTCCGCCTCCCGTCTGCTGCAGCAACAGGGTGGCCATTTCGTCAGGTGGTAGATATGAGAAAGCGTCTAAGCGTGCCGCGCGGGCCGTAAACTGTTTCGGCGTGAGATTGTGAAGCTGACCGCTGCGTTCTTCCAGAAGAAGACTACCGTTCGGCACTTCAGCAAGCACTCGACCTGTCAGAGGCATGACTTCTCCACCGTCCGCAGACGGGGCTAATGTCACAGTCTGCATCAAATCCTGGGCGGGCACAGCAGTTGCGGAGAGACAGCACAGATACTTCATAAGATGCGTAAGGCGTCGATGCATGTTGCCTCGTTTCTCTGTGCGGTGACACGCGACATCGAAGAAAACAGACGGCATCTGCCCCCGCCGTCTGGCCATGCCCATGTCACCCGGCACGGGGCAGGACAATCGATTGTTAACTCGCGACTGATTCCGCTAGGTTACGCAGAGTACCGGAAAATTTCATCTTAAACACTCTAAACCCGGATTTGGAAGCGGAACGGCATGGATCATTTTATCAGTCTGATTCTGGGCGGTGGTAAAGGCACTCGACTGATGCCGCTGACTCAGTTTCGTTCGAAGCCGGCCGTTCCCATAGCGGGCAAGTATCGACTGATTGACGTGCCAATTTCGAACTGCATGCACAGCGACGTCAACCGCATCTACGTGTTGACACAGTTTAATTCCGTCAGCCTGCACCGACATATTCGACAAACGTACAACTTTGATGTGTTCAACAAAGGCTTCGTCGAAGTCCTTGCGGCCCAGCAGACACCGGGTGATTCCGCATGGTATCAGGGCACGGCCGATGCCGTTCGCAAACAGTTACGATTCCTGAAGCAACCGAATGTGCGTTACGTGCTGATCCTTTCCGGCGACCAGCTGTATCGAATGGACTATCGGGACATGCTGACGACACATATGGCAGCCGGCGCTGATGTCACGATTGCGACAATTCCGGTCAATGCTGCTGACGCTCGCGGATTCGGTGTTATGCAGCTGGATGACACCGGTCAAGTGACGGGTTTTGTGGAAAAGCCGCAGGACGACGCGGCTCTGGCAGCTGCGAAAACGCCTGTCAGCTGGATCGACCAGCAGGGCATCGAATCGAAAGGCCGCGAGTATCTGGCCAGCATGGGAATTTATCTTTTTAATCGTGATCTGCTGGTCGATCTGCTGGAATCGTCAGACGACGAAGATTTTGGCAAGCACATCTTTCCACAGGCGATCGATGACCATCGTGTGCAGGCCCATCTGTTTGACGGTTACTGGGAAGACATTGGTACGATCAAGGCCTTTTTTGATTCCAACCTGGCCCTGGCCGACACCAATCCGGAATTCACGTTTGCCGATCACAAATGGCCAGTCTACACCCGCGCAAGATTCCTGCCGTCGACTCGAATTGACGACTGCACAGTGAATCGCAGTCTGATCGCGGAGGGCTGCCAGATTGGGCCAGGATGTCGCGTGGAAAACAGCGTCATCGGAGTTCGCACTCAGGTTGGCAGCAAGGTGACGATTCGCAACAGCGTGATCATGGGGGCTGATTACTACGTCAAGGATCGATCGGAAAGCTTTGAACGGCCAGGTCTGGAAAACAGTGTGCTGATCGATGGAGTGCTGGTCGACAAGAATGTTCGCATTGGGGCGGGTGCGAGAATCATCGCTTCTGATGCCCCGAACGGTGACGGCGACTACGATCAGGTATCCGTCCGCGACGGCGTCGCCGTCGTCAAGAAAGGTGCCATAATTCCTGAAGACTGGTGTTTCTCACGAACGGCAACTTAGAAGCCGGGTGGATAGAAGAAGTCAAACTGCGGGCTTCCGACAACCGGCCACAGCACAAGAAAATGGTGAATCAGGTCACTAAAGAACAGACCCAGCCCAATGGCCAGCATCCACCAGCTGGCCTTCGGATATCGGTCCCACTGCCAGCACGCCAGCAACATGATGACTCCGCCAATGTAGCTGTGATGAATCCGTAGCCCGCATGTCATTCGGCCGATCGTTGATGCGGTGTCTCGTGTAGATTCCAGCTTCAGGCCGAATCGCATCACACACGTGATCACCTCAAAAATCAGGGTCAGGGCGATGGCCCACAGGAACAGCATCTGATTGGTCGCAACAGTTTTCATAACAGGTGCATGATACAGGAAACGTCTCAGAATCAGAACTATTCTGCCCGTCAGAAATACGACTGCCCAGCTCGTTTTCGAGAAGGCTCGACGTCGCTATGATTCGCAGAAATTACGATTGGAAGTTGGACAATATGGTGCAAAAAACATATCTGGCAGTGGATCTGGGAGCAGAAAGCGGGCGAGTGATGGCCGGTCACTTTGATGGCCGAAAGATTGCGCTGGAACAATTCCACCGTTTTCCAAACGGTCCGGTTAATCTCGGCGGGACGCTGAGATGGAACCTGGTCAGCCTGTGGACTGAGATTCAGAACGGCCTGCGGGAAGCCGCTGCCAGTCTCAACGGATCTGCCGTATCCGTCGGCGTGGACACATGGGGAGTCGATTTCGTGCTGATGAACCAGCACGATGAGCTGCTGGGGCAACCCTGGAACTACAGAGACAAACGCACGGACGGAATGCTGCAGAAGGCGTTTTCACGAGTGCCTCGTGCCGAAATCTTTGCGGAAACGGGTCTGCAGTTCATGCAGCTGAATTCTCTGTACCAATTGCTGGCCATGTGTGACCGCGATCCTGAGCTGGTGGCTCAGGCGAAACGTTTTCTGATGGTCCCCGATTTTTTTCACTGGTGCCTGAGCGGCAGTCGAGTGGTCGAATTCACAAACGCCACCACGACTCAGATGCTGAATGCAAAAACCCGGGACTGGGCTTTCGACATGCTGCGAAAGTTCGAGATTCCCACCGATATGTTTCCGGAAGTCGTGTCACCGGGAACGAACCTGGGAACACTGCGAAATGACGTGGCCGAATTCACCGGCCTGGGCAAGCTGAATGTGGTGACACCTGCGACTCACGATACAGGAGCAGCCATCGCTGCTGTGCCGACGCGCAGGACCGGTCAGGCGAACTGGGCCTACATCAGCAGTGGCACGTGGTCGTTGATGGGTGTGGAAGTGCAGGACGCTGTTCTTACAGAAAAAGCTCTTCAGCGCAATGTCACGAACGAGGGCGGCGTCGACGGTACCTATCGATTGCTGAAAAATATTATGGGGCTGTGGCTTGTGCAGCGCTGCAAAGTGGCATTTGCCCAGCGCGGCAAAGACATTGATTATTCAGAACTCACCCGACTGGCAACTGAAGCCCCCGCGTTTCGATCGCTGGTTGATCCGGACCGGCCCGAATTCCTCAGTCCGACGGACATGACGGCCGCCATTGCGGAAGACTGTCATCGCACAAATCAACCAGTACCGGAAACGGAAGGGCAGTTCGTTCGCTGTGCTCTGGAAAGTCTGGCGTTGAAATACCGCATGGTGCTGGGATGGATGGAGGAGCTGACAGGCGTTGCTGTTGAAGTGATTCACATCGTCGGGGGAGGTACGCAGAATCAACTGCTGAATCAGTTTACCGCAGACGCATGTGCCCGACCTGTGTTTGCCGGGCCGATTGAAGCCACGGCACTGGGAAATGTACTGCTGCAGGCCAGAGCTGCGGGAGATGTTTCTTCTTTGTCAGAAATCCGTGATGTTGTTCGAGGTTCTGAGACGATTGGCGAATACACTCCCCGGGATTCCGCTGCCTGGGAAGATGCCTGGGGACGGTTTGTACAACTGTGTGAAACAGAGAGAAATAACTGACTGATGGGACTATTCGATCGACTGAAAGCCGGACTGCAGAAAACCAGGGACATCCTGCGCACGGACGTGCGGGACTTGTTCAGAGCCGGGGATATTCTGGACGACGGCCTGCTGGAAGATTTCGAAGGGCGGCTGATCCGCACGGACATGGGTGTGGCTGCGGCCGATCGCATTACGTCTCGATTGCGGGAGGAACACGGTGGCCGTACGGTTGATGTTGACGCTGTCTGGGAAACGGTTCGCTCAGAACTGCGAGACCTGTTGAAAAGTGATGACGCGACAGCATGGGATCCGGACAACCCGCTGTCGCCACTGAATAAAGCAGATTCGGGGCCAACCGTAATTCTGGTAGCAGGCGTGAACGGAGTGGGTAAGACCACGTCGATTGCAAAAATTGCCAATCTGCTGCAGACGAATGGAAACAGTATTGTGCTGGCTGCGGGGGATACATTCCGAGCGGCGGCCGTCGAACAGCTGACGATGTGGAGTGAACGACTGGGCTGTGACATCGTGCGGAAGGACAGCGGGGCCGATCCGGCATCAGTGGCCTACGAAGGTGCCGCAAAAGCCGTCGAGCTGAATGCCGATTATCTGATCGTCGACACAGCCGGGCGTCTGCAGACTCAGAAAAACCTGATGGACGAACTGGAAAAAATCCGTCGCGTCATTCAGAAGGTTATCCCGGAAGCCCCTCACGAAAGTCTGTTGGTGCTGGATGCCACAACGGGACAGAACGGACTGAGCCAGGCGAAGAGCTTTTCGGCAGCCGTCGAGTGCACAGGCCTGGTTCTGGCAAAACTGGATGGGACCGCTCGTGGCGGAGTCACCGTCGCCATTCGGCAGGAAATGGGTATTCCCGTAAAATACATCGGAGTTGGAGAAGGCGTCGACGATCTTGAGTTGTTCGATGCTGACGGATTTGTCGACGCTCTGTTTGCGAAATAAGCACCTTTGGTGCATGGTGCACGTTATGTCTCAACGCGACTACTACGAAATACTGGGGGTTTCTCGATCAGCATCAGCTGACGAAATCCGCAAGGCTTACAAGAAGCTGGCCCGCCAGTTCCATCCGGACGCCAATGCCGACGACCCGGGTGCCCAGAAAAAATTTGCCGAAATCACTGAAGCCTACGAAGTGCTGGGTACGGATGATAAACGAAAAAAATACGATCAGTTCGGGCACAACTGGAGCAAAGTCGGAGACGGCCCCGGCGGCAACCCGTTCGGCGGCGGCGGCGGGGCGCAGTTCGACCTGAATGATATTCTGGGCGGCATGTTCGGTGGTGGTGGAGGTGGAGGCAGCCCGTTCGGCGGTGGTAGTCCGTTCGGAGGAGGTCGCCGGCAGACACGCGCCCAGAAAGGACAAAATGTCGAAGCAGAGATCCGGGTTCCGTTTCAGGTCGGAGTTGCCGGGGGTGAACATGAACTGACGCTGCAGACCACTGGTAAGACGGAACGTCTTACTGTGAAGGTTCCCGCAGGAATTGATGACGGTGGCAAGGTGCGTCTGGCCGGCCAGGGGCATCCCGGGCACGGAGGAGGAGCGGCCGGTGACGTGATTGTCACGATTCGCGTATCAGATCACCCCTGGTTCCGTCGCGAGGGGAGAAACCTGCTGATTGACGTGCCGATTACTCCGTCAGAAGCCGCTCTGGGGGCCAAAGTCGAAGTCCCGACATTGTCGGAAGGAACAGTGGTCCTGACCATTCCCGCCGGCACTTCCAGCGGTGCCAAAATGCGTCTGCGAGGTAAGGGTGTGCCGGATCGCAAGAAGGGGCAGCCCGGTGACCAGCTTGTCGTCCTCAAGATTGTCACACCGAAGGATTTGTCGGACGAGGCTGCAGAATTGTTTCAAAAGCTGACGGATGCAGCTCCTCAGAGTCCACGTGACGGCCAATGGACATAGCTGTTCTCGAGGGGCAACATGGCTCCGCAATGCACTGCCGCACGAACGCCCCAACAATAGACGCGGAATGCGGGCTGCGTAATTCCATGAGTTTCCCGCCCGAATCGCTGAATTTCGCATTCGTTCATTCTAAACTTCACATGAATATTCCGCGATTCTCTGAAGTTCCCGAACAGTAGATAGCTATATGGAACGTCTGATAGGCACTGACGAACTGCAGCCCGGTGATCGTCGCTCGGTCATTGTTGAGGACATTCCGGCACTGGTCGTTCGGATCGCTGACGAATACTATGTGATTGAGGATGTTTGTTCTCATGATGGTCAGCCACTGACCGATGGGCCCATCGCTGATTGTTCCATCACATGTCCGCGTCACGGTGCCCGATTCGATCTGAAAACCGGAGCGGTTCAGTGCATGCCGGCGACGAAAGCGATTCGCACATTCACCGTGGAAGAAAGAGAGGACGCCATCTGGGCGGCCCCTATATGAGTCGGCGGCGCAGTGTGAAGTAATTACCGCCGTTCCAGTCATCAGATCGTGTCAGACATTGCCGGAGAAAAAACGTGTCCACTGACGAAACAAACTCAGCACCCGTCGAAGAAACAGAATCCGCAACAGTCTCCACAGGATCCGAGCCGGAAGTTGATGAGTGTGCCGGGGGCGAAACTTCAGATACGCCCGAAACATTACCGTCCACCGCTTCGGATTACCTGGAAGCCCTGAAGCAGGTCATTGACCCGGAACTGATGATTAACATCGTGGATCTGGGGCTGATCTACACCGTGGAAGAAGAGGAGGAGGATCGGTGTACTGTTAACGTTGGCATGACGTTGACCAGTCCGGCCTGTCCTGCAGGCCCCCAGTTGATTCAGCAGTCAAAGATGGCGCTGGAGAGACTGCACGATGTTAACAAGGCGGTCATTACGCTGGTCATGTCACCACCATGGACGCCCGAACGAATGACAGACGATGCACGAGATCAACTCGGTATCTTTTGATCAACGTGCCATGACGGCTGACCTTACCGACCAGAGACCAACTTCCGTTGATTGTCTGGAAACGCCCGCATCTGCGTCACTCCTGCGGGTCGCTGAGAACACGCGAAACAACATAGTCACAGCTACAGTCGTTTGCGCCGCGAAATGATTCGTGGCCCACAATACACCGATTTCCCATCGTTCAACGGAACTGAGAAACATATGACCCACTCAATTCTCCTTAATGGTAACTGGATTGCATCAGAAGGAACTCAAACCTTTCAGGCGGCTAATCCCGCGACTGAAGAACCGCTGCCGGGCATTTTCCCAGTCAGTCCATGGTCGGAAATTGACAAAGTGATCCAGGCAGCTGCCGATGCAGCAAGAGAAATGCGAGGCTGGCCGGGAAGTCGATTTGCGGATTTTCTGGACTGCTATGCAGAACAGATTGAAGCTCGCGCGGATGAACTGGTTGCAGCAGCCAACGCAGAAACCGGGCTTCCTGTGTCACCACGTCTGAAAGACGGGGAATTACCTCGCACGACCGATCAACTGCGACAGGCTGCCACGGCGGCTCGCACCGATTCGTGGCGTTGTCCGACGATCGACACAGCTACCGGAATCCGTGCCATGTTCGGCCCCATTGGTCCCGTGGCTGTGTTCGGGCCGAATAACTTTCCGTTTGCTTTTAACGGGATTGCCGGCGGAGACTTCGCCGCCGCGATTGCTGCTGGCAACCCGGTGATTACCAAGGGCCATTCGTGCCATCCGGAAACAACTCGCATTTTCGCCGAAGCAGCTCTGGCCGCTATCGAAAAGACGGACATGCCGAAGGCGCTCGTGCAACTGGTTTACCGCACCAGCCACGAAGACGGCTACAAACTTGTCTCCGACTCTCGAATCGGAGCATCCGGATACACTGGCGCTCGGCACACAGGTCTGAAGCTGAAGGCCGCCGCTGACGCTGCCGGAAAGCCCGTGTATCTGGAACTGTCCAGTATTAATCCCGTGTTCATTCTGGAGGGCGCACTGAACGAACGAGCAGATGCGATCGCCGCCGACTTTACCGGCAGCTGCCTGATGGGGACCGGACAGTTCTGTACGAATCCGGGGCTTGTGGTCGTTCCGGCAAACGACGCAGGCAACAGCTTTATCAAGTCGGTCGCGGATAAATTCGGCGCTGCTGCTGTCGGTACGATGCTCAGCGAGGGAGTTCGCAGCAGTTTCGCCGCCGGCATCGAAACGCTGCAGAAAGCAGGAGTCGAAATTGTTGCGGGTGGACAGCAGGGCGGAGGAAATGGTGTTTCGTTTAACAACACCCTGATGATCGTCGGGGGAAGCCGTTTTCTGGAAGACCCGGAAGTCTTTCAGACAGAAGCCTTTGGCAACGGCTCATTAGTCGTGCTGGCCGATGATGTGACACAGATGGCGGCTATCGCGGAATCGCTGGAAGGTAATCTGACGGGCTGCGTTTATTCAGACACAAACGGCAGCGATGACGATGCATACGCTGTCATCGAACCGGCCCTGCGCACGAAAGTCGGGCGGCTGCTGAACGACAAGATGCCAACCGGCGTTGCGGTCTCCGCTGCGATGAACCACGGCGGGCCGTTCCCGTCAACCGGTCATCCGGGCTTTACGGCCGTCGGAATACCTGCTGCCGTTTCACGCTTCGGCATGCTGCAATGCTACGACAACATTCGCCCGGATCGACTGCCGGAAGTTCTGCAGGACGCAAATCAGAATGAAACGTGGCGGTGCATCGATGGTGGCTGGACAACAGCAGACGCGGGATAGAGCGGTATCAGGTTTGATGCCGACTGGTCGACCTTGTCCGGTTGAAGACTGTCTCATGCTGCAACCGGTCGACTCATGGTTAGTGCAACGGTCAGGCGATCTGTGTCAGGCCGGCCCGTCTCAGAACGTCTGCTTCAGGTATCGGAGAAATCTCTGCAGCAAAGATGCCGGACGGGTGTAAATCCGGACACGACCGACCGAATACAACGGTGGTGGCGCGCCAGAGCTTTCGTTCATCCGTATTCTGACAAAATAGGTGACCGCATTGGGCAGGAGACCATTTTCCGTCGGTTGCCCGCCTGCCAGTCCGGCAATCGCCCATTGAGACGGCAACGCGTTCGCTTCCAGACGTTCAACGGCTTCCACAACTGCGGAAAAACTGCCGGCACTTCCGGCCTGCGGCATAAACTCCACCTGTTGGCCCTTCGTGACGAATTCAACATCGTCTTCCCGCACGCCGGCACTCACCGTCACGTCACTCGGGTCGCCGACGTATCCCAGCAGCGTCCCCCGCTCAATCCATGCGCCAGCGTTTCTGCTCTGCACAGCCGTTCCGTACCAGCGCTCCGGAAGAGAATCATCCAGCCGCGGGACGGCCTGTGGAGGAAGAAATACTCCGTCCGCAGGACTCTTAATCACAAGCGCAGCGGCTTCGGCCAGGAATTCGGTCAAACGTATCCGGGCGGCAGCTTCTGACTCGCGAAGTGCAGGAATTAATTCGGAGTTTGCGGTGGCTGGATTCTTCTGTAACGAATTCAGTTGCAGACCGACTTCATTCACACGACTGCGCAGGTTCTGCTCAGACTTTTGCAGGTCCGTATTAAGCAGCTTCGCAAGAACACTGTCCGACGCAACGTGATCGCCATAACGGCCAATCGGGTCCAGGATTCCGGGCAATGTTACGTAAACCGGATCAGAGGCTGGTTCCACCAATGCCGGGGCTATCACTGAATGAGGCAGAGGAAACAGGGCAACTGCCAGCAGCATCACGGTCGAAATTGTCAGTCGAGTCCACGAACGTGAACTGGTTTCGTCGTGATCGAAAATTCGGAACAAGAATACAACAGCTGGTATGATGACAAATCCGGTCAGAATTACGGCCGAAACAAAGGTGCCCAGAAACTGCACGTGCCATTCACGTGACATCACCTGCACAAGTTTCAGAATCGCCAGCGTCAGCAAGAATCGAAAAGCAGCTGAAGCGAGACCGTAGGTCAGAAGAAAACGACGAGTTCGAACTGGTTCTGTTAAATCGCTGCGACGCCCGGTCGCCAGCTGCAGCAGAGTCTGCTGTACGACAGCTGATGCGCGGGAAGCGAGGTTGGGAATGCCGACCCAGTCTGCCAGCAGAAAATAGCCGTCAAATTTCAGCAGCGGGTTTCCGTTAAACAGAATGGTGTTGACGGAACACAACACAACGGTGTTCAGCAACAGAGCGCGTGTGGTGCCGGGGGCCGCATACGACCACAACAAGGCGAAGATGGACGCGATCGAGAGTTCAACCAGAATTCCTGCAGAGGTAATCAGCATCCGCTGCCGGCGTGGCAGCAGCCATGCGTCTGATACATTGGTGTACAGCACCGGTGTGAACACCATCAGCATTATGCCACATTCGTTGCATTCTGCGCCAAAGTACCTGGCTGTAAAGGCGTGCCCCGCTTCGTGCAGAACTTTGACGGTGACAAACACCAGCAGCATCAGCAGCATATTCTGCGGACCAAGAAACTCGGCCATCGACGGCAGGGCTCGCAGAAGTTCACCAGAACGCAGGCCGATCACGATGATGGACAGCAATCCCACCATCGCCATCGTCCGCACCACAGCCGGTTTGTAAAAAATGGACACCAGCGGCAGCGCGGCATCCAGCAGACGCGAAGGATTGAGCAGTCGGCACTGTAAACGCAGAATTCGGAACAGAGGACTGGCAAATCGTGACAGCGAAGATGAAGTTACTCGCGGATCAAGACGGACGGAATCTCCGCCACCAGGCTGCCGGATCAGCTGATGTCCTGCCAGTACTCGCACAAACTGTCCCAGATCGTCCAGAGACAAATGTCGTTCCGGACACAGCTGACGAGCGCGTTCAAGCATTCCTGCAAAGCTGGTTCGACCATTCATCAGGTTCAGCACTGAGAACTCGATGTCGTCAAGGTGGGTGTACTGCATCGTCAGCGGATCCTTGACGATCCAGCCACCGGAATCATGCGGCACTGCCACAAGGTCGTCACGTTTTAACCAGGGAAACTGCACGTATGAACCTGACACGGAAGGCCATCAAGCCGATCCGAACGACGGCTCGGAAACTGTTGGGCCGTCGCCATTAGACGCTGCAGCGAAGCGGGCAGCTGGAATCGATGTTGTACGGATAGACTATTTGATCACCAGTGATGCATTCATGCCGGGGAGAGCCTGCATGTCTGCGTTGTGGAATTCTGCCCAGAATCGAACCTGTTGATTGACGGGATCAACCTGCGGGCTGACGAAGGTAACTTTCCCTTTCAAGCGGACCGGGTCATAGACAGATTTCAACTCGATTGTGACACTTCGGCCAACCAGGTTAGCCGAAGCCTGCTGTGCCGACAGAAAACCCTCGGCCCGAAGAGTCTTCAAATCAATCACTCTTCCAATCGGTGCGCCCGGTTCGACCCATTCACCGGCATGGTGTTCCACTTTTACGACCACGCCATCAAAGGGTGCACGAATGTTGCGGTGCTCCAGCTCCAGTTCCGCGATCGCGACGTCATTGTTGTGAATCTGCTGGTTGATTTTGGCGACAGTCAGATTCTTCTGCTCCTGTTCGACCAGAGTCTGATAGCGAGCAATCTCTTCTGCCTTCTGTTCAATTGCGGCCCGCTCTGCGTCAGGTTTCATCTGGTCGATTCGGTGATTTGTCTGCGCCTGAATTACCTCAAGTTCTCCTTTGCGAACGGCCGTTTTCAGACGATCGATCTGTGATGCAGAGATGCTTCCGTCAAATGCATCTTTCGAATTCTGGGCACGCTGCAACTCCAGCTGCAGCATCTTCGTTTCTGCGGTGGCCACCTGAACCGGAACATCTGTTTGGGCTTCCGTTTCGGAAATCTTCAGGGCGACTTCCTTGACGCGGCGACTGGAAACAGATTCTTTCACCTGGGCTGTGGCGGCCTGCAGCGGCAGATTATCGGCAGCTCGCAACCGGGCGACGTCAAGATTCAGTTCCGACGCATTCAGTTTTAACATCTGCTGCTGATTTTCAAGTACGGCAACAACCTGATTTCTGGTGACAGACTGACCCTCTGAAAAATTCACCTCGGCAAGTGTTCCGGCGTCTCTTGCGGGGATGTCGGCTTCCCGCACCAGACTGATCGTAACCTGTGAAACGTCAATGTGCTGTTCGTCCGCGCACAAAGAACTCAGCTGGCCCACGATACAGATGACCGCAGCCGCAGTCAGAACTGATCGAACATCATTTATGGCTCGGCGGCGAGCAGTGTTTGTTTCCGTCATCGAATAACCTCTCGAAATGTGCTTCAGAACCAGGCGAATCGAGCCTGTTGCCAGAATTCAATCACCTCGCGAAACATAACGAATCCCAGAGAACGCCGGCCACAGCCGATCCTGGCGGTCACTGTTGTTCCGGGACGAAGATTTGTCAGTGGCATTGAGGTTAACAATGCCGTGGCCTGACAGGTCATCAGGCCGTCATGAGTCTCGATAGCGCTGTCGATGCTGGTGAGCGTCGTCGTCCAGTCGTGTTCCGGTGCGGAACGGATCACATATCGAACCGGCAGGAGTTCTTCAGATGAGTCACGAGCACTCGTGACGTATGCCATTGCGTTATCGGGAATGGAAATGTCCAGTCGCCATGCACTGTCGGCCGGAACGATCTCCAGCAGAAGTTGTCCGCGCTGAACCGGTCGTGACATCAACTCCTGTTGGGAGTCGCGTCGAAAAACAGTTCCTGCAAACGGAGCGGTGATCTCCAGTGACGCCAGCTGTTTCTCCACAAGTGCTTTCTGTTCTTTCAGATTCTGCAATTGCTGCTTCAGCTGTGCTTCCTCACCGCTGAGTTGTGGGTCGCCTCCGGAAAGTCGTGTCGCATGCACGGAAGCCAGCCTCGCCGTCGTCGTGTCAATATCACCCTGCACGGTCCTGTTTTCCAGTTCCAGCTCGGGGCTGGAAAGCTTCAACAGGATCTGTGCAGCCAGGACAGAGTCTTCATTCTGAAACCTGACTTCGTCGATCGTACCATTCTCAGGCGCGAACAACCGACGTTGACTGGTCGATACGATCTGCCCGGACGCTTCAATTTCGAAATTCGCAGGACAGACCGATAATAACCCCAGCAGCACAGCCGCAGCTGCCAGCCAGCGGCTCCTGCCACCATGAATAATTCTTGTCAGCAGAGTTCGTTGTCGTCTGTGCATCTTGGCAAACACCGGGCCGGCCGCATCGACCAGCTGCCTTAACAGCTGTTCATTGGGACGTTCAGAGTTGCCGAACACCTCGACCGATATCACGGCCGGAGCTAAGTCCGGCGGAACGCCGACAGCACTCGAAGTGTTCACCGGAGGCGACGGTGTATTGTCAGGGGCATGAGAGGACGCAGTCAGAGATGCCACTCTAATGGCTGTCACATCGCTGAGTTGTAAGACAGAAACGGCGCCGGCAACACCGGGGTCATCGATTTCATTCAGCGTTCGCCATTCGGACGTGGCAATGGGGTCCTGAGAGAACCGATTTCTGTTGACGACGTCTTCAAGTGCCCGAACCGTTTCCGCTTCCATGTTCGGGCTTCGAACACCGGTTACGGCGTCGATTCGGTAGCGACTTCCTCGTCGCGACAGCACGGCGATCCGACATCGTCCCAGCGCTGCCGGACCATCCTGAGCCATTACTGACGCTGCCGCATTAATGGTCGGACTCAGGTGCAGGCGTCCGATGGTATTGACCAGCTGTGTCTGAGCCGTCAGAAGGCTCTCATACGTCGACATCAAATGACGACTCAACCAGCTGCCCACAACGTCAACGACCGCCCCTGCGCCTTCAATGAACGTTTGTCGCGGTGCACTGAACCCTTCGATTGACACTCGCATTACGCAGTAAACCTGGTCCGCAAGTCGAGTAGAGACAGTCAACACGTGTGGCGTTGACGACGCTTCGGTCGCAGCATCCGTCAGAAAAAACGGCTTTTCTGCGGCCGCCGCAATTTCGGCCTGGATTTCGTCGGACGGGGTCGAGCATTGACCGTCCGCCCTGAGTTCTTCGATACCAGTCGGACGCGTGAGCCAGACGCTGATGTCGTGAACCGTGCCAAGGCACCGCAGGGCCGCACCGGTAAGATTCAGAACATCCGCAAAAACGACGTCTGGCCCCGTTGAAGCATGCTCCAGCTGATCCAGTCGGGTTTCGAAGTTGTTCAGCCACGAGTCCTGCATGAGCCACGCCAGCCAGCATCAATCCAATATCACAAAAGCTACACAATCTTTATCGGCCGCAGCGTCTGAAAGGCAACGCTGTTATGGATTTTGAATTGGCGAAAAACGACATTTCCAGGTCACCACTGTTGCCATATCGCCGGCAACAACCGGTATTCGCCCCAAACCTCGCATATTCCGCAGAAAAAGCCATCTGATTGGCTCAGAAGATCAGCTTGTACTGCGGAATGTCTGTGATTGGTCAGCATCCGAAGGTCCGCGGAAAACGCACTTCAGCGTCATCGGAGGGCATTCGGTTGCCGGCTCAACCTGTGTTTTGGCAAACAGTTTTCCATCGTGACCTGGCCGAATTTTTCCCACTGACTTACTGTCTTTTCTCAGCCCACTTACAATATCGGGCGACCGTAGATTATACCGCGTTTTCTTCACACTGTTGACAAAGGGATGTTTCCTTGTTCACTCGTTCTTCACAATACGTCCTGCTGGTCACATTCATACACATGGCTGTTTGTCGTCATGGCGCGACTGCACAGGACTTGTTTTCCGGTATTGATCCGGACGGATTCGATCATTCTGTTCGTCCGCAGGACGATCTATATCAGCACGTGAATGGTCGCTGGCTGTTGAGCACTCAGATTCCCGATGACAAATCGAACTATGGCTCCTTTACGGCTTTGGACGATGCGGCTCGTGAGAACATCCGGACAATCATCGAAGAATCTGCAAAGAGCCCGGCCGACGTCAACGGCCGGAAGGTCGGCGATTTCTACAGCAGCTTCATGAACGAACGCCTGATCGAAGAGCGGGGGCTGAAACCCATTCACCCCGCACTTGATGCGATCACACGGATTTCCAGCAAGAAAGAGCTCTTCCGGCATTTCGGCCATTTACAGACCCTCGGAATTGGCGGGCCGATCGGATTTTTCGTATCGACAGATGCGAAAGATTCCAGCCGTTACCTTGCTGCTATTGTGCAGAGTGGTACAACGTTGCCCGACCGCGATTATTATCTTGAGGACGAAGAAAAATACCTCGTCGCGCGAAAAGCTCTGAAGGACTACATCGAAAAACTGTTCGATCTGGCCGGACTGCCTGAAGGTGAGTCCGCCGCCGAACAGATACTGGTGCTGGAAACAAAGCTGGCCAAGGCACAGTGGTCACGCACAGAACTACGGGACGCCGAAAAACGATATAACAAGTACGATGTGTCGGATTTGCCGAAACTAACGCCAAAGCTGCCGTGGCCCGTCTTCTTTGAAGCCGTTGGCGTTCAGGATCTGACTGAGGTCAATGTGTTGACTCCCAGTTTTTTTGAGGCGCTGGAGTCCATTGGTGATAACACAACACTGAACGCTGCGAAGGCGTATCTTTCTTTTCGTGTGTTGGACGGTGTCGCCCCACTGTTGCCAAAGCCTTTCGTTGATGCTCACTTTGAACTGCATCGCAGGCAGCTTGCGGGAGTCCCCCAGCAGAAACCACGCTGGAAACGGGGAGTCGACGCCACCAGCGGAGGAGGCGCCGGCGACTTTGGCGTGCTTGGAGAAGTTGTGGCACAGATCTATGTCGCCAGACACTTCAGCCCGGACGCCAAGCGGCGAATGGACGAACTTGTCGGCAACCTGATGAAGGCCTACGAAAACAGCATCGGCGGTCTGACGTGGATGACGGACGAAACAAAAAAGAAGGCGTTGCAGAAGCTGCACAGGATCACGCCGAAAATCGGCTATCCCACAAAATGGCGAGACTACTCGAAACTCGAAATCCGGTCGGATGATCTGATCGGCAACATGCGACGTTCGGCAATGCACGAACATCAGCGGATGATTGACAAACTGGGCAAACCAGTCGACAGAACAGAATGGGGGATGACACCTCAAACGGTTAATGCCTATTACAATCCGGGTAAGAACGAAATTGTCTTCCCGGCAGCCATTCTGCAGCCGCCTTTTTTTAACGCCGATGCCGATGCTGCTGTCAACTATGGCGGCATTGGAGCCGTGATCGGACATGAGATCAGTCATGGGTTCGACGACCAGGGCAGCAAGTACGACGGTGACGGCAACCTGGAAAACTGGTGGACGGATGAAGACCGGGCGGCCTTCGAAAAACTGACAGGTCAGCTGGTCGCGCAGTATGCCGGGTATGAGGCATTGCCGGGAAAGAATCTGAATGGAAAACTCACGCTCGGAGAAAATATCGCCGACCTCAGCGGCATGGCCATCGCATACAAAGCCTACATTCTGTCGCTGGATGGTCAGCAGGCGCCCGTTATTGATGGACACACCGGGCCGCAACGCTACTTTCTTGGCTGGAGTCAGATCTGGCGTCGCCTTTATCGCGAAAAAGAACTGGTACGCCGATTAGTCGTTGATCCGCATTCACCGTCTGCCTTTCGTGGCAACGGTCCGGTCACAAATCTGAATGCGTTCTACGAAGCATTTGATGTCAAGCCTGGCGACAAACTCTACAAGCCTCCCGGAGACCGCATCCAGATCTGGTAAAAGGGGGGTCGGCTCAGCCGGTTTGTTCGCCCCGCAATCGCCGGCTTGTTCGAACTGATGCTTGGAACTTGTTGGCCCGCTTCCCCTGGGCGGTGTAATGATGCGTACAAGAAACGGACCGTTGTACTTCTCGTACTGAAGTTATGGAACCGGAATGGCCAGTCGACCTTTGCATTTCCGCATCCGGAACATCCGGTCACGACGTGCCCCCGGCAAATCCTCAGGTGCGGCAGGAAGATTGGGATTCGTCGTTTTTTGCGTCATGATTTGCATACCCGTCATTCGTGCCGGGACACATCCGGTCATGGCTGATAACAAGGCCGCTGGGCGGCCCAACATCCTGTTTATCGCCGTTGACGACCTTAACGACTGGATTGGTTGTCTCGGTGGGAATGCTCAGTCCATCACACCGAACTTTGATCGACTGGCCGCCAGCAGCGTGCTGTTCACAAACGCTCACTGCCCTGGTGCTGCCTGTAATCCGTCGCGCACAGCCATTATGACAGGCCGTTCTCCGCACCGTTCCGGCCTGTACGAAAACGGCCAGAAGATGCGCGAAATTCTGCCGGATACAGAACTCCTGCCTCAGCATTTTCGCAATCACGGATACCACGCCAGCGGCTCGGGAAAACTGCTGCACTACTTCATTGATGCACAATCGTGGGACGAGTATTTCCCTGCCAGAGAGACCGAAAACCCTTTCCCACGAACACTTTATCCGCCGGAACGCCCGGTCAGTCTGCCTCGCGGCGGACCGTGGCAGTATGTCGAAACCGACTGGGCCGCCCTCGATGCAACGGACGAAGAATACGGCGGCGACTGGCTGGTGTCGGAATGGATTAGCGAACGACTTCAGCAGGACCATCAGAAATCATTCTTTCTGGCCTGTGGTCTCTACCGACCGCACGAACCATGGTTTGTGCCAAAGAAATACTTCGACCCCTTCCCTCTGGCCGACATACAGCTGCCACCCGGGTACAAAGAAGACGATCTGGCTGATCTTCCGCCAGCGGGAAGACGACGCGGACCAAACCGATACTTCCCCCACATTCGCGAACAGGGGCAGTGGAAACAGGGTATCCAGGGGTATCTGGCGTCAATTCATTTTGCCGATGCCATGCTGGGCCGCGTGCTGGATGCGCTGGAGAACGGTCCCAACAAAGATCATACGATCGTCGTCCTGTGGAGTGATCACGGCTGGCATCTGGGAGAGAAGCAGCATTGGCAGAAGTTCACTGCGTGGCGAGCTGTCTCACGCGTGCCCTTGATGGTCCGCGTCCCCAGAGGCACGCCAGGCCTGGCCGCGGGCACGACCGGCGGCAGCCTGTGTACCAGACCAGTTAATCTTCTCAGTCTTTATCCAACGCTTACCGAGCTCGCCGGGCTTCCTGCCAAAGCTGACAATGACGGACCAAGCCTGGTTCCGCTGCTGAAGGACCCGAACGCGGCATGGAATCATGTGTCGCTCACTCACCTGGGTGAACCCGGCAGCTTCGGCCTGAGTGCAGATGAGTGGCGTTATATTCATTACTCCAATGATGATGAAGAACTTTACAACATCAAAGACGATCCGTACGAATGGCACAATCTGGCGAACAAGCCTGAACACGCTGACAAACTCGTTGAGCTGCGGGCAACAGCACCGAAAGACTTCGCGACGCTGGTCAAACCGAAACTGCATTCATTGCCGGCCTTGACATGGCACCCTGCGGGCGACGGACCGACGCCGGCCTCACGGCCCGATGGCAATTCGTTTCAGGTGGCATTCGTTAACAAACGGGCGGTGCCTGTCGAACTATTCTGGATGGATCGCCAGGGACAGCCAAAGTCTTATGGTCTGATCGCTGCGGATAAGATGAAACGTCAGCAGACTCGTCCCGGTGCGGTCTGGATGGTTGCAACGCCGAACGAAGAACAGCGTCTCGGTCACTTTGTTGTCGGGGATCGTGCAGCTCGGGCCGTTGTGCCGTAGAAGCCCGATCGTCTGGCAGCTTCTTTTCGCCAGGGGCACTGGACCTTCAGTCATTCTGCCAGGATAAATCCAACTTCAATGGTTACATCTACATCAGGTCGTCACTGTCTGTGGGACCGAAACGCCTCACGGACGTCATCATCAGAAAACGAAACTATGCATTTGCTTCTGTACACCCTTGCAGCTGTCATCTGTTGTACGACACCGTCTTTCGCCACGGATGAAGTCCGAACGGAAACGGAACAGTTGCCGACTGCCGGAGCAAAGGAACGTCTGCGGATTAAAGGCTGGACCATTCATCTGAACAGCGAACTGCGACAGACTGAACCGGAGAAAACCAGGCAGATGCTCGAGTTGCTGGATGTTCAGCTTGACCGAGTCGTTAAGACGGTGCCGCCAAATGCTCTGGAATCGCTGCGGACTGTCCCCATCTGGATCAATCCTCAGTATGAAGGTGTCCGCCCCAGTGCCGAGTACCATCCCGGTGCAGGCTGGCTCCGCGACAACGGTCGAGACCCTGCCATGGTAAAAGCAGTGGAAATCACCAACGTGTCCAACTTCGCCTTCGAAAATCGTCGCATGCCGTATGTGATGCTGCATGAACTCGCTCACGCCTATCATGACCAGGTCCTGGGATTTGATGAACCTGCTGTGATCGCCGCTTTCGAAGCGGCTCGTGAGTCCGGGGGCTACGAACAGGTCAGACGATTCAACGGCCGGAAGACTGTCATCGACAGAGCCTACGCCCTGTCGAACCACAAGGAATACTTCGCTGAATCCACGGAGGCCTATTTCGGCAAAAACGACTTCTATCCGTTCAACCGCGCTGAGTTAAAAGTGCACGATCCGCAGATGCATGATCTGCTGAAAAAGCTGTGGCAAGTGGAGTGAGTTATCAGCTTGCGGCACGACAGCGGATGAACACGCTGTCCGACGTCATTACGTAATAATAAACGTTGTGGTCACTGCCGGCACGGCATTCAAATCTGCAAAACGCCACAGGATGAACCCAGCGCTCAGTGATCGCCGACAGAAGGCTTCTTTCGCACGTATTCAATGCTGCGCAATACCACAGATGTCTGATTCGGTGTCGATTCAAAGTGCGGGCTGATCGCCAGCACTCGTCCTTTGCCGAATTGTGATTCCACCACGGCGGGTGCTCCAATCATCGTGTTTTTCTGAGGATCATATATTCCATTTTCCGTTCGGAAGTACGCCAGTGGTTTGTAAGCGGGTGCCGAAGGATGGTCTCCCGGAGACAGGATGGGGCCGTTCTGATAGTTCACGGAATGGAGCCCGTGAATCCCCAGCGCGGGTTTGCCGTCCTGTGTGATTTCCACATCAACGTCGGTTGCCGGGCCTCGATACCACATCGACTTACGCCCCTTACCCGGAATTTCGACAGTCTTATTGAACACGGACGCGTTCATCAGATTCAACGACCAGTCGTAGTGTGATGAACACAGATATGCTCCTCCGCAGATACCGATCACACCGCCCCCGTTCCGAACATACTGTCGCACGTGATGCCGCCGTTCTTCACCAATGGCTTTACCCTGTTTACTGCCGGAACCGCCAGGAAACAACAATACGTCAATCTGTTTCAGCACGGCCGGGCACAGGTCTGCCGGACCAACATGGCTGACCAGAATATCAGGACGATTGTCAATGGTACTCAGTACCTTAGCTTCGTTGGCGCCCGCATCATCAAAAATTGCGACGCGCGAAATACCGGGCGAGCTTAGAGGGGACAGCAGGTCTGTACAGTCGTCATGAATCAGGCCGATTCGCTGCAGTGCGGCTGACATCATGCATCGCTGCTGCCGGGTCCGCTTCGAAACCGGTTGATCCTTGAACGTGGTTTCCAGAATGAAACTGTTTGCCCCGAGTTGTTCGTGACATGCTCTAGCAAGACTGCCGTTGACAGGCCCCGACTTCGTCAGCAGGTCAAAATGCCGATCAGGCGCGACGTCCGCATTCACGGCCTGCTGCAGTGCTCGTGCAAATTCCACCTGTTCAGGAAACGCAATTATGCCGGAACCGACGGACTTCGAGTTTATTCGGTGAAAATCGAATCCTTCATGCAGGTCGAAAACCCAGTCCGGCTCCTGTTCCGTGGCAAACTGCCAGACGGCCCTGCACAGCGGAGTCAACGGTCTGGAATCGCCACTGGTGGAGAAATTGCGGTTGAGATCTCGCCGACTGCGGTCGTTGCGAAAGTCCGGGGCCCAACGCATGTTAGCCGTAAGCCCCGCGCGATTGACTTGTGGCAGAACCACCAGTCGCCCGCGAACGATGGGCCAGTGCCGGACCTGATGTGCTGCACGATATCCGGCCGGCTCGTTGCCGTGCATACCTCCGACCACCAGTACAGTTGGCCCAGGTGACTGACTGCTGATCACGTACCACGGTGTTTCCCAGGCCGTTCCTGTCCCAAGCGAACCTGTCCGAACTGTGGGTTCCGCAATGCTGGTGGGTAAGAAACAGATTGAGGCCGTGACAGCCGGAACGATAAGAACAAGGCGCCGTCGCAGCAAAGCGGTGGGGGCAGATGAATTGAGCATGCCAAATTATTTCCAGGTTTGCGTGCGTCATGCAAACGAGTCAGGATATGAAGTGTCAGAGCAGTAGAAAAAATCTGCCGGCAATATCGCAACAGCAGAAAACCGGGTCGAGACAGCAGCGTGAAAAGTATGGTGACACAAACGATAAGTGGCCTGACGCTTCTTGTGGGTGTGTTGCAGGCGTCATCTGCGGACGACTGGCCACGGCTGAACTGGAATGCGGCGCGCCCGGCAGACGTCGGCATGCATGCAACGCAGCTGGAAAAGGCAAAAAACTATGCGCTCAACGGCAGTGGCTCCGGTTATGTCATTCGACATGGAAAACTCGTCATGTCGTGGGGCGATGCTCATCGACGCTATGATCTGAAATCGACAACAAAGTCGATTGGTGTCACGTCGCTTGAGCTGGCCATAGCGGACGGGAAGATGAGACTGGCAGACGGAGCGATTCAACGTCATTCGTCACTTGCCGTTCCGCCGGAGGCCAATCGGCAGGCAGGCTGGTCAGAGCGTATCACTATCGAGCACCTGGCGACCCGGACCGCGGGATTTGAAAAGCCGGGGGGATACGGAAAACTGACTTTCGAGCCAGGGGCGAGGTGGGCGTACAGCGATGCCGGGCCAAACTGGCTGGCATATACGCCGGACGTGACCGCCTGGCGGTAGACACTTTCGCCAGATCAGTCACGATACTGAACATTGACCGTTCAGCGTTTTTCTGACCTTCGCCCAAATCGTGGTATGTCCCTCATGAAAAAAAATCCCGTTAAAGCAGCTCTGGCCGCCGGTGAACCCCAGGTGGGAACATGGCTGTCTTTCGGTAATGTATTTTCTGCCCGTCTGATGGCACGAGTCGGCTTCCCGTGGCTGACGGTGGACCTTGAGCATTCACCGATCGACTGGCAGACTGCGTCGCTGATGTTTGCTGCGATCGCGGATTCCGGCTGTGTTCCGCTCGCTCGTGTTCCTCGTGGCGATCACGACCTGATCAAACGAGTTCTGGACGGTGGAGCGATGGGCATCGTTGTTCCGATGGTGAATACGGTGGCAGAAGCCAGGCTGGCGATCGCGGCGGCAAAGTATCCACCGACGGGAAATCGGTCCATTGGCGGCAGCATTCCGGCGTTGAATTTTCAGGCCACCGCAGGTGAATATTATCAACATGCCAACGACAACGTTCTGGTCGTTCTGCAAACAGAGTCCCCCGAGGGAGTCGACAATGCAGACGAGATCTACAGCCTGCCCGGAGTCGACGCGATATTCGTCGGGCCGAACGATTTGCTGTGGCAGATGAAATCTGAGGACGGAAGCGATCCGACTGCAGATGAGTTTGAAGCCATGTTGCAGCGGATTCTGGCCGCCGGAAAGAAAGCGGGAACGCCGGTCGGTATGCACCTGCAGACAGTCAACGACGTCGAACGCCGGATCTCCGAAGGCTGGCAGTTTCTGGCCATGCAAAGTGAACTGAAAATGATGGTGACACAGGCCCAGGCACACGTGAATGCGCTGGGGTTGTCGAAGTCCGGCGATTTGGCTCGTTACTGATCGGCACGGCCGGATTTCAGGAAATTAAGCTGCCGGTTGGGGCACGCTCCTTAACAATTGTCCACATCTGCATCCTCTCATAAGTACCGCAAAGGAACATCATGAAAGTTGCTTTTCTGACGCACGCGGAAGGCGCACATATGAGTGCTTACTTTTCTGCGCTGGCGACGGCAAAGGATTGCAATGAAGTTGTGCTGGCGGATCCGGGGAATCGATGGCGTGACGATGCCAGGATCGCACTCAAAGATAAGCTGACTCAGGTCTATGACAGCCACACAGAGTTGCTGGCCAGGGAGACTCCTGAGCTCTGCCTGGTTTCGATGGAAGCCCTGCATGCTCCGCCCGTGATTGAAGCTGCATTGAGTTCCGGCTCACACGTGTTTTCGGAGAAGCCCGGCTGTGTCACGCTGGATCAGTTCGAGCAGCTTGCAAATCTGGCAGAATCGAAGCACCTGCATCTGATGATGGCGTTTGCAAACCGGACCAATCCTGAATCGCTGGCAGCCCGCCGGATGATTCAACAGGGACGCACTGGCCGGATCTTCAGCATCGACATGCGTATTGTGGCCGATCAGACGCGGCTGACCAGGCCCGCGTATCATACAACATGGTACGCAGACAAAGCTCGTGCCGGTGGAGGGCACCTGATCTGGCTGGGAATTCACTGGCTTGACCTCGCAATGTATCTCACTGGCACAACTATCACTCAGGTCACCGGCGCCACTGCAAATGTTGGAGGACAACCGATCTCAGCCGAAGATTCCGCGGCTGCCACACTGAAATTCAACAATGGAACGCTGGGCACAATCAACTCAGGTTATTACCTGGACTCCGGATATCACACTGAGATTCGAATCTGGGGATCCAAAGGCTGGATTAACCTTGATTCTGTAGGTAGCCCCAAATTGACGTGGTACGAAAATACCGGTCCGATGGCGAAGCAGGTTCAGACGTTCGATGCTTCCACTGAGCCTCGAGGCTATTCTCCGTTCGTGGAACGGGCCGTGTCTGCGATCGCAAACGAGACCGCGCCGCCGATTACGACTCAGGAATCGCTGAATACGATGCGTACGGTTTACGGAATTTATCAGGCAGCGGAATCGGGGGGGGCAACATCAATCAATACGTTGCCTGTTCCCTTCAAGCTGCAGTAAGTTGTCACAGAATTATGAAGTACTCCAGTCTTGGCCATTCCGATCTGTCTGTCAGTTCCATCGGAATGGGGTGTGTCACATTCGGCAGGGAAATTGACGCTCAGTCATCACTGCGGATCATGGATTACGCCTTCGAACAGGGGATGACACTGTTCGATACTGCAGAAGCGTATGCGCAGGGTGCGTCGGAGCAGGTGGTTGGCCAATGGCTGAACAGTCGGAATCGGCGTGAAAAGATCGTCCTTGCTACGAAAGTTAGCGGCCCACTGACTCGTGAACGTATCGTATCTTCGGCCGAAGCCAGCCTGAAACGTCTGCAGACGGATCGGATCGACCTGCTGCAGACGCACGTGTGGGATGATGCCACGCCGCTGGAAGAAACTTTCGAAGGCCTGACCACGTTAGTGGACCAGGGCAAAGTACGTTACATCGGCTGCAGCAATTACGATGAATTGCAGCTTGCAGCCGCCCTGGCGCTGAGTGACAAATCCGAGTTCTCGCGAATGGTAAGCGTGCAACCACCCTACAATCTGGTACAGCGCGGTATTGAAACGGAACTGCTGCCACTGTGTGGCCGTGAGAACATCGGTGTCATCAGCTACAGTCCGCTGGGGGCAGGATTTCTTACTGGGAAATATCGACGTGAACGGGCTGTTTCACCTGGCTCACGTTTTGATGTAATTCCGGGGCATCAGGATATTTATTTTACAGAACACGGGTATCGGGTGCTGGATCAACTGGACGAATCTGCCGAAGTAACCGGGCAGTCGCATGTTCAACTAGCGTTGTCCTGGATTTTCGGGCAGCCTGGCGTCACGTCAGTTCTGATCGGCGCACGAAACACCTCACAAATTGACCAGGCCATGAACGCATTCTCTTCATCAACAATCTCACACAAACAGCTTCAACACGATATTGCCACGAAACTTTCAGAATAACATTCGATGTGGAAAGCCGTTTCGATGACCTGCTGCAGTCGGGTCACAGCCAAATTCGCATCTGGAATCAATAATGCTCAGGCAGCTTGGACAGTCAGAAATTCATGTTTCATCAGTGGCTATGGGATGCTGGCCGATTACGGGACTAACGACTCTCGACACGACCAAAGCAGCCAGTATCAGGACGCTGCATGCCGCTCTGGATAACGGCATCAACTTTCTGGACACTGCGTATGCCTATGGTATCGAAGGCGAAAGTGAACAGATGATCGGTGAAGTCATCCGCGGACGTCGCGACAGCGTCGTCGTCGCCACAAAAGGGGGAATCCATCGAGTCGGCAAAGGCCAGGATTTCGATGCTCGTCCGGAAACTATTCAGCGAGAATGCGATGAGTCTCTGCGGCGACTGGGTACAGACCACGTGGAACTCTATTATCTGCATGCGGCGGATAAGCAGACACCGATCGAGGAAACTGCCGGGGCTGTCGCGAAACTTATTGCTGATGGGAAGGCAATCACTGCCGGCGCATCGAACTTGAATCTGGAGCAGCTGAAACAGTTCCACGCCGTATGCCCGCTGACTGCAGTGCAGCCGCATTTCAACATGCTGCAGCAGGAAATCGAAGAGGAGATCGCACCCTGGTGTCGTGAGAACAGCATCTCGCTGTGTGTGTACTGGCCGCTCATGAAAGGTCTGCTGGCCGGGAAACTCGAGCGTGGCCATCAGTTCGCACCTGGCGACGGGCGAGCAAAATACCCGATGTTTCAGGGGGACGAATGGCAGAAGAATCATGATTTCCTGGACGAACTTCGGTCAATTGCACACGATATTGGTGTCACGGTTTCGCAATTGGTAGTTGCATGGACGATTCGTCAGCCAGGCATCACGTCTGCTTTATGCGGTGCAAAAAGAGACTGGCAGATTCAGGAAACGTCTGCCGCTATGAGGATCAACCTGGACAAGTCTATACTGGCGACCATCCATGACGCATTACAGCGACGGGGTCCGTCTGTGTCACGGGCTGCTGTGTAACCACGAGGAATCATCGCATGAAAGTGCTTGTTGCCGAGGATGATCAGTTTACTCGCAACGGACTTGTCGAAGTGCTGGAAAGCGAAGGCTATCAGGTCATTGCGGCAGCCGACGGAACAGAAGCCATTCGACGGTTTCAGGATCAACGGCCTGACTTTGTCTGCCTGGACATCATGATGCCTGGCCGCAGTGGCTACGAGGCCTGCAGCGCGATCAGAGCCGACTGTCCGGATGTACCGATTATTTTTATCAGTGCGAAGTCGGAAGAAGTGGACCGGCTGGTAGGCTTTGAAGTCGGTGCTGACGACTTCATCACCAAGCCGTTCAGCGTGCGGGAAGTTGTGGCTCGAGTGCGGGCCGTGGCCCGTCGCTGCTGTGCGGCAAAGCCTGAAGTTTCGGCCGAATTCACGATGGGCGACCTGACCGTATTACCAGGCGAACTGCGCGCAAAACGGGGTGACAATGTCATCGATCTCAGCCCGCGTGACGCAAAGATCCTGCAACTACTTTATGACAACCCGGGCAAAGCCCTGGACCGTAATGTCATCTTCGATTACGCGTGGGGCGAAGATTATTTCCCAAACAGCCGAACTCTGGATCAACATGTTTCGCAACTTCGAAAACGCGTTGAAGTCGATCCGAAGGAGCCCAGTCTGATTCGTACGGTGCACGGCGTTGGCTATCGTTATGATCCGGAAGCATAAGACCATGGCATGACGGTACGCCGGAACGATTCGTTTCACCGCCCAACGGTGAGCAAATATCGTGCTAACGCAGCAATCGAACAGTAAACGCGATGGCAGCAGTCTCAATACGCAGGATCGAGTCGGGCCAGGCAATCTGCCGAACATTGTAACTGGCGGCAAGCTGCACTTCTGAATCGGTGAACCCGCCTTCCGGTCCGATCAGCAGTGTGCGACGCCCGACCTCCGCTTCCGCTGGCTCAGGCGTGTCACCCGGGTGCGCCAGCAGAATCGTGTCGCCGGAATTTCCGCACTGCAGCAGCAGAGACTTCAGAGATTGTGGCACAGCGATTTCCATGCGCCAGCGGCGACCGCACTGTTTCATGGCTGCCGTGACGGTTGCCGCGAGCCTGTCCAGCTTTGATTTTCGCGGATCGACGACCGACCGTTCCGTCTGCAGCGGGACATAGGTGTCGACTCCCAGTTCGGTGAGCTTTTCCACCATCCATTTCAGTCGATCGCCCTTTGGTGGCACCGCAGCAACCGTCAACGCGTGCTGTGTCGGCTTCTTATGGAAAGATGTCGTCACCGTTCTGGTAACTACCCGGTCTCGCTGCAGGTCTTCGACAAGGGCTTCGGCGACAGTCCCTGCGCCATCAAAAATCTCGATCGACTGTCCGGGTTTCAGCCGCAGCACGTGTATCGCATGATGAGCCTCCATCCCCGTAAGAATCGGTGTCTTTGAGTTAAGCTCAGCGCAAAAGAAACGATCTGTCATGAGGGCTACCGTGGTGTGGACTCTGGACGACGGTTCACGATGCCGTTTAACGGTTTGATCACGGTATTCACCAGCGGTTTAATCTCCTCCGCTATTGTCGTCGAAGATTGCACGGACACCTCGACTGTCTGGTCCTCTGATCTCCCGAATCTGTTTTGCAGTATGTCCAGATTTGTCAACGCAAGCCGGTCACCTGGCTCCACTCCGTCTGTCACCTCGACCAATGAACGATAATGTTGCCTCAGCCGCACAATCTGATGACGAGCAACATCGACTTTATCTTTTTCGTTTACCACATAAACCGATTCATCAACGACACACTCTCTGGGAATCAGGAACACATCGTCAACTTCTTCTTCATCTTTATAACGGCGGCCGTCAATCCGAGCGTGAACAAATGTTCCGGGAAGCAGGGGCCGCGTTTCGTCGGTGTTTCGAACTTCAACAAACACCTGTACCGTTCGGGAACCTGGATCCGCTTCGGGCGACGTTCGGACCACATAGCCCTTCCATGTTCTTTCCTCAGACTGATTATTGACAGACTCATTTTCCGCCACCGTAACAGCTGGACGGTGACCGTTTTTCATTTCCTGCTCCAGCTGCAGAAAATCATCAAAACTCAATGCCACCGGAATTTCCACGACCGACAGATCCGTCAGACGTACCAACGGCTCGCCCGCTTGAACATACTGCCCCTGCTCAACAAAGACTTCGCTTAGAACACCGTCGAACGGCGGCATAACGTCCGCCCGCTGCAGATCGTTTTCCGCCCGCTGCTTTTCTGACTTACTTGTCGCCAACCGCTGCTTTGCGGCGATAATCTGATGTGGAATGGACGCTGCCTGACTTTCCAGCTGAATAAGAGTGTCAGCGTAACGCTGCACCTCCAACAGTGCTTTGTTCAGGTCCGACGGAGTACCAACGTTCCGCTCGACCGCCGCTTTTAACCGGTCTTTTTCTTCGGTAAGGGTCTTCAGGACTGACTCCCCTTTCGCTACCTGCCGAGCCACATTCGTTTTCTGAACATTCAGCTGGTCAATTTCAGTATTCAATTCAGCAATGCGATTGACAGCCTGTTCGACCCGTTGCTCATAATCACGAGGATCGATCTTCAGCAACTGGTCCGCGGCCCGCTGTTCGGATGGGCCAGCCGGCGTCGTCAGGCGTTTTCCCGCAGCGACGTGGTATCCGACCTCCAGTTGCGGATGTACTTCGGTGATTTCACCGGAGACCTGAGCTGCCAGGATCACTTCGCGATCTGCCCGAACAGTCCCGAAACCACTGAGTACCTCCTGAAAATTAATGGATTCGACAGTGTAGACATCCACATTCAGCTGCGGCGACACGGTCGGTTTTTCCTGCACGGCTGGCTTCTGGCTGTCCAGATATACGTAGGCCAGACCAGCGAGCCCAAGAATAAGGAGAACCAGGTTTTCAGATATGATCAGTCGTTTCAGAGACGATGAAGACCAGGGCGTCGTTGTCATCGAAGTCAATCCGCTCTGCTGCGAGCGTAAAATAATGCGATTACGAACAGTGATAGGCGGCATGGTACGCCGCAGTCCGCAAAAAAACACGGCAAAAATGCACGGTTCTCACAACAGAAACGGGCAATTGTGAGGGCACGATTGCGTCAGGAGATCCGGCCTCCGGCGCCTGCGATCTCGAAATCACGCCGCGAGATCGCAGGCAGTCAACAACGTTCGGCAGCGGAAAATACTGTGCCACTGGTCGGGACACTACGAAAATCTGAATTGTCTTCCGATCTGTGCAGCCGACCGGCTTTAGGTGCGACATAATGCAAGCAGGACGGGTCTGAGTGGCGAGATCTCAGAACGGCAGTCTTTTACCGTCAAATTGTGCCGTCCACACGTCTTCAAATCGGAAGTCTCAGATGTTCAGAAACGTTATTCTCTTTCTGTCCGTC